>Ga0210040_10000349_pt1 | contig 78832 bp, 44 predicted proteins | sample CryGeyCG12114_NA_FD_185462 | JGI IMG/M metagenome (GOLD analysis project Ga0210040, IMG submission 185462) | Groundwater microbial communities from aquifer - Crystal Geyser CG19_WC_8/21/14_NA (SPAdes) (version 2) | ecosystem: Environmental > Aquatic > Deep subsurface > Groundwater | place: USA...
GAAACTATTCCGGAAAGAATTTATAAAATTCGACGCTCGAATGACAAATATCGAAACCGCTCTCGCAAACCAAAACCCGTCCAATCCACAACCAAACGCAAACCCTAGTACAAGTAGTATCCCCTACATTATAGATTCAAGGTTTATTCCCTTACAATGTAAGCATTTGTAAGTTGTTAAGTACCTGGTTCATATTAATAAAAAATACACTTTACATTGAAATGCATATTCATATATTTATGGTTTGAATTGAAGAATCCTCTAACTAACACTATGTATAATCAAACATTTTTGTTTTGCAGTGAATATATGCTATATTGCCATTGCCGGTTCCCTTGAAAAATAAGCTTGCTATAGCTAACTTGTATTAGCTCCATAGTTAATACAAGTCGGGATGGAGCCAGGATGAAATCCAAATCAGTGGGGAGATTTATAATGTGACGTGTTGTGAAAATAGTATGCAAGAAGCACTGAAATCCTCTTAGGGCGCTCATCTTATTATTGTGTCCAGTTATTCCATTCATGAGTATGAAACGAGTGCAGTTTTACAGAATGTGGAAGACTGTGCTTGCATCTCAAGTAGCAAGGTTCATTTGCTTTGGATTACAAACTCGATTTTGTGTAAGTCAGTCATGGGATCATTATATTGTGCGTGGATTAGGCAGACACTGTCATATTTCTCAATGAATGAATGAATGCCATACGAAATTTATTCCGCCTTATATTTCAGTTGGTGAAGAACTGTGCAATATATTAATCCTGGTGTGCATGAAATGAATAAAATGTGGAGGACCACCGATAGTTTATGGGATGAAACCGGAATTGCAGCAGCATGCAGCTTTGTATATAACGAATGCCGGTTGATTTCCCAAATGCATCTTAGTATGGAATTTTGTACTCAACCTTATTGAATTGGCTTGTTAAAGTGCCGCAATTTATTAGACTTTATTCCCAGTTTATAAATATTACGTTTTCAGTTAGATGTAATGAATGCATTTGCACGTATTTATTGGGTTTTTATGCTAATATGGATGTTTCACAACTTTGATCAGTGCCCTATAAAGTTGTCAATTTCCAATTAATTTATACTAATGAAGGGAAACAGTGTTTTTTTCTCATTATAATGGTTTACTATTAGTGGCTAACTAGCTAGATTGAATGGAATGCTCACAGTTTGAAGTTTTGACCCTCCCAAAACGGTCATATCATTGATACAACGGGATCAAAGTAGGAAAAAACAGGTGCTAAACACCTTTTTATTAACAATGTGTGTGTACAAGTGAAAACCGGTAAGTTCTTCTAGTTTATTATTGTTGCTAAAAGTATATCTGTATGCGCAGTCAAAGGACAAAGTTGGTTGCACGGTCAACTCATCTTCAAATTGTCTGTCGCTTTTTTTTTTTGCAGCCTGTTGTGACTGTAATTTATTCGGTTGAACTTCCTGCTTGGATTCGTACAGGGGTAGCGTTAGTTGCTAATTAGAATATCGTGAATTCCATTAGTGAATTGTTTAACATGTAGAAACTACTTGGTAAAATGTATTTTAGCGGTACAAATTGTAACTGACAATAAAGGGGCTTTGCTGTACATAAGAATCATAAATAATGATTTGGAATGGGTCCTTTATTGCTGCTTGGGATTCATGATGTAATGAGAATGTAAAATGAAATGTTGATAAGTAAGTAAGCAAAATCATAAAGTTTCAATTCCTAACTGTCCCATTTTTGTACAATTAAATTGTAATCTGAGTCTTCCCATGTAATTAGTAAAATCATACAGCATTACATTCCCTTTCTATATGCCATTTACATAATATGTAAAGCTGACAATAAAAATAAACAGTTTACTTTATCTTTATGAAATGTCTGTTATTTATTGCTCTTTGTGCTGCTATTGCACTCATTTTCTCAAATTAATTACACCTCCATCTTATTATCACTGGGGGTACGTAGATGAGTTACGATTATTGGCTTTATCTCTCCCATGTTAATTGAATTGTCGGACATTCATCACTATACACAGTTGTTTCTACTAGCTTACACGTATTTAAATTGGATGCAATTACATTTTAATGCTAATTTTTCATATTTTTTCACTTTTTTTTCCTCACACAGTTCAGAACCTTCACCTAATCTTATTAAAACGTTTAGTTACCCCATGAGTCAATGAACGGATGAGAATTGTGGTGGTGGTGGTGATCTCTTTAAATGCTGTACACACAGAGTCTTACGAGTGAGTAAGTATTATTGCTCTGACTAACTGAGTGTTAGATAACAATGCGTAGAATCCCACACTCAAATTAATTAATAGCCTATTGTTGAAAAATATTTATGAAGATTACTCTCATAACATGGAACGAGACCTTTGCTAAACGGTAAAAAAAGTGTTCATAATAAATCCCAAAGTGCGTGCCTATACGCTTTTAAAGCTGTATTATAACACTTTGATCTCATGCACTCCCTTTATTAGGCATTGTCAACAAGTTTTGTGTAAAACTTTTCTCACGCTTTCCTATCAAATGGACAAAGAGTCACGATTGATTAATATGAGGAACAACTCTTATGCAAAGCAAATATTAGTTTTCCACCATGATTGCAATTTAAATAGCGCAGCATGGAAATCGTTAAAATTTCTATTTCCCTAAATCAATCCGCCTTATCAATTTTTCTCGCCTCTTCTTCATTTGACTAAAGAAGCGATTTTTCTAAATGGCTGTCAAAATCGCACACACTATATCATTACTTCGTTACCTGTATCATAATAGCCGTCAACAACATTTTACATGAGTTGACAGTTGAACTATCTGCCGCCATTTATTGGCTGTAAGCTAACAACCATTTACTTGCATGTAAAAAACAAGCATAGTATCTGATCTCCTGGGTATAATAATGTTACTATTACTCGGACACACCTATATAGTCATAGTAGTTAGTTAGTTAGCAAGAAATAGTTTAGAAATCCAATGAGACGGAAAGGTTCATTTTTCAGGAAGAGAAATCTGTATATGCTGCGAAACGGACCGATGTCATGTATGTATACATGTGTATAAAGTTTCCTTCTGTGGTTTCAGCCAAGAAATGACAACTTTCATTAATAATTCATATAGCACTGGGTGAAAAAATGGTAAAAATAACACGGGAAATTGACATTACTATTATGACATTGGCATAAGAGGCTGATTTCAAGACGAGCTAATTAGTTACACAATAAATTAACATATAGAAAGTGACGGGTTTACAAAAATGCATTCATTTGATGCTCCTTTTTTTCGTAATATTTCTAAATTTATGCCTCAAGCACATGTATTTGTTTTTTGAGACCAATTGAACTGAATTTAGACCACAAAGCGAGAGTAAGTTAGTTTGTTTGTAAAGTAGGTGAGCTCAGTCAGTAATTAGTATGCAATCGTTTTGGAGCCAATAATAAGTAGGCATGATTAATGTGCACTTAACAAGGAGATAATTTTTGGTGTTCACGCAATACTAACTACCAACTAACTATACTTTGGATAATAGTTTCCATTAGTTTGGAAATAGTTGAATGTCACTCACTTTGGCGAGAGAAATGATGTCACAAATGGGGAAAAAACAGAATGCTGAGTATAGAAGTGAATTTTTACAACTTATCAATTTTTGAAGGTAACCTTCTCTCAATACTATTTATTATTTATCACCCATGTGATCACTACTTCGTTTTGTTTGTGTATTCTTGAGCACACGCTACAGCATCTAGTATTAGTTAGCACAGCAATCCCATCTTGCAAAAGGTAGGAGTGCCCAAGACTTGACGACTTTATTTATCATTGTTAGTACGTGCTTTACAAAACGCACGCAAAAATTCCCATTGCAAGATAAAATGCCAAATTTTCGTGTTAGTTTGCACGACTTACCATGTACAAATCCATCCATTTGGTCTGTACACTTTAGATTTTATTGTGAACGTGAGTCAAAATGTCCTTTTAAGGGGGAAAAGACAAATAAAATATTTATAGTTATTTGACCTTCTCAAGTTTTGAAACAATACTACAACTACTTATCGTCTTAAAATGGAGTTTACAGTTTGTAATTCACCTACTTTTGTATGTTAATTTCAAAAGTGTATGTTAATCAGTCCTTGCAATTATCATTGTCTTTGCTTTCTATGCCCAATGTGTGAAAATCCTTAATTCGTTGACTCGCACAGCAATCAAACCACCATCTCATTTCATTAATAATAATGATAACACCACTCACTAAGTGTTTACTCCATTTATAGACATTACTTTTCACTAGCATCCTGCATTTGCCTAATCAAATGGATTGGTTCACTTTATATAAGACATTAAAATCGTCGTTTGTACACATTACACATACTTCTGTTCTGACTATAGTTAACTAACTACTGGATTTCATCATCACCAAACAACATCCTTGTTCATGATTTATTATTTTTTACACACACACGCATATATAATAACTGTGCACAATGATGATGTAAAGTGTTTACATTTAATTGTCTGATGATCAGTAGCATGCAAAAATTTGGTGCACACACATTACTCTAGTGACCAAGAAGGGAGCACATTTCTTTTTTTCGCATGCAAGGTCCCCTTATCATATGAGTGCTAAAATCATTCCAAGGTTTTCAGGTGCAAATAAATTGGAAAAGCAAAAGTTGAGTTTTATAGTGTAATGAATGAGTGTTTGTTTTTTGCATATTTTGGAACATTTGTCACGTTTTTAAGCAGTAGCGGTTTGAAATAGACGAGCAGCAAAAATAAATAGCATCTAGTCATAGTCACAAGCAGGTAAAAGCGTACACGCAGTTTTTTTACCACAAGTTGTAAATAAATACTAGACACATGTGTTCCCAGCATGTATATAGGCTGATGACAACATGGAATGCTCATGAGGAAATGTACAAGAGATGAAATTGGACATGAGAAATGTACTGTTGTTGTTTCAAGTCACTCAATATCCCTTTGGACTGGAATAGCGATCTTAATAGAGACATGGAGTCAATTATATAGGAAAAGAATGCGAATCTCCGAGATGTTTGCCAAACTTAACTATGGTAAACGAATGAGCCAATTTTCAGGCTGCTCAAACTAACTTGGCTCAATACATTTTTCAATGCTGACTGACTGACTGACTTACACATAGTTCTCTACGATATTTGTAAAAGTGGCAACTTTTTGCTTTGTTTTTCTATTAGTACCAGCTAAAAAGCCCGTTCTACGCCCGGGCGGATAACAACATAGACTGGACAACAATCACAACATGACCTCGCAGATAGATTGAATTAGCAGTTTGATGAGAATAAAATGAGAATCAGGGTCCTTCAAAGTTGACTGAGGATGTCACAACGTTAAATAACAGTGACACTACGACAATGCTAAAGAAATAACTAAAAGTGAAATCAATAAAGAGGGCTTACAGTGTTTATTAAGAGTTCTAAAATGTTTAATGAGAGTGCAACACACTAAATGAGGGTGCAACACACTAAATGAGGGTGCAACACACTAAATGAGGGTGCAACACACTAAATGAGGGTGCAACACACTAAATGAGGGTTGGTTGATGTTAAATCACACTGCAACACACTAAATGAGGGTTGGTTAATGTTAAATCACAGTTCAACACACTAAATGAGGGTTGGTTAATGTTAAATGAGATTGCAACACACTAAATGAGGGTTGGTTAATGTTAAATCACAGTTCAACACACTAAATGAGGGTTGGCTAATGTTAAATGAGAGTGCAACACACTAAATGATGGTTGGCTAATGTTAAATGAGAGTGCAACACACTAAATGAGGGTTGGCTAATGTTAAATCACAGTGCAACACACTAAATGAGGGTTGGCTAATGTCAAATGAGAGTGCAACACACTAAATGAGGATTGGCTAATGTTAAATGAGAGTGCAACACACTAAATGAGGGTTGGCTTATGTTAAATGAGAGTGCAACACACTAAATGAAGGTTGGCTAATGTTAAATGAGAGTGCAACACACTAAATGAGGGTTGGTTTATGTTAAATGAGGGTGCGACAGTCGTAATGAAGATAGACTAATGTTAAATGAGAGTAATAAGCATTATGGATAATGCAATACAATAAATCGGTATAAAAAGTTTAGAATTAAGAATCAATTTTGAAATTTCTTTATGGGAATTAACATGGGGAAAATTTCGAAATTAAGGGGACCCCCTGTCATATTTTCTCATCGTGGTGTGATGTGTGATGTTCGGTTGTTTACGTTTGCATGGAAACCTTAAATGCCAAAATGACCGACTTAATTGTCAATTATCTCGTTAACCAAGGGTTTTACGGCTTAGACTCCCGGGGCAAGGGCACTCCGCACCCACTTGACGATCACTTTAAGGCTATTTTGAGGCATATCGGTTCAGTAGTTTTGGCCCGAGTTCATATAAATATGGTTTTTTGAAAACACGATTATAAGAGTAGATTATATACGCGGAGTAAGAAAGTTTATTGTAAGCGCTATGATGATGATACGCATTGTGTAGTTTTTTTATACACAAGGTAATTTTTTTCATCAAGTCACGTCCTTGCTCTAAACTGATGAAGATATTATATTATTGAGACTTGGCTGTCATTACTAATTTGCTGTGAGGGAAAAATGTTATACTTGTGAATTATGACATAAGTATGTCAATTTGATGGACACGTACATGGTCAGAAAAAAGGAAATGGGAAGAAAAAGAAGATTTTGATGGAAAGATGATCCCCTAGTGTACATAATAGAGAGAAGAGTCAAAGTTCATAAGCGAGTTGTATAGTTTAGAGGGAAAATTGTATTATTGTATATCATGTTGTGCATTCGAAAGCTCGTAATAATGTCACCAGTCAGAATAGGCAAAAAAAGAGTGATGATCATCTTTGTATAGTTGAGGGAAAACTTTTACTTTTTAATATTGACATTGATCCTTTGTTTGGCCATGTAGTTTGATTACTATATCATTATTATTATGACATTTAGAGCACACTGATTAGTTAGTTGTGAATTTTGGTTGAAACAAAGCCATCTTGTAATTTAGCCACATTCAGTATTTATGACAAAAAAACTTTCAGTTTATAGGTTGCTAGTTAGTTAAAAATTTTCTCCTTTTTGGGCAAAAAGTCGCGTGGTAGGTCCTCAGAATTGTTCAATACTTGAATACTAAATAGAAACGCTAAAAGTTATGACCTTGACGGAAGCTTTGCTAATTAAAAGCGCTAATGGAAAAGTTGTTGAATGCTCATAATAAATTGAATATTCATTGCATATAGAATTAAGAGATTTGTTTGCATGGGGAATATTTACGAGGCAATTTTGTGCTTTACCAAAACTATTCCTTAGCTGCTAACTAGTTTAATGTAATGGAAGGATGATGATGACCGTGACCAATAAACAAAGTCTATTCCCTTATTATTTTATGGAAGCAAGTTTAGTTGATCAGTTTTCTTGGTTTAGGTTTGCTTAGTTACTTACTTAGTTTAAATAGCGGAAAATGTTGAAATGTTTATACACACTTTTGTGATGCAGAAAAAGTCGTAAATTTGCCTATCTGAGGTTGGCTCACTCGGCAGTGGCAGCTCATTAGAATGCAGTTTTATGAATATCTTATTGCTTTCAAGTTTTGAGTAGCGCTTTAACCATCGAAAGAAAATATTTACTCCGGCCATGCTTTACGAATTAAGCAAAAACTTTGTATTAATTTAAACAAAGATATTTTCCAAAAAATAATACTATGCATCGTAGTTATTATGTCTGGGGCATTGAAATTTTCCCAATCTTTGAACTTGCAAATGAAGTAGCTACACTTTTTGTAATTCTCATTACATAGGAGACATTTTTTAAGTCTCCAATGCGATTTAAAGCTAGCATAGTAAGCTGTACAACTTGAGATAACGAGTATTTAACTTTAGCCAGGCAGTGTGACAAGTATTTAAATAAATTTTCACCACTGCTAAATTTATTTCCAATCTATAGCAATAGAGAATCAATAAATTTAAGCCATTACTAAAAGCTCAAGCTAATAAATATGTGTGCTCATAAAGTAAAAACTAACGACAAACTAACTATACCGCTGCTAGTATATTACAGCAGTTTAGAGAGTCACAGTGTATATAAATGTTGACAAGTGAGACGACTTTTTTCCCTTTAGTTCCTGCAATGAGGAGGCATTAAAAACATCATGTATCCTCATAAATGGCAATAATACAGGATTAGTGTCAATGTTAAAATAACAAATTTTGTCTCACTGTCACTCATACTTACTATTGCTTCATTCAATCCTCCACTTTTTAATGCTTCCCTCATTTTGTACCAGATTACGTGCACGCAAGAGGTTTCAAAGATTTTGCCGATCGGAAATGTTTCTCATACACGGCTAATTGTAAATCTCATTTTGTAATTATTTATAGTTTTTATAAGCCGTTAGTTGCAATATTTAGGTTTAGGGCCAGGAAATAATATCAATTCATTCATTCGGAATGCATAGCTTGGGCGACTTTGAATTCAAAAATCTAAATTTCAAAAAAAGTCTGTCTACGAAATAACCATTTCTATGAATAAATATAATGGAGATTTGAATATTATGGAAATGGAATACAAAATACCCATGATATGCTTCCTATTTCTTGAAAATTTGCATTTGCGTGTCCGACTTCACAATATTGATATTATGATTATCTGCCGTCGATTTGTTGTACAAAGTACAGCAAAAAGCAATAATTTGGAAAATTTTCCCACGAACACAACTACGGAACAATGACACGCACTATCTACATGTTGCAAACTATAACTACACAGGATATGGACTAGACAAATGAGAAATGAAGGCCATTATTTCTAAAGTGTTAGAATCTCACCTCCTCCATGTGTTTCCGTAATCTTGCATTAAAGAGGATTTCATCGTCTGTAACTATTTGTATCATTACGCAATCAGTTTTTGGCGAGGCGTCAGAATCTTTTTAAGTTATGGGGTGGCATTTGTGTAACCAAATGCTTGCATTACATCTGCTGTCACGTGTTTAAAATATTTTTCACAGTCAGTGTGTAAATTACCAACTAACTAAATCGGGATAAATCATGCCATGTGTAGTGCGTAAACAGATTCTAAAAGCATCACTGAAATATGCTTCACATTTAGAAAATACTGTTGTCGCTTATAGGAATACAGGGTTTGATTTCCCTGGTTAAAATTTTTGTTTCAACAGAGACAAATTTAAACACAATGCTGAAATACGCCGGGAATTTTCTCGCGGAAATTATATGAGATCATGTACATAAATAAATGCACATTGATGATATCAAATCCCTGATGATTTCTAGCTTTATCGATAATTATTCATCAACATGTCAAAGTTCAATGTCATACATTCATCTGGAAAAGGACAGCTCATGAATCACTTTGTTCACATTACACATAGCTGCTGGAAAATTTGTGCATCTGAATCATTGCAATTTTTACTCTTGCCAACTTTTGATCTCATTCTTGGCTTTGCAACTTTAATTACCAACTAACTGCACCTGAAGTTCACTAAAATTCCAATAAACAATTACAGGCTTTACTTCGCCCATGCATGGATTTTTACAAAGTAAAAAGCAACTGGCCAAAGTGTATGAGTCGCATTCCAAATTCCAGAGCATATTACAAACTCATCCATACATTATTGAGCCCTATGTTAAATAAATGTAACAATTTTAAGTGTATATTTGGCATAAAACAAACAAAACCATCATCGCAGATCCCTTATCATAACAGTAAATGTAAAGATGACATCACCTTATGGCTTCATTTGTCCTTTCAATAGCAATCAATCTGTCACACGTTTGTCACACTCCTGATCCATATCGCACATGAATACATTCCTATAAAAATCACCTTGTCCGTGATAAAATATCTTGCCCAATGTGACAATAAATTGAAAAATTTGTCAATATTGCACCAAAAACAATACATAGTCGCCACCATATGCACTGATAACTATTGTAAAGATAGCATTATCAATCAATAAGTTGTCCCATTTAAAAGCAAACCATCTCTTCCCTTTTACCATCAATCGATCCAAAGTAACTATACCAAATCAATTTATTAGTATCCATCCAGTAATTATTTTTTCAAAACTTTCAAAATGCTGGGAACAAAATTTATCCCATTTTTTGTCTTGATTGGCCTCATTTCGGTAGGCTGTTCCTCTTCAGTGCGTTCCAACAAAATTTCTCATCTTCCCTTCGGCATTGGTGATTCTTGCACAACGGACGATGAGTGTACTGAACCTGAACATACCAAATGCTATCGCGATACTACTGGTGTATGCATGTGTGGACCTGGCTACGCGGCATATAGGGGCGAATGTGAAACTACCGAGGGAGGCATTGGCGATTACTGCGACGTAGGGTACACTGATGATTGTATAGTCGAAAACACCGAATGTGATCAACGAGCAGCTGCTTGCTTGTGCATGCCTGGGTACATCCCAATCAATGGAGAATGCATAGAAACCGATGGGGGTTTGGGCGATCCCTGCCAAAACAATGATAATTGTGTCGCTGAAAATTCCCGGTGCACCAACTTCATCTGTGGATGCGATGCTGGGTACCAACAAAACGCGGACACTTGCATTGAATCCGATGGGAACTTGGGCGACAGTTGTTCCGCTGACATTCCATGCAAAGGGGAAAACTTGAAATGCGAATCGGAAAAGTGTGTGTGCACCGACAACTTTGTCGAAATCGGAGGTGTGTGCATCGAATCGGATGGGTCCTTGGGAAACCCTTGTGGACAAACTCCAGACTGTAAATACGAAAATCCATTTTGTCAGGATAACACCTGTACATGTGCAGAAGACCATCTGCCAGTAGACAAAGATTGCTTTCTCGCCGATGGGAATTTAGGCAGCCCATGTGACGAAACAACTTACAATTGTACACAAGATTTCACGACCTGTGATTTGGGAAATTATCCGTCCCTGTGTATCTGCGTTGATGAATATGAAGAGGCTGAGGATGGGCTATGTTATTTCATCAAAGACGGGAAATTAGGCAGCCCTTGTGATGATGAGTATCCTTGTACGGACCCCGGTACCGATTGTATTGAAGACTTTTGCCGCTGCGATGCTGAACACGTAGAAATTGATGATGAATGTGTCTTTTCCGATGGTTCTTTGGGCTCTAAATGTGTGAATTCAGATGACTGCAAGTATGAGAATCCCTTTTGTTTTCAAAATGAGTGTACATGTGACGAGACCGCCGGTTTTTTCCCTATTTCGGGTGGATGCCGAGAAGCAGATGGGAATTTGACCAGTCCCTGCAATGAAAACTACCCTTGTACTCAAGAGTTCACGAAATGCGATGTGGCAGGTTCACCTCCAGTGTGTGTCTGCATGGAGGGCTATGAAGACGATGGAGCAGATGTATGTGTGATATCCGCTGATGGGGAATTGGGCAGCCCTTGTAATGAAGACCAACCTTGCACTGCCACTGGTTCTGATTGTATTGACGACGTTTGCCGCTGCGATGATCAACATGCCGAAATTGAGGAACAATGTGTTAAATCTGATGGCTCTTTGGGTTCCCCTTGTGGTGATCCAAAGGACTGCAAATATGAAAACCCATTTTGCGCGGAAGATAACATTTGTTCGTGTGATATCGCCTTTTTACCCGTTTCTGGTGATTGCCGAGAAGCAGATGGGAAATTGAACAGTCCTTGCAGTGAAGATTATGCGTGTACTCAAAACTTGACCAAATGCGGCAATAATACTACTCCTCCACTGTGTGTTTGTATTGACCAACATCGACCGGGTGCAGGAAATCTCGTTTGCGAGCCATATGGACGATTGGGAGACGATTGTCGCAACAATGGAGAATGCTTTGTATCCCATTCAGAATGTGGGGATGAAGGAAAATGTGAATGCAAGATCGCATATGAAGAAAATGAGGGAGAATGTATTAAAGCCCGATGTGATGAAGATGAAGATTGTCCTGAAGACTATTATTGCAGTAGTAGGGATCAATGCGAAGGAAAGGTGCCTTTAGGTGAAAAATGTAATGGGGATGATGACGCCTGTGCTACCCAGAATTCCGAATGTTCTGATTCCGAAGACATTTGTGTATGCGACAGTGACTATGAAAGAGAGGGAGATTCTTGCAAGAAGAAACCTGATGACGACGATAATGGATCCGTGGGCATGAAAATGTCACCTCTGGGGGTGTTCATGGCTACTATTGTATTGCTAATCATTAGAATTTGATTTTAAGCATTGTATCATTGAATTGAAAAAATTGATTTTTAGAAACTAGTATGATTGTATGCATACAGATTTTTTTACTCTACACTCTACCGGTCTTTATAAAGTTCAAAAAGTTTATTTTGGTGTTTTGAATCGAAAAGATATTTTTAGATTACTTGAAGTTGATTGTATACTTTAAATACATGCCATGTGTAAATAAAGATTTAGATTTTATCCGGTTTGAAGCTACTCGCATGCATATTTTGGTCTAAATCTCTTTAAAAGATCCATTAATAAGTAATCTAATACCAATGCTACATAAATGTCAGTTATTCCCTGGCTAAAGTGAATTTCCATGTGCGAATCTCGGTATTAACTAACTAACTATTTATCACTGGCTCCATTAGTGATGAAACAGGCATCATCGCTGGTAATAGAATTCCCAGACAAGATTTGCAAACACACACATAACTTTTTAGTAAAACACATGTGGCACACGCATTTTTTGTCACTTATTTTCCTTTCGCACTATTTTGCATAATAAGCACACTAAAGTTGACAAGTGAACTCTCTTCCTGCCTGTAATCCATCACAGATTTCACGAGTTTACGTGTTAGTTAGTTTAGTTGCTCACCATATAGTCAGTCAGTAAGTCTCAAAATGTTCCTATTCGGTTTGTTCACTAGCTAACTATAACTCAACAGTCAAAATGAGCCAGCAGACAAGAGGTTGACTTTGACATGACATTAGAAGGTCCACTTTGGGATGTCAAAAGCATTACAGGCCAAGCAAATCTGCATAAATCTGATATATAAACCAGAAGTTCATAATGTGAGAGGGAACTAACAATGAAGCGAATTTTTAACGTTCGGGGCATATTGAAAGTATATTGAAACTGAAGGAAGAGAGCACAGAAGAAGAGTAACAAAAAATATTCATTTTTTAGCAAATTCACTGTCAACATTTTGAATTCAGACTTTTACAATGTTTATTTTTGAAAAAATGCAAAAAAAAATGAACTGGCAGACTCAGGTTGTATTTTATATTCAAATATTCTCCATTGTAAGCAATGTACGGAATGACAGACAGCTATGATTTAGGAGGTGCAATCTAAAACTCATGAATTTTTTTGCATAAACAACTTATCATACGCGATATGTTTTCCTCCGGTGGTCTATCTTGCCAAAAATTTGATTCATTGGTGATGAATTTTTGGTCTTTCATAGGGAAAATGAAGAAGACGTTTTTGCACAGACCAAAGACTTTTATATAGAGTAAGTGTCAATGCACTCACTCACGCATTTTTAGCTCTACGCACATTGCTGCTATTTAGTTAGTTACAGTCAGTAACCAAGTTAGAACTATGGACAAAATGTGCTATTAGTGTACTTGAGACAGAGATGGATGGAATGCTGACAACTTGGCAAGTGTGCGGCAAATTCCTCCAGCAGATATTTTAGCAAGAAAAAAACGTGAACTTATGGGAAGAAGGAAATAAAATTGAGTCACGAAATTGCTTAATGATGAGACAGCAGCTGATTTGCCATTTCCGAAACAGTAAATATAAAAATCCCATGTTTTGAGCCACGTTTATTGAAATGCGATCATAAAAGCCTCATTTACAGCACATTTTTAATTGCCTTCTTCCTAAGGGATTGTTCAACTTTGGCAATGCAATTTATTGGAGCTTTTAAAACTGTTATGGCACGTGCCACGCTATGGTTTTTATGGATTTTAAGGGGTAAAATATCTCTTTTGTGCAGCCATTAAAATGTTGGTTTCAAGTAAACACACTAAAATTAATATTTCCTGTAACATAAACTGTGGTGGTTAAGAAAATTACTGGTTCTATTTATCTTGATTTGCATTCAAATTATTGGACAGTTATCGGTTTCTACTGGACTGTGGCATGTTTGCTTTACTAATTGAAACCAATGATAATAGCTATAGATAGATAGTAACCAACATAAATATCTTTTTTAACTTTCCTCTGAGCATTTTTAACTCATTTTTTTTACTCATAAGCCCTGTATGAGAAGGAAATAATTTGTACCGCAAGCACTGTAATTATCTGTTGATTTAAACGCTAGCAATCTTGATGCAAGCATGTGCTAATTACCTTCAGTGAGAACAAGTACTCAAGTTTGCGTAGTTAGTTAGTTAGTTAGTTAGTTAGTGTGTGGTGGTGTGCAATTTCACACACCAGGTTGTTTGCATTGCAGATAAAGATGAGTCAGGGTCTATGCATTTATTTGCTCGCTCACAAGAGGGGAAAACAAAGTGTAATTAGCCATATACGTAAGTAGTATGTTTGATTCTTATCTTGTGCTGTACGTAAATGGTGTGTAGCGAAATTCAATGTAAACAACAAATATTTATTACATTACAGTTGCGGTGTAATAGTGCATGTATTGACTAACAATGGGAACTATCAGGTATACTGTTTTCCTAGCTAAAGGTTTACTGCCATTTTTACTCCACTTTTGTGATGATATGTATGACGCTTTGTAATATATAAGCGTTCATTTCAACAGAGACTTTCTTCTTGCTAGCATAGTAACTTCAAAGGATCGGATAAATTCACATTGTAAGCAACAAACAGATGATTTCAATTTCATGGTGCACTCACTAACTAAAGCAAAAGCGCATGAAAAATTTGCAATATAAATGCACTTGATTTCCCACAGATCTCATTATTACAGTCAGATAAAATATATTGATAAGCTTGATTACTTTCTTCACTTAAACTTGTTTACAATTTTAGGCATGAAGGTCAACAATTACAGGACTTGAAGTATTTTTACAACTGGAAAATAAATTTTGAGCACAAAGCTTCAAGTTTTATCACAGAAAAGTTGTATCTTTTCAATAATCAATGGTTTTATTTATTCACAAACTGATGTAATTGTCAATCAATTCTGCTGAATAAGATTGGGTTGAATCGACAAACAAACATTGATCTATGCTTATTTCTTATGTCTTTTAGATACAACGGATGATTTCTCTGCCGCCGAACAATATCCATTGAAAATTGGTTGAGCTGGAAATCCTCGCCTGTGTAAACAACATTGTCGAGCACCAATTATTCCCAGAATTATTCTTACCATTGATTTCTATATAATAGTTGCACAATTTGATAGTATACCACAAAAGTAAACATCTGAGTTCATCCAAACGATGCATGGCGTCATCTGTTGTAGAAGACTCAGGTGGAGACCAAAGTCGCTCAGCTATGGCTCCAACAAATGGCAAAACTCGAGGCAAGATATTTGTAGTGTCTACATATTCTGACCATAAAGCTGCTTCTCCTCCATATATTTGGTCTTGCTGTTCTGGTGTCACTGGGAAAAGAAAATGAAAACGAAAATCAAGCTCAATGAGTTTAAATGCAATGGAAAATTGCTTGCTTACAAGTTGTATTGAGGCTTAGTAATGGATCGCATTCATAATAAGCTCTCCAGCTTTCTCCATAGTTGATGTAATTAATGTACCAACAGGAGGATAGGAGAACATCGTATCCCAATGATATAGCATTCTGCGTCATTCACATAGTTATAGATTGTTGTGGTTTGCTCAATAGATTTGAAAATCGATTCGATTCTTGTTCTTACCAGCATGTAAGTTTGCCATGGTTGTGGACCGCTTTTCCAAATTTGTATCAAGACATCTTTTTCTGGCTAAATATAGTGAATTTTTTGTTGGTTTTAAAAGTTTCATAAACTTATGGATTTCCTACCTATTTAATTTAAGATTTGAGTTCGTACGGAAACGCCGAAATCCAATGGATCCTGCCAGATAATCGATTTGGCACCGAGACTACTAATCATGTCCAAATGCCGTTCTGTATAATGCTGTTGAACTTCACTGTATGTTGTGTATCCATTGTCAATCATGAATTGTGCGATTTCTGGTGATGATTGCCAGCAAGCATAATACACCTAAAATTATCGCAGGTAATGAAGAAAGAAGCTAAATATACATTTTTGTCAAATTTTTTATAACTTCTGTACTTTTTATATAATCTTACTTCATCCATTCCTAAATGCACATATTCATCCATAGTGACATTTGCAACAATTTCCTCAAAAAAATCCCTCATAAATGTGTACGTGAATTCTTTGGTCGGATCTAAAATCTCGTACGCAGCATGGTTTGGAAAATTTGGTGTCCCCGGATTTACTCCATCTCCATAACAAGGGGTCAAAAGTTCTATCACACAAAATCACATACTGTTAGCTATGAAAGTAATCAAATTTTTATTTATCAAACTTTTTTTTGCACCTGGAAAAGCTTTCCCAAACCCTTGTGTGTGACCAGGCGTATCAAATTCCAAAATCACTCGAATTCCACGGTCTCTTGCATAGTCCATAATCTCTCGCACTTCACTTGGCTCGTAAGTCAATTCTGGCAAGTATGATCCCTTCGTAAACCATTCAGCTATTAAATCAACTACAAATATTCTAAATCAAGGATACAAACCTTATGCAAACTTATACTTACCATTGAAGACAAAGTAGGGAATCTGCGGCTCACAAATGGGAAACTTTGATCATCCACTAAATGCCAATGAAGTACATTCAACTTCACATGTGCCATCCCATCTAACAAAGTGTAAATCACTGGAATGTCCACATAATGTCTCGCTGTGTCAATCATCAATCCCCTATGAGGGTATCGGGGGAAATCCTCAATTTCCGTCACATTTACGTAATAATAAGGATTATTTCCAAATGCAGTTTCATCTCTCCAAATCAATTGACTGAATGTCTCCAATCCCCGTAGTGCACCCCAAATTGTTGTGGCGGAAATTCGTGCTGCTCCAGTGATTTCTACGGATATGTTGTCTAGCAAGAATTTATTTCAAAATGAAATTTCGCAGAAATAGTTAGCTAGTTGCTATAACTACTTTTCAGTGAAAATAGTCATAAGTTAGTGGGTTAGTATGTATAGTCTTACAAGCCTCATAAGCAGGGTTTTTGTCAAGCTTTGGAAACTCGGTGCATAAGTTGGCAGCTCCGTTAGGAATTTCAACAACCACTTCTGTTAATACATTATAAGCAGGATCGGGCTGTACAGGAACATCGTGGAATAAAAATTCCCATGAATATCGTTCAAAAGCTTTGTTCAGTAATGGGCAATCTGTGACTGGTGAAGAAAATGAAAATTCTGATTCGGATGCAATTGTCACACGATTGGGAGTTACTTCATGTTTTGCTACCAAAGGCCAAGGTGTTCCTGGTGGGGATGGAGTGCCCTAATTGATGCACGCATTCAATTTGTAAGTAACTCGGAAAAAAATTGTGTATGCATTAGTTTCATGATCAGCTATATAGACCTACCGGTAATGGGAGGCGTGCAGCAAGTTGAGCCAACTTGGCGCTGGTCAAAGGAATTGAAACTGCAGTGAATAGTAGTAGCAGTAGTGCCGCTGTTTTTTTCTTGACAAGTGTCATTTTGAAAACTAGTTAGATAAATAATAATGAGGTTCGTGCAAAACTAATGCACACAAATGACATATATGGTGATTGAAGATGCCAACTGTGAGCTGAATAATAATCACAGTAGTTATTTAGTTATAATACAGAATAATGCAAATTAGTGATGATGATATAAATCATATATGGTAGTTGGTTTGGTAGCTTTTATCAGGGGTGATCAAAGTTGTCAAATGAACTCATTGTTTCACACGATCCCATTTGATTTATCAGAAAATTATTCTTTTGAGCGGTGACACTTTTTTCGTTATCAGCATATACAATTTTTTTGGGTGAGCTGTATAGTGTGAAATGGGTGCAAAAAGCAGGTGTGTCTCTGGTTCATCCAAAAACAAGTCATTAAGGTAGTCGTGTGGTGGAACTGATTTCATTACAATAGGTTGTTGTTATATTCGCATTGAACGGTTCGTAAATCAAATGACCTGTCAGGTTAAACGCTGTTTGTTAATAATCTATGTATTTGGTCAGTAAAAGTTTGTAGTCGCTTCTGTAACTAACAACTAACTAACTAACTAATAAGCATATGCAGCAATGCATTAGCATTAAAACTTAATTAATTTAGCAAAATAGGCTAGGCTAGCGTGTAATGAAATCAATTTCCTTAATTTTATGGCACCTATGATTGCACTCCTTTTGTTTGGAACTAGCCCAACTAACAAGTAGTAAAAAGAATGAAAAGGTGAAACTTTACCATTATTAGAAATTAGACTATAGAGAGGATAAAATGATAAGATATTGAACTATTTAGCGTTCACTTTGATATGAAGATGGGATCAGATTGCTTTTGTAACTAACTAACTGTAATTGCGCAAGGTGTGCATTGTGGAACGTTGGAAGAAAACTTGTATTTTTTTGAAATCACTCATGCCAAGCCTGTATACAGATTTCCATTTGATGTAAGAAGAATCCGGAAAAAATGTTAATTAGCTTTGTTTCAGATTCCTTTGTAATGCGTAGTGGAACTAACTAAGGGTACAGTTTTTTGCTAGATGAAGACATTATTAATTCTTATTATTATTCCGTTCAATTTGCGCTTGGAAACAATGAGAAGAAAAGAGAGGTCAGTGATTGGGTAAGGTCATTGCAAACTTTTTTTTGCATGCAAGCAAAGAAAGTTGTGCAAAATATGCGATTGCTTTGAGTGAGTGGCGTGTGCTCATCTTTAAACAATTTGGTGAACCACACATTTGTCAAGTTGATGGGTCTAATGGTTTTATTGTTGTTGTTTATTTACACTGAATTAACATATTAGAATCCACATGCACACACGTTCCGCCCTTTGTTGACTAGGTCGGTAGTTTGTTACTTAAATGTGAGGCATATCTGTCTACAATATAGCTTGATTGGTACAGGACAAGTTTTTTATGCTTGGGTCAGTTCACTCACGACATAACATTTGTCAAAAGAGGTTAATGAGCGAAAATTTTTACGTTCATCGCCTTATATTGACTATGTCGTGAAGTGACCATAAATAGAAAGAATTCAGACCTACAAACCAAACGTATTGCTATTTATAACTATAAGTAAGTAACTATGTAACTAACTAACTCGCTAAATAATACAGTTGGGAGGTTTAAATCAATAAAACCGTGATAGTATTCTCAAGCACTTTAATGAAGAAAGAAAAAGCTGTGGTGAGAGACACATAGAAAAATATTCCGCATTCCAACCTCATCGGTCTTAGAGATTTTAACTCCGCTTTGATGGCTATATTGAGATTCGGATGTCCTTTCATTGATTCACTGAAAGCCACAGACTGTTCATACTGTTGAGCAGCCACTGTGTAGGTGAGAAATATAAATAATGCCATTGAAATTGCCAGTCCAGGCCATTCAATGTACAGGTAAAATGGGATTGAATTGTAGTATCGAATGGAGACTACTAGAGCCAAAATCATATAGAAACCGATAAGGATCATGTGTCCTGGCATGATGCTATATTTCAGGGTCTCGTTTCGTATGATGTCTAATAGTTTCAAGCAGCGAGCTATTCTCAACCGTTTTGATGGTGACCCACATACTTGCTCGTTGGATTTGGATTCCTCTTTCAATTTATACCTTTCGAAAAATTTATTTCAAACTATATAAGTAAACTTAAAGCAATGTTTGGATTTGCTATATAGTCCTTTCTTACTGAATTGTGGTCATCCAAAACTGGGATGCAACGAGACTGAGGAGTCCATAAAACAGGTAAAATAACCCGGTGAGCCACATATGAATGAAAAAGAAAAATTCCCAAGCAAAGAATAACAAATATGTGAACCATTGTGAATATAAATAACCCCATTGTTCCAGAAAAGCAGTTAAAAAGTATCGACTTGCTCTGGGATTTTCAAAAAACATTGTAGCCAATACTAAACCGAGTGACAGTCCGGAATACAGAAAATATTTCAAGGCTGGCGTCAGAGTATCGCGTTCTTCAATTTTGCATTTTTTCGGTCGGCGTAATTCTATAGAGAGCAAAATAATCAGTTGTACGATTTATGCGATGCACGATTTACCATTTAAACAACGTTTAAAACATTTGAATACCTGTCAATTGTTCATCCAAAACTAAATAGTTGTTTATGGCGAACAATAATTGTTTTGAATAGTAAACCGTATTCCCATCAAAAATGATTGCAAAGATACAGCAAGCAATCCAATGGAGATGAAAAATTTTGTCAGCAGGGGGAAATAACTCTGAATCATTGTTCAAGTGATTCATGAATTTAAATGTTAGCGCTATCATGTAAATCCAAACGAGGATGACAGCAATTCTCCAGCGAGCGAAATTTAATATCCCTTTGTTCTGTTGCAACCTGCCTGTAGTGCTTTCCCATTTGTAAGGAATGCATCCAATCAGAGATCCCAAACGAATTTGGAAGCCAAAAACTTTTTTTGTTTTTTCTGTAATCATTTTTTCAGAAAACTGGAAAGTTTGTTTGTTTTGCTTCTCTCACGAACTTTAAGCCACTATTGAGTACTTGTATTGCTTTTAATAGGCTGTGAAATGGCTTTAATGAAACAGTTTAATCAATAGTGTCGACGTTAGTGCTAATAACGTAGTCTTTCTTAATCGTTTCATTAGAAATTTAAGTGAAGCATTATTTGAAACGAAAGTGGTATTTTGGGGATTCAAATCTAACTATAACTATGTTGGTTAGTTGACCTTGAAAGTATAAATTTCATTTTTGTGGCAATCTTCAAGGGAGAAAACTAAAATTGCTTGTTGTTGAAATCTATATTAGTGGGTACACAAATTACACAGCAATTTAACCACATCTTGGCTGACGTGTGAATTCAGTTTAATCTAGCATGGGATCCGTTTTGGTTATGGTTTCTTCACCGTCAAATCAATTAAATAATATGCTTGCGTCACACAATAAGTAACGCCTAGTTAGTTAACGACATAAGCATCTTAATTAGTCAATTCATAATTACCGGCCACATTTACTTTTTAACACTAACTAGTATAATCATTTACTGTGTAATTGGCGGACTGTGAATTGAGTTGTGCAATAATAACTGACAAGTTATAATTAATTCATTATGTGTTTAAAAAATTGAGATTAAGATGGTACCTCGCAAAAATCACTCTTACTGGAAACGAAAATCTTTTAAACTGATAATGTACGTATCAACTATTCAAACCTAAACTTAAACATTGCATTGATAGATCATAAAACTGGAATTTTAGTACCATTGTTTTTCTAGTGCCATCTACCGATATTTTATTAAACTTTAATATGCATTTTCGGGGTCCAAAATGCTAGCGATTCCAAATTGAATGACAATGGAAATGAATGTATGACTATATAATAGCTCGATAACTGGATTTTGTATGATACTAGTACAGTTGTTCACATTTTATGAACCAAAACAGGGCATTATCAGAATTGCATTTGATAGCTTTATCAAATAGCGACCTTCATCTTTCTAGGTGGCAAAAACTGAAGACTATTTCATAATCATCATCGTTCTATAACTCTTAGTTAGTTTGACTACGTTGTTGGCTATTTCTTCTCCTTTTTTGTATGTAGTATATGAATTCTAGAAATTGAAGTCATACTATACCTGACTATGTATATGCACCACAGAATATTAAGATCATGACCATTGCATTGTGACTGCAAATGCGAGAATCTCAATGCCGATGAAATAAATCACTGTCCACTACTTGTGGTTCCGAAATAAATAAAAGTAATTTTATTGATCGAGAGGATAACTTATGCAGATCGTCATTCTCTATGAATTACAAGTTCACGTTTCCTATTGCTACGTTCGTCTGAAGACATCTTATTATTGGTGAAATTTGGCTCACTTAATTTGTATTTTGTACATAGCCGCCGTAATTTTTTCCTTCTGTTACATAATGGCCATTAGCCATAACCCACGTACATAATGCACAGTGGATTAAGCCCTGACAGACTAATCATTTAGATTACATGTAATAACCATGTTAAAGTATGAAGCCTGCAGTTCCACTATCACGACTGCTAAATTCATTTGGTCTTTGCCTTTGAACAATATAAAGTGTGTGAACATCATTTTTTCACAACAGACAACGCACAGAAACTTTTATTCTCTTTCCCTCATCCTTTCGATTTCAAAAGCATGTTTATTATACACACAGTGAGTAAGTTAGTAATACGTAAGATACCGCGTGAAAACTGAAAAAAACAAGTAAAAAAGGACACACGTTTATCATAATGTTTAGTAAGGCATTCACGTACACACTAATGGGAAGAAACATAGGCAAGAATATGTAAAATACATTTCCCTTTCACACACAGGAGCAGGTGCATACTAATGGGGTATAAAATGAAGACAAAACTATGCATTGGCACACATATCATTTCTTCTAACATGTTACATAGTCACACTGAATAAACCATTATGAACTTGTGTCAAATAACTGTCTCAACACATCACTGCTCCTACTTATCACTCCTACTGTACATAATGAAGAAATTTATGACACAGAGTTATAGTTAGTTAGCTATCCTATTCGTCACGGATTGTTAAGATGAATACAAAAAAATGCATAAGTAGCATCAATCAACACATCTTACATCTAGTTTAGTTAGTCATGCTACAATAAGCTTTATATGTAGTGTAGTTAGTAACTATAAAGCATTTACCGAAATAATTTATACAACAGGAGTACACATTTTTTCATTCAGACGACAATAAGGAAATAGTACAAAATATCGTTCAACTAAATCAATTGAACTCTCTTAAATCCAATAAAAGTTATTATAATATTTCACTTTCACGACAATTATCTGATACTAGGACGCTAGGCACTGGGTTTTTACATGAAATGGTTTCCAAAGGTGAACGACGTCTCACTCGCGTTCTCAGCTCAATTTTTGACGTCAACCCTTTATTTTCCCCAACTGTGCTGGTCGTTATCGTGAACAAGTCCTTTACGAACCGGTGTTGGTGTAAAATATGATCAAAGTCATTATTATTTTTAGGTGGTGTCGTTGCTCCCTCCGTTTTGTCTGAATGTTTCTTCTCCCCCTCTTTGAGAGCAGCACTGATTAATTCTTCCATCGGTAAAATGACTTCAAGTTGAATATTCGATTGTGTTCCTAACGATTCTTCTTTGTCATCAGCTATTCGTACATTACTGCGACTTTTAAGCAATTTATTTTTAGCATTCCCAACGGACGTCCACTTCCTACCTGGTCCAGGTGGAATCTTGCAACTTTTGTGTGGTAAGAATACATTCCTCGATTTAATACCATTTGCACAGCTGTCCCAATTTTTCACACCTTTACAGCTGCTGCTACTGTGGTCAGAATTGCTGCTGCTGTTCATAGGCAAAGTTGGATAACAGCGCCGCCTGTACCGATTGTACATGTCTCTATAGCTAGAAATGGAGGATGAAGTTGAAGCTTGGCTTACACTGCGACTCAAACTAGATCCATCATTTTTATTAGAGCAGTTTGCCATCTCATAAAGCAAAGATGGATGATCCCCAACTCGCTCATATTCATGTTCGTTGACGCTAGAGCTCCGTGGAAATTGAAGATTATTGGATGGTGAACTGAAATAATATGGTTGGCGGAGCACAGCACAGATCTCCGCATCTGACGATGAAGATTCGGTGTAGCGGCCAGAGTCTGAGTCTTCGACTAGCAGAAAATCCTTTTTTCCGCAGTCTCCATTATCAACAGTTAGATTCTCAATTGAGAAGGACGTTTGAGTGGACGTTGAACTGGTACTGTTACCACCATTGTTGTTTGGAGCAATTACTGATGTTCCCTGTGTAGTACTAGTATCATTGTCAGTGTGTTCACATGCTGGCTCCTGTTTGGCCAAGTCTGATTGCAATTTTCTTCCGGTTGTTCCTTTGTGTGGTCGAAACGCCATAAGCTTCTTGAGAAATGAAATATCTGAAAAGAGTGGTGGAAACACTTGTTGATGAAAAATGTTGTCGACAGTGCACAGAGCAGAACGACACTGCAATACTATACTAATAACTACTGCTTTTGCTTGCAAACAACAATTACATGTTAATGTTATAATCAAAACGGAAATGATTGTGTTTACTTTGAAGATTCAATTTAGCTGTTTCACTCACCTCTCCGTTTCAGTTGCACGGGTGGCAAAGTAGACGAACCGGCAACTCCATTTTGAATCCTCAACGAATGCATTGAGCCAATCAGTGATCGCATTTTACTTTTTTCATTTTCCTTCACACATGAGCTCGTTGCATTTTGTACAACAGAATTATAAGCTTTAGTTTTCCTCCTTGTGATGCGAGTACGAAGGGCAGAGAGGCCATTTTTTTTTCTTCGTGGTTTCTAAAAAGAATGGAAATAGATTAAGCGCATGCATATACACAGGTTCCAAGATCAGATACCATTAACTTTATGGTTTTAAGAATAAAAGTATCTAACTGAGCAACCACGAAAATTGCAATTCATGAAAACGAAAAAAAACTGCATACAATAATGCCGATAATAACAAAGACAATTTTTTTCAGCCAAGAAATCAGCGTGAGCAGCAAAAGTTTAGATAAATCTATCTTTCCGGTAAACATTTTTTGCATTATTGACTACATTGTAAAAATAGTCACGTATTAACTATAGCATTATAAATATGCAAAAACACTGATCAGGATCTTACTTTTTTGCGCTTGGGCGATTCATCGTCACTCTCACGACCTTCGGTATTGGTATTCGAGATGGCAACAAATGTTGAAGGGCTAGAAATGGACTCAGGATGTTCTGTGAAATTGGACAGAGCTATACAAATTGAGTATGGTAATAAGAAAAAGCTGAAATGAAAAGGTAAACTTGGGCGTGTAAAAAAATGTTAGACCGTGATTGAATCACGAGCTAAACTGACTGACTACCAGTTAGTAAAGTGAAAAACTTTTATTGATTATAGGTTTAACTTACCTGATTGACCGCAAGATATAGAAACCCGTTCACAAGGGTTGTTTCTAACATTTGATAAAAAAGAGTCATGTGCTTGCTGATGAAACACGGGATCAGTAGCAATCATGTACTTGAACGTATCAGGTGAAACAACAAAATAACCTTCCGAAGTCTGGTAAACTTTTCTATCTTTTGTTAATTTCTCCAAAACGTTGTACACGAGCTCTTTCCGCGGAAGTTTCATATTCGGATGCGAAAATCCAAGCGCATGAACAATTTCATCCACAAATGCTTCCTGACCTGTATCAATCATCATCATTATTCATGATGATAATAATAAAACATTCACCTGAGTTGAATTTTAATTAAATCTAAAGTGGAGTGCATTGTCCTTCACAGACTCACTTTCTTTAGCTTGATACGATTTAAATTGATATGATAATTGGTACGTGGCAAAATAATGTAGGGACAGGGACAATATATTCGCGAAAGATTGAAACAATACCCATAATTATAATTCCATCAAGCTTTACACAGTAGCCTAATCACTATTAAAATTCTCAATCAACCTTTTCATGCCTAATGTCCATATAACACAACCTCAATTTGCTTTAAAAAATCCTGTCTTTCATCATCAAATGCACGAGTTACTGTAACTGCGTACAAGTTTTTTGACATTCAACGTTACACTGCACCTATGATTCTATCTAGCAAAGGCAGGCCTCAACTCCGTTTTCTAATACTCACACACATAAGCTCATCATCGATTCCAAACATAACTGAAAATAATTTTCTCTCGTATTTCTCAATAATTTCACTTTCGCTCCCCCTGCTCTACAATATTAATTATTCACTCACACTTTCTGAATAAGCAGGTGTGCCTGTCATATTCTGATTGCCCACTTCACATACATACCTAACTAAAAGTATTTTGAAAAACTACAAGGCACAAGCAAACCCTTGTTATGACTGACGGCCCATAATTACATCTAGTGTTGAATTTGTGGCTACTCAATTTGTTTTCCATTATATTCATGTGGTTCTTCTCATCCTTGTTTGAAAGATTCTCATGTCAAAAACTAGAGTGACCAGTGGTTCGTACGTACATACATTCACTAACTTATCACAATCGATTATTAAACTCTGAGTAAATACTAGATATGAATCTACACACATTGTCGACGGCTCTATACCTATTGTGAATATTAATATTACGTACCTGCAGACGTGAGCTCATGAATAGCCCAACATAAAGAGTCAGACAAAGGGACAAAATGGCTTCTCTCTATCGGATCTGCGATCAGCTCCTCGATTTCACCTGAGAAACATCAATTAGCCGTCAAAATATTGATGACAGTCTCTGAGTGCGTGTCTTCTATTATATTTTCTATGTCTCGCACTGTTAGCAAAGGTAAGCCCAGTATCGTCTAAAACTAACTAGCTTATGTGCGTATGCATGCGTATTATCATCATACGATTTTTTACTATATTGTATGTGTACTACTGGTACAAATGACTTTGTATTTATTTGCCCATCTTAGATATCTTTGAATCTCCCCTTTGATGATGAGAAGGAGAGTGAAGCTCACAGACAGACAAGCCCATAATATTGTGGATTCATTTCTTCAGGACGGACTGACTAATTAGTCATTGAGACAGCTAGGGCTTCGAGCATTATATTGTTCCTGTATAGTTTTCTCCCCAGTAATTATAAAAAATGCAATGCTTTTATTGAAATGTGTGTGTGCTAATATCGACGGCTATGAACACAAAGGATGAGAATATATTGAGACTGGTGTCAATATATGGTTGCGGTTTTGTCATACTAAACAAATTTCATTTCCTCATTAGCTAGACTTGTGTGGTGGTGTGGGTCTGGTTTAGGCATGGGACGCGAGATTGCAATGTGACATATGTGACTTGAAATTCGTATTGGTAAGTTGGTTAGAAAAAAATGTACGTGGACGTAACACTTGTGAGCAAATTATGTAGTTAGTGAGTGAGTTAGTTAGTTGGTTAGTAATTTCTTGGTAATTACCCACATCTAAAACTCCTATATGGATGATGATGTAATGAAACAATTATGATTATTATTATTTCACTCATAGTAGTGTGTGCACATAGTGGAGCCAGCGATTTGAGGGAACCAATTTTGAAGGAAATTGATGAACAAGTGGTGATAAAAAATATACTGTACGTCATTCAGCAACAATGCTTCGGTAAATTTTAAGCAACCTAGTTTCTTTTAGTAAACCAAACCATTGAAAAAAGTAAGTAATATGTAGCAAAATTACATACATACATACCGTGAATGGAGAACACAATGATAACTATTGTAAAACATGTGTGTAGTCTCATCTCATAATTTGTTATATGGCACCCAGTGGCTCATATTTACTGTACACACACACAGTTTGAAAACAGGTCAGTCTTATTTAATGTGCAGATATTTCTTAAGCATTGTTACCAACCAGCTCCCTAAAATTAGATTGCTGGTTTTCCTAGCTTGTCAAAAACGTCGGTGTCATTTATCTTTATGGCCAAAATATAATAACAGGTTTAGATAATTCATTTTCAGTCTATTTGGGATATATCAACATTTTTGCATGCAAACATCCATCTTTTGTTCTATAGGCACTTCCACTGTCCATATTATGAATGTGTTATATTTTGATGACCACTGACAGACTGATGACAATCTACAACTTTTGTTCCTGAAACTCATTAAGAAGTAGTTGTGAACTCTAGGTATGTAAAATGTACACCTTTTATGGATGCAAAAGAAGACAGGCAGACAAGTAAATTTGCCGGTGCACTACATTACTATGGACGTGTGCAGTCTGAGAAGCTCAGGTTACAGACTAACTAATTTATGTACAATTAAGGACAAGTGGGAGTTTCGTGAATGACAAGACAAAGTCATGTTGAACCTAATGCATATGATAATAACTTGTAGTCTCACGTCCAAACTGTATGGCTATAACATGCGCAAACAGTATAATAATGATTGTGAGCGTACAAAAAAAGTGGACTGCCGACAATAGTTTTATTTAATGTCCGAAAATATTAGTATGTGGCTTTGTGGGTCATGAGAATGCATGCACGTTGACCTTTTATGGCTAAAAATGTCGTTCAAATAAACTTTACTGCTCCTTTTTCCCAGTGTCGTGTCTTTGTCTCTTTCCTTACCAACATAATACTTATCCTACTAACCAAGAGAAACAGCAGTGGTCCACTGACTGAATATGTTGACATGTACATGAACATAGGTTTGTCAATGCGCAAGTCTTGTCAACTTGCTCCAAATGTCAACTTTTAAAAGTGAACTAAAAATCGCTAATCAGTCAACGACAAAGATCCTTTATCGCTTACATTCTAGATTGCTTATGAATAAAGAATGGAAGAAAGTTTGTTTCCACTTTCTACGCGATTGGTTTATAAATGCGATTAAAGTTGAAGATAACAACGACACTTGATCTTTTGAACCTCGTTGAAGAATTGAGACTTTAGTGATCGCAGTGTTTGCCGACATTGTCTCAAAACTTGAGGCATTATATTGAGCTGATAAGAAGAGGTAAAAGTATTGTAATGTAAGCCCTGTCAAGCAATAATATTTATTTGTTAATTTATTCTAGTAGTAAACTGGCTAGCTAACTAACTTGTATAGAGCAATTTAGCATTATAATCTAAATGGTTTGTAACATACATTGTGTGAATTAAATAGTTGGGCAAGTTTATTGCGACTTGCGACAATAGATCCTAACACGATTGATTTCCTTATGAACTCTAGGTTGAGCAAAATGTTTTCTACATGACATCACATATCTGCAACAAGATTCATGAAATAAGAAATCGTGTTGTACACACTATGATTTTTATTACAAAAAACACAACCAAGGCGTATTTTAATCATCTTGATGAAAGATAACAAATAAAGTAGATTCCAAAAAAACACAATATATCTTTAAAAAAACTATTTTTTAACCAATTTATGATCCATGGTCTGCCCTGACCTTAGTTAGTTTACGACGTTTATAAAAAACATCACCAATGTTTACTTTGTTGGGCAGAAATAATTAAAATGGAAGGCGTGAATGATTTATGATCTAGCGTTATCTTTTCTGCACCAAAGACTACGGACACACCTCATGCGCAATAAATTACTAATTCATCGAAAACTGCCAAATCCCTAAAACACGAAAGCAATTTCAAAGAGCATCTTACCAACAAAATCAATCTGATAGCCGGCAGGACATCGAAGCATTTGCTTGGACCACGCAGTTTTCACGACAGACAAGTATTTTTGTATCCCAGCTCCTATCAATATTGTAGAAGGAAGCAGTGACCCTTTGTAAATCAATTTTCCGATCGCCTCATGTAACGCCGTATTCCAAACGCACTTTAAATTCACGTCTCTGAATTCCTGTACACAATTATTTATTCAAAAAGTTATTAATATGACATTAATCTGATGCCAGTAACTACTTAAGATAGGGATAATTTTTTCCCGCCAATATTCGATATAAATAATGTTTTACTATAACGCCATTCGTCAAATATTTCAGATTGCTTTCTTAAAACCAAGAGGAAGTTTAAAATCCAAATCCAAATGTTTTGATTTTGCCATTCTAGTCTAAATATGGCATTGGCTTGGGCAACCTTAAAAATTGCGACATTTAACTAACTATCACACCAAACTGACGATATCTATTCCATCGTGTAGATGGTTTAGTTAGTGAGTTGAGTTGCACCCAATGATCTACCTAAATATAAAAGTTTGGAAACAATCCGGCATCATCCCCGGTCGTTTACCTTATACAAAAAGAATCCAATTACAGACTGATCCATTTTAGTGCGCCAAGCCTGCCCATTATTAGTATCACACGTACTTTTCCTTTCACTGATCACGCATAGACAAGGATCAGAATTGACACCACGAGCCGACGTCGCTTTGCTCATGTCATCTCTATTGGATTCACCTATTGTGCCATTTTTGGACACAGGACTCTGTTGGTGGTCAGCACAGCCAGTACAATGTGGGCCAACAAAACGGTCGTTTTTAAAATCCGCAGTGTTTCCTCCACAAGCTATTGCGGGGTCTGGGACAAACTTGATGGCCAAACAGTCGTGCAAAAGGAGCAAATATTTTTTCACGTGTTGATGACTCTTATTGAACGAGGGATCGATACTGTTGGATGAATCATTATTGTTCTTTTGATTAATATTATGAGAGTCATTGATGATGACTTCACTTTCTCCCTTGTTCTGTTCATTCTTATGGTTATTGGCATCCAGCTGGGCAGCCATTTTTTCACCCTTTTGTGATTGTTTGTGTTGACGAAAAGAGGAGAGTCCAGTGGGTCCTCAAAATGCTACAGAATGGCCAACTCCATTTTTGAACGCGTTGACCATACTCTGATTATGGTAAAGCAAACAATCGTAAAAATCATTAGTGCTTATATTATATAGTGTGTGGTGGGTTGAAAAAGTGAGGCGTTCAACTAATGTGGTCAGTTTGTCATGCTAGATGAGTTTATTGTCACAATTTTGGTTATACGCCATGTAATCATTATCTTTTGTGTGTAAATGAGAAAGTTTTGTGCAGATTAAGAGAGCATTGTTTGTCAAGTTTCTTTAGTTAGTTTAGTGTCACATAAATATTTCCATCATGGGAGATTTAACGATCAGAATTCATGATTCTGGATTTTCATTTATGAGGTCAAATGGTAAAACCGTTATGACCTAGGTATAAAGCGATAATGAATGTCAGAGTATGGCATTAATAACTCTATGTTGTAATTTATCTATCTAATGTGGTGTCAAGCGGATTCTAAGAAATTTATTACCGGTGGTAATCAGTATGTGTAGATGGGCTCATTATAACAAGGGGATTTCATATTACCAGTGTAACAATGATAACAATATGGGTAGGAACAAAACATTTGTCTTTTTCTTATCAACATGCAGTTTTGAGTACCACACGTTTTTCGTTATGTGGTTTGGCTGGCGCTCCTAGAAATCCTTAAGTGTGGAGTGTACGCCTGAAAACAATAATTTAACTCGTGTTGTGGTCAATAACCGGAAATTTGGAGTCCCAGGCTCTGTACATAAATTGAACTCAGTCAGTCACTAGCCACAGAGATTGGATTCAGAATTATGGTAATGGCGAATCAGATTCAAAGTGTGAGCTAATGGGGTGAATTTTTGTGTCGTACGGGAATCTATTGAGATGAGAATCCTTAATAAGGCCAGATTGTTTCATTATTGTTGCATGTGGATAGAGTTCAATATACTTTGTTCAGCAAAAACTTCGAGGGTTTGAATTAAAACTGTAAAGTTTAAAATCTACAGGGATTTTTTTCTGCAATAGAAATGCAAAGAATCAAAAATTTACTTTTTGTGTATAAAAATTGCCTGTAAATCAATTTTGTTCTCAATGTGCTTCGATTTTCTAGATTTTTTGCTCTCTATAGCTACCAACTAACCAGTAATTTTATTACGTATACAGCGAACTAACCAACTAAGTACCCATAATCTTAATTGAATGTTTTTCTTATATTAATTTCCATTCCCACTAACTAGCACACAAACACATAATTTAACATTAGATTAAGGTGAGACTCCCCACCATGACCAAGTGGATATGATAATCACATGTAGTTTACAAAGATCATCAACTAACTAACTTGCTATCTATTACTCTACAAAATACTATAGTCTCCTGCTTACTGAAATGCAAATACATTTCAACTCATAAATCAAAGTTTTTTAGTTTAAAAAATCCACACTATAGGAGTCCATCCATTTACTCGCTAACTAACTAACCAGCCATTAAACCAAGTCAGTCAGTTGTCTTTGTCACTTTTCAATCTTCTATACGCTCAGAGAAAAGAAAACAACTCGTACATATAAAAAGCTTAGCATTCATTAGTTGTTACTATTTACTTTTTAAGTGCACTTCACTCACTTGGAATTCTAACTTGAATAAAATGATATGACCAAAACACGACATTAGATGCATCATGGTACAATATTTTTGTAATTCCTCCTTATGCCAGCAGTTAGTTAGCATAACAGACTCACTTGCAATGATAATAATAATTAATTGACTGTAAGGACAACCCCACTTGTTCATTAATATTCCAACTAACTAACACATCTTCATTTCTTTGGCACTCATTGTGTACATATTTATTTGGTAACCCAAAGAACTACTTAGATGAAAGTTCTTGAGCAATGGAATAAAGGTGTGTTACGCATGCCAACACTTGAGAAAAATTACCAGTGGAATGTCATCAACCAATTAAATTGTACTCTATGTGTAATTAAGCCTACTATAGTTATGGTGAGTAAATAATTTGTGAAGAGCGCCTTTTCAGCCGAACGTGGTGGCTAGTTAATGCTGTAAACGTATTCCGTAGGCTGTGTAACAAATCTTGGGCTAACATTTGCGGTATATTGTATGCTTTCACATTCATCATGCCAATTAATTAACTACTGCATGAAAAAAATTTTCTAACTGATTGACTGAGATCCACTTCATTACGCACAGGCAAAGTCGCAAAGTTAAGTGACCCTTTGCATTGCATTTCCTTTGCGGGAGAATTAAAAAAAGTGTTAAGCTAATAATACTTATTAGGGTTTACATAATGCTTTTAGTCTAGACTGTAAAAATACACAATGTTGGTAGCTCTGGGAATCAGAATAACCATAAAGCTATAATGGCTAGTGAGCTGGCTTATTGTAATGACTGACATAATTTGCATGTCAAAGGCCATATTACGTAGTAGTAGTCAAGTAGCCACTTAATAGTCAGTCAGTGGGCTAAATTGCTTACAAAACTGAAAGTAAAGTTCTTATGTACAATTTTAGTCAAATTTTTATAATGAGCTCAGGAGTGAAGTGAAGTAGGAAGTTAAATCTCTACGCCTATTTGTAATTATAGGATTATATAGCTAAAAAGCAGAGGAGTTAGGAAGTCATACGCATTTCGTTTGGAACTGAAGTTAGAATTAGCAATCAACTAACTAACTAACTAACTCCTTTTCATTACATTCCTAATTAATCAAGCACGATGATGGGCGAAAACAAAAACAAACATTAGGATTGTATGAGTGTCAGTCAGTCAGTCAATCAGTATATTTTGCATGCAGAGGATGCGCTCCCATGCATAAAAAATGTGCAGTTTTGTTCCCAGTTTCACACTGACGGAGTGTGTATTGCAAAAGTTGACATGTAAACACGTTGTTGACAAAAGCGAGAATTTTTGCGCGATTTCATACTTTATATGGTCATGCACTTTGTAAACAAATTAGAGAATACAGTGGCTATGTGGGCAACAAGTTGTCATAATGAATTAATCAATGAGAAAAGCGCTAATTAGGATTTCAGTTTTGTCTCACTGACTGAGTCACAAAATAGATGACTTCATGCATAGTTAGTTAGTACATAAGAGGCAGATTATTTTTATCTACCTAACTAACCTAAAGTTTGCATGTAAACACCTTTACCTTCACTCGTATGATTTATTGGGGGACCAAGAAGGATAATAATTGAATTCTGAGTAACAATTATTGTGTGAACATGAGAAATGCCAAATTTTCCATACGTGTAGGCGCAAGGACACTGAGATCACGAAAAATATTTAACTCCTCTTCTCTCTGTAGATAACAATCAGGCGCTAAAAAAATTGATAGATGATGCGATAATTTCACGTTTCTTCACATGAGAGTCAATTTGCACTACGCACGCGGTGAGTTTTTCCCTATCATCACTTTTCAGCCCAAAATGCAAAATACCGCTTTTGAGGTAAACGTTTTCGTTCTTGCTCACTATATAATTTTGTCCAAACTGAATTAATACACTAGCTTTTAACAAACTGTAATCACGCAGGGGGATGCAAATCTGCTATGCATGTGTATAGTCAATTAGTAACTAACTAAGTAACTAACTAACTAACTTTGTGAGAAAAATGCAACACAAATGCAAATTGAATTGCCAAATTCTGGACGAATTTTTAACCACGAATGCTGTACTGTACTGCTTGCAGAACTGTTTTAGAACAACTAAAACATTTTACACTATTACTACAAGTCATGGAATACCTGATGAAATGAACGAGTACAAGTTCTATGTGCACTAGGCAGTATAATAATTCAATTCATGCTTTAGATCTGTAGTTAGTTACACTGTGTACCTGTGTATTGCTCAAACTGACTATGTGTATTCACTGTATGCATTTTAGTAGTATGTAAGTTGGTTGGTTTGTGTATTATGGACTTGCATTTGCAACATGGAGTGGATAATATGGTGTTCAGCTTCAGTCCGTCAGTTGAGCTTATAGATAGACTTTATGCGTGCAGTGAAAAAAGTACACAAAATCTCATGTACAGTTTTACTTTCATTGAGAATGGATTTTTTATGATTTTTTTCTGTTACAAGTTAGTCAGTTAGTTAGTAAGCATGTGAATATTGGATACAAACAATGGATGGATGTCAATTTTACAACAATGTACAGGGAAATGACGGGACTGCGTAATAATATTTGTGATGGGAAGGAAGAATTGTTTGCTTTTGTTTTACATGCAGTTGTTGGCATAAGTGGGATACTGAATGAAATGCAACAATGGTTCAATGAATTCATTTTTATGGTCAATGTGACATGCTTAGTTAGTGAGCTGCACATTAAGTTTTATGATGGTTAATTGAACAAAGGTTTTCAGTTTACGCGCATTTTACGAATAATCTAAGAAAATGTGTGGCGTGCACGCACAGTCTGCTGTAGCTCATTTTTGGCAACGACGTTATAAAGTTCAAGATTTTCTCACTAGATGGCAGACAAAGGCTGTATAATCTTTGTACCTATTCTTATTTCTTGTGCTCGCTTTTGTATGCAACAAGCCTGAATACTTGGTATTGTATTTGTATTGAATTCATCTTGATTCTTGAATGTTGCCATGGATGTAACCTCAACCATACCTTCATTTTCATGATGGTAAACTTTGAAATCCGGCTAACTGAAATCTGTATTCGCTTAAAATAATTTAGTCAAAATTTTTCAGAATGATGGAATCAAGCCGTCGAATTAGAACTACGATACCTTCACCAGAGGAAATTCAAAGTGAAATACCAAAAAAGCCTAACATTCGGTTACCAAATCACGTTCTATTCGTCCCAAATTTAACCAAGGGGTATGGCTATTACATGTCGAAAATTCCGATTGAAAATCCTTACGATTTGTATCTCGCAGTTGAGGTATGCACTATTCCCCATTATTATGTTGTTTCTGAAACTAGGTTGCATGTTATTGAAAACAAGTGCTCATAAATGAACCCTTTTTTCAGTTTCAAAGTACAAACAACACAAGATATAGATTTCGAACGAGTGAAATGATATTGAAACCGAAGGAAAAACGTCTTTTCGTCATTGAAGCTAAAATGGAGAATCCTTACCAAGATTTCACCAATCTTATGGCAGATGAAGATTTCTTTATGGTTTTTGCTCTTTTACTGCCCGAAATATATTCAGGAGATACTCATATTGCTGTAAATCTATTTTCCTATTGACTCTTAAGCTTGTTTGCACCATATTATCATGCTTATGAAATCCCTATAAAAATGTACAGAAAATTTTAGACTGGGATGAATACAATGCTCGAGTCCAATTCAAACAACTGGACATTGCAGTGTTTCAATCATTCCCCGAGCCCAATAGATCCATGCTAAATGCCCTACATCGCACTAAGACTGTAAATGCATTGGAAGTGCAACTGCAACAAGATTGGGATTTCAAACATGGTAATGTAGGGGCAAGTACGATCGAGTGGATGAAAACTTTGAAAGAGTATCAAGAAATTGTTGAAAAGACTGTGAAGACTACAAGCATGTTTACCAAGTTCGGTGATCTTTTTGTATTCGGGTTCATGTTTACGGCCATTCCGACTGCTTTGATTTGGTGGGTTCATCATATCTGGGAACTTCAGAATGAAAACAATAGAAACAGTGGTTTACTCAGTTGGTTTGATTTCTAACTGGCTCACAACTCATTCAACATTGATTGTAATGTGAATCAAATTGTCTGAGTGAAAATTATATGTGACTTTGACTCAAAAATTTTGCAGTCGAATTATTCATGATTTGTGTGTAACTGCGACTCCTAAATGGTCTGTATTAAATAAAATTTAATGCTATACTAATGCTGTACAAAACGAGAACATAAGTGAATAACGTTGCATTTACAACACTTCACATCTTACGCATAATTTTGCAATCTATCACCTTGTCGCGAATACATTTCTTTTGAAAATTGCACACAAAAAGTAAGTTACAGTAATGCCTGTAGCGTTGTAAAGAATAATAATATCTCCTTTATTTCATCATCATCATGCAAGCAAAATCCAAAAAAAAAGTGTTATAAAACTGTACAAAAAAGTGTCACTACTAACTAGCTAAGCTACCTATTCTTCATCTGATTTGGGAAAACTGTTGCGAATGCCTTCGCCAGGCCGCCTCCTTTGACGATAGTACAAACTGGCACCACGTCCATTATTGTCGGGATTAAAATTGTAAAAATTTGAGTTCCCACTAGGTCCCACACCTCCACTATTGCCAATGAACGGGCTTGGGTTATGAAGGGGATACGAATCTCTTAAACTTGTAGTACTCCCGCTAGAACTAAAGCCGGTGAATCCACCCGCACCAATAGCGGGTCTCCGATCGGCCAAACTATTTGGAATGTTACTGTTAATATTCCCACTGCCGGGATTTCGATTTGAGTAGATTCCACCAGAAAGAACGGAATATGAAGGTCTATCGATGATTGCACCATCAGAAGAAGCACCGCTGTTCCGATTAGGATTGCGACCGACATTTGGATCAAAGTATGAATGCTGTCGTCCATATGGATTTGCAATGAAGCCAGTATTGCCTCGAGATGGAGATGCATTTCCTCTTGGTCCGACCTGAATTCCACTACCGACTCGCACCGATCCAAAACCATTGGTTGGATGTTGGTTTCCATATATGCCACCGGCAGATCCCAGGCCTACGCCTTGATTTACGCCTCTAAAATATCCGTTCTGAGTTTGTCCAAGCCCATCTTGTCCTTGATATAACAATCCATTAGTAGTACCGAATGGGCTGATATTGTTTCGAGTGTTGTATGAATAGCCTCCGAATTGGCCGGCTGTATTGCTAGGTCGAAATCCGTTGAAATAAGAATTGCCATTGAAATTGTTATTAAGTCTTCCGCCTCGACCCCCGTTTACAACGCCTTGGTAAAATGGGTTGCGTCTTCCTCCTTCGAAATTGTTCAAAAATGGATTTATCCCGCCTCCTGGGTAGTAACCCAATCCTTGTTGTTGCCCAGTTCCGAATGGATTGTTGTTGGCAATAGAATTGGGAAATAGTAAATTTGCAACGTCGTAATTGCCTCTATTGGACACTCCTACTCCACCCAGTCCTTGATAGTTGTTATTGAATCCCAAATTTTGTTGGCCCGCATAAAATGGGTTTTGAATTCCGTTGTAGTTAAATGGTAGTCGTTGTTGTTGGGCTGTTTTTAATGTTTCATCTTTGTCGAGATTTGATTTGAGGTTTTTTGTCGGTGTGTCGGAGTTTTCTGCATCGGCGCACACAGTTGCTGTAATAGCATTCAGCAGTAGGATGACTAACACGCCGGGTATCATTTTTGTTGTAAGCTGAAATTAAATTACGGTGCTATAATTTAATGATGCACAAACTCTGAATATCGTTTTCGTTACTAACGGTAAAACTAAATCGGAAATTGAAAGATTATGTGTATGGGCGTGGACTCTGTATTGATTCATGACACTATTAATACCTTATTTTTGTTTTAGAAAACTAGTTCCGCTTTAGAATCCGTTTTTACGCTATTCAACCATCCAGTGGGCTTGATATAACTTTTTTTCTTCACACTGCCACCAAAAGAATTTACGAACTAACTATGCAGATGAACTTTGGTGTACTTTTGCACAAACTTTATATTTTGCACTTAAACCTTGCTTGTATTCTAGCGCACAGCCACTTGCCAAATGAACTAAACAAAGGAGGAAAATAAGCGTGACTTAAGTATGTTTTTTTCTCGTAAAAAAGGTACAACAATGAGATCCAGCAAGCAAGTATGGTGGCCCAGGTATATGATACCTCATGTTAAAACTATTCCGCATAGCCTTGGGAGCAACATGTCATGTCATTAATGGGAGCTTGTGTTCACCAGTCTATAACATGCAACTTGGAATTGTTAGTTAGTCACAACTTGTTGTGGTTTTCGTCGTTACTTTTCTTTGAAAACACAAACAATAATCATAATCGTTTGGGATGATGAGGGTTAGTTATGATGATTGTGGCCACAGGATTTTTGAATTTTGGGGAGTCTCCTCTTGTACTCATGAGTGATGTAACCAAATTCATACATAAATGCAAAAAGTGAGTGAGTAAGTAAGTAATGATGCAGAAAAAAGGGTTAAAATCTATATGTTTTTTGCCCATTCTTCTATTCATTATAGTAGTCAGCTATAACTAACTAACTAAAAGTATTAAGAATCTAATACTTTAGGATGGGGAGACGGAAAGGAAAAGAAATTTGACAATATGCAGATTGGTTTGGTACGGAGCAGGTTAAAACGGATATTGTGAACTCTAGACTCGTTCCTAACGTGCTATATATTTGTAAATTTCGGCATGGTGCAAATTTTGTTTGTTTTGCAAACTGATGTAATACGTGCTTGCTTGGTGAGCATTCCGTCTGTTTACTATCATTGACAAAGAAGTGCATGTCTTATTTTTTTAGCGGTACCATCATGTGTGACTATACAGAATCTTTTGTAGGGTTTTATCTTGGCATGCAAAATGTGATCCCTGGCTTGTTGTACAGGATTGCGAAATGTGTGATAAAAGGAGGGTTTGCATTTTAATATTAGTTAGTTAGTATAAGTAGAGGCAGGATAATTGTGTTTACTTTGGTTGGTTAGTTAGTTAGAATAGAATGCATAATAGATTGTAAAAATGGCTGGTTTTATTTTGTTGGTTATAGTAGTCAGTGATGATGAGCAGCATGGGAAGTTTAAAGGAAATGCGTCGCTACTTTTAGTTTTGATCAGTCAACAAGATTAAAATTTGGGTTTGTGATGGAGAATGGGGAAATTTCCTTCCTGCAAAAGATAATGAGACCATTGTTAGGATTGCGTGAGCATGTCTTCAAACGTCTTTAAAAAAAATTATATTTTGAATACAGCAAGCACCTGAAATGTTATATTTGCAGTCATGTATTTCATTCCCAAATTTTTAAGACCAAGAAGAAACATAATATCAACAATTTTTATGTTTTAAATGCCTTTGCTTGTAAATATGCATATAAAGTGACTGACCTTCTTCATTATTCCCAGATTATTATGAAGTATGCACAATATTATATTCCCATAAGTCTGCAAGCAATAATTTATAGGAGGAGGCATTGACATTGGATACAAACAACTATAGTCTGCGGAATTAAGATTCCTTGTAGATAGTTACTGACATGGGTGAGCATTGTAATCATGTTGGAGACAAAAGATTGTTATAGAAACTCTGCCAGTGTATTATTATTTGGTAATGAAAATTTAGACTGCTTATGAGATTATTATTGTCACTATGTACATGGTCAAGGTGAACTATAATTACATGGGTTTGGCAGTTTTTTTAGTTATAGTTAGTTGACTGTCATTTACGGGATTTTTACTCCATCTTCATGGCTTTACGATCAGATTTGGTTGGTAATAATTAAAATTATGATGATTGCACAGACTATAGTTAGTTATAGAATGTAAAAATGTAAAACAATTATTATCATTTTTGCGATTGCAGGGTGGAGAATCACAAGTGGTAATCACTTACGCCATCTTGTTGGCAAGTATTCAATTCGTATTGAATAATTTTGGTGCTGGCTCATGGGTCACGACTGTGCTGGGCTTTGCTGTTGCAATTTACTACACAGGAGGATATATTGAAGGATTTTTCATAAGAAACACGAATTTTGTGTCTTACTTGGTAAAAATTTCGATTTTTTCCTATTTGATTGCTATTTTATATTTTCATTAAATCGATTTGTTATTATCCTGAAAATGCCCCTTCCATGCACGCAAACTTACCATACATGCAATTATTATGCAATCGCTAATTTTTTAAATTTTTTCCAGTTTCGATCACTTGCAGACGGGATGCTGATGTTTTTTAGCCTCATGACCTTCATACTAATAATGACAGTGTATGCTGTAGATAAAGCCGGTCTTTTGCCCGACTCAATTCTGACCATGCTGAAAGACATGCACATTACAAAGCAGCTACTCATTTACATAACCATTTTAATTTGCTCGGATGTGTTTTTCCTATCCCTGGGACGACTTGTGCTGAATTTAATTCGCTCAGTGGCAACTCTTGTTCGATTTCCCGGACAATCGGATAACAGTAGACCAACACCAAGATAATTAAGGTATGCATTCTATGTCGTACTAACTACCAAAGTATATTGGATATACTGGCCCTAGCCGGAAGCAAAATTATGAGGCAGAATAAAGCAATGTAACTTCTCCCGACTAACTTCCTTATGATTTTTAGTGATGAAAAAAACATTATTTGGCAGCCTTTTTTTCAAATCTTTGCATGTGTTTAGTTCCACTCATAAAGCAATAAAAATCGAGCTAAAGCCAAACTAGTATTAATTTCTGACAATTCTTCCTGCGCCACTTTCAGGATTTTTATTTTTCAGTTAGCTAGTTTTGACGCCTGTTCATTTTTCACGCGCCTTTCAGTATATAGTGGCACCATAAACTAGTGTTTACTGAATTGAATTTGTAGAGATAACTTTAGTAGGATTGGCTGAATTCAATCTTAAATCTGTTTACTATCACTGATTTACACAAACACACTCTCGTGCACTCTCGTCTGTCTATGGCACCCACATTCTGAAAACTAACAATAAACAAAAGTTGTCAGGTTTTTCTTACGATTGACAAATAAAGCAATTGAGAAAATTTATCTATCAGTATCATACCAAACTAGCTGTCAGATTACTACAGTTTAAGTTGTTTGATTTGGAGCAAAAGTAAATCCCCATTCACCCGTATTTTTAGTAATGTTTGAGCAATTTATTTTTTCAAGATTGAGATATTCTAAAGATTAGTTAGTATATAGTATGGAAAGTTACCAAGTTTTTACAATCACTCAATCGAAGGTTATTATAGTTAAAAGTCCCTTTAAAAGCCACTTGTATCCCGGAAAACTTGCCATTTTCTCAAGCCTACTTTTTGTGACATTTTTGTTGACAATTTCATACCCTACAACTCAGAGCGAATGCAACCCGCGGGATTTTGGACATGGAAGTATTGTTTGTGTTTGTAACGGTTCATATTGCGATACACTGCCGCCTTTTTCTGTAAAGTCCTTGGGGAAAGGTAAATTTTATCATGTAGTGTCTACTAAAGATGGGAAGCGGTTTGAAAACTCTACAAAATCATTCCTGCCAGGTATAAAACAAAATTAGGTTGCATAAATTCATAAATCTCGCTTAACAATGTTTTCACGTAAAATGCATGTTTCAAATAAGATCAAGATGAGCCAACTTTGGAAAATATACCAGCGGTAAACATATCGGTGAATCGATCAATCACTTATCAAACGATTTTTGGATTTGGAGGTGCATTTTCAGACTCGGCTTGTATCAATATCAAGTCATTAAGTCCAGAAATGGAGAATATCGTGATCGAGTAAGACAAATGGGATTTATTGATGCACTCAGTGTGCAAAATGAATATAAAGTATTTTATTCCTATTATACAGTCAATATTTCGGGATTCAAGGCCTGGAATATACTATGGGCAGAGTACCAATGGCTGGAAGTGATTTTAGCACACGAAAATATTCATATGACGATGTTACAAATGACACCACTTTAGTCCATTTTGCTTTAGCTAGTGAAGACTTGGAGTACAAAGTAAATATGTAGTCCAATAATTTCAGTTTGTATTCTAGTTACCAAACTATATACTGTTGTTGTTTACATTACTCAGTAAATTTTGTTATTGGCCGAACGTGACTAGATTCCATTGATACAAAAAGCTGTTGAACTGAACCCCACATTAAAACTGATAGGCTCTCCGTGGAGTGCTCCTAAATGGATGAAAACAAACAATGCGTTCATTGGATATGGATCATTGAAACCAAAATATTATCAAGTGTGGGCAGATTACTTTGTAAAGTTCTTGAGCCACTATAGTGATCACAATGTGAGCTTTTGGGCTGTGACCACGCAAAATGAGCCTCAGGATGGGAACATTCCAGGATTCTTTTTCAATTGCATGGGATGGAGAGCTGAGGAGCAACGGGATTGGGTGAAAGATAATCTGGGTCCAACGCTCCATAGCCGAAACCAATCTCGCCATGTGAAAATTATCATTTATGATGACCAGAGGGCAACACTTGCTACCTGGACGAGAACTGTAAACAAGTTTTAAAAGTTTTGTCATGTCACGAGAAAACTTTTTTAATGAAATTTTTCTCTCAAGGTTTTATCTGACTTGGATGCTGCAAAATACGTGTCTGGAGTCGGTATTCATTGGTACATGAATGGATTTCTGGGCCCAAAGTCTCTCGATATAGTGCATGAGGAATTCCCGGATTTTTTTCTGTTGGGAACTGAAGCATGCGGTAAGTAAAAAAATGTTATCCCCGATTTCAGTTTTTGATTCGCTTGCATGTAAGAATCCAGAGTTTCCATGTAATTTTTTACAGCCGGATCATCTCCTTTTGAAAGCGCAGTGCTTTTGGGATCCTGGGAAAGAGCCGAGTCGTACGCACTAGACATTATAGAGAATCTGAATCATCACATGAGCGGATGGATGGATTGGAATTTAGCATTGAACATGGAAGGTGGTCCCAATTGGGCTCAAAACTATGTAGACTCTCCAATCATAGTGGATAAGTAATAAGTAAACATATGAAAATGTAGTTTTCTGTATGCATTGCATTTTTCACAGAATTTTTCTTCCAGAGATCTGGATCAAGTCTACAAGCAGCCAATGTTCTATGCATTAGGCCATTTCTCAAAATTCATTCCCCCGGGTTCTCAAAGGATTTGGATGAACTCCAGTTCCCAAGATTTACATGGATTGAGAATCCTTTGTTCGTTACGGCCGGATGGAGCTGTGACTGTCCATATTCTGAATCGGTTCGTTTTGCAAGATAAATCAAATAAAAGTTGCAAAAATAAAAAGTGAACTTTTATGTCTTCCAGAGAAACTAAGACCTTGAGAATCCGTATAAGGGACTCAGAGATCGATGATGGAGAAATTCACATGGAATTGGAACCACGTTCACTCCATACAATAATTTACAATGATTAAAGAATCCAGAATCCTTATCAGGTATATTATTTCTCTTTATTCATTGATTACAGACGGAAACAGAGAACTATAGTGAGTGTAGAGAGGGATATTTCATTATTTGTGAACCATAAATATCTTGAATGATTATATTCAGTAGTTAACAACAACACAACCATTGAGTTTCAATTACCTCTGTACACATCGTAGTTAGGCGCTTAGTTACTTACTCAGTTAGTTAGTTACACAGATAGATTTTCAAAATGACAACGATCAACAACAAATATAGAAAAAGAGTTTTTTCCCACTAATAGTCACAACAAGGCTCGTAAGTAACTGAATCGAGCAAAACACATCCAATAACAACAGTCCGTTAATTAGTTAGTAACAGCACAAGTTTTTCTTCAGACATGTGTAAACAACATGAATAGTATAGTATAGATGAGAACATCTAAAACTAAAGCGTATAAATAGTATGAAAAACAGAAAGCACATTTTGACACTGGGTATTTGTGTGATGGTGGAAAAGACTATTTCGTTCTCAATGCTCTATAATACTAACTTTCTATCATAATGAAACGGAAAATTCAACTACTAAATACTAACTAAGTGATACATTTAGATTTAACTTATCGAAAAACTACTTAATCACTCTTTGGTAGAAAAAACTGTTATTTCCATGCAAAATTCTTTTGTGCCATAAATTAATAACTTGATTTTCTGAATACTGTTGTGTGTAAAGTTTGATTGCACGAATTTATCATTTAAGTGCTCCATACTTGTTGAGGGAAAAGAAAAAATATATTTAGTTAGTTAGTTAGTCAGTTAGTACGCATTCAAACATGTCTTTCATTGTATTAAGTCTCCTTGTATTATTTTCAAGTTGCTTTCACCTAAATATTACATACAACAATCCATATGAACGGACAACAAAGGTTGGTTGGACATCTTCAAAAAGTGGAATTTTTCACATTTCAATCACTATCAAACACACAAACGAGCTAAATATGCTTAAATTTCATACATAATGGCACGAAATTTAGTTTCTAATATCCATAGTGAAATACTATGTTCACCAGGAATCTTAATAACTACAGTATATAGCACCAGAGTTCAGCATTTAAACCGTTTTTAAGGTTCAACCTCATTAGGTTTCCCAATTTCGGTTTTCATTATTACCGACTATTATGACTAACAAACAATGGGAAATAGTTTGGAAAGCTCCATCTATCAAGCGGAAACTGTACTTGGAAAAAATATCAGCTTCTCAAGTATTTTCTTCCCTCAATATGTATTAAATGAAGTCTGACAATCTTTTCCTATTGTTTAATACTACTTTTTACACACACTATTTACCCATAGCAAACATACTGTAGCTATTGTAATGAATACTTAAACAAGACTAGAGAGTTATTAAAATCCGATTCCATGTCATGACAGCATTCGATGAATTACTGGATTAGGAATACATTTTGGTTCCGTACTGTAGTAATCATTAAATCCGTTTCCCGTGCGTAGTATATGCTGCTACATACAACCGATACAAAAAATGTCCTCGCACAATTTCAAATATTATTGCATCCCACATTGGGGGTGACAAACTAACTCGCAGATCAGTACATAACAACAACAAAGGTACATGTATACAATTGAAATGAGCTATTTTTCGTGTCTCAAACCACATGTTAGCAACAAGTTTCAGAGTCCCTAATTTGACTCTATCTTAACTTTTCTTGGCCGCTGGAGTCGACGACTTTTTGAACATCTGGGTAATCTTTTGTGTAGCTTTGGACATGATATTATCTTGTGATAACTTGTCAATCTCAGCTTCCGTGGGGATCTTATTCTTTAAAGGCAAGTGAAGAGCCAACGGGTCACGGAGACGTCTCAAGTCCGTTTCTATCTTATGAATTTGTTCCCTTAGTACGTTGTACCGGTTTACGTCCAATCCCACTTTTTTCGCGTTTTTATGAAATGTGATCAAGTATTGACGATCCATTACTTCAGGAAGCACGTATTCCTGAAAGAAAAAAATTCAAGATATTGGTCAATCATCTCACCGGTCTGGTTTTTTTTTCAATTTTTGACTGTCTATACCTGTCGTGTGAGCACAAAGTAAGCATAGAATAGCATCGTGGTGCCATAAGTGACAAAATATGTGACCGGTTCCATAATATCCCAAGAATATTCCCACCAAGTGAGCCTGGCGAGGATTCCAAACTGAATTGACATGTATCCCAAACCCAACCATATGAGCGAATTTGTGCGTTTGGCCGCAAGTTGACTAATCTCCGCACGTTTCCCTTCCATAGGACTCAATTCGGCGAGCAATTCTTCTAGTTTTGTTGTCATCTCACGTTCCTTACGCAATTGATGCTCATCCACATTCAATGCTCCGTATAATTGTCCTACTAAGTTCTTCACTGACGATAAACGCTCTATATCCTCCTGTAATCAACAGAATGCATGCACATCAACAACTGGCCATTCATTAAATAGTCGTTAGCAAGACTTTAGGTTGAAAATTCAATTTTAAGCAGTATATTGAACAACCAAGGTTCTTTCAACTTTTCATAGATGTTGGTCAGCTAACTAACTAAGTAACATTTGAGATTCACATTTGATGAGTCTAAAAGCTGGTAACAATGTCATGTGCATAACTATTTAGCATAACTGGCCACAAACTATAGTCCATTCAAACAATAATATACAAGCCTCTTAGTTTGTAAGCATATACCAGTGTCGTGTCAAGAGTCACATCATCGTCTGTTCGTCAGAATACTACACGTAGGAATTCCATATTCGATCATTATCCTACGTGTACTTGGTAAACACACATAACTCAGCAATCTATATGAAGGGCATCCACTAATCAAATTTAAAGCCAAACCACCCAAAAGAGCACGCATCCAAGTGTAGTAGAATTATAATCCTTCCCGTAATCCCCAAACGCGTCCTTTGTTCACAAAGTCAGTAGCGCGTAAATTTTAATTTCCCCAAATATCCTCATTAGAGAGACGAAACACGGATTATTTTAACATGAGTTGGTTGACAACATGGCACAAGAAACAATGAATTCTGTGTAATCTTGATGCGTGACATTCTAATCATTTTTTTATACTATGGTGAAAAAACGTACAAGTGTAGTTACAGTATAACGAGGCGAATCAAATTGAAGAGAATTTTTTTCGCAAAATATTAAATTCAAGGTCTCCACAACTAACCAACTAACTAACTATGCTTTCAACTGGCATTCTCAAATAATTAAAAGGAATTTATAAATTCCTCTTGACCAAGATTGCACGGGACGGGGATTTGTTTGAGCATCCCACTTATAGTATTGTCGCTTATGCTTTGCTTACTAATGAAAACTGGAGGGCTCTCAAATAAGACATAATAGCCCGCAAAATATACTTGACTTACCCTAGAAGGCTTTTCTTGAGCAGGGACAGATACATGGTACACTTGATCATTCAAAACCAGGTCAAAGTCATTCTCCATGAGCATTTCTATTGAGTTGGCAGCAGCTATTCGGACTCCATCTGAAATTAGCCAACCACAAATCATTCAAAACTGAAGGGTTTATAACTGTTATCACTGTGGATCAACAAAGCCTATGATATAGGTTAGGTAGTCCGTAGTCGCATTATATTCACTTTCCATTTCACTTACACTAACCAAACCAGAGTGAGTATAGTCTACTAACTAACTAACTATTTTTAGCCTTTTGCTGACAGCAACAACTTGAGAAGAGACTGGGGAGTGACACTAATCAATCCCTCAGGAGGAGATAAAAACTGTATTGATGGATGGATGGACATTTTAATCAAATAGTTTGCTCTGTGAAATCCTGACCAATGCAATTTCCGTATCCAAAAAGTTGGATTGACACGTGAGTAAAATGTGTACACAGAAGGAAATGTGGACATCTGTTGATTATATTGTATAGTAGTTTTATTTGACGTAATGGTTATTATTACATACGCAGCTTTTTTTGGGCAAATGGACACACGCACACACAAAATGTCTTTCTGTGACAAGTTGTCAACAAAATGACAAATGGAAAGTCTTATTCGGTTTGTTTGCTTGGCCAACTGTAATGCTCTGCAATGCATGCATTGTATACGTTAGTCATAATAGTAAATAGGCATAATAATATGGAAAGGAGAGGGTCCTCTGTGCTATCAATAACCAAGAAACAGGAACAGTAAAGTGTGTGAATAGTTTGTTAGGGTTAGTTTACAAGAAGCTTTCAGTGTGTGAAATCGGTAGTAAAATTAAACGTCATTTGCCCATCTAATTTTCTAGTGAGAAGGCCGTAAAACAGAAGGCTACATTTTTCAATTTATTTTATGCAGACAAAATTTTTAACTTGCCTTATGGTTCACAATTTAAAACAATACTTGAACTTAAATACAGTTCTCCCACACACTGCTACAATTTGCCTTGCTATTATACAAAAGACGCATATAGAATGCCTATACAAATTGCCTGTGCTCCACGGAGACTTTAATCACCCAATTTTGGCCTCTATTTAAGCACACTTTAACTTATTTACAGTCATCTGCAATAAAACGTGCTCGTTATTCTGAATCCTGCAGTCATTTGATCCGCTTGAGTGACTGATTAGCGCATGCCTGCTATATGCCACGCTAAAGCAATAATAATTACTGTGAATAACAACCATACCAGATTATCCCCATACTTACTCACAATACTATAAAATTTAGTGTAACCAACTAACTAACAAACACACCAACTTATAAACTACCCTACCTTAATATACACACTTTTATTACTGAATTCATCATTGTTCCCATAAGAGAAAGTGACTGAACCGAATTCCCGAAAATATATCAACAATAGCTATACAAAACTGGATTCCTGTAATTACTATAATCACTCAACATGTTTGATTTGACTCAAATTAGTTTGCTCAGTAAATGCTAGTTGTTATCAACTTTTAACAAAAGTCAGGTGCATTGATCTGATTTTTTCGCCTTCTCGTCCATTGATCAAACAAACATACATACGAAACGGCATGACACACACGCAATCCATTTTGCATTATGAATCTGACGGATAGGTTGTTGAATGAATCCATTGTTTTTTAAGCAATAATAATTCTAACTAACTAACTAACTAAAATATTTTTACCTGCAGAAAGTACAGCGACCCGGTCTACGCCATTGTCCTCAGCCCGTATCATCTGGAGTAAATCTCCTACCGTATTTGTTAAGGGCTTCATTATGAACCGACATTTCTCTCTCCTTGACGGCAAAGGAATTGTGATTTGTGGAAGGCCACGGAAATATTCTACTCTCAGGTCACCTGTGTAAAAGAGAAATCATCTTCATAAGTTTAGTTGGCTAGATAGTAAGTAAGACAAAAGACAAGCAAGGATATTTACCTTTACTACTCACTGATAATTACTATAGCTATCTGACTAGCATGGGTAGTATTCTACACAATAGTATAGTTATTTAGTTTAGTAAGTTTCTACTGACTAGTGCACGAAATAATATTACCATATCTCAACCGTATCTAGCCTTCTAGTAGATACATAGCAATTATTAGAAATTTAATACGAAAATTGCATGTTTAGAACTAACAAACTAAAGCAATTAGTTCAGTGCTGTGTAGCAAACTTAAATTAATCAATCGATGTGAGCATGGAAATTAGTTTCGTTATTAGAATCTACTAATGAATATTTGTGAGCATTTCGCTCATTTTGACTTCATTACACAATCAGAATTTTCCTACCTACGAATTCTATTGCCAGGACATGGCACGAGCATACAGGTATTGTAGATAATATCAAGCCCTGTATAGACCATCCGGAAAAAGGAGGTAAATTTTTCCTGTCCTGTGTGTGATAAATTTGTGTAGTAGGATAGGATAAAATTTACCTTCTTTTTGCGGACGAGGTATAGACGATATTATTATTCAACAGGAAACAGAACAATGACAACCAACTGCAAAAGTCATGTCCATCACAACCAATCGCTACCAAACTGAGTACAGTCCTGCCACTACACACAGTACAAATATAGCAGTCACAGAAAAACAACAATGGATCCCCAAAACAAGTCACTAGACAAGGTGTCAAGTGCGCATTCCATAGTTAGTCAGTTAGCACGTAGCATGAGCATAAGTCTCAAAAGGAGATAAGAGTTACGAGTTGGAAATGACAACAACAAGTTCATAACTAACTAGCTAGCCAAAGATGAAAACAAGTAAACTAAGGAGCGCCAAGCAGTTCCAAAAGTAGGAAATACGAAATAACTAACTATTCATTGTGGCTACAAGTTGAAGAAACTAGCAATGCAAGTGGTGTAACGCAACATTTGTGTACCTTGAACTCTTGTTAAGCATTTAACTCAAGACAAGAGAACTAAACTTGTCATGTATTATGTTGCATGCAATCTGACTCGGATAGTTTCCAGAATGTTAACCCCTATGTATTATTGAACCTAACCATACCAACTAAGAGCCACAAATAATAATCCTTTTATCATCTCCTTGAGTGACGACTTTGGTTATTAAAGAAAAAGCCTTTCACTCTATTTTTTTACGATCCTGGAAACTTATCACAGGGTTGTCGAATTTTCCCGGTTCGGCGATGGCATTGCCCGGCAAATTTGAGCCAGCGGGCATGTTCGCCTCCAAAAGGCGCAAGGAATTGTAGCAACACAAAAATGCAAGCGATTTTTTTTCAAATTTTCCTGTTTTGTTCAAATTTTTCTTTGGTTTGAAAATTGTTTTAATTTTGTTTCGTTAGTTTCGTTAGTTTGGCAAATCGATTTTGTTTTTTCCTCCGCCGGGCAAATTTGAAGGTTCTGCAGTCCTGCGCCTGCGCGTGAGTGTAGTGAACCGTGATCAATTTTAGTAATCACTTAGTTTTAACTATACCTGACCTTAATGGACACATTCTGGAATAGCGTGACAAAGACTCCACTAGGTCACAGAAATGGACAAAAAAAGTGTATTGAAAAAGTACCGTTAAAAATTGTGTGCATTCCAAACCAATGCCAAGGCTAATCCCAAGTCTCAATCCCATAGATAGATAGTTCGTTAAAAGGGTCTATTTTTTGCCCTGCTTTTACTTAGCTACTGTCGTGATCTGATTTTTTATAAATCTCTGCTATGGCATTCCATACCTACTGTAAAGGCTAAAAAAAATCCTCTCCTTCTATCCATTCTTCCCATTAAAAACATTCCTCGCCCAATAAGATTCACTATCGGAAAGGTATATATCGATATGGCTTCAGATGCCACCGGGGATACAATTTTTCTGTGTCAATTTCAAAGCTCCTCGATTGACTATATTTATTGTTATTGTCAGCTGAATAGTTAGCGAATAAAGAAATCATCGCATTCATTAAGTATTCAGAAGAAGGCTCAATTTTTTTAGTGCAAAAAGGACCCCATGTGGGCGTTTGTCCGTATTAGAGAAAGTCTTTTAATGATGATAAAAGGAATGCAAATAATAATGCACATTTGTGGGCATACCAATAATAATGATGATGATTGTTACGAGTTTTTCACAGGTGTCTCCCAATGATTTATGAACTGTACCAGCAACCCATAATATGAGATTTAGTTAGTTGGCTGGTTTAGTTTAGCAGCAGCGTTCTCATTTTCTCAAGTTGGTGACATTTCTGCCATTCTATGATTATGTACCATGTTATTAGTCAGAGTGATAATCATTTTTTCCCTTTACTGAAGATTTTTGGTGACACCACATGAGGTGATGAAAGTGAATTTCATTACTAGTTAGCATGTGTCACGCACAACCTGTGGTTAGTTAGTTAGTTGCCATAACTTTTTCTAATCATTACTTACTGACACTGTTGACTACGTGTTCCTAAAAAATTACATTCCCAGTAAGAAAAAAAAGTATTAAGAAAACACCACACAAGCATGATATTACTATACTGCGTAAATTAGATTAACTTTAGATGCAGCAACTAACTAACTAACAAAAAGCCGTCTTTTCCAAACTAGCTATTTTATATGCATAGCCTAAGACTATTAAACTAACCTTCTCTATGCTCATTACTGATTAAAAACATTGACAATTCTCAAAATGCTAAAAACTAACTGAAGTTCCTGGCTACAGAATCCAGTGTCACATACGTAGTTATGCACAATGAATTGCCAACCTCATGGCACGGTTAAGCATATGCGTTCATTGTTAGCTAAAGAGACTTGTATACAAAAACTGCAACTTTGTCATAGTCACATTTTGTAGACATTCCAACAATTGAATTATCTAACAATCAAGTGACTAGCTAACTAAACTGATTCAATGCAAATAGATATGCTAGTTACTTATATACATAAACTAGTAGTCCATGGATGGATGAACAGTAAAACCTTGTGTAATCTACTAGTCGCATTAAAAAAACATTTGAGCCAGCAGCTAGACTGATGAATTTTTGCACGCACAAAGAGCTTTATTGAATGAGTATTTATTTGTGCACTTTAGCCCGTCATTCATTCAGGCATTGTTGTCCACTATGCAAATAAATGGCAACCCGATGGGATGAACACAACAATGAGGAAAAGCTTTGGGAATCTAGTTTGCACACAATATATTATAGCCTGCTCAAACTACAGTTATGCTAACTAACTAACTATTGTCGTAATCGATTTTAAACAAGTGTCAACAAACTAAATGCGGCACAGAAAGAAGATGCGGAATACAAATTGGGATAGCCCAGAGTATGCAAGCAATATGAAATACAAACATGGCTTTTGTTGAGTGCACAGTGCGACGGTATTCAATTGGCATGTTATTGATGTCTCCAGCTGAGATGGGAAAGTTTCATGAAAAAGAGAAATTTAATTCTTCTCATTTCTATCTAAGAATGTTTACATGGAATTTAAATTCCTGTCGTGTTTTTGCCTAAATTCCTTTCTGTGATATTTACCTGGAATCAAAAACATTCCAGACCAGTATTTGATTGTATATATATGTGTTTCTTGTACGCATAATTCAAGTCTGGCAAACATATAGGAACGTACATAGTTAGTTAGTTAGTACCGTATGTCTGAAAAATATACATACAGGTATTTTTTACCATAGTAAGAATACATACCGCTGCTACGCATTAGTTAGTTAGTCAATTTGTTGAAAATTCAGCTCCATAGACAAAACAGAAGAAGAACATACACAAAATACAGCATGCATACATGTTATTTCCCTAATCTACGCACTTATGCGAACAAGTCTCCAAAAAATTATCTAGACATCATCCCATTAGACGTGGAAAAAAATATACCTGCGTCTAAATTCTTTGTTTTCGTATGAAATATAAAATGGTCAGTTCATTTTTTTCACTCGTGTGGAAGTGGGAATAAAAGACGAGGAATCCATTAGGATCATTATTATACCTGGCACATTGTAAAATCCTTTCATATTTTTAGATTGTTTCGTTTCCACGAAATATAATATGGGCGTCTCACTCAAGTCAAAATCAGTTAAAGTTAGATACAAAATGTTTTCTCAATTTATCCATTTTCTGGGAAGAAAAATACGCTGGAGTTTTATCCACTAACTAACTAACATACTGACTGTGAGTGTTACACAATTGAGATGGATTTAGGAAAAGTCCAAAAATCATCGTCCTGATGATCATTCCGTGACAAGGGGAAAGAAACCTAATCAACCGTCCTTATGTATGTTCACTACGGGTACTCTCTCACCACCTTTTAAGATATTCTGTGTAACTAACTAACTAACCGCTGCAATAGTTACTATATGCATGTACGTACGTGTTCAAGTGAGCAATTCAATTTTTTGTATGCTCCTTGATTTTCTCATTAGTACGGTCTAATTTCCATCCCAAATGTTTCATTTTACGAGTCTATATTGACTCGGTTTAATAATGCCTATTATGTAAAGCAGGCTACATTGTGCCTTTAATGTTTTCCGACTGCGACTGCACTAACTATTGACTAATACATTTGCATTCTTTTCCCATCACCAAGAAAAAATGAGAATCACAGAATTCATAAAAGTTAATAATATTTCCAACTATACTCAGCAGAGTTCCTTCACACATGGTCCTGTTCGTAAGTTTGTCGCAGCACAATCCCAAATGCAGCAAAAAAAAATGAAGATAGATGATTGTAGGACACCACTGAGAGTATAGAAATAGTTAATATCTCGTTTTCATCGAATAGCTCCTTTTTCCCTTTCAGGGTATGAAGAAATTCAGAAAAATGAAATGACCATCATTGCTCACTCAGTCAGTTACTAACTAAGTAACTAACTAATAATAATACGGACATATCTGGTAAGTAAGTGAGTAACCAACCAACTAAACTACGAAATCGTATATCCTTTGTGTTTATGAAGTGTACAAGGATTGTTAAAGAGCTGCCGCTTCCGCAACAATGACACTTTTCAACAAGATGGATTATTACACAGACAAATTAATCCTTGCATTCACTTGTTCCCACAATAATATAGTATGCATTATTATAATCCCGACTTGTGCCTAACTGTCGTCCACAGGTAAATCCTTTGAAAATTTGATACGGATGCATTTGGATTCAAGAAAAGCCCCAAAGGAATATCAAATCTGTAGTATGTTATAGTTAGCTGGTACCAAAAATGCATTCCATGGACAACTAAACTGCATTTGGATCGAAAGGATTTCATGTATGCATGCCGTTTTTCCCATTTACCAACCAACCACATAGTACATAATACCGAATGGATAATGCAAGAGCATTAGTGCATCATCATCATCACTCATCAGCTCTAAACTAATGTACTCTACAAACTAATCGCATAGTCTATGCAAGAGATACAGAATGCAGGTGAAGTGAACTAACAATGAAGTGACCAAGTGAGAGTCCGTTTTTTGAAACGCAGGTGGCCTCATTCTCCATCATATGAACCAAAAAGTATTAACTAACTAACTAACTGGATAGGAGTTTTAATATTCCACACATTATTATTCACACATACACATGCAAGTTTCTCATTTAAGCCCCAAGTCAACAATAATAATAATTTCCAGCGGGTCATTTTGCTTTGGATTGCAACAAAAAGTTTCCATGAATAATTTGCTCCAGCAAGTACGTAATTAATTATCAGCTCCTGTGGCAGTGTAACTAACTAACTAACCACATAATATTATAGAATCTTGTCAGTTTTGTTGTAACATTCCATGTATCTTTTTTTCCCTTATTTTCAAGTGTAACACAATTTTACCTACTGACTCACTAACTAACTTACAGCATATAGAATGATGCACAGGTATGCTGCAGTAGTATGTACGCATGCAGCATGGTCCTACATGGCTTATTCACTTGAAAATCCAATAAGCTGCATGCATTCTGTACCTAACGAGAGTTTGTAACTACAACTATGTGCATCCATGTGCTGCAGGGAAAAAATAATAATATGGTTAGATCTATGTTGTAGCCTTCTCTCAGACTATTACGTACTTACGTACACATTATAGTTAGGTGAGATCAAGAATGAAGGAAAACAAGAGATCAGTGTTTCACGGTCTGCCAAAGGACAGAGACTCACAATTATACTCGTGTGTGTTTTATACGTTTTTAAATGCGGGTTGAGGTTCAATGAAAAATAGCTATTTAGTAGTGAGTTAGTTATAGTTGGTAGGTTAAGGAAATATTTTGGAGAGTGAGTGAGTGAGTAACTAACTAACTAACTAACTGTGGTGAGAAACTGACAGTTTTATGATTCATCAAGTTTAAGTGGAGATATTGACGCATCATTTCTCAAGATTGCAACCGTTTGACGCCAATCACACGATTTGAAGTGCACATTATTATTGGGTGTTCATTGCCTGCGTCTTCCAGTGTACACATAGATGGGCATATTTTGGTGAGCAAAGCTAGAGTTTTTCAATTGAGTAAAATTTTTAATGTATACGGTGAATTTAGGTAGCCCATTTATCTTGTAAAATGATTTACACTCGTTACGAATTTAGACTTACTAACTATAACTAACTAACCATAGGTCAGCAGTAGCCAAAACCGGTGGTTTCCCAAAATTGGGCAAACTTCCTGAAAAACTCGTTTTACGCGCAAGGAAAAACCAAACTTGTGACAGAAACTGTATTTCAACCAAATATTGCACTACTAATGACCAGAAAATTGACATTCTGCCCAATGAGTTGTTTTCACAACATTCCCTTCATTTTTCTGTGCGGTTGTTCCACTTGAAAGTGAATTCATTTCGTTGGGAGTAGATTGTAGAAATCATCAGTTAGATGGATCTTGAAATGAGTGAGCATATTGACTCTAATAGAATGTTCAAAGGAGTTGCTGCTCACTCATTCGCACACATATATGTGCATACATTGCAAAAAAAGATGTACTCACTCATCTTCAATCATGAATGGACAACAAAGGGAGATAATATAATGAAAGAGAGAGAGGCAGAAGAAAAAATCACTCATTTGGTGCTAATGATTACAAAAAAAGGAACATAACAAATACTCATTATGCTAGGCTGGGTGAAAAGCGCTGGTTGGTTTGACCATACACCAGCATTACTTGCAATTTTCAACTATATAGGTTAGTTAGCTACAAGCCCACAAAAAATTAACTTAGAATGCAATTGCAAATCTTTTCCATTATTCTTCCTTCGCCAAAGATGTGGGCTAAGTGAAGTTCAGTTGAACCTGTAACCTTATTAGTTGAGGTTTAAATACCTTTAATCTCTTTTTACTAATTAACCCAAAAGGGATGAAAGTGAATGAGAGCTATGGTTTGTTACTACGTTTAAAAACAACAGGATTTTAATAGTCCGTATCTCATCATGGGCTATTCAATCACAGGATTTTTTTATCTAAACACATAGTATATTTTACTGACAGAGTTAGTTTTGCATCGGAAATCCTGCTTCCGGGCCATAAGTTATACCCTACAGTGTCCGTATGTTTAGATCCAGCAGATGCTTTTGTCAATATGCACAGGTGTGGTACACACTATGCACAGTTCCCTGTCCGCATTTAAAAACGCATTGTAAAGGTAAACTTAAGGTTCATAATCCTCTGTGTGCTCAAAAAACAACACTGACATGATAGCATATCTAATGGAATGGCATGCGTGTTCTAAAAAAAGCTGCGCGGTTTATAACAACGTGGTATACAAGCCAGATTACTCATTGTCATCATTGGTATCCAAAAAGGAATGTCCGCAAGGAAAAATGTAAATATTTTGGACGACACAGTCTGCATATTAAACTCTAAAGATTTTATATCCTTCAAACTTTATATATGGCAAGCCATTCGATGAATCAATAAGTTAGTGAACTACAGATGACAATTTTAAACTATGTTTTATACCGTGTGTACATCCTGACATGCCTTTTCGGCAAATTTTCATTGCCGTCGATCACAAACTCGATTTTGCTTGTCGACATTTTGCCGATACACAAAAAAATCGATTCAATTGACATTCATTATACGCACGAGGGCAAAGAAATATGAGAACTAAATGTGACATACAATTACGTTCCAAAATCTGATCATGAACCGAAATAATTTTCCTCCCTGACTCGTGATATGTATTTATAAATGATTTTCAAAGTGTACTTATCATAGTTTGCTCACTTACTGACTATAAATTCAAAAGCTGTTCTTTTTGTAGACAACTACAACGGAAGTAAATGAGATTGCATGCATGCTAAAGAGCCATTGATGGTGATGACTTGTGTTCTGGTAGCAATGACATTAGTTCATTTCACACACACACACAGGGATTTAGATGCCATTAGTGAAACTACTACTGCATTACACAATATTGCTAAACTCTGTCAGACTGTTTATTTTGTTCCTTGATAAAAATTGTATGCATGCAACTCACGTTTATGAACACACGTATAGAATGGCGTGTGTGTGAGAAAGAATCTCAAAAGTTTCAGTCAGTCAGTAATGGTTTTCTATTCAGTGTTTACCGAACACTGTATATTCTTGTCCTCATTATCCCTATGTGAAGGAGATGAGCTCTGAACTCTGACTAACAAGAAAGGTTCATATAGGGCCAATTATGATTGCAATTTTTGCCACTATGTAGGGAGTGCGAGTGGGTAACAACAAGATTGCTTGCTGTGGAGTTAACAATCTTTTGTGGCTGCATATTATCGGGTCGAAAAACTTACGTGTATTTTCTTTGGCTGGAAAGATGCTGCAAAATTGATATGAATAGAAATTGTATGGGAGGGTGATGCCGTTTTCTTTGACTGATGTAACAGTTCTACGTCTACTGAATTTTATTTCTAAATTGTGAATGATATCAACACCTCTGCAGATAGAATAGTGCGCCGCGTCGATATTAAAGTTCTCCAATTAAGAGATGAAGAAGAGTTTGTTGAAAAAAACTAATAAGCTCAAATTCTATTGTGTACAGTTTTCCAGTAAGTGAGTCGTGGCGATGATTAGTTCAAATCACGATAATTTGAGTTTGGTTGTTATGCAGTTACTGTGAGAAATAGAGCCAATGAAATTTAGGCGTAATTTATTCCTAGCCAATCCCAGGTACAAATTTCGATAGAACTTTAAAAAACATCGGCTTCAATTTGAGCAAACCAATGCATTGTTGTAGGGCTGTGAAAGGTTCAACTTTCAGAGCAAGTTATAGCAAATTAACCAAAGGAAAATAGATTTTAGTTGAGAAAACTATAACCAATTGAAACTAGGAAGTAGTAAACACTAACTTACTGTATAGGATCTCAATTAGTCGCAAGCAGACAAAGTAATGCTTTTATTATAATACAGCCTATAATTAAAAGTGACAAACGGCAAATTAAAATCATGTAAGAGAGCAGTTTATACTAGCTATAAAGTAGTTAGTTAATTTATATTGCACGATTTGAACGGCACAACAAGAGAGGAAATCGAAATTCAATCATGGATGGCTGTCTATAGTTTAGCTAGTGACTTCAACATTGGCGTTCAACTCTCCCATTCAATGATAAAGCGCAAAAATCATGAGCCGCACGAATACATGTCACATCCAATTCTGTCCACTATTGTAGTCTAATTGAATCAATCAGGTGGGAGGGAGGTAGAACTAATACAAGTGCATATTTATTCCATACAGCTTTATATCAAGATTCTATGATTCCACACTTATGGAATGCACGGATTAGTTTGACAAATCTATTGTCACCTACCACCAATATAAAGATTGTGCAATTTTTTCGTAACTTTCCACCACCACAACAAACTGTCCAATATATTACTGACTAACTAACTAACTAAATCCTTCCCTGTCACCAAAAATCATGCACAAACTATAAAACTAAACCAAACCACACAAGTGCAAACTGGTGAATTAGGTTTTACGTATATCACCACACAGAGAATCCAATGGGCCATACATAATTGGAATGAATAGACTCGATAAAGTATGACGTTTTTTAAGTCGACAAAAAGTATTATTTATTAATACACTCTTGGTAGGTATAGGTATTTATTTCTACACGCGAGAGTCTATAATAGAGTAATACCAACCTGGGGACCACAATTTCATGTCGTTCCAATTATTTGTGTCACCAAAAGCAGTAATTTGGCTCACGCACGTGTATAGAAAACTCTTATAATTACTCGAGGTTTTGATAATTACCTAAAGATTCCTAGGTGCACAAGCAGCTATGATGAATGCCTCTTTCTTTCGCTCAAAATTGTATTCATCACGAATACAAATAATAGTTAACGCCAGTCATACTTATTCCGCGCTACATCATCTTTGTGCAGCCAAACGGTTGGCAAACTTTAAGTTAGGTAGCTACTTTTAGTCTATAGTCTGATGAATCCTTACATTTTGGATGCACATTTTTGTTTACTATACTACTACTACACCGATTGTCCATCAAAGCTCAAATGTCAGTCAGTCAGTCAGTCAGTACAATAATAATATACACATCTGTTTGCAGAAAGTGGTATGTATGACCACCACAAGAAACCATTGTGTAGAATAGAATTTGCAGTGTATTTTATGTAAAACAGAAGCCGCAACATGAGCCCTATCTTTTTCACGAAAGCATGTTAAGTTGAATGAGATTTATCCATTTTACTCACTGCCTTTAATCCAACACGATCTTTATCTGATTCTTTTGGGAAATATACAGACCGTGATGAAACTTGTTCATCATCAAAACAAGGGGCGCAAAAAAAAACTGCGGCACGATGAATTGAATGTTAGGCTGTAGTTACTTTAAGACTCGAACCATCTGATAAGAAATGAAAGTTTAAGTCCAAGTATAAGAAACTGAGCTACTGACTTGTGTTTTTTTCCTCGATCGATTTGATTATTTCTTGATCGCTGTAGTTCTTTTGTAAGTAACTAACTGACTAACTTTTGTATACAAGAGGGAGAAGAGGGAAAAAATATTAGTTTGGTGATTCTCAAAGGTATAAGGTGAGTTAGAAGGAACTTGAGAATGCTCTCTGTATAGTAAGATGATTTTGCAAGATGGTGGCTAAAAGTTTGTCAAGGTGAGCAGTTTGCTACTGACTGTGAGTTAGGAAAGAAAAAACGGTGCTGAAAAGTGAAATGCGTGCATAGAACGGGGAATGATAAAAAAATTGTAGTTAGTTAGTTAGTTAGGTTTGTGGCAACCGAATTTATCAGCCATATTGTGCAATCGCATATAAAAGGATTCGTGCACAGGAATTGTGCAGATAGATTTGTAAAAAATAAGTATCCCCCGTCGCTCTGTACAAATTGAATATTCAAAAAGAGTAGATTGCGTAGATGACTGTGATGATAGGTTTTGGAGTTAGTTAGTTGGGTAGTTTGCATTTGAAGTAATTAGAAGTCATATGGGTTAAATGGTGTGCAAGGGGATTTGTGGAAATTAATAATGCAATCAATGGTAATGACTTGTATACATAATAAAAGTTTGTCATCTCATCAGATTCAATAAGACGCAAGGTGTATTGATAGTCAGTAAGATGATTGCAATCATAATTATATGAGATCTTGTGCAATAATGGCCCTGTGAACAAAAAAGCTGTCATTCTTCAATTTCTTCATGGTTATATAGTGAGTTAGTTGCAAAATTTACTTATACCATGTGCACTGACTGACTGGGAGATCGTATTGATAGTTTATATTAATCTATTTTCTGTGTGAGGCTGCGGTAAAGTAATTAGTGGCCGTAGTAGTAGTAAACGTATGGTGGTGACCATGAATAATTTAATTAGTGAGTCAGTAGTTTTGTCCTTCTGGCTGGTTTTGTTTTCACGTGAACTATTGCATTTCCATATGTGAACAACATGAGAGCACATAGAACTTTCAGTTTGAAGTGAATCTCGTGTGTACTCCAGAGATAGGTGATACAATTATGGATGGTTGACTTACAGTTAGTTAGTCTGCAAAATTTGTGTTCACAAAATGTCATGAATATTCTGCTTGCATCAAACTAACAATGTATATGCAATTGTAAGTCAACCAAATGATTGATTTGATGACACGCTGTGGAAAATTTATCTACAGCTTCCCGTTCACTTTAAATTTGTAATTCATGTGGCGACAAAAAATACCGCTAAAGTGGAGAGCCAGTTATATATATTTACGGAAGTAGATCGAGTGACACAATCAAATTCGTTATCACACAGTCAAGGAATGTAGGTAGGTTTTAGGGAAACAATTTGTGTATTTTTTCTTTTCTACAAGGGAAATCCAAAAAAATGTAAAAAAAACTTAAAAAGCAGAAACCTATACAGAAAAATATTTGCATCACGAAAACAAACACTTTTACTACCTTAAAATGATCTTTCACGCGTTGTTAATCATACAACATCACTTTCCACGTTAGCAATAAATAGTGAGTGAAGAGTGATGATCATGCACATAAAAATTATTCTCTATTTCTATTATTGAAACGCATCAGGATTTGATCAGCTTGTTTGCGTTCGTTAGAAAGCCCATCGGGTGCATGTGGATTTCCATTTTTGTATAGAGACATTTTGCTCATATAATATTTGCTTATCTGGTTTCCAAATTAATTATACAAAAGTAGATTTGTTTTCAATGTTTACAGATGACAGACCAAGAAAGATTTTCAATTTCACTGCACAGTCAGGAAATGAAGTCAACTTCAAAGAAACAGTATGAGAGCTACTCCATACTTGCAGAATTATAATATTCTGGTCTGCAAAGCTGGTCAAAGTGGAGGATAGATTGTTTACTCAGGGTGATCATTTTACTTGACGTCATGGGATGGGTCGCAGCGGCCAATTGAGAAGAGGATGCTCCTTGGAAGTCATATTTGAAGAGGATTCAGATTTCTGCTCTCAACTAGTAAGATTCAGATTTCATATTTTGCGTAGTTCTATAGCCACTGAAAGTTCAATGCATTATCCATGAAAAAATATGCTATTTAAATAGAGTCATCATTAATTTTGCTAATGACATAGGACCATGCGCTATTTAAATTGCTCAATTCATCTTTACATACAAATTATAGCAGTTGCAGTACAATGTTTAAATGAACTGCTATTCAACAGTCGTTTGACTTCTCAAGCAATTTCAATTTTCTGAAAGATTCATATACTGAGGTAACTATTACTTTTAGTTAAATGTTATGGAAAGTTCCCTGTTAGATTGCAAATTTATCGTAATTAGAAAAACCTTAATTGCTGTTGTGTGCACGAAGTAAAGAGTTGGGAAATGTACCACATGATTAAATTTAGAGTATAGTATAATGTAAGTCTTTTGTTTGAGGTAGTGAATTTCAGGTAGTAAAGTGTTGTCAGCCATACGTTTAATACCGGGGTCCTGTGCAGCAGACAGACAGAGTTTAGAAAATAATTAAATTGTCAATTATTATTTCTCAAAGGATTCCCTAGACTCAACTTGTGTCCGGTTCGGTGGTGCAAGGGAATCGGACAATCTCAGCGTTGATAGTTTACTGTCTAACACAGAAACTGTGCACCATTCACTTCGATTTTCAAGTTGCACTGAGGCTGAACAAGCGTTCCGTAGTCTGGACGGATTACTGGACAACAAGTGAGTGTTAAACATCGGATATACTAAAAGGATTGTATAAATCCATTCGCTGACTAAATGTAGCCACAGAAAAAAAAAGATTTATTGCCTCAATTTTTTTTTAAGTGCTACCATACAAAGTGCTTGTTCGGTTATCAAGATCGATTTTTTTTCTAGATGCAGAAAAATGGACTGTTTTGTGGAATTCGAAGAATTCTCTCCAGAGACTACAGGAGTAAAACCTGTCAGTATCACTGGCACTGATCAGTGCTTGCGGACTCGTGTGGTCGATCGCGATATTGAAATGTAAGACTTTAATGGCAATCCTATATTCGTATTGTAAGTTATGTTGTACTACTGACAATAGACAAACAATTTGACTTTGGTATCGACTTGACTTGGTAGTTAGCAACTAACTAACTAACGCTTACATTTGTCCACACACATAACTAGACCAACAAATGGACGAAGAAGTCGAGTGAGTCGGAGACAAATTGTAGAAGCCAGTTGGATTGATGAAGAAGACGGGTCAGTTTTGGATCCAATTCCTTGCGCATCGGTTGCAGCTGCTGCAGCTATTCCGATCCCAGCAGAACCTCCAAGCTCAACCATCATTGACTGTAGTTTTGGAAGTGACACTTGCAGTACGATTAGCAATGACAGTGCAGACAGTGAGAGCACGATAGATTTGGAATCAAAGGAGATGACATGTCAAAGTCAAGTGAGCAGCAGTATTCCAGTGAGGATGCTCAACAACGGAGGACCGACTCCAACACATTTCCAATTGAATTTGGAGGACAATCTTGACTCTTACATTTCAACCATGACGGACCAAACGGAAACGAATGTGTATGCTTTTGCTGACTCGTATGATGAAATTACTTCTGTTGCTTCCACTAATTTCGAATCCACCAGGTTGGTTGTTTAATTATTAAACTGTATTTGGTTTGACGAAACCACAGTGCTGAGTGCTCAATAAGTAGTATTGTTTCACAAGCAGGTACATTTGTTTTGTAGTGGATAGAAAGTGGAGAGGAAAATCGATTAACAAGTCGCAATAGAAAACGACATTGTTATGTACTAAAGTTCAAATAAGAACTTATGTTATTAGTGAATGAAAAACAATGAAGGTTTGAGAACAACGGAGTTGCTATTATTGCTATTGTGCAAACAAGCAAACAACAAAAAAGGACGCTATCTTTTGAGCATGCGCAGTTCCCGCTGCAATCCATTTTTGCACACCCATAGAGTTTAATTTGTAGATCCCATATATTTATACACACACATTTGAATTGAGTTTCACTAATTTATTTACAGCACACTAACCAACAACTACAGCATAGAATCAAATATAAATTAAATTGGCTATACTATTGAAATATTGAGAAGCAAACCTATCTGAGACCAGAATCAAAATGCACTTTCGTTGCTTAAAGTCAAACGAAACGAATTGGTATTCAAGTGAGCCATACTACATGATTGCTTAACTGTCAGATTCTTTATAGCAGAACCACTAGAACCCATACATTTTTCAAAGGAGCGCATCAATTTTGTAGTACAAAACATGTTAAGTTTAAAAGTAACACTTCCCACTGTGTACACAGACAGTTTATCTATTTCTATGCTACCCACTACCCCAGTCATATTGATCGATCAGTCATAAAAGCTTTCAATATTGCAGCAGGAAAGCGGGTTTTTTAGACCGCTTGCACAAACAACATTTTTTGCTGACTTGAGCACGTAAACCGACATTTTACATCATGATTAGGAGCTATAGTTTTCCACTTTTAGTACCTCCGACTCCCTGTCTGAGAGATGATGGATGAATTCCAAGTCGTTGACTGATTACAAATGCAGCTTTAAAACTTAATCAATCATTCATAAGTGCACAAAGAGTTGCTTTTTGTTCTAATATGGTTTCTGTGTGTACTTACAGCTCAAGCAGTGGAGCCAGTGTTTGTACAGTAAAATTAGCTCCGGAAAAAAGTAGCAAAGATTCGGCTCCTGTTTCGCCACCAAGTTCAACCAATACACATGATTTCCCAGTAATCGTTCTAGCCGAGAAAAAAGTTTCCCTTAGTCAACCAGCACAATTGGATGAAAAGAAAGCCGACATTTCTCCCACACCGAGTCGAAACAAAATAGAGGAGATTGAAATTTGCACGGATGTTAAGAAAGTGCGGGCTCTATTCGAAAGGAATGCAAGTGGAGAGCAGAATTGTTTCTTCAAGAAAAAGCTGGGAAATACTTTGAGCTCTGGGAACAACAACAACTCCAGTAACGAAAGTAATCTGAGGACTACAGGAAGTGGCTATTTCCGAAAATCCAGTCTAGAACAGGAAAAGCAAGGAAGCCATCAGAATCATAAAAATATCCCAACTCAGCAGCAACCGTTGGGAAGATCTTGCTCCTCTTTTAATTTGCAGCAAACACAACATGGATCGGTTGCAAACAAGTTGCTGGACTTTGGGGATTTGCTCGTGAATGATAAAGTTGTGATTGAGGAGTCGCCTGACATTTTTCAAGCTAGTAGACAACGGTATGTGCGTTTCATTTTGTGGATTACTAATTATATGGATATAGCCTATTAGTATTTTCCAACGAACCAAGAAAGTTTCTAAACTTAAAATATAATGTATATAGAAAAAGTTCTATATTCAATAATTTAGCTCGAGGAGAATTCTTTGAATGCCTCAGCAAATTGTTAGTTGTTGGTTCCGTCAGTCAGTTTTGCAGAGGCAAGAAAGAAAAGGCTGATGTTTTTTTTTATTAGCAGAATTATGCGTTTCTGCGTTGGAAAACGAGAAACTGACTAATTGCAGCGAGCAGAAGCCAGTTTGAGCGTTCTTTAGCAGTCCATAATAGTTACTGAGTTGGTTCCCAAAGGTGCACAACTGTAGGAAGAAAAGTAACATAAAGTTTTCCCTCAACTCCCAAAGACAGTCAGTTTAGTTAGTTAGTACGCGGGATGAGTAGTTCAAGTAGCTCTTGTAGTTAGTTATATGAGATAAAAGTAAGTTTCTCATAGGAAATGATCATCATCATGAAGATGGTGAGCAGTAAAGTCCAAAAAACTGGAAACCACTTCGTCTTTTTGTTCTACTCACATTGCAAACTGCTTCCAACGATTTCAAAGGAGCATAGGTCATTAATTGTGTACTAACTACCTAATGCTTATTCATTGTGCAGCAGGCAAGTTCAAAGACTGGATTATTTATGCACAGTAAATTTTCAAATTCTCTTCTAGGCCTTTGATATTGATTTTTTTGGGGTCTGCAACCAAGGAATTCTATAGGGGTCGACGTAATGATGATGAATTGATATGGCACTTGCACAAATTCCGGAACTAGTAGTTAACGTCATGTAAAAGTGCCTCCTTGACTCTTTCCTATAGAGCTCAACTCCCTATGCTTAAACATCTTTTAAAGGTCTATGATGGATTCATGCATGGCAAATTAATACCATTGTATTGCGCACCATATAACGCCCAACAGAATTTACTGATTATTTCCACTCTAATTTACTGCTTTCTCCTATTTTTCCAGACGCATTATATAGTTTTTCACCTCCCACAGCATATTTTATTGTCTCGCTGTGAGGAAAAGTAAAAGCCTTTTTCGTTCAACTGGATAGGACATTTCTTCAAGTTTTGTGGACGTTAGAGCCCATAACTTGTAAAGCCCATAACATTTGGAGCAGTTGAGAAGAAGCGAGCTCGTTTGTATCTCCACAAGGAACTGGGAATGGCCCTATATGTAGGTATTATAGGAGCACCTACCTACATTTATTTGAAAGGAATGGTCACAATAAGCGTCTAAGATAGAACCCGATGGTTTTCGTTGCAGTTCATTTTTGTTAAAAGAAATTGTAGTCTGGAGACTCTCATTCCCTGCATGTGGTGTGGTGAATATCAAAAGAAGTGAATAATAGAGATCCGGTACAGAGTGAAGTGACAGCATTATTATCGTAGTGAAAGTATAGCAACCATCATCATGCATGCATAATGACTTTCTATAGCATTATTTTTTGTCACTTTCACCAGATGTATGAAATAGACTAACTACATCAAGTAGTCATATAGTAAGTAATCATGTGAGCCAGACTGACATTCCAAAATGTTATGAGTGGAGTGAAAGTGGATAGACGAATCATAAATCATAGAGATATTAGGAAAGATGTGAAAAGTATTTTTTACTTACATGTGTTTTAACGCACACTACTTCCTTTTTTACGTGAGCTTATGAAATGGGTTGGTTAAGTACACTGTAGGGATAATTAAACGGGAGTTATAAAATAATGTTGGTATATAGATTATACATTTTGAAAAGAAACTAACTGGTTGGTGAATGAGAATATGGGATTAGGTTAACTTTTGTTGGGCGGTCACTTTGGGTTAGTTTGCTGTTTTCATAGTGAGAGGAAAATCTAACATAGAACACTCCCGTTGGGAATTTTATGTGAGATTTTTCTTACGTACCGTAAGTTTTTATCCCTGATTTTTACATGCAAGGCAAGGCGAGTTGAGCTTATATTTGTGAGCTGAATTATATAGCTGCACAGACATTACTTTCTAGCAAAGCTGAAAAAGTTTACCCGTTACGAGAGCGGTTAAGGACCCCATATGACCAGATCTCACCCTACGTGACCTATTTATGTAATGGATTTTGCACATGGATAATTTTTTTTGTTTCTTGCAAACATTTCCAACATCCTTATATTATTTATCACCTTTTGAGCTTTCAACTTTTTGATAAATAGTTATAGTTACATACTGGAAAGGATAATGATTAAACTTGATAGCTACAAGGGCTGTCTGTGACTACCCATTATCAGCGTTCGTACATAACATTAATCTTGAAAGAGCATAAATAACAAATCTTGTCTTTGAGAGCAGCTGGCAAAATATATATTTCTATACACAACAGCGCTCACATACGTCCATCTAACACTTTCCAATCAAAATAAACCCTTTCTCTTTTGTTTAGACAAATATGAACTGAAAGGACCGTTTACTTTCTTCTCATGTTTTCTCAACAAACCATTCACTGTCAGGCTTCACCTCTGCACTACAAAGAGTTTCATTCTACACCATGTAACTAAATATGTTTTACATTCACAGAGGACAACAAAAAGTGGGCCACTTGGGAGCCGTGCAAACTCTACGTCGTTCAAAAAGCGTTGGAGCCGGCATTTCAACTTTAACAGATGACTTCTATGTAACTACCTCCTGTGTCTCTGCCAATAAAAGTAGCAATGGATGCATTCTTGCAGAAGAGTTGCCACCACCAGACACTGTAAAAAATGTGCGCACCGTATTTGAGAAGCTCATGGAACAGTTCTCCCCCAAAACTAGTAGTCAGGAATCCAAGTCCTCTATTTTCAGTAAAAAGTCATTAGTTCGATCAGTGAAATCCAATCCTTCCAGTAAAATATTTAGATCCGAAAGCATGAGAGATGATTTTCCTACTATTGGCAGTTTAACACTGCGAGCACACAATAGCAATACAGTCCGTCCATATGGGAAACCCATTTTGATGCCCGAAGATTTACCTATGGTGACCACGCCGAAAACGGAACCCCCAAAAAAGGCTGAAGTACTTTTAGTCGATAGACAGGTTTGGCAACCATTAGCTCGCAACGAAAGAAAACCCGTGGATAAGAGCAAGACTAATGCTCGTCCAAAGAGCCCAGTAGTAGTGGTGAGTCGCAGTAACAGTATGGAGGATGAAGATGATTCTGGAACGATTTTATCATCTGCCACTGAAGATAACGATGATGATGAAGAGGAAAAAACGGTCTCACCTGATGTGCTCCAAAGGATAAGATCATGTGGGACGACTACGACCTACTTTGGAGGACATGTAGTGGCGAAAACGGTGAAAAATCGAAAACTCCCGGTAGATCATGTGAGCAGTGGGAGGAGTAGTAGTACAAGCAATACGGATGAAGGATATTACAGGGACATGGGTTCACCAAGTAATATGGCTCAAAGTGATGGGCATGAGGATTTGGCTTCCAACGCAAGTGATGATAATGAAGAGCCACCTAAGCCCAAGGATGGTCGTCAATTGTACCACCACCATCATTTGTTCTTGCCATTAGACTCAATTTTCACGGCTACCAATGGGTTGGACACGACACCAAGAATTATTGAAGTTTTGCCCAAAAGCCAGTCAACATCGCCTGCCAAGAGTGGCTCTCCAACGGGATCAGTTATTATTGAAGGAAGGAACTCACCTGAGGGCTGTGAAAGTGGTGGTGGTGTGAAAAATGGGGAGGATTGGGTTTCTTGTGAGCAGAAGGCAACGAATTCTAGTAGTGGGAGCAAAGATGGAAATAATAACAGTTTGGTTTGTGTGGCCCCTGGAGTTGGGAAAAAGTTTACTGACATTCCGAATGGCGCTTGGTTTTAATAGGTGATTTATCAGTGGAGTCGTTTGTGATTTGTGAGGGGTTTTACCAACTTACTTAGATTGTATAATAATAATGTTATGATTTTTTAGATTATATATATATTGTAGCTGTAGTGTTATAAACGAGTCATTTTTTGTGTATAGTATAGATTTGTATGCGTCAATGAATGTAGGGTTGTTATAAGCAGTTGTTTTATGTTATAATTGCATTACAATAGGATGTTTGTAGTTGGGTGTGTTCCTGTGACGTATGGTGAAAGTTTTTTGGCTCACAGTGGTAGTAATCACGAAAGTAAAGGATCCATTGAGTGATTTATAACAGCTATTATAATTCCCACGTTCAAATATGTAGGGATAGTACTATAATGTGAAAACCTCTCATGATCATTCCCATTTCCCATCCAGTTTGTACGTTTTTTTAAGGCTACAGCTCTGTATATGGCTTTTGACTGACTGAGAGTAAGAGATGAGCACACGAAAGAATTCACATGAAGCTCTAGCTACACACCAAAGAAAGTTTCCACTTTTTTCGCGTGGGCAAACTCTCAAAACCGTAATGTATAGTTTCCCAGTCATGATGGGATGGTACCATAAATTTATTCATGTAACTATGTGTTTAGTTAGCAGTGCAGAAATTGTCATGAAAGTAAGTAGTAGATGGAAATTTCAATTTACAAGAGTAGTGCTATACCATTTGCTCAGTCAACCGTCATTGTGTTAACAACTTGCAGACGTGTGGATTCAATGTGGCTCATAAGGGAGAAAGGAGAATAATACCGTAACTTTTCCCATTGTACAACACTATGTTTTAATTTGCAAGGAATATGGTGAGAATTTGAATCCAGGTTTCCATTTGTAGTCTATGGACTCGTTTCTATGTTCATTATATGTATTGTATAAGAGATTCTTTAAGCTTCAGTCAGCATGAAATTACTTGCTTGTTCTGTAAAAAGCACCGTAGTTAGTAAACACAAAGGAATATAGAACATTTTCTAAGGGGAAAGTCCTGATACAGTGAAGTAGTAAACTCAAATTTTAACGTTTAGGATTTGCATTAGGACGTAACAAAAACAATGCAAACAAGACTGCAGTATTCATTAAGCCTTTTTGTCACACGGAATAAATGGGCCAAAAATGTTAATAAGCTGACGCAGCTATGGGAATTTAAGTAGGTTTACAAAAGACGTGAAAAAATTGTGAAACATGGCATTAATTATGCTATACAGGACAGAATGTAGATGCAGATAAATTTTCAGCCTTATTTTAATGATGAAGTTGGCTGACGGATGGAAGAAAATAAGTTTCTTTGTGAACAAATTGTGTTTCCTTTTCTTATACGTTGTGCACAACACAAGTTGGAAATTGGATGCTGCTACTAGACTTGTGCAAAATTGAACTGGGGGAAATCTTGTTAGTGAAGGTAATATAATCAAGAAATTGGAAGCCAGATGAAATATAATTTGGTACAAGTATACAGCACAAATTATAGGTTATATGCCATATCTGGAGTAAAGTTAGCAACAAAAGTGTTTTCCTCCTTCAACTTTCTACCTTTGCAATTTTAGAGCCGAGAAATCCATTTTATTAGCTCGAAAATCGCCAAAGTTTCCCCAAATGCCTTTAAAAGACTTTGCTATCGTTGGGAGCTTATATTTTTTTTGTGGCACGTGTCAAAACCATGTCATTTGGTCACATGCATGATTTTAGGGGAAGATATGCCATGTGTAAAAGTTGTAGCAATCAGCTCCATACCACTATAACTCCATATCAGATATAAATGTTGAGCACATACTAAAGTATCGCACCATTTGTTACGCCGTGCTAGTTATAGTTAGTTAGCTAAACAACCTTAGTTTATATTTTGATATTCCTTATTTCTCTCTGTTTTTACGACTTGTCATTGTATATGATCACTCACGGTGAGCAATAAAAGGGAAAATTGTGAAACCACACGGTACGTTCAATATTATATTACCATTTGTTATACAAGTGTAATAACTTTTCGAATCCTCAATATGTTTTGTTTTCGGGCTCTATTGTTGCCTTCAAAGGAAATTTTGTCACACATACATACATTCGGTACAAAGGGAAATTTTCACATCGCTGAGTCAGTTTCTCCGAATACAGACATAAAAGTAAGACTTTGACTGCATTAATGGGAATTTACAAAATTCCTACCTGTCAGTGCATAATGTGCCTGGCACTCAGTCAGTCAGTCAGTAGCACTTCACATACATTACATTGACTGACTTTTTTTGTCAAAGAATTTTGCCAAAGAAAAGTTAACACACAGCAGGTAGGCAGAAATGGATATATTGAACTTTTCAGTGCATCTTGTCGCGAGCAGGAAACGAAGTTTCTTTTCACGCAGCGACAGAGATCATTAAAATGTCTTGTCAAGCGGCTACATCGGTCCCAATTATTTTGACTTTTTTTCTTCCAGTTCACTTTTGCTTAGTCGGTCACAAAAGTAACTTTCTTTCTGATAAAGTTTCTATAGAGAAAAGTAAGTGTTAACTGCATTGCAGACTTTACGCTGAAACTGATACGAACAACGCACAAAATCGTTAGTTAGCATCGTATTTTGTATTTTCATTAGTTACCACACTAAAAGTATCGGTCACTCCCTCAATTTGATTTGCTGCTTACAGGTTCTGTTACATTACCACTTATCATCACAAAAGTGACTTTTACTCCACAGCATATCCATTTCTTATTCAATAGGCTCCCATTGTTAAATGCTCGCCCGCGTGAATCATTGCCATTGGTTGAGCAATAATAAAACTTTTCCTTACTTTATGTGATTACTATTCATCATAATGGGAATAATCCATCTCTGAATTCATAAGACGTAACGTACTTATGCAAAGGTTTTCTCCATACTTTTTGTACACATTACATATGTGTGTCAAGTGTATGACAACAGTCTAGAGGCTTAAAATAACAAAAGTACAAAGGTTTTCTGTACACAATAATAGCTACTTCATTCTAGTGCTATAGATGGAATGATGGAAGGAAAAGGAAAAAGTGAAAGTTCAGTTTCGGCCGCTTTCTCAAATCTAAGCACACCCACTCGGTTGGGACTGCAGTGCGGTGAATATTGCAGAGCCATAATACACGTTCCGGAAATGGTTGCAGGAGAGAGTAGCACCAAACAATGTGGACTGTGCGTTTTGCTGTGCATGTTGTGTATGGTGGTTGGGGACTGGAAAGTAAATTTTTTCACGAAGCTGAATGTGTAAAGAATTCCGTTTATACAAAAGGTTTTTTTTGGCAACTCCTCGAACATGAGGAGAAAAATGAGTGGACGCTATAACAGTGTTTGCATGTGACAAAGTTTTTCATTCAAAAGTTGAATAATAAAGGAGAAACAATGCATATATTCATAAACTTGGCAAAAAGTTTGCAGAGAATATAGAGATTTCCATGATAAATGTTTTGCTCAACTTTTCAATTGTTTTCATAAAGTTCTCAAGAAATATTGAATGATATAGTATGAAGTGTACAAATGGACAATGATAAGATTAATGCCGTTGAATGCTAATATATTTCTCTGCGGTATTTGTAAACTAGTTTTGACGAATTAACTAAAAGAACACAAATCCTAACTAAATAACTTGGAAGTATTCGAGTTAACCTATTTGTCATTCGTCACAAGGGATATTGCACAAAGCGAAAGATGAAATATTTAGAAGCACAGCCATAACTTTCTCTTCCTTGGATTCCAGACAAAACGACACAGAATAAAAAAAAACCTAAAGTAGCAGCGCAAGATTACTACCCCATCAGTCTTAATGATCTAAGTTGGGAACTCCCGTCACGCAATTTACAAGATGTTTTCCCATGTCATGTCAACTCATAATTGGAGTCAAGTCGACCACCATAGGTTCAAAATAGCGCACACCATGATCCCAAAAAATGCAGATGCTGTTATTTTTTGTTAAGCAGTTGCTGCTAAGAATCCAAGAATCTTGGCATTGTTAACACAGAATGTCCAAATGCTTTGTATAAATTATATTTTTACATCGATTGAACCTTTTTTCCTTCAATTCTAACTTGCCAAGACTAGAAGTTAATTGGCTTGATGACTTTTTCATCTAACTAACATTTCATAACATCAAAGTATTCTGCTCACAAAAAAAACCGTCTAAAGTTTCAAAAGCTACATACAGTGAAAAGATGAAAAAGTACCTGAATAAATCTTCAAAGAACTTCAAGAGTGCAAAATTTAAACTACTGCAAGTAAAACAAGTTTACACCAAACACTTTGATGTAGTGAATGTATATAGGCATAAGATCGAGTACCTCCCAACCAGCACTTTTCAGTGAAGCTATTGAGCCCGGGTTTCATTTACAAAGTAGTAAAAACTTACTAACTAACTATAAAATGTAGCTTTGGCTCTACACTTGAAGCAAAAATAAGAAAGTGAACATCCGAAAGAAAACATATTGCCTACCTTACTACCTACCTATTGAACACCTTCAGTTTTCCAAGTTTCCTAAATGAAACACACTTATAACGTTCATACAGCTAGAAAAATTGAATTAAAACTCCATTTCAGCAAAATCCATATTATCGGATCTTGAGAACCGAGTCATCAATTCGTTTCCAATTTGTCAAAGGGGACAAAATGCTCTCTTAAGATTCCATGACCACAGCATACGATCTCATAACGCTTTCAAAATAGAGCATAAACTTTGTCCTAAGAACCTACACAGCCCTTTAAGAGGATGTCATTGGTCTTGGTCTTGGTTAGTGTAGGAAGAAGCTGAAACAGAAAAGTTTATAAACGGATTTTGTGCGGCTAGTATTTTCGTCAACCGTAATCATTTAACGACAGGCGGAAATTACTCCATTTCCTAACCAGTTCCAATAATCTCATTCTAGCTCAGTATGAATACTGCATCACCAGAAAAACTTTAGAGAGAGCACTCTCTTTTCACTTCCAGTCATTCAATCCTATGCGTTGTTATGTTCTTTCGCAAATTGAATTCCTCTTCGCTTCGATTACCATGCTAGCCTGCTATGCAACGGCATGTCAATAACTATTTGCCAGCAAGGAAAACTCGTCCGATCAAGAGAAAAAAATATTCTTCAACAACCTAACTTATGCAAAACAGATGCTCTGTTCTGTTTGGGAAAAAACTTCCACCAGCTTTCACTAGAAAACAATCTGTCAATATATGAAGGTATAGTAAAAGCAATCGTATTCTATGTGTTTGTTAGCGGAGAATAGTAAACTTTGAATCCAAATTTAGGTGACAACCAAGCCGCACATATTTTCGCGGCTGATATTTGGATTGTGACACGGCCTTTCTAAAACTCTGATATATTGCCAGTTTCACGAATGCAAATGTTCACACAAATTCTGTGCATCCGAAATGGAACGTGACTAAAATGTACACAGCCTAAGCTGTCAGTTGAAACTGAGAATGCAAACAATAAACAAAATGGATGACTGAGTCCCGTTAACCTGAACTGGCAGGATTTTCACGCTATTCAGCGAAGAAGGTGACATTCAGTCTGGTGGTTGAGTTGTTCTATTCTATCCGACTTGTCTACACCACTAAAAATTGACGCTATACTGTCTTCTAGACATGCTTAGCATACAAATTCATAAGTTAGATACCAGAAAAGCATCACAGTGTGTAATCAATATTCCATAATTTGATATAAAGCGTAGAAACTAATAAAATCCAAAAGTTTGTCGTTTCCGAAAATGTGTGATAATAACATTTTCCTACAGTTTTTAGGTTCATGTATGTTACAACGCAATTTTAACCTAGGACTATAGGGACTATATAAGAAAGCACTACCATTTCTAAATGCAGGCTGGGATATGAAGATGCATCCACCCAGGTTTCATAGTATGAGCATCCTACAGATTTCTAAAACACATAGATCGGTTGACACATGTGCTTAAGGAAACCAACCCCGAATAGCTGGATCCCACAACCCAACCATGAGAAGTGCAGACTGAACAAGTTTACGGAAGGAACAAGAAACGAACCATAAGCTTTTGCATGAATGAGCCCTGACTTGAAACTGTGGTAAAGCCTGTTAACTTATTCCTAGTAGTGCATTAGTCCTCACTCTGACTAACAAACTAACTAACTAACTAGGTAGTGTAAACCATGTAAGCCATTTGAGCTGCTGAATAATTCATTAAAGTGTGCAAGACTCACCTTTAGGTAGTGACACTGAGTCGTCAGTATTATTGGCACTGAGGGAAACACTCTGTGAAGTGGCGTTGCTAAGCGAAGAGAATGATGACGAGGATACAGGTTTTGGGGGTAATCCATGATCATCGTGGTTACTACTGGAAGAAAAAGCTCGGGAGAGACTTGGGACCTGCAAATAACAAGACATGATGGGATGAGCTATAGCCATAGAAGAAGGTATTAAGTGCACAGGTTACTCAATTTTTCATGCCAGTGAGATTTATGTACTGTGTCGGTGAGGCAGACCCATTTTGTAGCTAAAGGTGTTTGATGCTCCGCAAAATGTACAGCTGTGCTAACTAAATATTCCATTGTTATTTAGTTTGATGGATTCGGAAAATATTGGGAGAATAGCTAAGTATAACTAACTATACTTACAAAGAAAACCCAGACAGACAAGATAGGGATATTGGAATCAAAATGAGGATAATAATAATATAGGAATAAAAAAGCTGAACCCAACTAATAAAGTTGAAGTAGACTGACAATAGCTTTTGGGCAGTAGGGACAATACTATTGTGATCAAGCTCCCTACCTGAAAAAATTTGTGCACATGTTGCGCTCGAGTTTTTAATTACTAGGTAGAGCAAACGAGTCTACATTAGCAAACGCTGGTAATTACAGAAAGAGAAGAATAATAAATACGATGTTTGTGCAACCAATCTCATTTAATTCACTTTCTGTGTTAATGGATTTAATTTATGGCTCAGATGGGAGATTCGGGAGGAATGGGATTGCAAAATGAAGTCTGAAAGTTTTTTTTCACTTCATACTAACGGAGTATGTTTGAAAAGCCTGTGTTGTTGCATACAATACTGCTAACAAGGAACTTTAAGTGCACGGGTGGCACAAGATGAGAATGGAATGGAGATACACAATGAAAGTCTATTTGGTTTGTGTCGACAACATGGCATTACAGGTAATCTATATTTGCGTGTCTAGTTATTTGGTAAAATTCAACCATTTTAGGGTTCACTAGCAGAAAGGGAAAGGTATTTTGAAGAGAAAATAGCTCACACCAGGCTCAACGCTATTCTGCCAGAATTGTCTTTCACGCAGAGTATGTCACACTGGCACTTTACAGCATTGCAAATGTAACTAACCCGGAAAAAAATAAACTTATAAAGTATTCAGATGGAAAATACAGTGCACCAAAGTAAATTGGAAAGTAGTCTGTATTCCCAAACGGTCTTGTAACTTACAACGACCACATTTCGCATGAGCGCCAAAATTTAGTTAGTTTAAGTAACAAGACAAACTGCTGCATGAAATAGATAGTCAAATCATAATTGAGTTAAAGTCTCTAAACTGTATGCATAATGTAGAGGAGAAGATAACTACACGCCTAGGTAAGTACGTAACCATACGAACCTAGACAAACCAATTTTATTCCAAAGATAGTGACTAACTTAAAGTTTCAAAACGATTGAATAACTCAACTCACATAGTATCAAAATAAGCTATTAAAATCCAATGTGTTTTCTCTCTATTGCCTTCAGAGCGCTCTCAAAATAAAGTGCACACTGAATGAAAATTAGGTTGAGAGAGAAAACTAAACTTTTGCACGTAATCACCATGCTTCATATATCACACTTTATTGGAAGACACAATATTCATTGGCTACATGGAAAACTTTTTGTGTTCAATAAGCCACATCATTCGCATATTACATTTGTGTATAAAGTAAGTTGTTCTCTGAACTACATAAGGTTTTCATTTCAACAACCTGTCTAAGCAAACCTAATCAACTAAACTTGTGCCTGAACAAGTATCTTTTTAATAAGTCGGGCCAACGAACTGAAATATATTTAGAAAACGTTAAATACCCGGGTTCGATTCCTGGCTCCGACCAAATTTTTACTTTGCTATATTAAAATTAACGAACTCAAGGGATTTAACGTTTTCTAAGTATCTTTTTGTTGCTCAACCAAGAAATAATATACTGAAATAAATTTCACGTGCGACTGACCGGAATAAATCTCTTAGTTTCTACTATTCCACTATTGCTTCCTTTTTTACTTGTGCTCAATCAACCTAATATCATCTTGTAATTCCCGTCCGCAATGCGCCAAACTGTGGCTCTGTCTGACTATACTATTTCAAGGCGCTTTTTCCTTCCAATAATGACACGCAAACTTTACATAGGATGAGTGAAAGGAGCTTGTCTCCTCAAAATGGTAATCCTACTTATGATATGCCGAAAAATATATGGCCGGGAGATTACACGAAAAAAATTCCGGCTCAACGAGTCTAAAAAGAAGAGTAGAGTAGCAGGAAGGTAAAAAAGGATGCCATTTATTGGTTTAATTATGAAAGAAAGAATGCTATATCATAAAAGTTTTGCTGATTGGATTCACGAGTATACCGGTGGTATTAATACGGTGAATGTTTATTTTGTCTGACTGAAGTGACTATCGATAAATTAGATGCTTAACGTTTTTTTTAGGAACAAAGATACAACGTTTGATTGAGGAGCATAAAACATGGTATAAGCTTCAGCAGACTGATAGATGGGAAACTAAATGTATTTTCGCAGTGGTGAAGAAAAGAGAAAGTGACTTTTCTTGTTCAGCTCTGCGTTTAATATGTCTGTTTCTATTCAATGATAGAGTTTTTGACTCACTCACTTTAATAAAGAATTCAATCTAGCTTTTGTTGCTCCTTCCTATATGCAAGATTTTTAATTTCGAATGCGAGTGAAGAGAAAGCAAAATATGTATTTGAATTCTTAGTGTCGCAGTCGAGTTTGTGAGCAATTATTTTGACTCTGTGTGAGTTTGGAAGGAAGCCAGTTAATTAAAATAATGGAATATATGGTAATGAAGCAATAGAACTTGAAAGTAAGTTTCAAGTTTGCTCCAGTTTTGTCTATTCAGTTTGGCTTGGAATGAAATGGGAGGAAAAAGTAGGTTATGAAGCCTTTTTATTTCCTTTTTTTTGGAAGAGCAGATGTGAATGAGTCTCCTCATGTATTAATTCGTCAAGAAACTTAAACGTCGGCGCATATTTTTTGCATGTCTATGGAGTGCAATTTAGGAAGAGGAGGAGGGAGTGGCAGGCTATCAATAAATCATGGCAAGAAGATAAAAGCAAACGAATCCATTAACAGGCATCAAATTTTAATCATTCTTATTTTAAATTCATTGCACATTCGGTAGACGAGAAATAATGTGTCGTCGAGGATAAGGAATCCTTTAGGTCGTTCGTTAGTATGCGTACCGATATTTTCTAATAAATTTATCTCTGGAAGAGAAATATATGAATACAGACGGCAATAAATTTGCCAAAACTTCCAGTCGGTTTCAAATAAACGGAAAGCAAATGATACCAGAGTGGAAGAGCATTAACATGCAATGACAGGTGTAACTGATCAAATAAGAATTTAGTCAGGTCTTCGGGTTTTGGGGAAAGTGAATGCAGTATTTATTATAATGTTATGAAGCAGTATATTTCGACACAGAGAGTTTGTCGATAAAACTAACAATGTAAGTCCGAAGTATGTTCGTCAGGAATTTTATTAAAAACACTTTTTAAGTCTTGCTTAGACCCTCTAGTATATGCACCTGAAATATTTCCATCCGATGCTCTTTCGTTTGTCAGCAACAGTCGAACAAAGAATCTGGAAAAATTGGGCCCAAAATCGAAGTCCATTTTTCGATTTTTCATACGGAAAATAACATGTAAAAATTCAGTGAAGACAGGGTCCCCCCTTACTACTTTTTTTCTCCCATTTAACTCCATGTTAAA
>Ga0210040_10000350_pt1 | contig 78669 bp, 70 predicted proteins | sample CryGeyCG12114_NA_FD_185462 | JGI IMG/M metagenome (GOLD analysis project Ga0210040, IMG submission 185462) | Groundwater microbial communities from aquifer - Crystal Geyser CG19_WC_8/21/14_NA (SPAdes) (version 2) | ecosystem: Environmental > Aquatic > Deep subsurface > Groundwater | place: USA...
GCCATCCAGACGAGACAATACCCTTTACCACCAGAGAATACGCAAGGATACAAACTTTTCCAGATGATTGGAGCTTTCAAGGAAGCATTAATCAGGTGTATAAACAAATCGGTAATGCTGTGCCGGTTAATTTAGGCTATGCGATGGGGAAAGAGGTTGTTCGTGCTTTAAATCAATATACGGTGCAAGAAGAGCTTAGAGCTAAATTCAAGGATAGTGCCTAAACGACTACCAGGCCTGGTAATTTTGGTTGGTTTTCTGGCCCAAAAAAGGCCGCTGATGCGGCCGGAAGGTGAGTTTTAATGGGATTTAAACAACTTTAATGATTGAACAGTTCTTGGTAGAGAGCGTTGGCTTTGGTGACGAGTTCGCCACTCAGCGCAAAACCGGAAACCGTGTCGCCGTCTTTGTAGAGCAGCCGTTGATTATCGCCGACGATCAGAGTTTGTTCCCATTGTCCGTGCGAGGCGTGAAGCGGCGGGCTGATCATAATGGATAAACTGGGCGTTTTGGTTTTGATTAAACTTGGCAGGACTTGGAACGAGTGGGTTTCGTCTCCTTTCAAGTGCGCGGCAATGGCTTTGGCCTGGCGTCGAATGGGTTCTAAATAGGCTTGTAACACCCCTTCGGATTCTACACAATCGCCAATTGCGTAAATGTCTGGATCGGAGGTTTGACAGGCCGAATTAATGCAGATACCGAGGTTGGTTTTAAGTTTGGCTTTTTGCGCCAACAGCAGATTGGGCGCTAAACCAATGGCGGCCACCACGACATCGGTTTTGATCTGTTCACCTTGGTCTGTGTGCAATTGATAGCCTTTTTCAGACGAGTTCATTTCTTTCAGTTCTGAGTTTTTGTAGAACTGAACCCCTTTGGCTTGCAGTTTGGCTTCCAGAGTTTGAGAAATGGCTTCGGGGAGTATTTGGCTCATTAAGTGAGCGCCGCGGATCACCATATTGACTTGAATAGCTTGAGATATCAGGTCTTCTGCTAATTCTGTCGCAATTAAACCGCCGCCAATTAAGGTGACCGATTGTTTGCCTTTCAAGGCTTTTATAAAGCGCCGATAGGCGGACAAATCGTTGATGGTCAGCATATCTTGGGCAGCATCGCCGTCTACTTTGGGTGAAAGTGCTTTTGCGCCGGTGGCTAGAATCAATTTTTTGTATTGGAAGCTACCCGATGTGGTCATGACCTTTTTCCGCAGGGGATTAATGGAGATGACTTTGGTTAGGGTTTTCACGCCAATATTCAATTCAGATGCTTTTTCTTCGGCAGTGGTTTCTTTTAAATCGTCTGGCGTTCGGCCTTGGCTCAGAGCCATCGATAGCGTGGGTTTGGGGTAAACCGTTCCATCACAGGCTGTCAGCAGACTGATTTCAGCATCGGGCAGCGCTTGACGAATGTTTTCCGCCGCTTGCCAACCCGCGTAACCGGCACCAATAATCAACACATCCGCATGGGTTTTCGCTTTGCGCTTGGGTGCGCCGTCCGTTGAAGCTTTTGCCTTGGCGGTGTCCAATAGAATAAAATCTGATTTACTCACCAGACACAGCGGGCAGTACCAATCATCTGGAATGTCTTCGAATCGTGTGCCGGGCGCTAATCCCGAATCTGGGTCTCCCATCGCTTCATCGTAAATCAGCCCGCAAGTCTTACAGATATATTTTTTAAACGCTTCGCTCATCTTGATCTCCTAAGCCGCTTCGAGACGAGAGATTTCTTTACGAAGATGCTTGATCGACGGGGTCACGATAATGACAAAGTAGGCTTCGCGCATTTTGCGTTGGGCGGCGGCATCCACCAAGTAACCTTTGGCACCCGTGTGCTGCATCACAGAATCAGCAGCGCGCTTACACATTTCCGCACCCAACAAACGGGCTTCTAGTACGGTCTTGATATAGTCTTGACCCGCGACGAAAGGGTCTTCACACAGGGTTTGAATCAATTCAATAGCATCTTCTAGGTCTTCACTTAATTCCGCTGGCGAATCATCAAGATATTCATTGATTTCCGATAGGGTTAAATTGGATTTTTCCATTTCATTAATCGCGCCTTTGATGACCCCTGCGGCCATACCCGTTTGCAATAAGATAAATCCGGCTTTGATTTTATTCAAATAGGGTTCTAATGGATCGGCTAACAAATATTTCTTGGGCAAGAAAACATTATCAAACAACAATGAATAGGTTCCGGTGCCTTCCATGCCGATGAATTCAACCATTTGTTTCATGGTTAGGCCTGCCAGATCACAAGGAATCAGCGCCATCACATCTTTTTCATAATTTTTGTCATGATCGTGCACGCTGAAAATAGCACCGAAAAAATGGTTGCCTGATCCTTCTGTCAGATTGGAAACCCAAGGCAAAGTACCGTTGATAATGTAACCATCTTCGGTTTCTTCCGCAGCCAGTTTCAAGTCTTCTATGCCCGCAAAATATTTCATCGGATTAGACAGCGCGGTAGCACCAAAATATTCACCATCGACCATCTTAGGCATAATTTCGGACTTTAACCATTCATTTTCTGAATTTTCGATATACCAAGCGCACACTGTCTGTGCCCACATCATGAATCCAGTCGACATACATTCTTCAGAAACGGTCGCCATGTCCTGAATGGTGCCAAACAGATTCAATTCGCCATTATTCAACGATGGGATATGGTGACGGAAGCCGCCCGCTTGTCCGATTTTGGCTAAAATTTCGGTGGTATATTGTCCGTGATCGATGGCCACGGTAAGTGGCTTGAGATCTTTTTGCACGATTTGACTGATCATGGTCATTCTCCTTCAGAGTGAGATTGGCCTGACAAAAACCGCCAGGCCTGGTTGGAATTAACCAACTAATTTGCCTGACAAGGCGACAGCATTAATATAAGTATTGGCAACGGGAGACCACTTGATGGCATGTTGAACCAATGCTTCTAATTCTTCTTTTGTGGTCTCGGGCGCTTCAATGGTAAACATCGCACGCACTTCGGTCACACCCAGTTTTTTGTTAGGATCGATATCGCCAGTTCCCCAAACAGCGGTGATATTGATATCGCCTTCCAAATCGATTTCGAGTTTAGATAACTTAATACCGCGTGCGCTGGCATTGGCTTGCACGCCTACCGATAAACAAGACCCTAAAGACAGCAGCGCCATTTCAGAAGGATTCGGTGCAGTATCTTCACCCAATAATACAGGTGGCTCATCAACCACAACGGGTTCTAAGTCACGAATATAGTTTAGGTTTTTAAATTGGCCTTCTAGGACGGTCTTCGATTTCAAGGTTTTGATTGTATCGGGGGCGGCTTTTCCGGCTTCTGCCAATTTATTTAAACCATCACCATCAATTGGACTTAAACAAGAAGGGATATAGATTTCGCTCATTTGTGATTCCTCATCAATTAAAATTAAATAATTCCGACATTTCGAAACTTGCTTAACCTTAGCGCGAAGAATGCCACTCTATTTATAATCATTATTATTCAATCTGTTAACAGATTTACTTTATAAGTCTTTTAAGTATGGATGCTAAAAATACTATCGTTTGTAGACAAAGACTTACAATTGTTTATCTTTGTCTTTGATTGTTTACATTTATAGGTTGCTTTTGCATTAAAAAAGCGGAATAAGCAGGTATTTCAATAGGTTATAGTTTTGGCATAAGGTTTGCATTAGAGAGCTTGCTTTTAACTAACTTAATGGAGACAAAGACGATGATGTCTAAAGTAGAAATGACCGAAGCGATTATTCTGGCTAAAGCCGAAAAATCCATCGGTTGGTGTGATATTGCGGCGGCTGCGGGTTTAAGTGAAGTCTATACCACGTCCGCCTGTTTGGGAATGAACCACCTTGAAACCGAACCCGCTACAAAAGTCGTTGCATTATTAGGACTTGGCGCAGACGTTGAAACCGCTTTACAAGCGTATCCGCATAAATCTTGGGAAAAAGCGGTTCCAACCGATCCATTGATTTATCGTTTGTACGAGATTGTTGGTGTTTACGGCCCAACCATGAAAGAATTGGTTCATGAAAAATTCGGCGACGGGATCATGAGTGCCATCGATTTTTCCATGGATATTGATAAGGAAGAGAACCCAGCTGGAAATCGAGTTGTGGTAACCATGAATGGTAAGTTCTTACCGTATAAAGCTTGGTAATATTCAACCTACTCAACTTGTCGTTTGGCGAGCAGGATTACAACGCCAACCGACAAGTTTTTGTTCATCACGTCATGCGAATAAAAATAGCATCAAATTGTGTATGAATTTTTTTAAACGCGGCCAAAACTGCAGGGTCAAATTCTTCAGATCGGGTGCGTCCATCGCCTTCTGTTATAATTCGATAGGCCTTTTCATGGCTAAAAGCAGGTTTATAAACCCTTTTTTGACGAAGGGCATCATACACATCCACCAGCCCAACAATTCTTGCGGCAAGTGGAATTGCATCGCCTGCTATTCCACTCGGATAGCCACTACCATCATATTTCTCATGATGATAAAGCGCAATTTCTCGTGCCATTTTCATCTTGTCAGAATCGCCGAGGATTTTGGCGCCATAAACGGGATGTTGCATCATTTCTGTGCGTTCAGCATCGGTTAATTTCCCGGGTTTCTTTAAAATGGCCGGATCTAAATGAATTTTACCCACATCGTGCATCATCGCGGTTAAACGAATTTCCTCACAAAATTCTGCGGATTGATTTAAAGCCTGTGCCATCACATAAGCATATTCATTAATGCGAATAATATGCTCGCCGGTATCTTCATCATTGGCTTCTGAGGCTCTGGCAAGCGCTTTTAGCGAATAGGTAAACTGTTCATAAATACCAATGCTTTCCTGACTGATACGATGGAAAAAATGGCCAAAAACCGCTATTTGTTTCAAAATATCGTTAAATTGATGCGTTGCTTTTTGTTCTTTAAAAAAGTCAATCACCGATACGGAACCACTTTGATAGGTGGCATAGCCTTCAATCGTGCCGACATGTTTTCGAACCATAGGGTTAAATTGTTGTTGGAACTGGTCTAGCGATTGTGTTTCAGGCTGCCAATTTTCAAAATAAATATCCGTTTTACCTTTAGAAATCGCATAAGCATAACCGCTATTCTCAAGTTCGAAAGGTTGTGTTAAACAGTCAACTTGACCGGGCGATAATTGAAAAATTTGTCCAACCACTTTTCGATCTTTATCTGCAAATGTACAAAATACGAAATCCGGCATATCAATACTTTGATCTGAAGTGGTCACGATTTGATAGAGCATGGTTTTAAAGGTCTGGAACAGATTAAAATGCCGGGGATCATATTGCTTTAAATTATCGTTTAATAAACTGGATAATTGATTTAACTGAAATAAAGTGTGTTTTAAAGCGGCCTGTAATTTTTTATTTTCGGTGACGTCATGCGCTGTGACAAACACGGAACCCGATGGATCTTTTTTAGCTTTAAAATAAAAACTGTTGCCGCTAAACGTCTTTTCACCTTCTAACACCTGTGTTTGTACTTTAGAAGATGTGTTTAATGCTTTAACCATTGATATGGGTAACAGCTGATCGGCCTCGGTACTGGTTAACTGATGCTGATTTAACCAGGCCTGGCCAATGGTATTGATATATTCTAAGGTCAGTTGCGGATCAAAACGCATCACAATATTGGGATTGGCTTCAGGAAACTGTTTGATCAGGTTTTGTATTTTTTGGTGGTTCATCCCTTTGGCCGTAGCCGTCACCATAAAGGGCACCAAATAAGGCACCAATACCTGAATAAAAACCAAAACGGGTGAAGCTTGCCATTGAATTGTGAGCTTTATCAGTACCGCTTGCCACCCTAATAGGATGATCGCCGCTAACCAGACCAAACCATTAATCAACGTCCCCACCACCAAAGCAGACAACCAAGGTTTTTCCAATAATTTATAGACACGTTTTTTCATCTTTTGGCTCCCAAACGCATATCAACACCTTGTTTATGATATGAGAAAAAATCATAACATAATATTTGAATGCTTATTCAATATTGGTTATGCTAGGGTCTCAATTCTAAAGGATGAATATTTTTTATGAGAACCACCCGCGATATTTTTATCGTGACTGCCATTGCCTCTTCGACAGGGCTGGTCACCGCTGCTTTTTTCTGGCCACAAATCTCGATTTTTTGGTTACTGGTCGGCCCTTATATTATTGTGGGTTGGCGCGACATGACCCAAACCAAACGAACGTTATTGCGGCTTTATCCCGTCATTGGTCATTTTCGCTATTTTTCTGAATCAATCCGACCTGAAATCCAGCAATATTTTGTCGAAGATGACACCAGTGGCATGCCCGTTAATCGCGAGTTTAGAGAACTCATCTATCAAAGAGCCAAAGGGGTTCAAGACACCCGACCTTTTGGAACGATTTTTGACACCTACAGAATTGGCTATGAGTGGACCGCCCACTCTCTTTCCCCTAAACCCATCCCTGCTGAACAAACGCGTGTGTTGATTGGTGCCAACCGGTGCAAACAACCCTATGCGGCCTCTCGGTTTAATATTTCAGCAATGAGTTACGGTGCATTAAGCTCTCACGCCATTCGGGCTTTAAACCGTGGCGCACAGATCGGCGGGTTTTATCATAATACCGGCGAAGGTGGATTAAGCCCTTACCATCTCATGGAAGGGGGCGATTTAGTTTGGCAAATCGGTACCGGCTATTTTTCATGCCGCAACTTAAACGGTGAATTTGATGCCGAGTTATTTACAGAAAAAAGCCAAAACCCACAGATTAAAATGATTGAAGTCAAACTGTCTCAAGGTGCTAAGCCCGGCCATGGTGGTGTTTTACCCGGATCCAAAGTCACGCAAGAAATTGCTGAAATTCGAGTGGTAGACATTGGCAAAGATGTCCTATCCCCGCCTGCACACTCGGCTTTTTCATCGCCTCGTGGACTGTTAGAATTTGTGACCAAATTAAGAACCCTTTCGGGTGGCAAACCCGTTGGCTTTAAATTGAGTATTGGTCAAAAAAGTGAATTTATAGCCATTTGTAAAGCCATGGTTGAAACCGAGCTATACCCTGATTTTATCACTGTCGATGGCGGAGAAGGGGGCACTGGTGCGGCGCCTGTCGAATTTACCAATTCTGTTGGCATGCCTTTAAGAGAAGCTTTGTCATTTGTTCATAACACCCTGATGGGGTTTGGGATTCGCAAAGAAGTCAAGCTGATTGCGTCAGGCAAAGCGTTTACCGCCTTTCACATTATCAGGTTACTGGCTTTAGGTGCAGATCTGGTTAACTCGGCTCGCGGTATGATGTTTGCGCTCGGCTGCATTCAATCTCGCCATTGTCATATGGATACCTGCCCAACCGGCATTGCCACTCAAAACCCCAAACGCTATAAAGCACTCAATATTGAAGACAAATCACAACGGGTTGCCCGCTATCAAACATCAATTATTCATAATTTGATGGAATTGGTTTCTGCAATGGGGTTAAGTTGTCCCAGTGAAATTGAACCCCGTCACTTAATGCGTCGCGTCAGCGCTCAAGAAGTCGCTTCCTTCGATGACATCTTTCCTTGCATTGAAACCAACTGTTTAAAACAAGAATCAACTGTTCCAACATCCGTTTTGAAAGACTGGAGACTGGCTCGTTCTGATCAATGGTAAAGACCAACGGTTAAGATTGCTATAGGCACCTGTTAGGTGCATAATTCGTTTCTTTAATCGGAAATGCCAATGCCCCTCAACCTAACTGATTCGGTGATGGATCAACGCCTCAATGCCTTAGTTGAAAAAGGTTGGTTTGAATGGCCACAGGCTGTCAGTGATGACCTATGTCATCAACTATTAGCCGAAGCCAAATATCACGACCAACAAGGCAACTTACAAATTGCCGGAATCGGCCGCGGTGACATTCATCAACGCAATCAAACCATCCGCCGAGACCAGATTAAGTGGTTAGATGGTTCAACGACAGCCCAAAAATCCTATCTCAACCTAATGGCCGAATTACAATATCAACTCAATCGCGCCCTGTTTCTGGGTTTGTTTGAATATGAATGTCACTTTGCGGTTTATAAAACGGGCGACTTTTATAAAAAGCACCTCGATAGCTTTCGAGGGCGTGCTAATCGCATGGTGACAACGGTACTGTATCTCAATCCAGATTGGCAAGCAGATTGGGGAGGTGAACTGGTTGTGTATAACGAAGACAGCTCAGCACAACTGACTAACGTCACCCCCGAAATCGGCAAACTGATGGTATTTATGAGTGAGCAAATTCCCCATGAGGTTTTACCCACGCAGCACCCTAGAATCAGTATCGCGGGTTGGTTTCGATGCAATAGCAGCATTGCCGGAGTGATTGATCCCGCAGAATAATGCCCAGGCCTGGGTAAAAATGATTCTCATTTATGTTGTTTTTTAAGAAATAAATTGTTAATATCTTTTTTGAGTGAACATTCAATTATATAAGGAATTTCTTATGCAGTGGCTCATTAAGATTCAACAAGTTATGATCCAAACAACAACTCGGTTAGATTTCTTAGCAACCCTGCCTATTCGCTTGTATTTAGCCGCTGTGTTTTGGGTTGCAGGTACCAATAAAATTGCCGGATTTGCAGGGATGGTCGAATGGTTTGGCAACTCAGAATGGGGCTTGGGCTTACCTTTCCCAGAGCTAATGGCCAGCTTGGCCATTGCTGCGGAAGTCGGTGGTGCTATGTTATTATTGCTTGGATTAGCAACCCGTTGGGCAAGTATTCCATTGATCGTGACCATGTTAGTGGCGATCTTTTCCGTGCATCTTCAAAACGGCTGGCAAGCGATTCACGACCCTATGTCGCCTTGGGCTAGCGCCAATATTGATGGCGCAATGGAACGACTAGAAGCCGCCAAATCCTTATTACAACAACATGGTCACTATGAGTGGCTAACTGAAACAGGGAGTTTTGTCATTAGCAATAATGGCATAGAATGGGCTGTGACCTATTTACTCATGCTTTTAACCTTGGTTATTTTAGGTGGTGGACGTTATTTCAGTATTGATTACTGGATTGCAAAACGTTTTCTAAAAAAATAACACTTAACTTTTAACAACAATTCATTTTTTAAGAGGTACACCATGAAAAACGCATCACGTAGACAATTTTTAAAATTAGCAGGCGCCGCTACCGCTTCTATGATCACCGGCACGGCTCTAGCCAAAGAAGCGGATTTTGGTTTTAAAAACCTTGAAAAAGGCTATGAAAATCAATTAGCTTCAAGTCATGAAGGCAAATGCGGAGAAGGTAAGTGCGGCGGTAACAAAAAATCTTCCGAAGGCAAATGTGGTGGCAAAAAAGAAGCCGAAGGCAAATGTGGTGGCAAAAAAGAAGCCGAAGGCAAATGTGGTGGCAAAAAAGAAGCCGAAGGCAAATGTGGCGGTAAAAAAGAAGCCGAAGGCAAATGCGGCGGTAAAAAAGAAGCCGAAGGCAAATGTGGCGGTAAAAAAGAAGCCGAAGGCAAATGTGGCGGTAAAAAAGAAGCCGAAGGTAAGTGCGGCGGACGCTCATAAAAACTTTTTAAGACGCAACAATCTTAAAACCTTTAAAACCTGCGCACCTTTAATTCAAAAGGTCAGCAGGTTTTTTATTCAAATTGATTAAAACCTAAGTGGACAATCTAAGGAACCATAAATGGGTAGACCTAAGAAGTATGATGAAGCGACCGTTCTAAAAAAAGGTGCGAATGTCTTTTGGCTAAAAGGATATGATGCCACTTCTATGGAAGATCTTGTTAAGGAAACAGGATTAAAACCCGGTAGTTTTTACAGCGCTTTTGGTAATAAAGAACAATTTTTCTTAAAATCTTTACAAGCCTATCAACAAGAACTCCTTCAGGCTTTAGATGAGGTTTTATCAATCGATCAACCCGCCAAACAAGTCATTGCAAACTTTTATGATTTTTTTATCGATTTTTGTATCGAAACGCCTCAAGGCTGTTTTTTGGTCAATACGTTATTTGAAACACATAATCAAAATGAACCCCAAATGGATACAATCCGAGACCTTTTTGCCCAAATTGAACACAGAATGGTTCAAATTTTACGACGCGCAAAACAAGAATCAGCACCACTGAGCAATCATAGCCCTGAGCTATTAGCCAAAATTATGATCACTCATATTTATGGGTTACGCGGTTACAGTAAACTCACCACTGATAAGCCCACTTTAACCGAAATCAAAAACCAACTCATCACTCAGTTGTTTTGTCAAAACTAGGGCTAAGCTATGACGCCTTTATTTATTGACATGCCAACGTTCCGGTTCCATCATCTCGTCTAATTCGGTTTCAGCAACATGATTCGTATAGTTGCTAAGTATTTTCATTGAAATTCCTAAAATAATTTCTAGAACCTGTGAATCATCATAACCCACTTCTAAAAATTCTTTAAGAACTGATTCATCCGGGTTTCCACGAGTAGCAACCATATTTTCAGTCAAATTTCGCAATGCAGCCAACTTGGGATTTGACAAATCTTCATCATTGCGAATAGCCTCAATTATCTCTTTGGGTACGGATTGCATTTTTGCAATCGCAGAATGAGCTGCCATGCAGTAAGCACATTCATGATATCGGCTCACCGTCAACAAGATAAGTTGTTGCTCTATTGCAGAAAAAGAACTTTTACTAAAAATTTCTCCCACAGTAAGATAAGCTTCAGCAATGACAGGTGCATTTGCCATTTTCTTGATTAAATTGGGGACAAAGCCAATAGTAGATTGGGCACGAGACAAAACCTTTTCTTGCTCTACTGAAGCTTCGCCTAGTTCGATCGATGAAAGTTTCATATTTAAAATTCCTAACGGTTGTTTTTTGAGTAATCACTCAAAAATAGAGTGTAAAGGATTATGAACAATCATTCAATAATTATTAGAGACCTTTGTATGAGTGGGACGTGAAACAAAAATGTGGAAAAATTTTTCATATTGAGGCAAAAAACGCAGTCAATAGCCGGCTATTGGCCAGTTTTTTAACGAAAATATGGAAAATTTTAACCCTTTTTATTCGTGTAGCCATCTCGTGCAAAGGTCTCAACTATTTTCTTTTGAGAGATTTTATTCGAATGATGCGTTTACCGTTGCCAGTCAACAGCTTTAGTCGCTTTGTGCTTTGCGCTCGGCATGTTTGCGCGCTATTTCTTCCCAGTCGATATTATTACAGCTTTCGCATTCTTCTTTAAAAATGCCCAATTTAACCAACAGTGCGTGTAATTTACAGCCCACACAATAGCCCAAAATGGCTTCTAACCACATAAACCCTAAACAGACCCAAACCAGTACCAAGGGTATCCATTTCGGCATAAAGTTTTCCGTGGTGGGCAAGACGTCACTATTAAAAACCGCATTCACCCAACCGGCAAACACATCTGGATTAAAGAACACTAAACAGACTGAAATAAAACTGGCACCAATTGACCAGGCAACACGCTTGGGCACGAGGGGTTTCCAATTCGGTTTGGTATTTTTCGCCAATAAGGTTGCAAGATAAATGGTCGGTGAAAAGCGAGACGTCAGCACAAACATTCCGGCTAACATTTCAAATAGCCCAAAAAACAAAATCCAGGTTTGTACTGTATAATCATAAGCCCGTTGGGTGGCCTGTACTTGATAAATGGTGTGCCATTCCCAAGTGGTTTCTAGTGTATCGACCATGGTGGTGTTTTCTAACACGCTCCAAGTCGGCCCAAAAACCACATCAATCAAGGTATAAAGCATATAAACAGGAATGGTGAGTAAAATGCCTGCGCGAATTTTCACCGCATTGTCATTGATAAAGGTCGTTTCTTCTTTAGGATCTCGAAACCATAGGTTTTTTAGCAAACTGTTCATCATCACCCCTTTAAGCTACTTGATAAATGATTTTGTTATATAACAATATTCTTATATTATTAGTTAACGAACTATACCAACTTATCAATCGCAATGGTTTAAAAAGTGACTGATTTCTAATAGAATTTTTGAATGCTGAGATTAAGGATCTTACTTAGAATGTTGGTGCACAATTAACAGTGTTTTAAAGACATTGGGGTCTTTAATTTGGGTCATTTCCCCTTCACGAGGTTGGTGCTTGTCTTGCAAACGTGATAACAAGAAGCGCAAAGCCGCCAGTCTTAAGGCTGGCTTCCAGAATGATTGTTCTTTCATCGTTAACGGACGAACGGCTTCATAAGCGTTTAAAACCGCCTTGACCATATCGGTATTTAAACCACCTTGTTCAGTGCGACACCAATCATTGACCATCACCGCCAAATCATAAAGCATCGGCGCATTGCAGGCATAGTAAAGGTCAATAATGCCCGAAAGCACATCACCATTAAACAACGCGTTATCACAAAATAAATCAGCGTGAATCACACTTTCCGGCAAAGTATCCCAAGCAATATCCGCTTGATATGCTAGCTCGATTGCGATCAAGTCGATTTCATCTTTTGACAAATAGCTTTTAATCGATTGAAAAGTTTTTTGCATCCAATGGAGATCACGATCATTGGCACGGGTTTGTTGGTAATCCTGCCCTGCTAGATGAAATTTAGCCAAATTTTTGGCCATAATTTCACACTGCGTTCGTGTTGGATGTTCAACCCCAGAACCCGTTAAACGCTCTACTAATGCTGCTGGTTTGCCTTTTAACGCTTTTAAATAATGACCATTTAAGGTCGGCTTTGGGTTGGCGGTGGGAATTTGGTGATCAGCCATAAAGGCCATAATATTGAGAAAATACGGCAACTCTTCAAAGCGATGATGTTCAAAAATCGTTAAGACAAAGCGGCCTGTTGTGGTGTCCACAAAATAGTTGGTGTTTTCAATGCCGGCACTGATGCCTTCAAATGCAACCAAAGCACCTTGCTCATAATCGGCCAAAAAAACTTCCAACTCTGCTTGATTCACAACCGTATAAACAGACATCCCAAACCGCCCTAGAAAAGGTTAAAATGACAACCCAAGCACCCACCGCTTAAATCAAACATTGGTGCTTCAATAAAATGGCGATATTTTAGCATAATCCTTTAAAGGCAAAGTATTCAATGACTCAAATCCTTCCTGCATTCAACCCCGACAGCCCGTTTATTTTGGTGGATGGCTCATCCTATCTATTTCGCGCATTTCATGCGATGCCGCCTTTAACCAACTCAAAAGGCCATGCTACCGGCGCCATTTTCGGCGTCATTAATATGATTGGTAAGCTATTGGAGCAATACCAACCTGAACGGATTGCAGTGGTGTTTGATGCTAAGGGTAAAAATTTTCGCCATGAACTTTATCAAGACTACAAAGCCCATCGTCCACCCATGCCAGACGAACTGCGTATTCAAATTGAACCGATTCATGAAATCATTAAAGCCTTAGGCATTCCCCTATTAGTGATTGATGGCGTCGAAGCTGATGATGTGATGGGCACGCTGGCGCACCAGGCCACCCAAGCCAAAATGGCTGCGCTACTGTCAACCGGTGATAAAGACATGGCGCAATTAGTGAATGAACATATCACCCTCGTTAACACTATGAATGATACCTTGATGACACCCGATAGTGTGTTTGAAAAGTTTCACGTGAAACCTGAACAAATTATTGATTATCTCGCTTTAATGGGCGACAGTAGCGACAACATTCCCGGTATTCCTAAGTGTGGGCCTAAAACGGCTGCAAAATGGCTTGCAGAATATGGTTCTATTGATAACTTGATTGACCATGCCGATGAAATTAAAGGCAAGATCGGTGAAAATTTGCGTGCCAATTTAGACCAACTTAAACTGTCTCAACAGCTGACGACCATCCGCTTAGATTGTGATTTACCGATTGCACTGAATGATATTAAACGCCATGAAGCGGATATGGACGCACTGGAAGCGCTGTTTTCTGAATATGATTTACGCAACTGGTTAAGCCGCGTGTTAAAAGGCGAACTGCCTTTTAGCAAAAGCAGTGGCCGCAAAGCCCACTCTGAAACCGTGACGAATGGTCAATCCCCAAAATCGACTGCGCCATCTTCTGTGACAGATAACCCCAAAATCACATCCACGCCTTATGAAACCCTTCTTGATTGGTCAACTTTCGATGCGTGGCTCAAAAATCTCGAAGCCTCGGAGGTGTTTGCAATTGATACCGAAACCACTTCTTTAAATGCCATGGAAGCGAAAATTGTTGGGATCAGCTTTGCCTATGCAGAAAAAAACGACCAGGCCTGGCAGGTTTTTGCCGCTTATGTGCCCTTAACCCACGATTATGAAGACGCACCAGAACAACTCCCCCTTCAGGAAGTGTTAGCCAAACTGAAACCGATTTTGGAAAATCCCGCGCTCAAAAAAGTCGGTCAAAACTTTAAATATGACTGGCATATCTTTAAAAATATTGGCATTGATGTTCAAGGTATCGCCTATGACACCATGCTGGAATCTTATTGTTTTAACAGTGTTGCAACCCGCCATAATATGGACGATTTGGCACTGACCTACCTCAACCGCAACACCATTCACTTTAAAGACATTGCCGGAACGGGGAAAAAACAGAAAACCTTTAATCAAATTGAATTGGAAGCGGCTTCACCCTATGCCGCCGAAGATGCGGATATTACGCTTCAGCTTCATCAAACTTTATTGCCAAAATTACAGGCCGAACCGACATTACATAAAATTTTTACCGACATTGAAATGCCATTACTGCCGGTCTTGGCAAAAATGGAGCGCAATGGGGTTTTCATTGACCGTCAAATGTTAGCAGATCAATCTTATGAACTCAGCCAAAAATTGGCCGAACTTGAACAACAAGCCCATTTGATTGCCGGCACGGAATTTAATCTCAATTCTTCAAAGCAACTGCAAGAAGTGCTATTTGAAAAATTAGACATCCCTGTTGTCAAAAAAACCCCGAAGGGACAACCCTCCACAGCGGAACCCGTATTAGTACAATTAGCAGAACAAGGGTTTGAACTGCCGTCCTTGATCTTAGAATACCGTAGCCTGGCAAAGCTAAAATCCACTTATACCGATTCTTTACCAAAGCAAATCAATCCCCAAACGGGGCGCGTCCACACTTCTTACCAACAGGCGATAGCCTCAACCGGACGCCTCTCCTCGACCGAACCCAATTTACAAAATATTCCGATACGTAGTGCCGAGGGTCGACGTATTCGTCAAGCCTTTATCGCCCCACCGGGCTATCAATTATTAGCCGCCGATTATTCTCAAATTGAATTACGCATCATGGCGCATCTATCGGGCGATGCCAGTTTATTAAAGGCTTTTTCTGAAGGAAAAGACATTCACCAAGCCACCGCTGCAGAAATTTTTAATACGCCACTTGATGACGTCACTAAGGAACAGCGCCGCAGTGCCAAAGCAGTCAATTTCGGCTTGATTTATGGCATGTCCGCGTTTGGGCTAGCCAAACAACTGAATATCAGCCGCGGGCTGGCTCAAGAATATATTAACCTTTATTTTGCTCGTTATCCCGGGGTGGCCAACTATATGGAATCCACCAAAGAAAATGCCAAACAAACCGGCTATGTTGAAACCTTAATGGGGCGCCGACTCTATTTACCCGACATTAATGCTAAAAATGGCCAACTTAGGCAATATGCCGAAAGAACCGCCATTAATGCCCCTATGCAAGGCACCGCCGCCGATATTATCAAAACCGCAATGATCAAAATGCAACATTGGCTCGATCACACCACTTGTGACATTAAAATGCTGATGCAAGTGCATGATGAGCTGGTCTTTGAAATTGCGGAAAAGGATATTGCTGAGTCAAAAAAGCACATCAAATCTATTATGGAATCCGCTTTAACCTTAAAGGTGCCACTTATTGTAGACATAGGCCAAGGCTCTAATTGGGATGAAGCACATTAGCATTATCTTATTTAAATGATTACAATCAATATAGTCTGCTATTTATTGTTTAAATTTGATAAACTTATGTTATTAGCTAACTCATTTTTTAGAGAGTGAAAAAAATGTTCAAAAAATTACTGCCAATACTGTGTTTATTACCCTTGAATGTCCATGCTGCGGATAATCAGATTTCTTTACTCAACTTTGATAGCCAAAGTGAATTTAAAAACTTTGCAAAAGATTTCACCGGAAGCTTAGGCTATAAAACATTAACGCCTGCTGAACCCCTTGGGGTCAGTGGCTTTGATATTGGTGCTTCTTACACCAATTCCGGTCTCAATTATAAACTCATGGATAAGGTGACCACCGAAGGAAAAGGTTCTTTTGACACCATTTCACTTCATGCGATTAAAGGCTTGCCTTGGGGAATCGACTTTGGCCTGGATTACAGTTCGGTTATGAATAGCAATATCGAAACCTGGGGTGGGAAATTAAGTTATGCCCTTATCGAAGGGGGTGTTTTATATCCATCCGTATCTATTAATGGTAATTACACTCAAACCAGCGGCTTAGATGCGCTTGATTTTAAAAGTATGGGAGCTGAAATCGGCATCTCAAAGGGGTTTGCTAACTTAACCCCTTATGCTTCAGTCGGTATGACCAATGGTGAATTAAAATCCTTAGTCGATAATGCGGGACTTGCAGGGGTTAAGCTCGATACGGAATCCGTCTCTATGATGAAGTATGCGGTGGGCGTCAATATTAATTTATTGGCTATGGATGTTTTAGTGGGTTACAACCAAATCGGTGATGTGCCTTCCTATTCTTTAAAAGCAGGTTTCCGTTTCTAAGTTTCTAATACAACTCTCTATTCGATCTTTTTATAATGACGGCTTTATCAAAAAGCCGTCAAATTTTACCAGGCCTGGCTATTTTTGAAGCTTTTCCGGGGATTGATATGCCATCCATTCATCCAGTTTTGCCCAAACTTCTTCTAACCCCTGTCGCTTTAAAGATGAAAACAATTGTGCTGTGGCGTGTGGATATTGATCGGTAAGCAACTGTCGAAACTTTAATAAGCTGTTTTGTGCCGGCCCTTTTTTCAATTTATCTGATTTAGTCAGCAAAACATGAACGGGTAACGCTAAGCTCAAAGTCCAATCTAATAAGGTTAAATCAATCTGTGTCGGTGGCATACGACAATCGACCATCATCACCAACCCTTTTAAAGCGGCACGTTTTTCAATATATTCCGATAGACTTTGTTCCCAATTTCGTTTGGTTTCAATATTCACCTTGGCATAACCATAACCCGGTAAATCAACGAGTTTACGGTGTTCATCACACTCAAAAAAATTGATTAATTGAGTACGACCAGGGGTTTTACTGGTTTTCGCTAGAGATTTTTGCGAGGTAATCACATTCAAAGCACTGGATTTTCCGGCGTTAGAACGACCGGCAAAAGCCACTTCAATGCCTTCATCATCAGGGCAATGATTGAGATTAGGCGCAGATTTTAAATAATGGGCTTGCTGGTATAACGGATGTTGCATCTTATCGTCTCGTTTAATATAAACCTCATAACCTACTAGGTTTTAAGGATTAACAGATTTCATTCTTTATCAATAGTGTGAATGCAGGTATACTTTACAATCTTTTTAAAAATTAAATGAAAAACTTTCAACTTATGAGCCATTTACCACAGCCTTCTGCATCCAATAAAGCACGCAACAAAACGCCGGTATTCCTGCCATTTCTAGGGTCTATGAACCTTGCAGTCACCCTTTTAGTGATGTTAGCGATTGCATCCGTTATTGGAACCGTTTTAAAACAAAATGAACTTTTTCAAGGCTATATTATTAAATTTGGCCCTTTTTGGACACAAGTCTTCAATGAACTCGGCCTATTTAATGTTTACGGTGCGGCCTGGTTTATTCTGGTATTGGTTTTTCTATTAATTTCAACCAGTGTTTGTGTTTCCCGTAACGGCCCTGGTTTTTTGAAAGATATGAAGCAATATAGTGAAAAACTTTCATTGCATGCCTATCAACGTCAACCTCATGTTGTTACTTATACACCACAACAATTCGATATTGAAGCCGCACAATTGCTGCTTAAAGATCAAGGTTATAAAACTAAAGTACACCATCGTGAGGATGGGATTACCATAGCCGGCTTAAAAGGGTCTTGGAATCGACTGGGTTATGTTTTTACGCATGTTTCTATCATTATTATTTGTGTCGGCGCTTTAATGGACAGTAATTTATTACTCAAGTATCGTGAGCTGACCGGTGATTTAGAAGCAGAAACCCGATCAGTACCCTTAGATAAAATTCCACAAAAATCATGGTTAGGACCTGAAAATTTTTCATTTAGAGGCACCGTTAATATTGCTGAGAATCAGAAATCCGACGTGCTTTTCTTACCCTATGAGCAAGGATTTTTGGTTCAAAAACTTCCCTTTACCATTGATGTAAAAGACTTTCGAATTGAATATTATGATACGGGTATGCCAAAATCCTTTGAATCGGACATTATCTTATCTGCTCCTGATTTAAAAACCCCTATTGAAAAAACCATTGCCGTCAACCACCCTTTGTCTTATAAAAATTATGCTATTTATCAGTCATCCTTTAGCGATGGCGGCAGCCTATTAAAGCTCAAAGTGCATTCTTTAAAAGCGCCTGAAAATAAGCCTTTAATCCTCAATACTGCGGTAGATAAAACTGAATCTTTAAAAACCCCGCTGGGTACCTTTAAACTCGAATTAAGCGATTTTAAAATGCACAATATTGTGCCGGCTTCAGAAGAAGAGCGAGCACAGACCGGTAAAAAAATGCATAACAATGGCCCAACTATTATTTACAAAATACGAAATGATCAAGGACAAGCCCTTGAGTATGAAAATTATATGATGCCCATTGAACAGGATGGGCGTTTGTTCTTTATTGCCGGAATGCGTTCTTCACAAGCAGAACCTTTTCGTTATTTATTTATTCCGGCGGATAGCAACCGTCAATTAGATCGCTTTTTTAACTTTCTAGCCTTAATCAATAACCCCATTGCCACAAAACAGGTTTTAGAAAAAGCTTTGCCATCCGGGCAAACTCTTGAGCAAAGTGGCTATCGTATGCAAATTCGTCTTTTAACGCAATTGATGGCATTAGTACGTCAAAAAGGGTTTAACGGTATCAATGATTTTGTTAAACAAAATGTACCGGAACCAGATCAACAAAAAGTGTTGGACTATTACACGGCTCAAACCAGTGTTGCTTTACAAACCCTCTATTTAGACGTATTAGAACAGGAAAAAGACCAAAATTTAACAGATATTTCTGATTTTAATAAACAATGGTTTGATGATGCGATTACCTCCTTAGGCAACTTACCTGATTATGGACCGCCTTTATTTATTCAATTAAATTCTTTCAAGCAAATAGAAGCAACAGGTCTACAAATTACCAAATCCCCTGGAAAAGATGTCGTTTATTTTGGCAGCGCTTTACTTATAATAGGCGTATTCTTTTTATTTTATGTGCGCCAAAAACGCATATGGTTAGCCTATTCTGCTTCAGATCATACTTTAACCATCGCTGGGAAAGACACTAAAGAATTGCCTGAAGTGGCACAAGAATTTCAAAAAGTTGTACAAGCCGTACAATCTAAACTGAAGGTGAAAAAATGAATACGATTAATAGCACATTTGAAATGACGCCGGATAAAAAACGGTTTTCAATTAATGACAGTATATGGGCTTTATTTGTCATAGCCGGTGCTTTTTATGCTTGGCTAAGTTTTGGGCATATAATGGATGCCTATGAAGACGGAATTTTAGTGGGTTCAGCCATTGGTTTAATTATGCTGGGTCGGTTTTGGCCAAGCGCCAAAACTTTAAGTTATGCGGTTGCAACTTTGTCCTTATTCGCTTTATGGACTTATGCTCAACATAACAACCAAATCAGTGCGAATGAACAAGCTTTCTTTTTAAAGTTTTTAATTTCCAGTCAATCAGCATTTATGTGGATGAGTGCGCTTTTTGTATTATCTACGCTAGGCTATTTTGCGGGTTTATTTTTTAAATCTGATTTTACCGCTAAAATTGCATCTGTATTAGCCTGGTCAGGGGCAACTTTTGGTTTGGTTGGCATGATGGTGAGATGGCGTGAATCTTATTTGATTAATCCAGAATATGGACATATCCCTGTCAGCAGCCTTTATGAAGTGTTTATTTTATTTGCCGTCTTAACAACGCTTATGTATTTATATTATGAGCAAAAAATTCGTACCCGCTCAATGGGTGGATTTGTCATGTTAATTGTCAGTGCGGCAGTCGGTTTTTTACTATGGTATACCTTTGATAGAGGCGCCCATGAAATTCAACCATTAGTCCCTGCTTTAAAAAGTTATTGGATGAAGATACATGTCCCTGCTAACTTTATTGGTTATGGTGGATTTTCCATAGCGGCGATGGTTGGGTTAGCTTATGTGCTTACTGAAAAAATCCAAACTAAAAATCCGCAATCCCGTTTTTTACGTGCCATGCCCAGTTTAGAAAGTATGGATGATTTAATGTATAAAACCATTGCCTTAGGGTTTGCCTTCTTTACGATTGCCACCGTGTTAGGCGCTATGTGGGCAGCTGAAGCTTGGGGCGGTTATTGGTCTTGGGATCCAAAAGAAACTTGGGCATTAATTGTTTGGTTAAACTATGCGGCTTGGTTACACATTCGCATGTCTAAAGGTTGGCGGGGTCGTCCTATGGCATTGTGGGCAGTCATCGGATTAGTTGTCACCGTCTTTGCTTTCTTGGGTGTCAATATGTTCTTGTCCGGTTTACACTCATATGGCGAATTATAAATAAGGTAAACGACTATGTTAAAAAAGTGGATTCTGCCCTTTTTGATTGGAATGATATCGTTGATGCAAACAACTTTAAGTTATGCGCAACCAGACATAATGGAAGGGGTTGAATATCGTTTAATTCCAACCCCACAATCCATTGCACCCCATCAAAAACAGGTGGTTGAAATATTCTTTTATGGTTGTCCTCATTGCTATGATTTAGAACCCAGTCTTCATCAATGGTTAAAAACCAAACCGGAAGAGGTTCATTTTGAACGAATGCCAGCTGTACTCGATAATCCCAATTGGGTCTTTATGGCGAGGGTTTTTTATACAGCAAAATTTTTAGGTATTGAAAAAGCATTTCACGCTCGTTACTTTGATGCACTGCATCGAGATAAAAGGCGTATTTATTCTTTAGACGAATTAGCAAAATTTGTTCAGCCTTTAGGTATAAAAGCTGACGATTATAAAAATATGTTTAAAAGTTTTCAGGTTTCTTCTGCGGTTTCTAAAGCCAAGCAGGCCACTCAAAACTTTGGTATAGATGGTGTTCCGGCAGTTGTTATCAATGGTAAATATTTAACCGATGTGCCTATGGCAACATCACGAGAAGATTTATGGAGACTGGTTGATATTTTAGTTGAACGTTAAACCTAACGTTAACGTGATCAAATAGAACAGATTCATTCATTATTAAATCCCCATTTTTGGGGATTTTTTTTATCGATTCCTTTTAACTAAGGCTTATAATCAACCCATTACTTATTAAAAATGACTAGGCCTGGTCATTATTAGGGACTTTTGCAGGAGTAGGACGCGAAACAAAAATTTAAACCATTTTTATTCGTAATTTTATCTCGTGCAAAGGTCTCTTTAATCACTTTAAATGGATTTATTAATGAAAGCGGCAATACTCTTTGTAAAATGTTTAGAAAATGAACAAGTCGACTTTGTTTTTGGTATTCCTGGCGAAGAAAATATGGATATGATGGATGCACTTTTGGATTCCAAAATTCAATTTATTACTTGCCGTCATGAACAAGGTGCAGCTTTTATGGCGGATGTCTATGGCAGATTAACCGGTAAAGCAGGGGTTTGTTTATCCACCTTAGGGCCAGGGGCAACCAATTTAGTAACAGGCGTAGCAGATGCTAATATGGATCATTCACCAGTGGTTGCCATCGCCGGACAAGCAGCCACCACTCGACTCCATAAAGAATCCCACCAAGTCGTTGATCTGGTAAGTCTATTCAAACCCATTACCAAATACGCCACCCAACTATTAGAACCTGAAACGATTCCGGAAGTTATTCGTAAAGGGTTTAAATTAGCGCAATCTGAAAAACCGGGTGCTGTATTTATTGATTTTCCAGAAAATATCAGTGAAATGACAACACCGGAACGCCCTTTACCGGTTGTTAAACCCAGATTAACCTTGGCAGATACCAAATTAATTGAAAAGGCAGCACTGTTAATCAGTCGAGCTAGATCCCCTTTAATTTTAGTTGGTAATGGTGTGGTAAGAGCCCATGCCAGTGGACAATTAGAAGCTTTTGCAAATCATTGCCAAATCCCTTTTGTGAATACCTTTATGGCAAAAGGTGCCGTTCCCCATTTTCATAATCCGTTATCGGTTGGAACCGCCGGATTACAAAAAGGAGATTATGAAAATGGTGGTTTTTCTGATTCAGATTTAGTGATCTGTGTCGGATTTGATATGGTTGAATATCATCCCCATTTATGGAATCCAAATCGCGAACACACTATCATTCACATTGATACCAGTCCTGCTGAAGTAGATTATAGTTATATTCCCAATGTTGAATTAATAGGAAATATTGGTCGAAATCTCAATGCATTAACCGAAAAATTACCCAACAAAAATCACCATCCTAAACCCTATCCTTTACGAGAGGCAATGATTGAAGAAATGCAGCGCTGTTCTGAAAGTAATGCGTTTCCGATGAAGCCCCAAAAAATTATTTGGGATCTAAGAACCGCAATGCATCGTGAAGATATTGCTATTTGTGATGTCGGCGCGCATAAAATGTGGATGGCGCGGTTTTTCCGCTCGGAACTGCCAAATACCTGCATTATTTCCAATGGCTTTGCCAGTATGGGGATTGCTGTACCGGGTGCAATAGGCGCTAAATTAGCGTTTCCAAATAAAGCCGTGGTTGCTGTGACCGGCGATGCAGGCTTTATGATGAATTCTCAAGAAATTGAAACCGCATTACGTTGCCAAACCCCGATTGTCATTTTAATTTGGAATGACAGTCAGTATGGTTTAATTAATTGGAAACAAAAACGTCAATTTGGTCGATCAGCTTATATTGATTTTAATAACCCGGATTTTGTTCAATATGCCCAATCTTTTGGGGCAACGGGAATCCACATTGAAAAAGCATCTGATTTGTATCCGGCTCTTAAAATGGCTTTAACCAAACAAACGGTTACCGTCATTGATTGCCCGGTAGACTATTCCGAAAACGACCGTTTAACTGAATTACTCGGCAATGTTTTTTCAGACAGTGAATCTTAAAAGGAGCTGATATGATCTATATCAAAAGGGATAAGAATAACGAAATTGAAGACATTCAATTTTCAGAGAGACCGGATTATAAAATTGCCAGTCTATTTGATCCTGAAATTAAAGCATTCACCGAAAAGAGTCAAAATGCAGAATTAATTAAAAAAATCCTTAAAACCATGGATATGGAAATGGTACGGGTTATTGAGGATTTAGTGGATATCCTGGTTGATCGACGCTTAATTTTATTTACGGATTTACCTGAACCTGTACAAAATAAATTACTTTTCAAGCGTTCGATTCGTGAAAATTTATCCCCTGAAACCAGCATGATTGATGATGATGAAGTGCTTAACTTTTAAAACATTAAAATCTCTCATTAAAAAATTTGTGTATAACTTAAGGGATAAGTCGCCTATAAACCGTGATTTATCCTGTGAAAAGGTGTGAGGGATTGTTAATAGAATGCAATTGGTTCATTCATTATTTTTTTATGCACAATTCATCCACAGTCGATCCCTTAGCCTTACCGAAACTTACACATGCAGTTATTAACAAGTTAACAAACTGATTTATAAACAAAAAATAGACTTATCCTTAAAATCGACTGTCACTAATAAGAGTAATAAACAAAAAGAATAAAATATAAAACCTTTATCTTTCTTTTTGTGTATATAACCCATGAATTTAAATGAATTGAAATATTGTGTAGAACTGGCAAAGGAAAAACATTTTCGTAAAGCAGCTGAAAAATGTTTTGTCAGTCAACCGACCTTAAGTATTGCCATTAAAAAATTGGAGACTGAATTAGGGGTTGTTATTTTTGAACGACAAAAAAATGATATTTTAATTACCCCTATTGGCAAAGAAGTGATTGATATTGCAAAAAGTGTTTTGTCTAAAATTGAAACCATTAAACAAATCACAAAACAAAAAACATCGACTATTAAAGAACTCAAAATAGGCGTTATTTACACGATTGGGCCTTATTTATTACCGCACTTTATTTCAGAGTTTCATCAACGAGCCGGAAATATACGATTATTAATTGAAGAAAATTACACGCATATTTTGCAGCAAAAACTTGAAACAGGTGAATTGGATATTATTATTGTCTCTTTGCCATTTGAAGGAGATAATATCCAAACCTTGCCAATCTATGAAGAAGATTTCCAATTAGCCGTTCCAAAAGGTCATCGATTAATTAAATCAGCACAAGTTGATTTAACGGATATTGAAAACGAAACCATTTTATTATTAGGATCAGGTCATTGTTTTAGAGATCAAGTTTTAAAGGCTTATCCAAAATTGTTAGATCATAAAGCACTACACAGTCCGTTACAAAAGAGCCTAGAAGGTAGCTCTCTTGAAACAATTCGCTATATGGTTGGGTCTGGGGCAGGTATTACGATTTTGCCGTGTAGTGCCTGTCAGAATCAAGATAAATTATTAGATTACATTCCGTTGGCAGATGCGGGTGCAAAGAGAACAGTGGTGATGGCGTGGCGACGCAGTTTTAGCCAATTGCAAACCTTAGAAATTTTTCAAAAAACATTATTATCCGTTAAAATTCCTTGCACGCGTTTGCTTAAATCCGGATCAGATCGAGATAACCCTAAATGAAACTCAAAACTTATTTATTATCTATTTTTTTATTTTTACCAGCCATTGGTTTTGCTCAAGGGTCAAATACAGCGACAAACAATCAAGATCCCTATGAAAACTTCAATCGAGCCATGTTCCAATTCAATTTGCATTTTCATAATGTGATTGGAAAACCATTGGTAGAGGGCTATAAAACGGTTGTACCGTCCCCGGCTCGGACGGGCGTTAGTAATTTTTTTAATAACTTAAATGAACCGCTCAATATCGTAAATGCATTGTTACAGGGCGAAATAGAAAGCAGTTTAAGCAGTTTTATGCGTTTTACAATAAACAGTACCTTTGGTTTATTGGGATTGATTGATATTGCGACGCCGGCAGGATTACCTTACCAAAAAGAAGATTTAGGACAAACTTTAGCAGTATGGGGTTGGTGGACAGAATCTAATTATATTATGCTGCCTTTGGTGGGACCTTATACCACACGAGATTTACTCGGCAGAGTCGCTGATAGCAGTTATAATCCATCTTATAATGACATTATTCAAACCGATGGTTATGGTCAGTTTTATCTATTTGTTGCAGAAAGTTTTGATGATTATACGAAAGTGGAAATGTTATTAGCGGAAGTTAAACAACAGCCAGATCCGTATATTTTTATGCGAGAAAGTTATTTACAGTATCGGACCAATTTGATTTATAACGGTAATCCCCCTGCACCGGATTTAGATGATTTCAATTTTGAATAAAAAATGACCAGGCTTGGTCATTTTTGTTGTGTTTTTTGGCTTTGAGGCGTTTGAATATGCAATGCGGCTTTAGCCATTAAGTGGGCACTAATGGGTGCGGTTATAAATAGAAATAATGTAACAAGAACTTCATGAGCACTGATGCCACTATCTGATTGACTGAAATATATTGCTGAAGCGACTAAAATTGAACCCACTCCTAAAGTGGTTGCTTTGGTTGGCCCATGTAGGCGCATATAAAAATCAGGTAATTTAATCAAGCCAATTGAACCTACAAGGGTAAAGAAGGCACCGATTAAAATGAATATAGCTAAAATATTTTCAAGCATATTGATTATTCCATAATGTCGCCGCGCAGCAAATACTTGCTTAACGCAACGGTTCCCACAAAACCCATCACCGCTATTAACAGTGCCGCCTCAAAATACAGTGCACTTTGTTGATAAAGTCCAAATAAAATTAATATAGCAATGCTATTGATATAAATGGTATCCAGTGCAAGGATGCGATCAGGTAGCGAAGGCCCTTTAATGAGCCGGTAAAAATTGAATAATAAAGCCAATCCTACCATCAAAAATGCAATTTTAAGCGCCAAAATTAACATGATTCAAAAACCTTTATTAAGGGCATTTCATAACGTTGTTTAATTTGTTGAATAGTGTCTGTTTTATTTTCTAAATGCAAAGCATGAACTTTTAAGTATTTTCGATCGGCTGTCACATCACATGAAACCGTACCTGGCGTTAATGAAATAGTATTTGCAAGGATACTAATACCTAAAGGATGTTGAACCTCCAATTCAATTAAAAAAAATCCAGGTTTTAATCGACGATTGGGTCCTAAAATTAATTTTGCGACTATGATATTAGCAATCAAAATATCACCAATGACTACCCAAAAGAATTTAAAAATAACCCATGGATTAGATAATGTGATTTTTTCGGGCCAGAAAGAGGTCGTTAACAATGGAATGGTGATTGCCAAAATAAACCCTAATACGATATGTCCTGGTGCTAAGGTATTGTTAAGTAATAACCAAATTATCCATAACACCATTGTTAGAATAGGATGGGGTAATAATCGATTATGTTTAGGTTTATTTGGTGTTTTCATGGTTGCGGCCTTTCAATTGGCAGAGCATTGAGAACACTGTCAATATATTGAATTTTATCGAGCAATTGTAGCGCAGTACTTTCAGTAAAAGCCGTAATTGGATTGGCTAATATGACTAAAATAGGACTGGTCGCCAATAATAATATCACCGCAAAAAAAGCATATTTATTAAAAGGTGTAATCTCAGGTTTTTGATTAATTTGGGTTTGATAAAATAGTATAGAGCCAGATCGAGCAACAGCAATAATTATAAAAAGACCTGAAATTAATATTGTTATTAAAATAATAGCAAACCAATCATGTTCTAAAGCGGCAGATAGAATTAATAATTTACCAAAAAATCCTGATAAAGGCGGCAATCCCGTCATCGCAATGGCAGCGAATATAAAGAAACTGCCTAATAGTATTCCTTTATAAATGGGGTTTCCGGATTCAAATTGATCACCATAAACCCCACGTCCTCGAGTAATCATATCTGCTAATAAAAAGAAGCCGGCCGCGATTAAAGTAGAATGAATCAAATAATACAAACTCCCTGATAAAGCGGCTGGCGTATTTAAACCAATACCAATTAATAAGGTAGCAACCGAAGTTAATACCAAATAGGCAATTTGCTCTCTTAATCCTTTTGCGGCCAAAACCCCTAAAGCGGCTAATAATAAAGTGATTAATCCTAACGCTAATAACCAAGGCATATAAAAATAAGCCAAATCCCCTGCTGTGCTGCCAAATAGGGTGCCATGAACTCGAATAATGGCATAAAGTCCAACTTTAGTCATAATGGCAAATAAGGCAGCAACTGGGGCAGAGGCATTGGCATAAGCTTGGGGTAACCATAAATAAAGTGGGAACATAGCTGCTTTAAGACCAAAAACCAACAATAGTAATAAACCAGCTGCAGTGACAATGCCATAATCCTCGGCTGGTAATTCAGCAATTTTAACGGCCATATCTGCAATATTTAAGGTACCTAAAATGCCATATAAAGCACCAACGGCAAATAAAAATAATGTAGAGCCAATTAAATTAATCACCACATAATGCAACCCAGCTTTGGTTCTTAAGCGTCCACCACCATGTAAAATTAATCCATAAGAAGCTAATAATAGCACTTCAAAGAATACGAATAAGTTAAAGACATCGCCGGTTAGAAAAGCACCATTTAACCCAAATAATTGAATATGAAATAAAGTATGAAAATGCGCTCCTTTACCATCAATCTGTTGCGCTATTGCATACCAAATAGCGCCAATGGCTAAGAGTGACGTAATCAAAACCATCATCGCAGAAAATTGATCTAATACTAAAACAATCCCATAAGGAGCAACCCAGTTCCCTAAAATAAAAACTTGTGGTTCGCCTTCTAATGAAACCAATAAGCTATTAATACTCACCCAAACTAAAGTAACAGCGCCTAAAAAACTGATCAAACGTTGGCGTTTTAAACCAAGTGATTGAATCAATAAAATGCTAATACCTATTAGCAAAGGCACAACAAGGGGTAAAAATGTGAGGCTTGTCATCTTGTCTTTCCGACCTGTTTATTAGGTTTTTGGGGTGGTAATGTATGTTCTAAAGACGCTTCATCTTGAGCTAAATTGATACCATCAACATGATCATTCCCCAATTCCGCACGGGCTTTTAAAGCCAATACAATCAAAAAGGCAGTCATACCAAAAGCTATAACTATGGCGGTGAGGACTAATGCTTGTGGAAGTGGGTCGGCATATTGACCTTGTGCTGAGTCAATAATGGTTGGTAACCCAATGGTTAAGCGACCCATTGCAAATAAAAATAAATTGACCGCATAGGCTAATAGCGTTAGTCCTAAAACCACCGGAAAGGTTCTGGCACGGAGTGTTAAAAATACGCCACTGGCGGTGAGAAACCCTATGGATAGGGCAACTAATAATTCCATTAATTTTGTTCCTTAGCTTTTGGATGATGGGATGCAAAGCTTAATCGTCCTAATTGAACTAAACTCATTACGGTTGCACCCACGACCACTAAAAATACCCCTAAATCAAATGCGATTGCACTGGCGATTTCAAATTCGCCAATAATGGGCCAATTTAAGTGGGTAAAGGCTGATGTTAAGAAAGGGAATCCCATTCCCATGGCTGCCAAACCGGTTGCAACAGCAATTAATAATCCCAATCCAATTACCCAATTCATATTGACTTTAAAGTGTTCACTGGTTAATTGAATGCCATTTGATAAATATTGAACAATTAAAGCCACTGAAGCGATCAATCCGGCAATAAACCCACCACCGGGTAAGTTATGACCTCTAAAGAAAATAAAAATGGCCACCATTAACATTAATGGCAAAAGTAAACGGGTAAAGGTTCGCATAATTAGAGGGTGAGGATCATTACTCCATAACCGTCCTTCGATATCGTTTTTAGGGGCGGGTAATTTCATATTCTGTAACATGGCAAAAACACCCAGGCCTGCTAAGGCTAAAACGGTAATTTCCCCTAAAGTATCAAAGCCACGGAAATCGACAAGAATCACATTGACCACATTGCTACCGCCTCCGCCAACTAGGCTATTAGCTAAGAAATAATCTGCAATGGTTTGATAATCTCTTGTGAGTACTGCAAGCGTGTATAAGGTAATACCGATGCCAGATAATACCGCTAAGACCCCATCTCGCCATAAACGCATTTTTCCAATTTCTTTTGGTGTAACTTGCGGTAAAAAATACAAGGCTAATAGCAATAAAATAATGGTTACCACTTCAATAGATAATTGGGTTAAAGCTAAGTCTGGCGCTGAAAATTTTACAAAAGCCAGAGATAAAACCAATCCAATCATGCCAATAACAATGAGTGTTAATAAGCGCTGACGATGAATAAAGATCAAAACAATACTGGTTAACATTAATCCAACGGCAAGCATCAGCGAAATAACATCAATTGGTAACATCGGTCTTTCACCAAATAATGGTGAGTTATGTAAGCTAAAACCATAAGCGGTGAAAATAATGGCAGAGAATAAAACCCAAGCAGATGCATTTTGCAAAGAGCCTTTATCAAAAAAGTTTGTGACCTTGTTTGCTAATGAAAACAGACCCGCCAATAACTGGTTAAAATATTGACGCGCATCAATCTTTCTAAAGAATTTTTCATAAAAATTAAATAAACGTTGGCGCATAAAATAGAAAGTGATACCGCCCGTTAACGCAATGAAACTCATGAATAATGCAGGCGTAAAGCCATGCCAAATGTCCAAACTATAATTCGGCGGAGTTGTCTGTAAAGTGCCGATTACGGCAATTTCTAATAGCGGAGCAATCGTATAGTTTGGAAAAATACCAACGGTTAAACAAATGATCACCAAAAAATCGACAGGTATTTTCATAAATCTAGGGGGTTCATGTGGGGTTTTGGGTAAATTAATGGGTTCGCCATTAAAAAACACATCGTGGATAAATCGAATGGAATAAGCAACGGATAATACACCACCAATCGTTACTAAAATGGGAATCATCCAAGCAGAATGTGCTGTTTGACTGGCAGTAATAGCCTGTTCAAAAAACATTTCTTTACTTAAAAAGCCATTTAATAATGGCACCCCAGCCATTGCAGCGGATGCAATAATGGCTAAAAAAGCGGTATGTGGCATATACTTGATTAAGCCATTGAGTTTACGCATATCACGGCTGCCTGTTTCGTGATCAATAATGCCCGCCACCATAAATAAAGAAGCTTTAAAAGTCGCGTGGTTAATAATATGAAAAATAGCAGCAACCGTCGCCATTTGTGTTCCAAATCCAAATAATAAGGTAATTAAACCAAGATGACTGATGGTTGAATAAGCTAATAACCCTTTTAAATCGTGTTTAAAAAAGGCCATATAAGCACCAATAATAAGGGTTATCATTCCTGCACCGCCGACTAACCAAGACCATTCAGGCGTAGCAGATAATATCGGAAAAAAGCGCGCTAATAGAAAAATCCCAGCTTTGACCATGGTTGCTGAGTGTAAATAAGCTGAAACGGGAGTTGGAGCCGCCATGGCATGAGGTAGCCAAAAATGAAAAGGAAATTGCGCAGATTTGGTGAAGACGCCTAATAAAATTAATCCTAGAATAGGCAAATACAAAGGACTATTACGAACTAAATCACCAGAAGCGAGGATATCTGTTAATTGATAACTACCAACAACTTCTCCTAATAAAAGCACCCCCCCCAACAAGGCTAAACCGCCTGCCCCTGTTATAGCCAAAGCCATTCTGGCACCTTGCCGTGCTTCCTTACGATGTTGCCAATAACTGATTAATAAGAATGACGTGATAGAAGTGAGTTCCCAGAAAACCACTAATTGAATAAGGTTTTCTGATAGGACTATGCCGAGCATAGAACCCATAAACATTAAAAGATAAGCAAAAAATCGGCCCATACAATCTTTGGTCGCCAAGTAATAACGGGCATAAAAGATCACTAAAATACCAATCACTAAAATAAGTAGCGCAAACAAGAGGGCTAAGCCATCTAGTCGAAATGAAAAGTGCAAGCCAATTGTAGGAATCCAAGCCCAACTTTGGATAATCGTTTGACCGGCAAAGACTTGTATTAGCGTGGGTGTTAATAATCCTAAAGCACTTAGGGCAATGAGTCCACTGACCCAAGCTGCTGCTAAACGATTTAATCGCGCAGACCAAGCAGCAAAGATAGCGCCGATAAATGGCAATAAAACAACCAATGGCAAATTGATAGCCAATAAATTCATAATTTTTGGTAATCTCTATAAAAGGTTTTTATAAGTCGTAAAGATACCGATAAAGTCCCATTTAGTCAATGTTTTAGCCAATTATGATAGATAATTAAATTCCTATTTTAAATGGTTTCAGTTAGGATTAATCATTGGGCACCTTGATTACCCCCTGTGGATTCTAGCAACATCAAGTTCGTCAGATTAAGGCATGAAGTTGCAGACTCTTAGCGTTTGCAAAGCCTGTTAATAGAAAAGGTATCGTTTAATTTATGCAACACATTAAATCTGTTTCGTTATTTGCTTTGTTACTCATTTTTGTTAGCCAAACTTTTGCAGCGGATGATGTTCAACATCAGTTGGATTGGACAACCATGATTATGACCCTATTAGGGGGATTAGCGTTATTTTTGTTTGGCTTAGACCTACTCATTAAAGGTTTGCTCACAGTCGCTGGTGAACAGATGAAAAATCTGTTAAGCACGTTAACCGTTAACCGAGTTTCCGGTGCCTTATCAGGTGCTTTAGTCACAGCCGTCATCCAATCTTCATCTGTGACCACTGTGTTAGTCGTAGGATTTGTTTCCGCCGGACTCGTAACAGTTACTCAGGCAGCCAGTGTGATTATGGGGGCAAATTTGGGGACGACCATTACCGCACAAATTGTTGCCTTTAAAATCACCAAATTAGCTTTGTTAATGATTGCAGTCGGGTTTACGATGCAGTTTTTTGCCAAGCGGAGCAAAGTGCGTCATATAGGTGAACTTATTTTAGGATTGGGGTTAATTTTCTTCGGTATGAATTTAATGAGTGAAGGCATGGCACCCCTTAAATCTTATGAACCGTTTTTAAATTTAATGCTACATATGCAAAATCCTTTTTATGGGATTTTGGTTGGATTGATTTTTACAGCATTGGTGCAATCTTCTTCTGCGACCATTGGCATCGTGATTGTTATGGCCGGTAATGGGTTTTTAACCTTACCGGCCGGTATTGCTTTGTCAATGGGTGCGGATATTGGCACTTGTGTCACAGCAATGTTGGCTGCCATTGGAAAATCTCGAGATGCGGTACGTTCTGCCTTAATTCATGTGGGCTTTAATATCTTAGGGGTGTTAATTTGGTTGCCATTTATTGGCGCCTTAGCGGCAGCTTCTATTTGGGTTTCGCACTCAGATCCGGTCGACATTATCACCATGCAAACCTTAGCTGAAAATACCCCTCGTGAAATCGCCAATGCAAATACGTTATTTAAGCTGAGCGCATTAGTTTTGTTTTTACCGTTGATTTCGGTGTTTGTATGGGTGGTTTATAAATTTGTTCCCATTAATGAAACAGAAAATAATCAAAGGGATATTAAGCCACAATTTTTGGATGATTCGCTAATTCAAGCACCGGAAATGGCAATGGAAGCGGTATTGATGGAATTGAATAACTTTCGAGATAAATATATTCGATTCTTTAAAAGAAGCACTGATAGTAAAGATTTTATTAATTTAAATCGCATTGCCCTTGAAGATACTTATTTAGGCAAATTAAAACGTTATCAAGGAGAGATCTTATTTTATTTGGCCAAGATAAGTCGCGCAGATTTGGATGAAAAATTACAAGTACGCTATATGCAACTCATTAGTGTGGTGAATATACTTGAATCCATGATAGAGTCGATTGAAATCGGTATCGTTCAAGCAAAACATCAAGCTTTCGAAAATAAAATTCAACCCAGTCCAACCATGATTAATTTGTTAGGGGACTTAGCAAAAGAAGTTGAGCATGGAATGGATCATGCCTTGTTATCATTAATTGAAAAAAATCCAGAAAAGGCGTTGGTGGTTTTATCAGTCAAATCAAAAATCGATCACCTGATTCAAACGGCTTTAGAACATCAATCACGAAATTTTAAGGCTGATAATCAGCGAATGATGGTTTTTAGATTAGAAATGCAAATGGTCGATGCATTTAAGCGTTTGCACACGCTTTCTAAGCGTATTGCCCGTTACCAACTGGAACCTAATATCACCACAAGGACATAACGCTCAGTGATCAATAACAAAATGCGATTAAATTCGAATCAAAATGATCTGTGGTTGCAAACACAAAATTTAAAGTTGGTTTTAGACAATACGCTTGTGAGTGGTTCGGGCAATATTGCGGTAGCGCTGCTGCTTAGCTTGATGCTGTTCTCTCTAGTAGAGGTTTCAAGTCTATTGATTTGGTTGGTGTTGATGATATTGGTGAATGCGCTGAGAATTCATCAAGGATTTACATATAAACAGAAATTAACCGAATCGAATGTCACTGTGATCCAACGTCGCTATTTCTATTGGATTATTTTATCGGGATTGGGTTGGTTATTAGCAACGGTTGTGTTTTTTGAAGTCAACAATACTGAAATTCAAGCGATTCTAGCGATTATGATCGCCGGCATTTCATCCGGCAGTGTTGCAACCTTGTCGCCGATAAAATCCTACTTTATCAGCTTTTTGATGCTTTCCGTCTTGCCATTGTTTTTCGGATTTTTGTTGGTGTTTGATCCGCAAGGATGGGTATTTGCAGCGGCCATTGGATTTTATATATTGCTGATACAACAAGCTGCCAAAAAATACCGTGCGGCGATTGAGCAAGTATTTAATTTGCATCTTTCAAATCAATCTTTGATATCAGAATTGGAAAAAGCCAAACAACTTGCTGAAGAATCAAACCGGCTAAAAGGTCAGTTTTTAGCCAATATGAGTCATGAAATTCGAACCCCGATGAACGGTGTGTTGGGAATGACCCAACTTTTAATAGATTCAGAACTCCACCCTCAGCAACGCGAACTGGCTGTTTCCGTCAAGCAAAGTGCAGAGTCTTTATTAGAGATCATTAACGATATTTTAGATTTTTCTAAAATTGAAGCGGGTAAACTGGAATTGCATAATGAAACAACCGAACTCTTACCTTTTTTAGATAAAACCATTGATATGGTCGCCGCATCAGCACAATCTAAGTCACTATATTTACAGTACTTTATTACACCGGATACGCCAAGTGCTATTAAAATCGACGCGGTTCGTTTGCGTCAGGTGTTGTTAAACTTACTGGGAAATGCCATTAAGTTTACAGAAAAAGGTTCGGTGATCCTCAGAGTTTCCGTTTCAAAAGATGATCCACAAAGCCTGTTATTTAACGTTTCTGATACCGGTCCAGGCATATCTAAAGCAGGTTTAAAGAAATTATTTGATGCATTTACTCAGGTTGATGGTTCTCATACAAGAGTGCATGGCGGAACCGGGCTGGGATTAGCCATTAGTCAAGGCATATTGACCCTGTTTGGTTCTGAGATACGGGTTAAGACCGGTGACCAAACCATCAATAAACTGGGAGCCTGTTTTTATTTTGATTTGCCATGTTCATTTGTTGGAAATACCCCTTGTTTGACACCTTTTACCAGACCGCAAAATTTAATATGGGTCAGCAATCACCCGCAATTTCATTCACAATGGCTTGATTGGTTTCAGTCCTTAGCGGTTACAGTGCGCTTTGTTGATGTTATGACTTTAAGTGAAGCGTCTAAACAGTTGAGCTCTGAAACAGCCATCTGGATTGAATTTTCGGTGATTGAGCAACAATATGACGATCCATTTAGTTTACTGAATGATTTAAAAAACCTGTTACCGATGTTTAGTTTATTGTTGACCTATCCTCAGGCGATGAAATGGCAAGCAACCATTGAAAAACTGGGCATTAAAACCCGTTTATTGCCCATTAAATTTGCCAATATTTCACATTGGATAGAATCCAAAAATCCGGTAAAACCCAATATTGAAGACGGTCAAAACCAACTTGTTTATCCTCAAATACCCTCTGCGCGTGTATTGATCGTTGAAGATAATATTGTTAATCAAAAGTTAGTCAATGCGCTACTGAAAAAAATGGCCATTAACGCCGAGTTGGCCAACAATGGGGTTGAAGCCTTGCAAAAATTAGCAGAAAAACGGTTTGATTTGGTGTTAATGGATTGTCAGATGCCGATAATGGATGGTTACGAAGCCACTCGAAAATTGCGGTCAGGAGACTCGATTAATGTAAAAACATCCGTAATAGCCCTAACAGCCAATGCCATGAAAGGAGACCAGCAAGTCTGTATTAATGCAGGAATGGATGATTATTTAGCCAAACCGATTGATCGGACATTATTCATTGAAAAATGCCAACGCTGGATAAACACGACTCGTTAAAGTTCAGTGGATAAATGCGGACGGATACCGTGTTCGGCTTCGGTCATTTCACCGTTTGCATGATCACTTGGGTGTATTTCAAACCGGGTGAAGTGACCATCCGGTTGGTTTATTAGATCTTGAGCCACTTTATTTAAGTAAACAATGTCATTGTGTTTGGTTTTGAAAATTAAATTATGTTTACCGGAAACCTTTAATACATAGTGTGAAGGTTGAAAAAAGGGTAATGTCATGGATTAAGTTCCTTGTATCGTAATCACGATTTCTCGATTAAATTCACCGGTTCGGTGTTCATATAAAAACAAACCTTGCCAAGTTCCCATATTTAAACAACCCTGACTGACTGGAATCGTATGACTGGTTTCAGTCAGTAAGCTGCGTAAATGACCAGACATATCATCCGACCCTTCATCACGATGTTGAAAATCAGCGTCGCCATCAGCAATGTGTTTTTGTAACCAGTTTTCAATGTCGATCCGCACTGCTGGATCAGCATTTTCAGTAATGATTAAAGATGCTGAAGTGTGTTGGCAAAAGATATGGCAAAGCCCGGTGGTGATTTCAGATTCAGCAATCACACGATTGATTTCATCGGTGATATTAAAAGTTCCGCGATTTGGGCTGTGAAAGGTTAGGGTGCTTTGAAAAGTCTTCATTTGAACCTCAAGGTTTAATGGGTTGGTGATAGCGCCAACAGTTGGTCAGATGATCATTCACCAAACCCACTGCTTGCATATAAGCATAAATGATCGTCGAACCCACAAAGGACATCCCTCTTTTTTTCAAATCTTTAGATATGGCATCGCTAATGGCAGAAGTGGCTGGCATTTCGGCAGCCGTTGTCCAATGATTTAAAATCGGCCGATCATCAACAAATCGCCATAGATAGCTTGCAAAATTTCCAAACTCCCTTTGAATTTGTAAGAATACGCGAGCATTGTTACGGGCAGACGTTAACTTTAAGCGATTGCGAATAATATTTGGATTTTGGCGTAAACCTTCTAATTCAGCATCTGTCATCTTGGTCACCAAAGCCGGATTGAATTGGTGAAAGGCTTGGCGATAGCCGTCACGTTTTTTTAACACCGTTTCCCAGCTTAAACCTGCTTGAGCACCCTCTAATACTAACATTTCAAACAGCTTATTATCCTCATAAACCGGCACGCCCCATTCGTTATCATGGTAATCAGCATAGAGTTGGTGACCTGGTTGATTACCAAAACAGCGAAATTTCTTGTCCTGACCCATAAAATATTACCGCAATTTAGTTTAAATAGGTGTCAAAATAACCTATTATAATTTGGAAAATTATTAAATTAAACTTTGTGATGCATCGCATTTAAATGAAAAGAGATAAGACTATTTTAAACCATAGATTGTTTACTAAAACCCTTTATAGCTGGGTCTTATTGTCTTGTTTATTCAGTTATTTTGCCCTTGAAGTTCAGGCGGCTGAATCGGAAAGATGGGTACTTAAAAATCAACCTTCTATTAACGTTTCTCAACAATTCTCAGTTTTTCGTAATTCAGGTGAGTCTTTAACCTTAGAGGCGGTTCGCTCAGAAAAAATCGCACCTTTATTTGTTCCGGTGGGCCCAAATAGAACAACCAATTTTGGCTTAACACAAGATGAAATATGGTTGCACTTGACGTTTGATACTGCCGAAGATATTCCAAAAAGGTGGTTTTTAGAAGTCGTCCATCCTTCTTTAGATGTAATCGAACTGTATTATGCCAATCAGCAAGATGACCAATTTCATAGCGAATTCAGTGGGGACTCGATTGCATTCAATGAAAAACCGTTTGCACACTTCTCACCCATTTTTGAATTACAACTGCTCCCCAATCAAACTTATACGCTATATTTAAAAGTGCGTTCTCAGGGGACTTTAACCGTCCCATTAAGACTCTGGCAGCCCGATGCCTTATGGCAATTCGATCAAACCCTCTATTCAATTTTGAGCTTATATTATGGGATTTTGTTAGGGTTATTGGTTTATAACCTGTTTATTTTCTTTTCATTACGAGATCGGATTTATTTAATTTATTCGGCTTTTATCAGCTTTTTAGGATTAGGGTTGTCTGGCTTGTCGGGTTTATCCTATCAATTTCTTTTTCCCGAATCTGTTTGGTTTGCAAATCTCATGCCCACCGGTGGACTAGCAGTGTCGGGGATATTTGGTGCCTTGTTTGTCCATCAGTTTTTATTAGCGACCTTAAATCGATTTCGGTTAAGTAAATTGATGTACCTGTTTAGTTTTGGGTATGCAATTATTGCTGCTACGACCCTTTTGGGGCATTACCATTATGCTGCCATTGCGATTAATTTTTGGTCACTTGCCTTTGCTTTAAGTGCGCTGATATTAGGGATTATCAGCTTATATTTGAAACAACCTGGTAGTCGGTTTTTTGTATTGGCTTGGATATCGTTATTATTAGGGATTATTGTCATTGCATTGCATAACGTTGGAATTTTACCCTCTAATTTCTTTACCACCAATGCGCTTTGGATTGGGTCGGCTTTAGAGATGCTGTTGCTGGCCATGGCATTGGCCGATCGGATAAATGAACTACAATACCAGCAGCAGCTCGCCAAGGATCAGGCATTGCAAATTAAGCAGCAAATGATCAATACGGTCAAAGAAAATGAACGGCTACTCGAGACTCGGGTACAAGAACGCACTCAGGAATTGGCTTTGGTGAACCAACGTTTAATCGAAAGCGAACAGAAATTAATGTATCAAGCCAATCATGACGCCTTAACGGGGTTGGCAAACCGGCACCTACTCGAAAAAAATATTCATGACTTGCTGGCAAAGGGTAACGGATTTACTGTGATGGCGGCCGACCTCGATCAATTTAAGCCGATTAATGACCGATATGGCCACGCGGTTGGTGACCAGGTTTTAGTGATTCTGGCGGAAAGGTTAAAAGCTTTGGTAGAGAATCCAGATCAAGTTGCACGAATTGGTGGAGATGAGTTTGTTGTGGTTTTACCCAAAGTAACCCAACCAGAGGAAGCTGATCGTATTTGTTTGATGATGCAAGAAGCCATTTGCCAACCCAGCGCAGTAAAAAGTGGACTCAATTTGAACCTTCATGTGAGTATTGGTTTTGCCATTTACCCTCAGGATGCTGACACCCTTGATGCACTGTTATTGAAGGCCGACCAGGCGATGTATCAAAATAAACACGCTAAGCTTGTTCAGCACAACCAAACCTCGACCTAGCCCCCCCCTTAACGTGTTTAATCTTTCCAAAGTTTTGCACCATTGCGTATAATCAACCGCTGTTATTGACCACTTTAAATCGTTAGCGGAGCTTTTTATGAACCCTTTACTGAATACAGACCAATTGCCAGATTTCAACGCGTTTCACGTGGAACACATTGAACCGGCGATAACCGAGCTTTTAGCAGAAAATCGTTCCGCCGTCGAAGCCTTAGTCGCCGATACGGTGACCCCGACATGGGAAAATTTTGTAGAACCTTTGGAGCAACTGTCCAATCGTTTGGAGCGAGTTTGGGGGCCGGTGGGTCATTTGGATGCGGTTAAAAATTCCGATGAATGGCATGGGGTTTATACTCAGTGCTTACAGCAGATTACCGATTTTTATACGCAAATGGGTCAAAATAAAGGCTTGTTTGATAAATTTTCGCAACTACATCAATCCGATGCGTTTGTGCATTATTCATTGGCACAAAAAAAGGTCATTGAAAACGCACTTAGAGATTTTCGCCTATCCGGGATTGATTTACCGGCTGAAAAACAACAAGCGTATAAAGCGATAACCCAGCAGCTTTCCCAGTTAAGCAATCAATTTGGTAATAATGTATTGAAAAGTACCCAGGCCTGGTCAAAATTTATTGAAAATGAAGTGGATTTGGCGGGGTTACCAGAGAATGCTAAGAGCCTATTAGCGCAAGCAGCAAATCAAAAAGCAGCTTATCAACATAAGTCAGGCTGGTTGGTCACATTGGATTTTCCGTCCTATTCGGCTGTCATGACGCACGCAGATAACCGTGAACTCAGAGAAGAAGTTTATCAAGCCTTTGCTACCCGTGCATCTGAAATGGCACAAGATCCCCAATACGATAATAGTGACCTGATCGATAAAATTCGACAATTGCGTCATCAAAAAGCGCAATTATTAGGCTTTGAAAATTATGCCGAACTGTCTTTGGCAACAAAGATGGCGGATTCCACTGAACAGGTCATTACCTTTCTAACCGACTTGGCGAAACAATCCAAGCCACAAGCCCAACAAGAATTGGAAGCGCTAACGGCCTTTGCCCAAGCCGAACTGGGATTAACAGAATTACAACCTTGGGATGTGACTTACGCATCTGAAAAATTTAAAAATAAAACCCTATCATTATCCCAAGAAAAGTTACGTCCCTATTTCCCGGTAACCAAAGTCTTATCCGGATTATTTAATATCACTGAAACCCTGTTTGGCGTGACGGTAACAGAACAACAAGGTGTCTCTGTCTGGCAGGATGACGTCAGGTTTTTTGAAATTTCTGATCGCGCCGGCCAGCCCATCGCAGCATTTTATTTAGACCTCTATGCACGGGAAAATAAACGAGGCGGTGCCTGGATGGATTCAGCAATCAGTCGTTGGCGGCATCTGCATGGCGAATTACAAACCCCGGTTGCTTATTTGGTTTGTAACTTTACCCCGCCGATTGGCGACAAACCCGCTTGTTTAACGCATGACGAAGTGACGACTTTATTCCACGAGTTTGGACATGGTTTGCATCATATGTTAACGGAAATGGAAGTTTTTGATGTGTCTGGTATTAACGGCGTACCCTGGGATGCTGTGGAACTGCCTTCACAATTTATGGAAAACTTTTGCTGGGAACGTGAAGGCATTGACCAAATCGCGGCTCATATTGATACCCGGCAACCCCTTTCTGATGCGCTTTTTAAGGCGTTAAAACAAAGTCGAGGCTTTCAATCCGCTATGATGATGGTTCGTCAACTGGAATTTAGCTTGTTTGATTTCTTATTACATAGCCAATATCAACCGGATTCGCCAGAGGATGTTTTGGAATTGGCCAACCGGGTTAGAAAAGAGGTTGCAGTGGTCTTCCCACCGGATTACCAGCGTTTTCCGCATAGCTTCAGTCATATCTTTGCCGGTGGCTATGCCGCAGGCTATTTCAGTTATAAATGGGCAGAAGTGCTGTCGGCGGATGCGTTTGGTGCCTTTGAAGAGCAAGGTATTTTAAACCCTGAGGTCGGGCAAAAGTTTAAAAATACCATTCTGGCGGCAGGCGGTTCAATCCACCCTATGACGTTATTTAAAGCTTTTCGAGGTCGTGAACCGTCCATTGAAGCCTTGCTCAAACATTCGGGCATCCGTCGTGTGTAGGTCATAAAATTATTTAAGTCGCATTATTGAGCATAACTGCTAAAATCTATTAAAAATGGTAGGGTTTTCAAAAAGGTGGGGATAATGCGAAATTTTTCTATTGTTTTATTGGGCGTTTTATGTGGGGTGTCATCGACTGGTTATGCTTCTGGATTTGCTTTAATTGAACAGTCTGCAAGTGGTCAGGGGCTGTCTTATGCGGGCGCAGCGGCTTCAACGGAAGATGCCAGTGTGATGTGGTTTAACCCTGCGGGCATTGCTGTTTTGCCCGGTTCTCAAGCCGTTTTGGCTGCGCATCGTATCGATCCATCGGCTAAATTTTCCAATAACGGCTCTTATTTAGCGGTGCCTGGAAATAGTATCAGTGGTCAGGGGGATGATGGGGCAACCGTCGGTGTGGTTCCCAATCTGTATTGGAAAAGAGCCTATGGCCCTTATCATGTCGGCTTTGGTTTGAATGTGCCTTTCGGTCAGCATATATCCTATAAAGAAGATTGGGTTGGCCGTTATCATGCCACCGAAACCAATTTAAAAACCTATCAGTTTAATCCAACCTTATCCCGTAAGTTAAGTAAAACTTTGGCACTGGGCTTGGGGTTGAATGCACAGTCGGTTAATTTGGAGATGCAGCAAAAGGTGAATCAAGCGGCTTTAACCAGTGGCGCAGTGACGGCCGATGGTAATGCCACCATTAAAGCCGATAGTTGGGGGTATGGCTATAATTTGGGAATGTTGTTTACCCCGAATGCGGATTTTAAAATGGGGATTGCTTATCGCTCTAATATCAAACATAGTGCCAGTGGCACGGTAAAGTATGATGTCCATGCCGCATTAAGTGGTGCATTAAAAGATGGCGACATCTCATCAGATGTGGTCATGCCGGCTTCGGCGATTATCAGTTTGTCACAAAAACTCAGTCAGCAGCTAACATTGTTAGGCGGGGTAACTTGGACAAAATGGTCGGATTATAAAGAGTTAGTCATTCAGTATGATTCGGGTCAGGCAGACGCCAATACGCGACAAGATTTTATGGATGTTTGGCGTTATTCGCTGGGCGCAATTTATCAACTTAACCCAAGTTGGAAATTTAGAACAGGGGTTGCGTTAGATCGAACGCCTGTACAAAATGCCACCAATCGTAGCCCGAGAACCCCCGATTCAGATCGCAATTGGCTATCGGTGGGTGTGGGTTATCAAATCAATACGTATATGAATGTGGATGTTGGTTATAGTCACCTATTTGCCGAAAAATCACCCGTGAACTATACCACGGATGATAAACAGTATTTAGTGGGGGATTATGATGCCAGTGTGGATATATTCAGTGCGCAACTGGTTTGGAAATATTAATGGATCACTAGGCTCTTATGCGGCATCCTTTTTGGTTTAAACGTCATTTCTTTCCGCTTTTTTGGGTACAGTTTTTAGGCGCTTTTAACGATAATTTATTTAAAAATGCGTTAGTGATGTTAATTACATTTCGACTGGCGGAGTCTCCAGAGCAGGCAGGTATTCTGATTACAATGGCGGCAGGGTTTTTTATCCTGCCGTTTTTTTTGTTTTCAGCTTTTGCAGGCCAGTTAGCAGATAAATTTGATAAAACTTTCTTGATACGCAAAATCAAATTAGCTGAAGTGTTGATCATGATTTTAGGGGCTTTGGCGCTGAATGCTCAGTCGGTGATGGCGTTACTGGGTGTTTTGTTCCTGATGGGGGTGCAATCGGCATTCTTTGGCCCGATTAAATATTCAATTTTACCGGAACAGTTGTCAGAAATGCACTTGCTAGAAGGCAATGGCTGGTTTAGTGCGTCAACGTTTGTGGCGATTTTATTGGGAACGATATTAGGCGGTTGGGGTATTTTAACCGAATCAGGGCAGCAGCTTATGGCTTGGGCATTGCTCTCGGTTGCGGTGCTGGGTGTGATCGCCAGTCGGTTTGTTCCTTCATCACAGTCAACAGATCCGAAAATCACCCTGCAATGGAATTTTATTACCAACACGATTCAAGAAATGCGATTGAGAAAACGTTTTCCTGAAGCCTTTTTTGCGGTGCTGGCGATATCATGGTTTTGGTTTTTGGGGGCGACCTATTTAAGTCAAATGCCCATCATGGTTTCCAATGTATTGGGCGGTGATGATCAAGTTGTTTTACTGTTTTTAAGCGGATTTTCGATTGGTATTGCCATCGGTGCTTGGTTGGCGCATCGATTTCAACCGCGTGTTAAAGCATTATTGGATGTGCTTTGGTTAGGCTGGTTATTAATTGGGATGTCGGTGATGATATTATTGGCGAATGTGATCATGACGGTTTGGGCACCGACTGTTGATGAGCCTTTGGCGATATTGGCATTTCTGCAACAGTGGCAGGCCTGGTTAATTTGGGGGGTGTTGGTGGCGATAGCAGCGGTCGGCGGTGCTTTTTGTGTGCCTTTATATACCTTGCTCCAAGTCCAAACAGCCGAGCACTTTCGCTCTAGAATGGTGGCGGTCAATAATATCACCAATGCGTTATTAATGGTTTTGTCGGCATTATTGGTGTTACTGCTATATGGGCTGGGAGCAGATGTGGTGGATCTGTTTTATGCGATTGCCTTATTGAATTTATTGGCAGCATTTTGGTACTTTCGGCTGGGAAGTGGTTTGATAAAGAATAGGAAAACAGTGAATGAAGTGGGTGATTAAAGCATTATTAAAAGTTTTTTTTAAAGTCAGGATTCAAGGCTTAGAGCATTATCATCATTTGGATCAATCCGGGGAGCCGATGTTGATTATTGCCAATCATACCTCTTTATTAGATGGGGTTTTGATTCGTGCTTTTCTACCGGGAGATACCGCTTTTATGATTGATGAGAGTCATACGCATAAGTGGTATGAAAAATTTCTATTGAGTTTTGTGCATCATTTTAAAGTGGAGTTTCACAACCCTTATGCCACCAAGCGGGTGATTAAAGCTTTAAAGTCAGGCCAACACTGCATGATTTTCCCGGAAGGGCGTATTACGACCACGGGTAGTTTAATGAAGGTGTATGAAGGCACAGGTATGGTTGCCCATCAGGCCAACGCTAAGATTTTACCCATTTGTATTCAGGGTGCTCACCAAAGTCAGTTTTCTTATCTCGATGGTGAACGGTTTGCTTATACCAAACGTCGTTGGTTTCCTGCTATTACCCTCCAAGTTTTACCGGCTCAATCTTTGGATATGCCAGGTGACCTAAAAGGCCGTCTAAAACATCAATTTTTTAAAAACCGCATTTTTACACTATTGCGAGATGCCACTTTTGAGAGTCAACAAACCCCTCAAAGTTTATTTAAAGCCTTATGTAATTCAGGCAAGTCGTTTAATGATAAACAAGTCTGTGTCGAAGATATCAATGGTGTGGGGGTTTCTCGTAAAAAATTGCGACTTGGTGCCATGATTCTAGGGCGAAAGCTGGCAGCCCTTTGTCACGGAGAACAGCGGGTAGGGGTGTTACTGCCCAATGTGAGCGGCTTACCGGTTGCCTTTTTTGGCTTGCAAGCCTTTGGTATTGTGCCTGCCATGCTGAATTTTACCGCAGGTTTAGGGCCAATGCGATCGGCCTGTGAAACGGCTGAGTTAAAAAGTATTATTACCTCAAGAAAGTTTGTTGAGGTCTATCAACTCGACGCGGTGGTTGAAGCCTTGTCAGATCAGGTGCAGTTTATTTATTTAGAAGACGTCCGTGCTCAAGTTGGTTTGCTGGATAAATTGCGAGCAATCCTAACGCCTGTTTCTTCTCTAAAGGGTTATGGTGTTGAAGAAAATGCGCCTGCGGTGGTTTTGTTTACCTCCGGCTCTGAAGGGGTTCCTAAAGGCGTGGTGTTATCTCATAGAAACCTCACCAGTAATGTCAATCAAATTTCAGCGATGTTGACCTTATTACCCGGCGAGCAGCTTTTTAATGCCCTACCCACCTTTCACAGTTTTGGATTAACGGCTGGGTTGTTATGGCCGATTTTAAAGGGTGGCAGAGTCTTTTTATATCCTTCCCCGCTGCATTATGGGGTGATTCCGGAGATGATTTATACCCTAAATGTGAAGTTGTTATTTGGTACCGATACCTTTTTTTCAGGCTATGCTAAAAAGGCAGACCCTTATGATTTTTACAGTGTGCGTTATATGGTGGCAGGTGCCGAGAAACTGCGTCCAGAAACGCGCCGACTGTATGCAGATCGTTTTCATACACCGATATTAGAAGGTTATGGGGTCACCGAAACCGCACCGGTATTGGCCGTTAATATGCCGTTGAGTTTTAAAAATGGCACGGTCGGACAATTAGTCCCCGGCGTGGAATATAAAATTCGACCGATTGAGGGCATTGAAGAAGGGGGCGCTTTGTGTGTTAAAGGTCCCAATGTGATGTTGGGCTATTTAATGCCCAATCAGCCGGGGGTACTACAAGCACCAGAGGATGGTTGGTACGACACGGGCGATGTGGTGTCTGTTGATCAACAAGGGTTTATTACCATTAAAGGCCGTGCAAAGCGGTTTGCCAAAATTGGCGGTGAAATGATTTCCTTAACGGCCGTGGAAAGTTATATTAATCAATATAGTCCGGAAGGGCATCATGTGGTGGTTTCGGTAGCGGATGAGCGTAAGGGTGAACAGTTAATCTTGGTAACCAATGATGATGGTTTGAGTCGTCAAACCGTGAAAGAAGCCGCTAAACGTGTACAAGTCTCGGAATTAATGGTGCCGAAAACCGTTATTTTGGTAGAAGAAATTCCGGTTTTAGGAACCGGAAAAACCAATTATCCGGCAGTTCAATCCATAGCAGACGGTCACTTTAAATCTTAATCGAGGTGCCGCCCTGTTGAGCAATGATTATTCGGTTTGTTGTGTCGGATAAATCGGCGCCAAGCGATTCTTTTCTGCGGCTTTGGGGGGTTGTGTGTCACTAAGCCGCTTCACTTCTTGACAGACTTCAGTTAATAATGAGGGTTCTAAAGGGGCTTGCCCATACAGATGGGCTTTAAGCGCGTCTAGTTGACGATTGAGGGCATTGCTGCTGAGGTTTGGGTGGTGATTTTTCCAGGTTAATAGCGCAACAAAGACACTTTTTGCATCTTTCTCCGCTAGGGTTTTGTCACACAAGTTGGCGATTTCGGGGGCTAAATTTGACCAGGCCTGGTCATTTTTTGTGCTTTTAACCGCTTCTACTGTTTGTTTTTTAAGTTGGCTTTGAAGTTTCACAATCCAAAATATAAATCCCATCACGGTGAGAAACCAGAGTCCCATTAGCGCGCCGACGGCAATTTGCCAGCCAAGAGTTTCAGAATGACGGGTGGTTTCTTTTGAAAAGGTTTCACGTGAATCATTATTGGGCGTTTGCGCGACTTGACCGGTTTCATCGGCTTTTGCGGGCAGAATCGTGAGGGTTTTGGCCGGTAAAGTGGCCGTTTCCAGTTGGTCGGTTGCGGTGTTCCACCAATGCAGTTCGATTTGTGGCAGGGTGAGGTGGCCTGCTTGAGTCGCTACGATGGCGATGTCAACGGTTTTTTGACTGTTAATACCTTGAGAGGTGATTTGGTTGTTGGATTGCTCAGGGTCAGGATAGAGATGAAAGCCGGACTGGTTGGACAATTGCCATACAGGGAGTTGTGAATGCAATAAGCCCTGAGCGCTTAATTTGAGCGTTCGACTGATGGCGTCGCCAACATGAATCGGCTGGTTGATTTGCCAATCTTCTGTCAGCTTGAGTGATTGAGCGGGTAGCCATGCCGCTTGTGGCGGATAATTCGCTGGTTTGGGTTTAACGGTTAAAATCAGCGGGTCGGTTTGTTCTTTAACTTGCTTTAATCGACCTTGATATTGAATGCGTCCATAAAAAGCCTGGGGCGGAATCACCACGTCGCCACTTTTCTGTGGATAAAATGCCCAAGTCCATTGATAGACATCATAGCGTTTCCCCTCAATTTGGGTTTGATAGTGAAACTGGTTTTGCAAGGGTTCGCTTAAAGCATCTTCAAAGACGGGTGGTCGTATATTGCCATCAATAAAGCGCCCTTGATGGTAAAACCGCAAGGTAAAAAGGACTTCTTGTTGAACATAGACCTGGGTGAGGTTTAGCGTGGATTCTAAAAAGCTACTGCCGCGTTTCTCGCCGGGCGCGTGCTGTGTATCAGATACGTTAATGATTAACGGTTGGCTTAGGATGCCATCCACTTCAAGCGGTGGAATCACCAGCTCGCCAATTTGCTTGGGGCTGATGTGGAGTATCCAACGTGACAAGGATTGATAGTTGCCATTAATGATTTGGATTTGATTGCTGCGTTGGTTGCCCAATAAATCGAACTGATCTTGCATTTGAGTAAAATCGGGCGAGCTTTGCGGTGAAAAATCGGTTTCTACGATGAGCGTAATAATATCACCCATTTGCACTTGTTGATGATCGGTGTGAACCGTGACTTGTTTAGCATATCCCACACAACTGATTAACAACAATAATATCAGCAATAAGCTAATGAGCGTGACTTTGGTTAGCCATTTTCGATGTTGGTTATGTTTGAGGTCTTGGGACATAGTGGTTACCAAATTTTTGTGTTTTCAGGAATCGGATCAGCTTGTTGCTGATATTGATATTCAAATTTGCGTTTTAAAAATAATCCGGGTTGGTGTGGAATTTGATTTAACCAGTTTTGCTGTGCGCGCTCAGATTCAGTCTGGGCTGGAGAAGCCTTGTTTTCGGTCATTTGTCGGGCTTGTTCGTCATCCGATTGGTTTTTTTGGTTATCCGGGGATTGAGTTGATAAAGCGTGTTCGGTTTCTGCATCGCCGGATTTTTGATTCGATTGGGTTGATTCAGCGGGATTGGATTGGCCGTTTTGTGAGTTTGATGCGGTTTCGTTTTTTCGGGGTTGTTGGGGTTGTTGAGTTGGTTGGGTCTGCTGCGGTTGATTCAGGTCATTGGGTGCGTTGTTGGGTTGGGTATTTTCGGTGTCAGCCTGAGACGACGACTCGGAGTTGTTCGATTCGTTGGTGTTTTTGGATTCCGGTGATGGCGGTGATTTTTGTTGCTGTTGTTTTAGCAATTGTTCAATGAGCTTGCGGTTTTGTTGGGCGGCTTGCCAGTCCGGGCGTAAATCTAAGGCTTTTTGGTAGGCATCCAATGCTTGTTGAAAATGTCCTAATTGGGCATGTGCATTGCCCAAATTAAATTGAGCTTCTGCGGATTCGTCGCGTTTAAATTGCTCGATAGCTTCAGCATACTTTTGCAATCGATAGTAGCTGGCACCCTTCCATAAGGGAGATTCAAATTGATTGGCTGCCGCTTCGTAATTTTTCTGTTGCCAGCTTTCATAGCCTTGCTGATCATTCGATTTCAACACATCCAATAATGAAACTGAATGAGCTTCCGGTTGCTTTTCAGCACTGTAGCCATTCACCGGATAGGCTTGGCCAATCAATAACAGCGGTAACAATGCGAGGCTGAAATGGCTAAACGCCCAACCCTTGCGAAAACTTAATGCCACCAATGGTAACAGTAACCAAATTAAATAAATTCCTTGGTCTAACCAACTGGAAAGGGTTTTATCTGTTTGTTGATCAGGGGGTGAAGTCGGTTGATTTTGGATAAAGGGTGCCGGTAACAGCTCGGAGGTGTCTAGTGGTTGTTGTGTCAATGGATGCAGCGCGATATTGGCATCTTCTGCAAGTCTTTGAAAGTCAGAAAAGGGGAGTTTGGCTAACACCAATTGGCCATTGTCTTGTTTAAGCAAACCAAAATTAGGCACCGGAATAGGCGCTCCTGACTCTGTCCCTAGGGTAACGACACTTAAAGAAAGCTTTTGCGTGGTTATAAATTGTTGAATCGGATTGATTTCAGTGGGTTCGACTGAATCGGTGATCCAAATAATATGACCTTGAGTGATATGCGCGCCTTCTAAGAGTTGTTGGGCTTGTTTTAAACCAGCCATCACATTGGCCCCCATACGGGGCATAATAATTGGGCTGAGACTGGGCGTTAGGTTGATCAGGGTTTGTGGGTCTTCTGAAATGGGGGTGATGGTGTGCGCTGAACCCGCATAAACCACCAGACCAAACTGTTGCTCAGGGTGTGATTTGAGGAGGTCGATGAGTTGAAATCTGGCTCGGCTTAAGCGGTTGGGTTTAATGTCGTCAGCCAGCATGGATAATGAAAGATCAAAGAGTATCACGCTGGCTTGGCGATTTTTTTCTGCCGGTACTTCAACCTTTTGCCAAGTGGGGCCACTGAGTGCGATTAACGTAATCACCCAAATAATTAACAACCCGATTAACGGCAGGGCGGTTTTTTGCTCGGTTTGTTGTGTCAATAACACAGGCTTAAACGGGGCTGCGATGAGTTGGTTCCAGCCGCCATCTTGAATTTTTTGGCGCCATAACCGCCAACCGATGAATGCGACGACAATCAATCCCCATAGCCAAATGGGTCTTAAAAAATGTAGGGTTTCTTCAGTCATAGTATTTTGGTCTGTAGAGTCGATAAAGCGCAATGAAAAAACTGATGAGTAATGCCGCTCCCAAAGGCCAGGGGTAAAGTTCGGTTCTGGGTCGATAGGGTGTGCGGTCTTGTTCAGTGGATTCTAATTGATTTATTTCATTATAGATGTCATTGAGTTGTTGAAGATTGGCTGCCGTATAAAACTGGCCGCCTGAGCGTTCTGCAATGGTTTTTAAAGTGTCGGTATCGACCGAGCGGCTTTGACCAAATAACAGTTGATCTAAGCCACGGCTTGCGACAACGCCCACCCCAATGGTATAGATTTTGACCCCCATACTTTTGGCTTGGCGCGCTGCATCGAGCGGCTGGACGGCACCTGCGGTATTGGAGCCATCCGTGAGTAAAATCAATACCGTATGATCTTGGTGGGTTTTAGATAGGTGCTGCAAAGTCACACCGATGGCATCGCCAATGGCCGTGTTATTGCCGGCCATGCCAATTTCTGTTTCATTTAATAGCGTTTGCACGGTCTTTAAGTCAAAGCTTAATGGGCTTTGTAAAAAGGCTTGGGTGCCAAACACCACCAAGCCCATACGATCGCCTTGGCGTTTTTCAATAAAGTCTTGTACGACTTTTTTAACGGCAGTGAGGCGATCGACAGCTTGTCCACCGATTTGCATATCGGTTTGTTCCATACTGCCAGACAGGTCAACCGCCAGCATTAGGTTTTTTCCGGTGGCCTTAAAAGGTTCAGCTTGCCAAAACCAAACCGGTCGCATGGCGGCCAACAATATGAGTAACCAAATGACGAATCCCAATACCGGCAGTGATGTTATTTGTTTGACGGCGGGTTGCATCAGACTAGCGCCACTGCTTTCAAACCGTCGGATAAGGTGAGGCGCCAATAGCGGCACTTGCTGCTGAGGCGCTGGTTGAAAGATGCGTCTAATCAACCAGGGCAGCGGCAAAAATGCCAGCATCCAAGGTGACAAAAAGCTGAGTTGTTGCCAAAAGTATGGGAGGGCTTCTAGCGTCATTTATGATGTCCTTTAATCCATTTGGCGGCATAATCCAAACAGGCTGAGATATCAGCATCATTTAGGGGAATTTTCGGTTGATAGTGTGCACAGACAAACTGTTGCATGGCTTCAGGTTGGTCAATATAAGCTGCGGTTTTCTGTAGAAAATCTACCCAGGCCTGGCCATTTAAAGCGGCGATTTGGTTCCGTCCATAGTGGGTAATGGCAACCTGCTTTAACAGTTTGTTGGTGGCTTGAATTTTTGCCCGGTCATTGGTGGTTTCCGATAAAGCTGCGTTGAGTAAATCCATGGCTTGGCCACGGTATTGATTTAAACGATGCTGTTTCCACAGATACCAGCTGATGCCGATGATTATGCCTCCCAAACCGACCACGAGACCAATTAGGGTTTGTGAAGGCGGCCACCAGCCGATGGCTTCGGGTATATAGATATCATTTAATTGTGACAGCAGTGTGTTGTTCATCGGTGCACAACCCCTTGCGCGATTAACCCTTGCAGAGGGTCTTGGTCGGTTGAAATATCCACTAAAGGGATATGAAGGGGTTGCAATTGTTGTTGTAATCCTTGCCATGCGTTTTGATAGGATAAGGCATAGGCTTGGCGTTGTTTTGGGTCACTGCTGTTAAGGTGGAGCAGGGTGTTTCCGTTGCTTAACGTCAAGACGCCTTGATCCGGCAAGTGTTTCTCAATCGGATCGCTGATATGAATTAGGGTGATATCGGTATGTTTTTTCAATTGTCTCAATTGCTGGATGAAATTAGGTGGCTGGTGAATAAAATCGCCGATTAAAATCAATCGGCTGCCAGGCCGAAGTCTCTTTTGGCACTGTGCTAACTGCGTTGTCCAGTGGGTGGATTGCGATTGGCCGGGACTATTGAGTTGCGATTGCAAATCAATGGCTTGTTGTAAAAAATACATCAGTGTTTTGAGCTGATGTTTGGGTTCTAACCATTGATGGGTTAGATGGTTAAACACTGCCCCGCCAAAACGATCTCCACTGTGTAAGCTGATCCAACCGAGTATTGCCATGAGATTGAGTGCTTGGTCGGCTTTAAAGCGGACATTTGAGCCAAAAAATAACGGGGGCGTTTGTTCGATAACACAGATCACAGGGGTTTCCAGTTCTTCGGCAAACACTTTGGTGTGTGGCTTCTGGGTGCGTGCACTGACCTTCCAGTCAATATGACGAATTTCATCACCCGGAGTGTATTCGCGCACTTCTAAAAACGCCATGCCTCTGCCTTTACGCACGGCTTGTTGGTAGCCGCCTTTACTGGCGATTAACTTTTGCTGGGGGCTTAAGCGATAGCGTTTCAGTTGAAATCGCCAAGCCAGTAAGTTTTCAAGTTGACTATACAGTTGCGGGCTTTCAGACATTAGATAACGGGTACCCGTGCAATTAATTCATCAATAATGGCATCAACGGTTTTACCCGTGGCTTCCGCCTCAAAACTCAGCAATAGTCGATGACGAAACACGTCGTGCACTACCGCTTGAACTTCTGCCGGGGTCACAAAGGTTTGGCCGTTTAGCCAGGCCAAAGCTCTGGCTGCCCGCGATAATGCAGTGGTTGCCCTAGGGCTGACACCATACTCAATCGCGCTGGCCAACTCAGGGTTGTATTTTTCAGCGTGACGGGTTGCCATAACCAATTCCACCAGATAGGTTTTGGTGTCTTCAGACATGTAAAGGTTCAAAATATCTTGGCGAATTTGAAACAATTCCTGCTGGGAAAGCATTTCAACAGCTAAAGAGTGTGTGGCTTTTGCCTCTGATTCCACCAATTCGAGAATCCGCTTTTCCGCTTCACTGTCTGGATAATCAATACGCAGGTGCATCATAAAACGATCCAGTTGCGCTTCAGGGAGTGGGTAGGTGCCTTCTTGCTCAATGGGGTTTTGGGTGGCCATCACCATAAACAGTTTGGCCATCGACAAGGTTTTTTGGCCGACAGTGACTTGATGTTCTGCCATGGCTTCAAGCAGAGCAGACTGCACTTTGGCGGGTGCGCGATTAATTTCATCTGCCAAAATCAAATTGTGAAAAATCGGCCCTTTTTGCAAGCTAAATTCCCCGGTTTTTTGGTGAAAAATATCGGTACCGGTAATATCTGAAGGCAGTAAGTCAGGGGTAAATTGAATGCGGTGATAGTCTCCTTCAATCAGCCCTGCCAAGGTTTTAATCGCCTTGGTTTTGGCCAGGCCTGGGGGGCCTTCAACCAAAATATGCCCCTCAGCGAGTAGCGCTATGAGCATGCGTTGTGTTAAGTGTGATTGACCAATAATTTGCTGATCTAAGTGTGCCAGTAAGCTATGAACTTTATGGTGTAATTCTGAAAGTGATGACATCTTCGTTCCTGTTTCGATAGGGCAGTGTTGATAAATCAATTGCAACATTATAAGAGCTTTAAAACAATTCTCAATGGCGTCAGTGTTGAGAGTGTCACAACTTTATGAAAGATTGGGGTTAAACAGGTTTGTTGGCAATTATAACGGCTCTTAATGGGGCGCTATAACCTTCAATGGTTTTGTTGTTGTCGTGTGGATCGAGGAAGTCAGCTAAAGATTTCCAGTCCATCCATTCAGTGGTTCGCTGTTCATCCGTTGAAGTTTGGTCAACGTCGACACAACGCACATTTTTGTAGCCACATTTTTCAAGCCAGCGGGTTAATTCACGAACGGAAGGAATAAACCAAACATTATTCATTTGTGCATAACGATCTTTGGGCACTAATAATTGCCCTTGTTGTTCTGGGATGACTAATGTCTCCAAGATCAGTTCACCGCCTGGTTTTAAATAGCGTTTTAAGTCGATCAGATGATCAATGGGTGAGCGGCGGTGATATAGCACCCCCATCGAAAAAACGGTATCAAACATACCTGTCGGTTCGGTTTTGGGGAGTTGTTCGAGGGTAAAGGGTAAAAAATAGGCTGGTGTGTTTTTTCCAATAAAATGCTTAATGGTTAAAAATTGGGTCATAAATAATAAACTGGGATCGACACCGACAACTGCTTTGGCACCCGCCCCCAACATTCGCCACAAATGATAGCCGCTGCCACAGCCAATATCTAATACCTTTCTATCTGTTAGCGGGCTGAGATGCGGCAGGACGCGATCCCATTTCCAATCAGAGCGCCATTCGGTATCAATAACCGTCTGGTTGATTTGAAAAGGCCCTTTTCGCCATGGCATCAAGGCTTTTAAATAAGATTCTAAACGCACTTGATCTTGTTTAGAGAGGCTTGGTGTTTTCGCGTAAATAGCGGACTGATTAAGCTCAATTTCTGAGGCATTCGGGTATTGGGTGATGGCATTTAGGGCGGGAAGCCAACGTCCGATATTGCCGTTGCTATTGGAATCAAGTGCTGTCTGGGTTAAGACTTGCAGTTGTGGTTGCCAATGGCCGAGATGGAGGGCTTTGAGTTTTTCAAAGAAGTTTTCAAGGTGTTGATGATACTGTTTCACGTGGAACCTCTATTTGGCAAAGGGTGCTTTTATCGCCAGGAATGACATAAAGTTATAGGCTTGAAACCAGCTTCCGGCGGTTTCAAAACCTGCTTTGGCAAACCGTTCTAAGTGGGTGCTGGGCTGATCACTTTGTAAGACATTTTCTAAGGCAACACGCTTTTGGGCAATTTCCAATTCGGAATAGCCATTGGCGCGTTTAAATTGTAAATGTAGATGCTCAATGGCAGTTTGAAAGTCAGTAGAATCAAAGTGCACTTTTTCCGATAAAATTAGTATCCCTCCGGGGTTTAACCCTTCATAGATTCGATTTATGAGTGTTTGGCGCAGATTTGGCTCAATAAATTGTAAGGTAAAGTTTAATACAACTACCGATGCCTTTTCGATAGTCAGGTGGGTCATATCGCCACAAATCAACTCAACCGGCACCTCGGAATGAAAACTGTTTAAGTGCTCTTGGGCACGATCAATCATCGGCTGTGAGGTGTCAATGCCAATGATTTTACAATTTGAAAAAGCAAGGTGGCGACGCATGGTTAAGGTTGCTGCGCCCAAAGAACAGCCCAAATCATACAGCTGGCTATGAGGTTGGGCGTATTGGGCGGTCAGTTCGCCAATGCCGGTCAAAATGGTTTGGTAACCCGGCACGGATCGTTGAATCATATCCGGGAAAACGGTCACAACGGCGTCGTCAAATTGAAATGCGCCAACTGCTTCGTATGCTTGAGCGTAAAGGGTGTCTTTCATGGGTCTGTCTTTATGTTGGGTTTTTGATGGTGATGCAGTCTGGTTGTGCCGTCATCAGCTGTTAATAAGGCGTCTATTATAAGCAACCCAACCCTTAAAGATAAGCCTGTTTTTTCTCGGTGACTTTTTCAAGGTAATGACGCGCTTCTTGGTATTTAAGGTGACTGCGTAAATGACGATAAACCTGATCGGCATTGAGCGAATTGATTTTATCCACGGCTTGTTGGCGATCGGCATCAAATGCTTTCAAGACATTGCCACTGCCGGTGTTATAGGCAGCGATACAACAATATTCCTGTGATTTTGGGTGGGTGATTTTTGCTAAATATCGTGTGAAAAGCAGGTGCAGATAAACCGCCCCCATTTCGATGTTGTTGTCCGCTTGAAGCAGATAGTTTTTGGTCGGTGTACCGTCTTTCTTGTATAAAAAACGATAGGCATCTCGTCCTGCGGATTGGGGAACAATTTGCATCAGTCCATAAGCCGGGATATGACTCATTGCATAGGGATTGAAGGCACTTTCGGTTTCAATAATGGCATACACTAAGGCGGGTTCTAATTGAAATCGTTGACTGTGTCGCATGACTTGTGCCGCATAGTGGCGCTGTTGCGATTGGGTATGGTTTTTGACCATATTGAAGAGGACAAAATGACGGGTTTTTTGGTTGTAGCGATCAGATTGGTAGGCTGTTTTTATCAAAAAATCCGCATAGCGATTGGCACGCCATTCGGTAGCAATAGGTTTGTTATCTTGATCCAGCACTAGCTCATATAAAAAAGGCTGTTGCCCGGTGGCGATGCGTTTATCTGATAGCAAATCGACTTTTGAAGGGTTTTCCGGCGTGAGCAGGGTACTGATAATCGCGGCTTTTAATGTTTGTTTAGACGCCTGGTCGATTAGGGTTTCAACGCGTATTTGTCCGCTCTTAAAATTGACCAAGGCGCGGCTTTGATAATGATCGGTATATTTCACATATTCTTTGGGCGAGGCGACTTTTTTATCCCCCCAGGTTTTGGTCAGCTCGGCAACAAGTGACTTAATTTGACGTTTAACCAGTTGGTCGATTTGGGCGTTACCGGTAATGGGAATGTGTGCAGTGACGGCGCTAGGTAAATCGCCGTTAGAGAGTTGTTGGGCAGACTTTAAACTTTGACGGATCTGGCTGGGTTGGCATCCGGTGATGCCGCTTAAAGCGCTCAAGCCGATTAGTGTTAAAAAGTTTCGACGTTTCATAGGCCTCCCATTCTTAGGGTTAATCGAGTTGCCCTTATGTTTTTATGCTGTTAATAACGGCTCGGTAATTGCGCCACTTCGGAAAGTCGCCAGGCCTGGTCATTTTTAGAGGCTTCCAGGGTCTCTTCAATCCGATCATCCAGTTGCCAAAAAAAATCAATGCCTGTTAGCGATTCAACTTCATCAATGGTGGTGACATAGTCTAACAAATTTCCATCTTCAGGCGCGGTTTGCGGCATAACAAAAGCCAAAGCAATTGGCGAGATTCCTTTGTCCGCCGGGCGAATAAAAATTTTATAAAAGGCCTTCGGAATTGCAATTTTAGCAGTGGTTAGCCATTTGGGTTTGGGATCAAAAATAGGCCCGGTCATTACCCAAAATTTGGGATACCATTTTGAAAAATAATCTGCACTGACCTCCTCAAGGCGTTGCCAAATTTTGGTATTAAACTCTGTCAGTTGCGGTGAAATATTGGTCATTAAAAAGGTTTGTTGTTGCGCTTTATAACCATAGCGGCTGGCAATGACGTAATTGGGGGCATTGTGACCACGACTGTAACCACTGCCTGTATAGTCTTGGTATCGAATGCGTTTTAGGGAACGCCAGTCGGTTTGAAAACGGGGGCGTTTGCCAAAAGGTTTTTGGCTTTGAGTGACTTGATAAGTCACCCAAAGCGGATTGGCCAGTTTTTCGGAATAGGCGAGCATAAAACCTTGATTGCGCAGAATATGGGTTAAATTGTCTAAGTTCTGTTGGGTTTTGGGCACGCCCATATACACCATACTGGGTCTGGCAATTTCGGTTTCATAGCCATAAACCGCTCCCGCAATCAGTAGCAAAAAACCAGAAATCATCGGTAACCAGAAAAAACTGAGTTGCAATAATTTCGGTTGGGTGGCTAGTGCTTTAAAAAAGAGTCGCAGCGGTGTTTTGGGTAGGGGGTTTGGGCGCATAGGGTTAAAGCCTAAAGATCTCAAGTTGCGATTATTCATTTGAACCGTTTCGTTTTTCTGAGGCTTATTTTAACGTAATTTGAAAAGGCTTTTGCTAAAGCCTCTCAGCGGTTGTTTAAAACGCCATGCCGGGCTATTGGGGTGAAGAGTAGAAAAAAGTCAATAATTCTAATAAATTAAATTGATTAAGTTGTAATATCTTTTATAGAACTCTTCACATTTATTGCGATTTAATGCTTATGATAGTGGATTGAGAAATAATTGTGCTCTTGGCCAATTGGAAAAGCAAATGAATCAAAAAATTTTAAATTTGATTAATGACAGCGAAACGATTGTGTTTTATTGTGAATATTCACCCAAATGGCCAGTGTTATTTTTAACGGAGAATTTTAGTTATTTCGGCTATTCCCCTGATTTACTGTTGTCGCAAACATTAGCGTATCCTGACATTATTCACCCCCAAGACTTTATGATGCTTGAAGCACAAGTAGCAGAGCAAGCTGAGGTTGGCGCGCCCTTTTTATCTGAGCGGGTACGTTTGAGGAAAGCCGATCACACTTATGTTTGGGTGGATATTCGCATTACCTTTGAGCGCGGAGCGCTTGGGGAAGTGACGCATCTTTTGGGTAAAATTGTTGATGTGACTCGAACGGTTGAGGCAGAAGAAAAGCTACAATTGTTTGCGCAGGTCATCCATCAGACCGCTGATTTGATTAAAATCACCGATAAGGCCGGTCAGTTGATCTTTGTGAACCAAGCTTTATTAGATAAAACAGGTTATTCAGAAGCCGAATTGATTGGTAAAAACCCTGCTATCTTAAAGTCAGAATTGCGAGATCCTGAAATTATTGCGGAAATGTGGCAAACCATCTCATCCGGGAAAACTTACCGACAGAGATTGGTAAACCGTTGTAAAGATGGTTCAACTTATTGTGAAGAAATGACGATCAGTCCAATTTTTAACCGTGATGGAGAGATTGAATATTATGTGTCAACGGGTAAAGATGTGAGTGAACAGGTAAAAATGCAGCAGGCATTAAATGACTTGGCGATGAAAGACCCCTTGACCAACTTATGGAATCGTCGTTATATGACAGAGGCGATGGAAACGGAGTTAAAACGATTGAGTCGTGAAGGCGCCCCGCTCAGTGTGATGATGTTAGATGTAGATCGATTTAAAAGCATTAATGACCGATTTGGTCATGATGTGGGTGATGATTGTTTAATTGGTATTGCACGGTTATTGAGTGAAACCGTTAGAACGACCGATTTAATAGGACGCTGGGGTGGTGAGGAATTTTTATTGTTGGTCAGGGGTGGGGATGCAGCATCCATTGCGCAATTGGCAGATAAGTTAAGAAGGGCGGTTGAGGGGTATTCGTTTAACACCGTTGGCCGAGTCACTATGAGCATTGGCCTCACGGATTATGTGGGGAGTGAAGCTTTAGATGCACTGTTGAAGCGTGCTGATGAGGCCTTGTATTTAGCGAAAAACAACGGTCGAAACCGTGTTGAAGTGCTGTGAACTCGTTGAGATCTTTGCACAAACTGCCGTCACGAATAAAAATGGTTAACATTTTTCTTTTGCATCCCACTCATGCAAAGGGTTCTAGTCTTGGAAAAAGGCTAATACCTCGGATAAGTTTCCTTTGAATTGGCTGTTTTGATTGTTTTTTTGCTGTTGATAGTCATACATGGGGTCATAGTATTCTACTAGTAGCGTTTGGATCCAGGCAAGATGCATGCTGGTTTCGTGAGTTCTTTGCTGGTGATCACACGCCTGTTGAAACTGAGTCATCACCCGCTGATAACGTTCCCCGCCCAGGCGTTTGCGTATGCGAAAAATAGCAGCTTGCATAAAAGCTTGCCACTTGGCTATATTCGGGTAGAGCGCTTGAGTCGCAATCACATATTCCTGATGGGTAATTTGTAACCTTTTTTCCAAAGGCGTGTCTAATTCAATATATCGTCCTTTTTTTAACGCTCTGTAAAGGGGCATAGGGATATTGATCGAACCAATATTGGCTGACTCATCTTCGATAACCAGATGTTTGACACCTTGCTCAAGTTGGCGAATCACCGCCATTGCCAAGCGGTTTTCAAAATTGATTTGCGTTGGCTGGGGCGTTGGGTAGCCACCAAAAGTAGACCCCCTATGATGCGCCAATCCTTCTAAATCAATGGCATGATTCAGTTGTGAAATGACTAATGTCTTGCCCGATCCTGTGCGCCCTGAAATAATCGAGGACAAAATAGATGAGTCGGTTTGCACTTCTGGGTTCAGTTGTTCGGTTAAGTTTTCAAGTTGATTGAGCAAATAGCGTCGAAAAGCTTTATAGCCACCTTTTATGCGAGTAATGGCTATGCCTTGATCTTTTAGCCATTGTTGTGAAATTTTCGAACGCATTCCCCCTCGAAAACAATATAGCAAGGCATTTGGGTTGGCATCAATAAAATCTTGCCAGGCGCCGATCCTTTGTTCTCTTAACGCTGGCGTGAGCAATTGATGGCCTAAACTAACAGCATGATCATGACCTTGTTGCTTGTAACAAAGACCGACTTGTTGGCGTTCTTCATCATTCATTAATGGCAGGTTGGTTGCGGTTTCAAAAGCCCCTTGTTGGAATTCAATGGGCGCGCGCACATCAATTAAAGGCGTACGGTCAAGCACGATGGATTTAAAATCCTGGATTTGGGGCAAATCGTCATCAAATTCAGTGATCTGCATTAAATCACCTCAACGCAATGGCTTTGTGATGATTTTGGGTGAGTGGTGCCAATGGCCTGAAGGGTTAACCCTTGAGCCGTCGCTAAGGCTTGAAATTCAGGGATGGCATCATTGCGAACCACAGCCAGTAATCCCCCTGACGTTTGTGGATCGCATAAAATCATTTTTTGGGTGTTATCACGAAGGGGCGAGACTTTATGACCATAACTGGCAAAATTACGTTCACTGCCGCCGGGGGTACAACCTTGTGATAAATAGTCGAGCACATGCGGTAGCAGGGGCAGTTTGTCATATTGAATTTGGGCAGCAATCTCGCTCCCCTCGCATAATTCAATGAGATGTCCCAATAAACCAAATCCGGTAATATCGGTTAAGGCTGTGACGCCATCCAGTTTGGCTAGGTCATGGCCGATTTGATTAAGGGTGGTCATGGCATCAATGGCGGTGTTGAGGTGTTCCGGTTGCAATTTTTTTTGTTTTTGCGCGGTAGTGAGAATGCCGATGCCCAGTGGTTTGGTTAAAAATAACGTACCGTTAGGTTCAGCAGAGGCATTGCGTTTTAAAAATTGATTTTCTACCAAGCCGGTGACGGCGAGACCAAAGATGGGTTCCGGTGCATCAATCGAATGGCCGCCTGCTAAAGGAATGCCCGCAGCTTCACAGGTTGCCCGACCACCGTCAATCACCTGTTGGGCAATCTCGGCAGACAAGGTATCAATGGGCCAACCCAAAATGGCAATGGCCATTAATGGTTTGCCACCCATGGCGTAAATATCACTGATGGCATTGGTGGCAGCAATTTGTCCAAAAGTAAAAGGATCATCAACAATGGGCATGAAAAAGTCTGTGGTGCTTAATACGGATGTGCCATCGCCGAGATCATAAGCTGCCGCATCATCTTTGGTGCTGTTGCCCACCAAGAGCTTTGGGTGGGGCGTCAGCGTAAGTTGAGTTTTAAGGATGTCTTCCAGTAATTGTGGAGAAATTTTGCAACCACATCCGGCGCCATGGCTATATTCGGTTAATTTAATGGTTGAAGTCGGGGGCGAGTTAGCCGTCATGAAAAAATCCTGTTGAAATTCGGGTAGTCAATGCGTGTAATATTACCATAAGATTGGTTTTTCTCATTATCGCTAGAGGGGTTGTTATGGAAAACTATTATTTTCAACTGTTGTTAAGCGTGGTTTTACTGTTAGGTTATTTATTTTCCAAATGGACAATCAGCAAACTGTTGAAGCGCTTAGGCATTGCTAAAAAAGTGCCTGAAATTCGGGTCAAAAATGTCACTCGCTATTTTCATCTGGTGTTGTTTTTAACGCTGTTGGTGTTGGTGATGATGGTGTGGGGGGTGGATTATAGAGGCTTACTGGTGTTTGCCTCTTCCATCTTAGCCGTTATCGGTGTGGCATTGGTCGCTCAATGGTCTATTTTGAGTAATATTACGGCAGGGGTCATCGTGTTCTTCTCTTTTCCGGCACGCATTGGCGATACCATTGAAATCGTTGATGGCGCCACCAAAATGAAAGGCACAATTACCGAAATCAATTTATTTCAAGTGTTATTGGAAGATGACAAGGGACAAGCGGTTGCCTATCCAAATAATTTAATCCTGCAAAGACCGGTTATCAAGGTCGCGACGACTTCAGCTAATAAAAGTACCAAAGCTACTTTGCAAAAACGATTAGAAGCTCGCCCGGCTACGCCGAACGGATTAAAGTCTTAAATGGCATTAAATAATTTTTTGATTATATAAGAAAATGGTTAAGTGTTATATTAATCCAATTTTAATCACTGCCACTGTTGGTGCTAACCCCTTGTTTGGCCAGCATAGAATGGAGAGCGCATGGTCACTTACCCCAAATTTCAACAACTTAAGGCACACTTACAACAAGTGATTGTTGGTCAAGAAGATTTATTGGATCGAATGATTATTGCGCTGTTGACGGGCGGTCATCTCTTGCTTGAAGGACCACCAGGCCTGGCAAAAACCACAGCGGTGAAAACGCTGTCGGACAGTGTTAAGGCTAGTTTTCAGCGTATTCAGTTTACGCCGGATTTAATGCCGGGAGATGTGACGGGTTCCGATATTTTGGAAACCAATACGGGTCGGCTGACCTTTGTGAAAGGGCCTATTTTTCACGAAATCATTTTGGCCGATGAAATCAATCGCGCCCCCCCTAAAGTGCAATCGGCGTTGCTTGAAGCCATGGCGGAAAAACAAGTCACGGCGGGCGGGGTAACACGAACTTTGCCAGATTTATTTATTGTCATGGCGACCCAAAATCCCTTAGAGCAAAGCGGTACCTATCCGCTGCCTGAAGCTCAATTAGATCGTTTTATGTTACATGTGCAACTGGATTATCCGTCTGAAGACGAAGAGCTGATGATTTTAAGGCGGGATCGCGCACGGCATTTTGGTGAAGATGTCGCGGAGTTGAATGCCTTAATTACGCCAAAGGATGTTTTAGAAGCTCGACATCAAATTTCTGAACAATATGTTTCAGAAGCGGTCGAACACTATATTGTTGCCTTAACCGGCGCAACGCGGCGCTTGCAGCAATGGGATGAATCTTTAGCCGGCGTACTAGAAATTGGCGCCTCGCCTCGTGCCTCTTTGTCGCTATTGCATGCCGCCAGTGCCAAAGCTTGGTTAGTGGGTCGCGATTATGTAACCCCCGATGATGTCATTGCCCTTTTACCGGATGTACTACGCCATCGTATTCGAGTCAGTTTTTCAGGTCGTGCTAAACAGTGGACAGAAGAGGGGGTTATTAACAAGATTATGGAATTGGTTCCGGTTCCACTATCAGCAGACCATGCGTTTAATTCATTGGCGAGCAACTAGTTAATGAAGTGGTTAGGGCTGAGTCGTTGGGTTCAAAAAGGGTTGGCGGTGACAACGGCGTCAGCTTTTGTGGATCAGGTGTCCTCTCCTATTTTATCGGAAGCGGAAATTCATCGATTGGCAGATGAAATTGCCGATGTCGCCTCTCGCCCTATCGAGAATCCCAAAGCCAGTGAAGCCTTAAAGCAAGGCGAGCAAGCCAGTCGATATTTGGGTTCGGGCATGGAATATGAAGAAAGTCGACTTTATCAACCGGGGGATGAGGTCCGGCGGCTAAATTGGCGTTTAATGGCTCGTACGGGTCAAGCCTATACAAAACTATTTCAAGAAGAACGTCAAGAAGGTTGGGTGGTTATATTAGATCAACGTCCATCGATGCGGTTTGGCACTCAGTCACAATTAAAGGTAACGCAAGCAACTCGAGTGGCGGGGTTTTTTGCTTGGCAGGCAGAGCAGTCTAATCTGCCTTTTGCGGCCGTCGCTTTGGGTGAAACGGTTCGCAACTCTGCCATCTTGGAGGGCCGCTCAACTTACGCACGCTTTATGGATTTTGCAGCGGTTCCTTGCCCACCTTTAGCAATAGAGCAAGGCCCACAATTAGAAGATGAGTTATTAGATTGTCAACATCGACTCAAGGCGGGGGATCGTTTGCTGATCATTAGTGATTTTAAGGACTTAACCGAACGAGCTTTGCAGTTGTTAGCAGCTTTGCAAGCCAAGGTGATGGTAAAAGCCATCTTGATTTACGATCCAGTGGAAAAGCAGTTGCCAGCTATTTCGGGTATGAGCTTGCACGCTTTAAGTGGCGAGGGTCAACTTAAATCTTTAACATCGGAGCAACAGCAGGCTTATCACGCTTGGGCGGCAGACTACTTCGCTGAAAAACATCAGCAGTTGGTCAACTCGGGTGTTTGGGTGGTGAGTTTGGCGACGACCGAAACCTTAGCGCAATTAAATTATCGGCTGATGGCGGAGGCGGGGCATGTCTCATTCAGCTACGCCTAAAGTAGATGAAACACAATTAATGGATATTGAGTTGCCTTTGGCACCGGGTATCGATTGGCTGGGGATGGGTCAGAATGTGTTACTGATTCTGATCGTGGTGGTGATATTGACTGGGATCTATTGGGCAATGACTCACTATTGGTTAAGAATCAGGCTACAGCTTCAACTGCGTCATCAGCTTAGGCGCTTCACAAAATCAGCAACCTTAGTTGAACGTCAAAAAGTTCAAAATAAAGTCTATCAAACCTTTTTGTTAGCACAGCGCCATCAGTTGATTCCGATGGTGACGGCGGCTGAATTATCGCAACTCATTAACCAGGCCTGCTTTTCTAAAACGGGCGTTTCACGTGAAACCTTTAGCGCCTTATTGCAACAATTTGATCAGGTGTTATCAAAGCACCGCCCAAAACTGACATGGGTTTTAGCCACTGCATTTCAGAAGCTCCTTTGCCGTTTAAGTTTTCGCAAAGGGTGCAATGATGATTGATGTCTTAGGATTATTGGAATGGGTGAAACATTGGGATCAAGTGCATTTTTTGCACCCGGAATGGTTTGCCGGCTGGGGGGGATTAGCCTTGTTGGCGCTATGGCATCGGTTTCGTCCCGGTCAGACGGATTGGCAACAAGTGGCACAAGCACAGGCGATGGTGTTTCGCCATTCATTGATTGATCGAATGGCTTTTAGAACGCCACCCGTTAAAGCGATGCGGTGGCAGCAGCTTTTATTGCACTTATTACGTTGGTTATTATTGGGTTTGTTAATAACTGCCTTGGCGGAACCCGTTTATCAAGTGGAGCTGCCCCCGGAATCGCAAACAAAAACCGTTAGGGATATTGTTATGGTGGTTGAAACATCGGTGAGTATGGGGTTGGAAGACTATCAAGTCTCTGGCATTTCGGCAACGAGGTTAGATGCGATTAAATCCGTGTTGGATCAATTTATTTTGGGAATGCGTGGCAATCGATTTAGTTTGATCTTGTATGCGGAGTCGGCTTATACATTAATGCCGCTAACCTCAGACAATCACACAACAAGGTTAATGCTGAAACGCTTGAGACCCTATCTGGCGGGGAGAACGGACGAAGCAATAGGCGAGGCATTAGGCTTGGCATTAAAGCAAACAGAGCGAGCAACCGAGACCACTCAGAATCGGGTAGTGGTATTGATATCGGATGGAATGACGCGTGACAGTCGCATTCCGATATCGGAAGCCATTAATTATGCACAAGGACTCAATGTGCCGATTTATACCATTGGTGTGGGTGGGGAGCAGGCATCTGCTGATCAACGCGAATTTAGCGGCTTGCTTTATCAAACGCTGGAGGCATCGCCTTTAAAGACAATCGCGGAACAGACAGGTGGGCGTTACTATCGTATTGGCGGCAGAGAGGATTTGCAGGCCGTTCTCGCTCAAATAGATCAAACAGAAGGCGTTGAAGTGCCCGTCACCAGCGCTAAATTTCAATGGCGTTCACTTGTTAATGAATTATTAGTGCTCAGTTTTGGCGTGTTTATGCTGTATTTTGGCTGGATGCAATGGGTCGCGAAACGGCTACAACGGGAGGGCGTGTGATCGAGACCTTTTTAGCCTGGCAGTGGCGTGATAGTGATCTCCTTTGGCTGTTGTTGCTTCCGTTTGTTTGGGGCGTTTTGGCGTTTAGTTGGCGACGTCATCGCAATAACCTCTATGCACAAGATCATTTATTACCCTGGGTTAAGGTTCCCAATATGGATGCCAAAAAAGCGTTAAAAACCACCAGGCCTGGGCGTTTTTTCGGTAGGTTTGTGCAACCCAAAGGCTTGATAATGCTGGCTTGGATGGCTATGGTGATTGCGTTGGCGGGTCCAAGAACCCTAGTGCCTTCTCCCGAGCAAATCAGCCGTTCCGGTGTGGATATTTTGGTGGCAATGGATGCCTCTCGTTCAATGATGGCACAGGATGTCGCGCCGAATCGGTTTTTGCACGCGAAGGCTTTGATAGAGTCGTTGGTAAACCGTTTAGAAGCCAATGATCGAGTTGGGTTAATGGTCTATGCCGGCAGGCCGCATTTGGTCGCGCCTTTGAGTTATGACCGTGAATTATTCCAATATTATCTCAATTTGGTGCGACCCGGCATTTTGCCGACATTAGGCTCTCAGGCAGACGATGCGATTGCATTTGGTTTATCCCATTTACAACAGACGGCAGGGAAAACTCAAATATTATTGCTTTTTACTGATGGGGGTCAACCGTCGAATATTGCCAATAATCAATCATCGCCATTGAAAGTCAAAAAGGTGTTTCCGGGTCAGCTACGTGTGATTGGCGTTGGCCAACCACAACCGACTGTGATTCCAAGCCAGGCGCATCCGACAGGCGCTTTACATGTGAATGGTCGCAAGGTGATGACTCAGTTAGCGTCGGATTCGCTTGAAAAACTCGCAGAGCAATGGCAAGGCCGAACTTTGATAGCCGGTGAGTCGTTAGCTTTTTTGGAAGGGTTTTTAAAGGATATCAGTGCGCAAGCGCAAGCGAGATCTGAACAGTCTTCAAAGCCGATATGGAAGGATCATCATAAGCCCTTTATTGCGCTGGCATTTTTTGCGTTATTGTGGGCTTTTTATCCGCTGAATTTCTTGGGAAATAGACGAAATAAAAAGTCTCAACAGCCTTTATTGATGGGGGTAATGGGGGTTAGTTTCTTTTTCGTTATGGGGGGAAGTGATCCTGTTAGAGCACAATGGATGCAACAAACGTCGGTCAAGCAGGAACAACGTGCTTATGATGCTTTTCAATCACAGCGGTATGATGAGGCCGAGCAAACGTATCAGGATTTAAGCTATTTTAATGGCATATTGGGTGCGGGTGCATCGGCTTATCGCAAGCAGGATTATGAATCAGCTGTGGTGTATTTTCAACAGGCAGCCATGCAAGCTGAATCTGATCAAAAGCGTGCTTATGCTTTGTTTAATTTGGGAAATACTTTTTATAAAGCGGGATTGTTTGCACATGCAATTGAGTCTTATCAACAAGCATTATTGTATAAACCAAATTATGAAAAAGCCAAGCATAATCTAGACTTGGCACAAAAAGCACGACAACGCCAATCGGGTCAACAACAAAATCAACAACAGGGTGAAGGGCAAGGGCGTGGTAAAAACAGTCGTGATAATGAAGGGGCTTTTTATGGTGGACAAAAACCCGATCCCGGTGCGGGAGAAGGCGCCTCAGGAGATTCGCCTGAAGGCGAGATGGAGGGTAAAGAATTTGTGTTACCCGAAGCAGAAGACCCAACCGACTTCACCCTTAAATCACCGCAATCTTTTGCATTGAACAGCTCAGCGAATGCGATTTTGGATCAACAACAACGTAGAAAACGGATAGAGCAGTTTGACAAAAATATGCAAGCCATACAAGACAATCAATTGGCGTTGCTGAAGCATTTGTTTGAACGAGAAGAAGGGTTTCAAGCTCGACAAATGGAATCTCACCCTTTACCTGGTGTGCAACCATGGTAGCGAAGAGATGGCGGCGACTGACTTTACTGGTGGGGCTATTGCTGAGTGTCTCCGTTGTTTGGGCAGATGAGATACGTATGGCTCCCAACCAGGTGTTTATGGGTCAAGCAGTGACTTGGGTATTAGAAGGTCCCGGGATAGAGTCAGCTTTAGAAGAGGCTGACTTGACGGAATTAAAACAGTCCTTTTATATTGAGCGCATGTTTGGGGGAGGAGATCGGTTGCGGATTAAAATGGTTCCTTATCATCCCGGGCTAATAACCTTAAATCCCATTCGATTGGGGCCAAAGCACTATCAACCGCCAGTGATTGAGGTGACTGAAAACCCGGCGATAAAGGTGGTCTGGCAGGCACCAAAAACCGATGAAAGAGCCTATCAAAATCAAGTGGTCTATTGGCGGACACAAGTTTTGGCAGAAGATGCCGAATTTTCGATTAGCGTAGAGTTGCCTGAAAATGGTCAGGGAAACGTTCAATGGCTGGAAACAGCCAAAGAGGATGGCAGATCGGGTATTTTAGGCCATCAATGGCGTTACACCAGTGGGGTACAGTTAATCGAAACGGGTGAATTTTCAGTGTCCTCACCCAGGTTTTGGGTGAGGAACGCCACGCAACAGCAATGGTTGTTTGTGGCACCGCCAATCAATATTCGAGTGCAACCTTTGCCAGGATTTGTACCCAGAAACCTCCCTGTCGGAAAGCTACAGTTAACGTCAGAATTTCCTAAGTATTGGGTTGAAAAAGGCGCATTACAGATCTGGCGGTGGCGATTGGATGGCACGGATTTACCCTTAAAAGATTTTCCAAATTTAATCGAGGGATTGCCGTCACAGCAAGGATTCGAGTGGTTGAGCGCATCAAAATGGCTGGTTAGCAATATTCAGCTTGATGGTCTGCATTCGAGTATGAAAATTGAACAACCTTTTCGAGTCAATCAATATGGTTGGGTAAGGTTCCCGCCTCTCAGGTTGAGCTATTTTGACGTGGAAACCGGTAAGTTGGTTGATCAGTTTGTCGATTCTCAAGGGGTTTTATCGGTACCGAGTTGGATGATTTGGCTGGCAAAAGCACTTTGGATACTCCTGATGGCAATGGGCTTGATGGTGGTTTTGCAGCTGCTTCGGGCAGTATATTTAAAACGCCGTCTGTTGCACGCCTTACGTCAGGCAAAACAGAGCGAAGAAATATGGAAGGCGATTCAAGTGTGGACAAATAATAGCCAGGCCTGGCTATTATTGAATGCCCCTGGCTTAGATGGCGGTGAAGGATCCTCACAAAGTTTAGGCCAGTGGTTGAATTGGTTTGAAAATCGCTATGGTGCTATAGATCAAGCTGCGTTATTGGTTGCCGGCTTGAATGACTGTTTTTATGGTCGAACGTCGCTGCAAGTCAAACGGTTAGCATTGGATTGGGCAAAGTCCTTGCCCGATTTAGATTTGATCCCGCTTAAAATGATGGCTTTGAATCTTTTGAGCAGGTATTCGGTATATAGACGACTACAGCACTAATACGTAACGCTTTGATTATAAATCAATTCCATTGTTTCAGTATTTGCTAATATTTATTTAATAACCCCATCTAAACTGTCAATCTTAATTAATATTGAGATTCACAGAATAGTTTGTATAATATCGTTATTTCCACAAAGAGATAACGCTTATGCCTTTAATCGATCCCTTTAATCGAACCATCAATTATTTAAGAGTGTCTGTGACGGATCGCTGTAATTATCGGTGTGGTTATTGTATGCCTGAACAAGGCGTGCATCCCGAGGGACGTCATACGGAATATTTAGACTTTGATGAATTAGCACGGATTATTGAAGCTTTTGTGGCTTTGGGCGTGACTAAGGTGCGCATTACCGGTGGCGAACCCTTGGTCAGAAAAGGGTTAACCGATTTTGTCGGGTCAATTAGTCCACTGGACGGCTTGCAAGAAATTGCTTTGTCCACCAATGCACATCATTTAGCGAAGCATGCTGAGCCTCTAAAGCGGGTAGGCCTTCATAGAGTCAATATTTCGATTGATTCTTTGCAGCCTCATAAGTTTCATCAAATCACCCGAGGAGGCGATTTAGAAAAGGTTTTGCAAGGTGTCGATGCCGCATTAGCAGCTGGGTTAAATCCGGTCAAATTTAATATGGTGGTCATGCAAGGCACCAATGATGATGAAATTGAGGCGATGGTGGATTATGGTATTGAGAAAGGAGTTGAAGTGCGGTTTATTGAAACCATGCCAATCGGCCCCGCCGGCATGAGCATGATGGATCAACACTACCCAATGGAAAAAATTTTAGCGCGTATTCGGGCGCACTGTGGAACGAGCTTGATTCCATCAACCGGAAAGTCTCATGACGGGCCATCCAAAAACTTCCAGATTACAGCAACAGACGCCAAAATTGGGGTGATATCCGCTGTGTCTCAACATTTTTGTGAAAGTTGTAATCGGGTTAGATTAACGGCGAGAGGGGTATTGGCTTTGTGTTTGGGGCAAGAAGATTCGGTCGATTTACGCAAACCCTTACGTCAAGGCATTTCGGATGATGGCTTGCAACAGTTGATTGTTGAAGCCATGTTAAAAAAGCCGGAAAGACATTTTTTTAAAGAGAATGTTCACAATATTGAATTTCGTCAAATGGTGTCATTAGGCGGTTGAGTCAGGTAACTAAGGTATTTTGGAGATAAAGAAATGTTAGATATTTTTTATTTTGCAAGTTTTCGGGAAGCATTAGGTCAAAGCCAAGAACAATTGCCTTTGGCTTCTTATAAAACGGTTGCTTGTTTATTGGATGATTTATCAAAGCGTGGTGATGCTTGGCAGCTTGCATTAAGTGCTAACCCAAATTTGCAAATTGCTGTAAACCAGACCATTGCTGACCGTTCAACACGATTGAATGCGGGCGATGAAATTGCGTTTTTCCCGCCGGTAACAGGGGGCTGACAAATGACGGATTTTCCGTTTATCAAAGTGCAAACGGCTGATTTTGATTTGACGACAGAAGTGAAAGCCTTGCGTGAAGGCCACAAAGATATTGGCGCGGTGGTGGCATTTGTCGGTACGGTGCGTGATATTAATGAGGGTGAAGATATTTGTGCTTTAGAATTAGAGCATTATCCGGGAATGACCGAAAAGGCCTTAGAGTCAATTCGTTTGCAAGCGCATCAGCGCTGGCCGCTGCAAAGTAGTCTGGTTATTCACCGCATCGGCAAAATGCAGCCCTGCGACCAAATTGTCCTGGTTGCGGTGGCATCACGCCATCGCGAAGCCGCTTTTGAAGCCGCAAATTTTATTATGGATTACTTAAAAACCAATGCGCCTTTTTGGAAAAAAGAAACCTTGCCGGATGGTGCTGAAAAGTGGGTTGATGCGCGGGTATCGGATAAGGAAGCCGAAGCAAAGTGGTTGTCAAAAACAGGTTAAATAACATCCTCCCTTTAAAAAATGAGACTTTTGAACAAGATGGCTATACGAATAAAAATGGTTAAAATTTTTCTTTCGCATCCCTCTCATGCAAAGGTTTCAAAAATATGAGAACGTTTAGAGAATTTTTATGAAGTCATTTGATGAGGCCTTATCTTTTTTATTAGCAAAAGCCACGGTTACCCCACATACAGAAAGCGTTGTCTGCGCCCAAGCCAGAGGAAGGGTGTTGGCTAACCCCGTCATCTCCTCGGTCAATGTGCCGCCTTATGATAATAGTCAAATGGATGGCTATGCCATTGATGTGATGGATTTAACGCATGAAAAAGTGTTTGACGTCAGTCAACGCATTCCGGCAGGAAGCTTACCCACGCCATTAAAAATCGGCACCGTTGCGCGGATTTTTACCGGTGCCCCCATTCCTGAATCTGCCAATGCGGTTATTATGCAGGAGCAAACAGAAACCCTAGGCGATAAAGTGAAAATCGACGATAAAACGGCCAGGCCTGGTCAAAATATACGCCGTAAAGGAGAAGATATTGCCATAGGGGATGAGATATTAGCAAAAGGTCATCGTCTAAGAGCACAAGACTTAGGGTATATCAGTTCTATTGGGATTAAAGAAGTTGAAGTCTATCGTCCATTAAAAATTGCCATTTTTTCAACGGGCGATGAGCTTTTAGAGCCGGGACAGACCCCAGAGCCGGCAAAAATTTTTAATTCGAATCGTTATCTACTGTCGGGAGCTATTCCGCAGCTTGGCTTTGAGTTGATCGATATGGGGCGCGTAGAAGATGATTTTGACGCGACCTTGTCAGCGCTTAAAAAGGCAGAAAAACAGGCGGATGTTGTGATGACCACCGGCGGTGTTTCTGTGGGGGAAGAGGATCATGTCAAGTCAGCGGTTGAGGCTTTAGGGTCTTTAACCCTGTGGCAAGTGAAAATGAAACCTGGTAAGCCGCTTGCGTTTGGGAAAGTTGGTGAAACCCCATTTATTGGGTTGCCAGGCAATCCGGTTTCTGCTTTTTCGGCATTCTATTTATTTGCGCGGCCATTTCTGTTAAAAATGCAAGGAATGGCGAACTTCTGTTTGCAGCCTTATTGGTTAGCGGCAGACTTTAATTGGACAAAGCCAAGCTTTAGAAGAGAGTTTGTCCGTGTTAAACGGGTTAACGACTCAGATACTAAACAAACGCGATTGGCGTTATTTTCGCATCAAGGGTCAGGGGTTTTAACGTCAACGGTTTGGGCAGATGGCTTTGCGGTGATTCCTGAAGATACGGTTGTTAATCAAGGCGATCTGGTTGCCTTTTATCCATTTAATGACATGATTTAATGAGTAATGCTATGGAAATAAACAAACAACAAATATTGACCCATCTGGACGAAAAGGGTCAGGCGCGAATGGTCGATGTGAGTGAAAAATCTCATACTCATCGTGAAGCGAGAGCCATGGCCAGAATTTCAATGCAACCGGCCACTCTACAAATGATTCTGGATGGCAAACATAAAAAGGGAGATGTCTTGGCGACGGCTCGCATTGCCGGCATTATGGCGGCAAAACGGACGCCTGACTTAATTCCAATGTGTCACCCGCTGATGTTGACTTCTGTTAAGGTGGAGTTGCTGCCTAATTTTGAAAAAAACTATATTGAAATAATCGCAATTTGTAAGTTGGTCGGCCAGACGGGGGTGGAAATGGAAGCCTTGACCGCTGCTTCAACAGCAGCTTTGACACTCTATGATATGTGTAAGGCAGTTGATAAAGCGATGGTCATACATCATGTACAGTTATTGGAAAAGAAGGGCGGGAAAAGTGGGCATTGGCAAAGAGCCAATACCCTTGAGCAATGATTTTTTTTTGAGGGTTATTGAATGTTTGGGCTGTATTGAAGCGCTTCAGGCCCTTCATGATCGAGTAAAATTTCTAGACCCTTTTCTGGATAAAACCAATGATCAATGCCGTCAGATTGTTTTTCGATGCGTTGAGGATCACCAAAACGCATTTTTATCGCTCTTTCAGTTAATTGCTTTTTAGGAATTAAGGTGATTAATCGAATGGGTTTTTGCATGAGTGACAGTGCATCAGCTTTTAGGGGCGTCACTTCTCGGTTGCCCAACGCAGTGACAGTGGTTTTGGTTCCACGACTGTAAATTTGATTAAGCGCTTCTTCGTCAGCCGTAATGCCTAATGCAACGGTGCCTCGAATATTGCTGAAGGTCACATTGCCAAAAAAGATTTCGGCACTTTTTTGAGTCTCATCTTTTTGTGAAAAAACCTTAACTTCAATGTCATCGCCAAAAAACTGTTGTGCATCAAGCGCCGTATTTTTGTTTAATACTAACCCTAGAGCTTCTAACTGATTATCAGCGTTATATTGGCTTTTCCAAGGTAAGGCCGTTTCAGGAAGCTCCATACGACTTGGCGGCATAAACATCAGGATGACTGTTAATCCAACAGCGATAAATAAGGCAATCAAAAAGGGAGAAACACCTTTTTTGTTTGTCTGCTTAGAGGGGGATGCGTTTTGGTGTGTCATTAATTTGGGGTTCCCACGTTGTTTGAGTCTTCAGGGACTTCAGAATTGCTAGTCATATCTCTGGGGCAGAAACGTTCAATTTTAGAATCAATAATTCCTTTACCTGCGTCATAGACAGAAATACCGGTTTGTAAGAAGTTATATAAAACGGTAAAAAAGACCACGAGAGCACTAAAAAAGGTTCCAATTTTTTCAATAATGGAGGTAGATGAGTCGCTTTCAGAAAAATCATTCATCATCATGCCGCCACCAACAATATCTCCTAGGATGGCTGATATGCCAATAACAACAATCGCGATCAAATAAGAGATTAATAGGTTTCGACCTCTGCGCCAGGCGAGTGTCCAATGTGCGCTCACAAACCAACTGCCTTTTTCAGCGACGACTTTTTGATGAAAATAAAGATAGGCGATGACCATTGATGAAATAAGTGGCACTAAAATGAAGTAATAAGGGTTTCCGTGCCCCATTTCTAAAGATGCTTGTGAAATCGCTAAATGGGTTACGATGACATTAAAATTGAAAATATGATGAGGGTTTTTGGCAAGGTGTTTTTCTTGGTCAGTTACTTGATATTGCATAATGACTCTCTACGTAAGTTAGGGGAGTAGGTTTAAGGCGGTTTCAGTTTTTCAAGACTAAATTTTGCGCAATGATCAGGATTATACCTTAATTTTAGATCCCTTAAAGTTTGAGTGTGATTGCTCTCTAGCTTTTGAAACCCATTAAATAGTTTGTAAAAGCGTCTGCAGGCATGGGTTTGCCAAATTTAAAGCCTTGAAAAATTTGGCAACGATTTTTCTGAAAAAAATCAACATGAAATTGCTTTTCAATCCCTTCTGCGACAACCCTCAATTTAAGGCTTTTGGCCATGGCGAGGATCGTTTTGACGATAGCCTGACCTTCTTGTGTCTCCATGTTTAGGATAAAGGAACGGTCGATTTTAATGGTATCAATCGGGAAGCTATGTAAATAAGCTAATGAAGAATAACCCGTTCCAAAGTCGTCGATGGAAATGGAGACACCCAGTTTCTTTAGATTATTGAGAATACGTATGTTTTTATCTGCTCGGCTCATCGCTAGGCTTTCAGTGATTTCTAGGTCTAAGTATTTTGCATCTAAAGTAGAATCTAACAGTAAGGTGCCAATGTCTTCTGAAAGTGTCGGATTTGAAAATTGACGGCTAGATAGATTGACCCCGATGACCAAGTCTGAAAAACCCATTTCATGCCATTTTTCAGTTTGTTTGATGGCTTGCTCAAGCACATATTGCCCAATTTCAATGATCAACCCATTACTTTCTGCAATGGGTATAAATTTATAAGGCAGGATCATTCCATGTACAGGGTGTCGCCATCTAACAAGCGCTTCGGCGCCAGTCGGTATCAGCGTTTGCGCATCTACTTGAGGCTGAAAAAAGACTTCGATTTCATGCTGGGAAAGCGCTTTGCGTAGGTCATTTTCCAATAAAACTTGTGCTTTTGATTCCGCATTCATGGAAGTTTGATAGAACATGAATTGGTTGCCCCCTGCACGCTTGGCTTCATTACGTGCAATATTGGCATGTGCAATCAGTTCACTTGCACTGTTACCATCTTGACCCAGTATGCTGACACCCATTGAAAAAGTAATGAATATTTCTTGATCTTGCATCATGATAACTTTGGAAACATCATAGAAAATGCGGCTTAACGATAAGTTTAGTTCTTGAGTCGATTCTGCATTTTTGATTAAGATGGCAAATTCATCACTACCCAACCGAGCAATAAAATCACTTTCGCGAGTGACGGCCTTTAAACGATTTGCGACGGTTCTGAGTAGTGCATCACCATTTTCTTGTCCTAAATGATCATTAACCTTCTTAAAGCGATCTATATCGAGAATGATCGTGGCACTGGTTTTATTTGGATCTATTTGTTTAGTAAACGCAGTTAGATGCTGGTTAAAATAGAAGCGGTTTGCCAAATCGGTTAGTTTGTCATGGGTTGATTGATAGTCAATTAAATCTTCGGCTCGATGGAGTCTGGAAATGTCTTGAACGGAACCGGTTATTTTTGATAATTTTCCTTGAGCATCAAAGGTGACTTCCCCTAAACAGTCAATATACGTGAGTTGATTATTGTGATTAAAAACTCGAAAACTGATTTGAAGGGTGGGGTGTTCAGGTGTGGTATCCTCTATTGCACCTAATACCAAAGGGAGATCTTTGGGGATGATGTTTCTAAAAAATTGATTGAGTGTAAGAGCCTCTTGATTGGGTACATCAAATAGTTCAAATGCCGATTCCGAGGCAATAATTCGATCAGAATGAGCATCCCACTCCCAATAGCCGAGTCTTGCAAGACGTTGAGCATAGGCCAATTGTGACTGGCTTATTCGTAAGCGGTCTTCTATATGACTCGCTTTAAGAGCATATTCAATTCGTCGCATCAACCATATCCAGTTGATGGGTTTGGCAATAAAATCTGTGGCACCACTTTGGTATGCCCGTTCCGCAGATTGGCGATTATCTTTTTCGGTAATGATAAAGATGGGGAGGACAGTAATTTTTTCGTGACGACGCATGGCTTCGGTAGTGGCATAGCCATCCATCTCAGGTAGAAACGCATCCATAATGACCAATGAAGGTGACTGTTGAATGAATAGTTTTAACGCTTCTTTTCCATTTTTGGCTTCCAATACAAGAAAATCGTTTTTGAGTAATATGTTTTTCAATGTGGCACGAGAATTTTCGTCACTTTCTGCAATAAGAATCGTAGTGGGTTGCTGAGTTTGTGGCGAGCTTTTTGAAAGAGGCATTTAAGTCCTACTTAAATTAATAAATGGATTCAAGAAAGAAAGTGTAATCCATTTTTTAGTGAAAAAAAATATTTGCCTAGCTTCCTATGTTCGATTTAGGCTTAATTGAGATGTCCTAAATTGGATTTCTTATTAAATTTTACTGTTAACCCAGGATACAAAGTCTTGAAGGTTTAGCGCCCCTGAGACGCGATCAACTTCTTGTCCTTTTTGAAAGATGGCTAACGTTGGAATAGATCGTATATTAAACTGAGTCGCTAATGACTGTTCCGTTTCAGTGTTTATTTTGATAAGCCGAGCCTTGGGTTCAAGCTGCTTGGCTGCTTGAGAAAAAGTGGGTGCAAACATCTTGCAAGGGCCGCACCAAGATGCCCAAAAATCAACAACAAGAGGTTGGTCGGTTTTATGTAAAGCTCGTATAAATTGTTCGCTGTTCATTTCAATGGGGTTGCCGGAAAATAAAGCTGATTTGCATTTTCCACAAGTGGGGGACTGTGTTAGCTTGTCACCTTCAATGCGGTTTAAACCGCCACAATGGGGGCACATCGTAATCATAATTTGGATTCCTCAATATTGACTTTTATTAGATGTTGGTTGCGATTGTTAATAATAACTATGGTCAGTTTTGAGTTATTCAAGCCAGTCAGGTTTGGGGCTTTGTCGTTTGCCGGCTTTTGAGCCTTCTTCGATGAAGCTGTGAAGTGTCTTGTCATGACAATGAATAATTTCTATGATGGCAGGGTTGTCAGATGTCAGTATGGCTTCAATACCATTTTGAATAGGATAGTATTTCATGTGTATTTCATCACGATATTCAAATAAGGCTGCAAATAATGGATCCCATGACCGAATAGCTCTCCCATTTTCAAAGCGTTTTTCCATTCCTTGAACATGTGCCTGTAGTATTGAAACTAGATCAGGGTTTTGAGTGGTTGTTTTGGCTTTAATTCCGTTTTTAATAAATACGGTTTCCCGAACAATCTCATGATGTTGTGCTAATAATTGTGAAAACAGGGCTTGATCTTTTTTGTGTTCTTCATCAGAGCCATGTCCATGGCGATAAAATCGAGGTTGTTCCATCTGTAAATTCTCTATGGCTTATTCAATTAAATATGATTTAGGATAAAAAAAGCGCAATGTCAATGCAAACATTACGCTTAGTCTTTTGAGGAGTGGATTCAAAAAGCTGAGGAGGCCAATTTGAACCCTTTTTGATTAATTTGAATTAAGTGAAAATGAAGGAATAACAACTTAAAATCAAAAAAAGAAAAATGAAAGACTAATTCCACTTAACTTTAGATTTAGTATATAAGCCTGTTAGTTAATCCTCAATGGGCTAAACTTGAAAGAGTGTTGAGAGCTCTGCCTAAGTATGAAGAAACCATGAAAACCTGGTAAAAACGGGCTTTCAATTTAGGGCGTCGCATTGGTTTGTCGGAAAAGTTAGATTTCAGCTTTCTGGGAGCTGAAGTAATTAGTCTGGGTTTGCAATTGAGCAGCATACTTTGACGGCTGTTGATTCTCGGCTTGTTGTTGGCTAGAATAGTTGCGTTCAACATTAGGGTTTTCGAGTGAAGCTTTTTCATTGACCGTCTGGAACTGTTTTAAATCACTGTAATTGAAATTATTTACTTTTGACTGATCTGATAGGGTGACCGTTGTATTTTGAGCTGAAGATGAACTAGATGTTGTTTTATCGGTTAATTTCGGCTCTTTTGAAAGAGGATCACTTAACCCATTCGCCTGTGTAAAGAGTGCTTGTGAAGCAGATGCAAGTGCTGGACCAATCGTATTCATAATCTGTTCCCCCAATAAATATTCAATTACTAGTATACGAGTTAGGTGTATAAAAGTCTAGTAATCTCAATTTGTTAGCACTTTAAAAATAAAAAGTCGCTAAATATGACCCTAGGGTCAATATCTATTGTCTGACAGCTTTTCATATAATGTTAACCATCTAAGAAAGTTTAAAAATTCTCATAACGAGGTGTGTCATGGCTGAACAAACAAATGAATTATCAATCGGTAAAGTTGTTTCTGTAGACGGCGAGGTTTATATTAAAGAGGCCTCTGGAGAAATTGTACCATTGATTGAGGGAATGAGTGTTTTCCCTGGTCAGATTATCCAAAGTGGATCAGACGGTTCTTTGTTGGTTGAGCTTTCTAATGGCCAAATATTTACATTAGGAAGAAATTCTCAAGCGGCCTTGAGTAATGAGTTGATAGATGGTGGCGATCCAGAAGAAAGCCAATCCACAAATGAATCTGTACAGGAAGCCATTAAAGCTGTATTGGCGGGTAACCTTGATGATTTAGATGAGACGGCTGCTGGTGAACAGGAGCCAACCAGTTCCAGTCTGCAATCTGCTAATGCAATTGATAATTCTGGTGCTCAAGGTGAATTGACGAGTGGGTTCGATACAACAACTTTTGAGGCTGGAGTTGACAATACAGAAGATAATTTTGGTCGCAGAGGCCAACAAGAAGGTTCTCCAGAGACAGCGAGTGCCAATGTTAACGACACCACCGACACCACCACCTTAACGCTGAACGACGTAGCGGTAGATGAAGGCGCAGGCACCGCCACGATCAGTGCAACGCTCGACCATGCACCGACCGATGAGCCATTAGTGATTGCGTTGGACAATGACGCGACCATTACCTTCGACGTAGGAGAAACCACAGCAACCTCAACGCCATTCTCAGTGCAAGGTGACGATGCCTATATCGATGGAGAAACCATCACGGTTAACGCCACAGTACAAAGTGGTGGAAGCGAGTTCGAAAACCTAGTCACAACAGACACAGCGACCGTAACGGTCAGTGACACCATCGACACCACCACCGTGAGCTTGAGCACCAGCGACGTCACCGAAGACAGCGGCGTGGTGACCTTCACAGCGACCCTAAGCAATCCAGGACAAACAGACGTCACCGTCAGCACCGACCAA
>Ga0210040_10000351_pt1 | contig 78571 bp, 49 predicted proteins | sample CryGeyCG12114_NA_FD_185462 | JGI IMG/M metagenome (GOLD analysis project Ga0210040, IMG submission 185462) | Groundwater microbial communities from aquifer - Crystal Geyser CG19_WC_8/21/14_NA (SPAdes) (version 2) | ecosystem: Environmental > Aquatic > Deep subsurface > Groundwater | place: USA...
GGATTAGCCGCTTGGCTTGCCGCCAGATATCGGCCGACCCCCACACGGTGCTCCTCAGCCAGCGGGTGATGTGGTCGTGGCTCAGCGCCCCGTCCAGCAGCCGCGACAAACCAGTGGCCGTCGTCGGGCCTGTCGAACTCAGCAAATAATCCGTGTACAGATCCAGCGTGCAGGTCTTCATAGCTCCTTCAAACGAGGCAAGATGCCTCACGACTGCGTAACATCAGTGAGGAATACAACAAAATTCCTTCGCACAGCGCAGTACCCAACAAACCACCAACCGTAAACAAATCAAGGTAGGGCGCTAGCTTTATCTACCGCTGCTAACGCCCCGTTTCCGGATGGTAGCGGGCGCCTGATTCTTTCACTACTCCAACTTTTTCGACTTGCTTGTATGTGTGGCCGTTACACTACCCTTACGCCCGCCGCGGGCCTGGCAAAACGCTTCGGCGCTACCCCCGCAGAGCCCACCGAGCCGAACTACAACGCCGCCCCGTCGCAGCGCCTACCCATCATCACCAACGCCGCGCCCGATAAAATTCAGCTGGTGCAGTGGGGGCTGATACCGGGCTGGGTGCAGGACCTGAAAAAAGCGGTCAAGCCCATTAACGCCCGCGCCGAAACGCTGGCCGAAAAGCCCTCGTTTCGGCAGTTGCTCCAGCGGCGGCGCTGCCTGGTGCTGGCTGATTCGTTCTACGAGTGGCAGCAGACGCCCCAGGGCAAGGTGCCGCACCGGATTTTGCTGCAAGACGAGCAGCCGTTTGCCTTCGCCGGCCTCTGGGACGAGTGGCTCGACCGTCAAACCGGCGAGGTGCTGCCTACCTTCACCATCATCACCACCGAGCCCAACGAGCTGATGGCCCGCCTGCACACCCGGATGCCCGTGCTGCTACCCGGCCCGGAAGCCGAACGCGCTTGGCTCGCCGACAACCTCAGCCCCGCCGACCATCAGCAACTCCTGCTTCCCTATCCCACCGATGGCATGAAAGAGTACATCGTGACCACCCGCGTGAACTCGCCCGCGCACAACGACGCTGAAGTACTGGAAGCAGCCTGATGCTTTCCTGAGAGCTGTTTGCATCAATCATTGAACGGTGTAGAGACGCATACTTGCGTCTCGTCGTTGAACGCAATCCGGCCTTATCGCGCAAACGACGAGACGCAAATATGCGTCTCTACACCATTCTAGCGACCTTTTTGGCTCACTAGAACTGCCACCATCCCTACGCGAAAGAGCCTGCCGCATAGCAATGCGGCAGGCTCTTTCGCGTAGGGATGGTGGCAGTTAGAAGTTCAGCGACTTCTCTTTGGCGTGCTTCACGCGCTTGTAGTACGGAACCAAGGGTTTGCCGGTGCCAAAATGACTCGTTTGCGGCTTAAACATATCCGTCACTGTGCGGTGCCGATGCGAGTCAGACCGTCTATGAGGGGCTTTAGCCGCTACGGCTGTACCAACGCTAATAAAGAGGCAAAGGAGGAGAGAGTAGAAAGCACGCATACGTTAGAATTATAGTTAGAAAAAATGTGACTTGCTGAAGTGTTTAGCAAGTATATAGAATATTGAATTATCTATTGATATAGGTTATGTATAAAATTTTATCAAAATGGTAATAAAGTGCTTCTGGGTAAGCTTAGGCCACTATTAAATTTTCTTAACAATACCTCCGCACTCGCTCGGCAGTGCCGAGTGAGAACTACGCCCCAGCAGCTCTGCTTCGCGCGTCTGCCAATCGCTAGGGCAGTAGAACGCCAGCGACGCAGCCGGATTCGGGGCAGAGCCCCTCAAGCGTAGTGCTCACTCGGCATAGCCGAGCGAGTGTGTAAGGCCTGTTTTTCAACAATGCACTACCAGCTATACATTTCAGCAACAGAAAGCACTTGGCTGGATTACCGGAAGCGCCACACCGGCCACACCGTGCCGGCTGGAAACTCGTCTTGCCCCACGGGCAGCTCCAGAAAGCCGCTGCTGGGCAGCAAACTGGCCAAATCGCCGGAGCCGTGGGCGCGCTCGGGCGTGGCGAGTAGGCGACCATCGGGGGTGCTTTCGAGGCTCACGAGCAGGAAATGCGTGACGGGCGGCTTAAACACAAAATCAACGGCCAGCACGGCAAAGGTGGGTTCTGGCTGAGGTAGGGTAGGGTGCTGCACGGCCCGCAGCCACGGCGCGGCATAGCGGCAGTAGTTCACAAACGTGGAAACCGGATTGCCCGGCAGCGCAAATACCACCGCGCCCTGCGGGTGCTGCCCAAACCAAAACGGCTTGCCCGGCCGCTGCTGCACCCCATGAAACAGCTGCTCTACGCCCGCCTCGGCCAGCGCCGCGGGTAGGAAATCGGCCTTGCCCATGGACACGCCGCCGCTGAGTAGCACAGCATCGTACTGGTGCAAGAGCGGCGGCAAGCCTTGCCGGAGGGCTTCGGGGTCATCGTTGAAGTGAAATCGCTCGGCCCGGCCGCCGGCCTGCCAAACGGCGGCTTGCAGCATGTAGGAGTTGGAGCGCCGGATCTGGTAGGGTAGGGGCGCTTGGTCCAGCTCCACCAGCTCGTCGCCGGTACTGACCACGGCCACGTGCGGGCGCTGCGCCACAACCAGGTGGGTAGCGCCTACCGTGGCCGCTACGGCTACCTCGGCTGGCCCCAGCAGCGTGCCCTCCGGCAGCAGCACATCGCCCTGGTGGCGGTCGGTGCCTTGGTGGTGCACGTTGTGGCCGGCTTTGGGCGGCAGCACGCGCACGGTGGCCATGCGGCGACCGTCGGGCTGTTCGGCTATGTCCACGTCCTCGTAGCGCACCACCGTATCGGCGCCGGTCGGCAACATAGCCCCAGTCATGATTTCGAGGGTAGCGGCGGGGCTGGCGAGGGGGGTAGGGGCCTGACCGGCAAACTGTGTTCCTACTACCTCAAACTGCGTCTGGCCCTGCGCAATGGCCGAAAAATGCAGGGCAATGCCATCCATAGCTACCCGGTTGAAGGGCGGGAAGTCGCGGTCGGCGGTTACGGCCTGGCGCAGCACCCGGCCCAGCGTATCGGGTAGGGGCAGCCGCTCCGTGGGGAGGGCGCGAACGGTAGACAGGACCAGGCGGGTGGCTTCTTCGACGGTAGTCATGGGGCAGAGATGAAGCGCGAAGCGTTACTTCGCGTATAGGTTGTAGGCTCTGTGTAACGAGCAGGATGGTAGAACTAGACGATTTGCGTCTGGTTTGGTTATACCAGCTCCTACCCCGCAACGTCTGCAACGCCCCGGCTGGGCAGTGCCTTTTTGTTCAACTTCCGTTTACAAAGCGCGTCATCACAGACCGCGTTCATGCTATGTCCGATTCCTCTAAACTCACCCACCTCAACGCCGCCGGTCAGCCCGCTATGGTGGATGTGGGCGGCAAAACCGCTACCCGCCGCGTGGCCCGCGCCCGCAGCATTGTGGTACTCGGTTCTGAAATCCTGAAGCTGGTGCAGGACGGCGACCTGCCCACCCGCAAAGGTCCCGTGTTTCAAACGGCTATCCTGGCCGGCATCATGGGTGCCAAGCGTACTTCAGAGCTGATTCCCTTGTGCCACCCCCTGGGTCTCGACGACTGCCAGGTACGCATTGAGGTGCGGCAGCCCGACGCCGTTGTTATTGAGTGCACGTCGTCTGTGACCGGCAAAACCGGCGTGGAAATGGAGGCGCTGACCGGAGCTTCTGTGGCGGCCCTCACCATTTACGACATGTGCAAAGCCTTGTCGCACAACATTATCATTCAGGAAACCCGCCTTATCAGTAAGACTGGCGGCAAGCAAGACTTTCACCATGCCGACTAACCAGCCCCTACCCGCCCCGCACACCAAACACGCCGCCCTGGCCCGCCCCGCCACCGGCGAGTTCAACCGCCAGGAGCTGGCTATTCTGGGCGCACCGTGCGGCGTGATTAAAGAGCTGGTGGCGCGCCTGTTGCCGCACCTGTCGCCTACCCTGCACGCGGCCTACGTAGATGCCGACCACGCCACCGGCGACGAAGCCGCCCCCGCCGACACGCTGCTGACGGTAGGCGCCGCCGCTGAGCTGACCGACAAAATCCATTTCCGCCGGCTGGATATGCAGCGCGGTATGGACAAATTTGCCCAGCAGCATTGGCTGGGTGCCCAAAGCTTGGTTTTTGTCAACGGCAACCACTTCCGGGCCCAGCAGCAGATTGCCATTATCAGCACCAAAAAGCCGCTGGAAAAGAAGCTCGACCGCCTCATCGACGTGCAGTTGATTTTGCTGAGCGAAGGCGAAACCGAGTTACCCGCCTACCTCCGGGAGCACCTGGGCGAGCGACAGCCTACCATCCTCTCGCTTGAGGATACCGCTACCATTGCCGATTGGGTGCAGCAGTGGTGGCAGGCCAGCGCCCCACCGCTATGCGGCCTCGTGCTGGCCGGCGGCCAAAGCCAGCGCATGCAAACCGACAAAGGCCAGCTGCGCTACCACGGCCAGGAGCAGCGCCAGTACGCTGCCAGCCTGTTGTCCGAGGTCTGCCAGGACGTATTCGTGTCCTGCCGCGCCGACCAGGCCGCTGCCCTACCCGCTGGCCTCACGCCCCTACCCGACCAGTTCCTGGACCTCGGCCCTATGGGCGGCATCCTCACCGCTTTCCGCCACGACCCCAACGCGGCTTGGCTGGTGGTGGCCTGCGACCTGCCTTTCCTCTCCACTGAAACCCTGCGTCACCTGGTAACGCACCGCCACGCCGGGCGCGTGGCTACCGCCTACCAAAGCCCGCACAACGAGTGGCCTGAGCCGCTGATTACCATCTGGGAGCCGCGCAGCTACGCGGTGCTGCTGCAATTTCTGGCGCTGGGCTACTCCTGCCCGCGCAAGGCGCTCATCAACAGCGAGATTCAGCTACTAATGCCGCCAGCCCCGCAGGAGCTGCGCAACATCAACACGCCCCAGGAGCGTGCCGCCGCCGAGCAGGAGCTAGGGTAGGGGCGCCTTGCAGGCGCCCATCGTTGCTGATGTTGTCATTCCGAGCGGAGCGAGGGATCTGAGCAAGCATGTGCCGGTCGGACGGAACGCCCCGCCCGACTGGCACACGCTTCGCGCGGCAGCTCTACTTAAAAAAACCTATTTGTCACCTTTCACTATCTTCCTGACTCTATGTAGCATACACCTATTCTTTCTCTCCTATGAAGCTGCCTTATTTCGCGTTAATGCTGCATTTGAGTTGCGTTGGCACTGCCCTGGCGCAAACAAATGCTCCAGCCTCCACCTATGATTTTGAGTATGGCAACGGTCGGCTGCCGGCTGCGTGGTACACCAACAGCGGCAAAGGCTATACCGTCACGCTCGACTCGAAGGTGCATCACCAAGGCCAGTATGCTTTGCGGATGCAAGACAGCGAAGCCAAGGATGGGCAGTTTGGCGTGGCTACGCTACGGATTCCGGCGCAATACAAGGGCAAGTCGATTACGCTGAAGGGGTTTGTGAAAACCGAGGGCGTGTCGGAGAAGGGCTCGGCGGCAATTTGGCTGCGCGAAGATGGTCCTGGCGGCTCCGTGGCTTTCAAAAATACCCAGGACCAGCAAGTGCGGGGCACTACGGATTGGCAGCAGTTCAGCATCACGCTGCCGCTGGAGGAGCAGGCCGAAGCCATTCTGTTTGGCGGTTTACTGGCTGGCACTGGCACCGCGTGGTTCGACGATCTGGAGCTGACCATTGATGGCAAGCCGCTGCCCGCCGTAGCCACGCGACCCGACCCTAACAAGCAGCCAGCGGCGCAAGACACGGCTTTCCAGTATAGTTCCGGCATTACGTTTCCTGATAAGTTCAGCGCACAGCAGGTAGAAAATCTGGCGGTGCTGGGCCGGGTGTGGGGCTTTGTGAAGTACTACCATCCGGCCGTGGCCGCCGGCAACTTCAACATGGATGCCGAACTGTTTCGGGTGCTACCCTCTGTGCTGGCGGCTCCCAACGAGAAAAGCCGTAGCCAACTCCTAAGCACTTGGATAACCAAATTTGGGGAGGTGCCCGCGTGCAAAACGTGCAAAGAGCTGCCCGCCAGCAAAGTGCGTCTGCAACCCGATCTGGCTTGGCTCTCAGATGAAAAACAGCTCAGCGACGCGCTCCGCACGCAACTCGCCTACCTGCGCCAAAATCGGAATCAGAAGCAGCATTATTACGTGAGTCCGGCCCCCAAAATAGGCAACCCTGTTTTTCAGCATGAGGCATCTTACGGCCGCTCCGAAACGCCGGATGCGGGCTTGCGCCTGCTGGCGCTTTTCCGCTACTGGAACATGATTGAATACTTTTTCCCCTACCGCTACGCCATCGGGGAAGATTGGCAGCAGGTGCTGCCGGAGTTTATTCCCAAGCTAACCAGCGCCAGCACCGCCGAGCAGTATCGCCTGACGTTGTTGGCCCTCATTGCTCGCATCCACGATACGCACGCCAACATCTATCAGGATGAGATACTAAGTACGTACAAAGGCCGCTTGTACGCGCCGGCACGTATCCGCTTCGTGGAAAACCAAGCCGTGGTGACGGACTACTACGATGCTGCGCTGGGGAAAGCATCGGGCCTGCAACTGGGCGATGTGGTAGTGAAGATTGACGACGTGCCGGTGCCGGAGCTGGTGAAAAAGTGGCAGCCTATTGCCCCAGCCTCCAACGAGCCTACCCAACTGCGCGTTATCGCCAACCAGTTGCTGCGCGGCAACACGGAGCAGGTGGTGTTGATGGTGCGCCGCGACGGCAAAGAATTCCCGTTGACAGTAACGCGCTACGAAGGTGCCAAACTTAACTTGGCGCTAAGCGGCGGCACGCCGGACCCAGAAGCCTCGCCCTGGCGCCTGCTACCAGGCAACATTGGCTACCTCGCCCTGGGTACCATCAAAAACGAGAAGCTACCAGAAATAATGCGGGCCGCGGAGGGTACGAAGGGACTAGTGATTGATATCCGAAACTACCCATCCAACTTTGTTGTGTTCTCGCTGTCGCAGTACCTGGTTCGTACACCAACACCGTTTGTGCTGTTAAGTGGTCCGGAAGTGACCTATCCGGGTACCTTCCCCCTCATGCCAAAGCCGATTTCGGTGGTTCCCGGCAAAGTGAAGCCCTACCCTGGCAAAGTGGTTATTTTGGTGAATGAACTCTCGCAGAGCCAGGCCGAGTACACCACCATGGCCCTGCGCACGGCCCCTAACGCCACCGTTGTCGGCAGCACCACGGCCGGCGCCGATGGCAACGTGTCCACCATTGTCTTACCCGGCGGCATTCCTACCTGGATTAGCGGCCTCGGCGTGTACTACCCCGACGGCCGCGAAACCCAGCGCATCGGCATTGTGCCCGATATAGAGGTGAAGCCTACCATCCAAGGCATCAAAGAGGGTAGGGACGAGCTGCTGGAAAAAGCCGTGCAGCTGATTGAAACGGTAGGGTAAAATTGTCATTCCGAGCGCAGCGAGGAATCTGGGTGGACCAGCTGTTGCCGTTCACTCAGATTCCTCGCTGCGCTCGGAATGATAGTTACGGGTGCGCCGCTACCCACGTCGTACCATCCTCATAGAACTCCTTCTTCCAGATCGGTACTACCTGTTTCAGCGTGTCGATGATATACTGGCAGGCCGCAAACGACTCGGCGCGGTGGGGGGTAGACACGGCCACAATCACTGCCACGTCGCCAATGTGCAGGGTGCCTTTGCGGTGAATAACCACGACTTTGCGCAGCATCGGCCATTTTTCCTGCGCCTGCTCGGCCACTTTGCGCAACTGGTGCAGCGCCATGCTGTCGTAGGCTTCGTAGTCGAGGCGCACCACACGGCGGCCGGTGCTCTGATTGCGCACCGTGCCAATGAAGGAGTTTACCGCCCCGGCGCCATCGTCCTCGGCTAGTTGCAGGGCGGCAGTAATATCAATGGGCTGGTCAGTGAGGTCGATGTGCATGTACTATGTGTCAATTAACAGGTCGGCGATGGGGCTCCTACCGGTCATGCGTCGACTCTGCTCAGCATGAAGAACAAGGACCTTACCCGCCGCTTACGGGTGGAATCAGGGCAATTTCGTCGCGCTCGTGCAAGGCGGTAGCGTCGGTGGCGTAGTCGTTGTTGACGGCCACAGCCAGGCTGCTGAGCTGGCCCAGCGCGGGGTACTGCTGACGTAACTCGGTGAGTAACTCCTGCACCGACTGGCCCTCCGGGGCCGTTAGCTCCAGGGCCGGCTGACCCACTATTTCGCGGGCGATGCCGAAAAGGGAAATGGTAAGTTTCATTTTGGCGGAAGAATGAACAAAGCAACTGTTTTGTCGCTTAACTAGTAACAGCAAAAGAAGCCTACCGGCTTTTTGTTCCAATAGTTGCCATTGTCTGCTTCGGTAGGGCATTTTCGCGTTATTCTTCATGTCTGCATCTTCTACTGTTCTCTACGATTCGCACAACCGGCCGCTGGAATACCTGCGCCTGGCCGTGACGGACCGTTGCAACCTGCGCTGCTTCTACTGCATGCCCGAGGAAGGCATTAAGTATGTGCCGCGCCAAGAGCTGCTGACGTATGAGGAAATGACGCGCCTGGTAACATTGCTGGCAGGCCTAGGCGTGCGCAAAGTGCGCCTCACGGGGGGCGAGCCGTTTGTGCGGCGCGGCCTGATGGACTTCATTGAGCAGCTTACCCAAGTTCACGGTATTCAGGATATCAGCCTGACTACCAATGGCGTGCTCACGGCGCCCCACGTGCCGGAGCTTGCCCGCATGGGCGTGCGCGCCGTGAACCTGAGCCTGGACACGCTGGATCGTGCCCGCTTCCACCAAATCACGCGCCGCGACGAGTTGCCCCAGGTGATGGACACGTTCTATGCGCTGCTGGCGGCTGGTATCAAGGTGAAAATCAACGCCGTGGTGATGGACGGACAGAACATCGAGGACCTGGTTTCGCTGGCTGAGCTGACCCGCGACTTGCCTGTGGAAATGCGTTTCATCGAGGAAATGCCCTTCAATGGGGGCAGCCACGCCGCCACCCTACCCTGGAACCACCGCCGTATCCGGGAGCATCTGGAGCAGCATTTTGGGGCGTTCACGCCGCTGCCTACCCCTCTGGGCGCCACAGCCAGCGAGTACAGCGTGGCCGGCCACCAAGGCACTATCGGCATCATTGCGGCCTACTCGCGCACGTTTTGCGGCACCTGCAACCGCATCCGCCTCACGGCCGAAGGCGGCCTCAAAACCTGCCTCTACGACCAAGGCGTGCTCGACATCCGGGCCATGCTGCGCGGTGGCAGTGCAGATGAAGAAATAGTAGCGGCCCTGGCCAATGCCTTTCGCTACCGCGCCGCCAACGGCTTCGAAGCCGAAAGCCAGCGCCCGTTGCACCAGCTCAGCTTCGAGTCGATGTCGACGATTGGGGGGTAGGTGCTGGGCAGTGGATTCGTACAACTGCTCAAAATCTACCACTTACGTCAGGCAGTACACAAAAGCGACCAAGCTCAGGTGCGCACAAGCTCAGCGCTTTCAGAAAGGCAGCCTTACCGGCCATGTTGGGGCCAGTGAGCAGGAGTACGTTTTCGCCGGGTAGCAGCCGGATGGTATTGCGCACTGCCTGGGGCACAAGGGGGGGTAGAGGTCTTCTATCACAAATTGCTGGTCGTCGAAATGGGCAAAGCACAGCTGGTGCTGCACCACGCCCTTCGCCACCGACCAATAGGCCTCAAACTGGACCAGAAACGACCAGAACGCCGCAGTATCCGCCTCGTCTGAAGCTTGGACTGCTTGGCGGGTTTGTAGAATGTTGCTGACGGTGAACGTATTGTGTTGCACAGCGGCGGCCTGAGCGCTTAGCTCAAATGGCTCCAAACAGCTTAAACGTGAGTGAATGGCAATGAGGGAAAGAAGAAAGCGCCAGTATTTGGGCGCCGCCGTATAGAGAAATCTTATTTACGAGCAGCGCAACAGGCTATGTCAGATTTATGGTGGCGAGTGCCCATCTTCATAGGAGGAGTCTTTCTGGTATTAGCCACGATATTGGCCGCCGTACGCTCCTTCGTGTTGCCCCGCAGCGAGGCGGTACGCATCAACAAGTGGGCGCTAACGCTGGTACGCTATCTGTTCGATACGGTGGCGGTACTCGGCAAAACCTACGCCCAGCGTGACCGGGTAATGGCGCTGTTTGCGCCGGTAGGCTTAGTGACACTACCCCTGATATGCCTGGCGCTGGTAGCAGCTGGGTACACTGCTATCTACTGGGCGCTAGGCAGTGGCAGCCTGACGCGGTGCTACAAGCTCAGCAGTAGTTCCCTGCTCACACTGGGCACCGACGAGTCCCGCTCACTCCTGGTCAGCGCCTTTTCCTACTCCGAGGCGGCATTGGGCCTGCTGCTTATCACGCTACTGATTTCGTATATTCCGACCATGTATCAGGCCTTTGCCCGGCGGGAAGCGGTGGTGAGCCAGTTGGAGCTGCGCGCCGGCAACAACCGCTCGGCCATCGACCTGGTGTGTTGGCTGGGCCGCTCCCACGCCCTCGACGACGACCAGAAGGAATGGGACCAGTGGGCGGCCTGGTTTGTGGAGCTGGAGGCTAGTCACACGTCGCTACCCATGCTCACGTTTTTTCGGTCGCCGCAGCCGGGGCGCTCCTGGGTAACGGCCGCTGCTATTATCCTGGACACAGCGGCGCTCATTCTCAGTGGCGTAGACCAAACCCCCAACCGCTATACGCAGCTTTGCTTTCGGGCCGGGTGCCTGTCGCTGAACCGGATTATGCGCTACTTTCACGACCATTCCCACACGCGGGTGGCCTTCTGGCGGCGGGAAAAAAACGCGATTATCGACCCCGACCCGGCAGCTTACGCGGCGGCCCTGGAGCAACTAACCGCCGAAGGCATTCCGGTGGTGGCGGACAAGGATGCCGCCTGGCATAAGTACCAGGAACTGCGCGCGCACTACTTCGACGCCGTGGACTACTTGGCGCGCCTCACTAGCTCGCCCTATCTGCAAGCCTTATATGTGGAGCCATCGGTGGCCGAAGAGCAGGCGGCGCAACGGGCCATGGAATGGGCCACCGCCCACGATCAAAAAATGCCCCTTGATTAGGAAGCGCGCATAATCCAGCCAAATTTGTGGAGCGAAGGCTACGATATGTAGTTCGTTTTTCAAACTCGGCCTGCTCTTATGAAGAAAAGAATCCTCCTGATTGGGTATAACTACGCGCCCGAGCCCACGGGCATTGGCAAATACAGCGGGGAGATGATGGCGTGGTTTACCGACAATGGCTACGACTGCTCTTTGGTAACCGCCTACCTTACTACCCCCTCCCCGACAAAGCGCCCCTGCGCGAGGCCCTGGGCTTTGCCGCCGACGACCAGCTGCTGCTGTACTCGGGAGCCATTGGCGAAAAGCAGGGCCTGGAGGCCATTCTGCAAGCGGCCCACGAGTTTCGGGCGCAGCCCCGGCTTAAGTTCATCATCTGCGGCTCGGGACCCTACAAAGCTAAGTTGCAGCAGCTGGCCGAAGAGATGCAGCTACACAACCTATTTTTCCTACCCCTGCAACCCATCGAGACGTTCAACCAGTTTCTGAACGCCGCCGACGTGCACCTCATCATTCAGAAAGCCAACGCTGGCGACCTAGTAATGTCTTCCAAACTGACCACCGTGCTGGCCGTGGGAGGAGTAGCCGTCATCACCTCCAACCCCGGCTCGGGCATGTACGCGCTGGTGCAGGAACATCAAATGGGTATTTTAGTAAAAGCTGAAAACCAGCAGGCTCTGAACGAGGGTATTGCCGCCGCCATGGCGCAGGATACCACACAGTTCAGCCAGAATGCCCGGCGCTATGCCGAGCAGCATTTGTCGCTGGAAGGCGTTATGCACAGCTACGAGCAATTATTGCTGAATTGTTAATGGCGTAAGTTGCCTGCCGGTCGGATGCCGTCAGCGTCGGACCGGCAGGCAGCTTCGTAAACTTGTGCGCGGTGAAAGAGGTTAGGACAGTACATCCATCTGTCATTTCCTACCCTCTTCGTCCCTTGCAATCCTTCCTACCCCCCACCAGCTACGAGTACGTAACCGTGCAGAAGGTGACGGCCGGGCACGGCGCTACCCCAGCCACCGACGTACTGGCCGCCGAAGAACCACTCGAAATCAGGGTAGGCTACGGGCCGACGGGCGCCCGCGAGCACCGCACGCTGGCCATCACCATGCGCACGCCCGGCCACGACTTTGAGCTGGCGGCGGGCTTCCTGCTCACGGAGGGTATTATCCGGGGTAGGGAGGAGCTGAACGGTGTGATCTACTGCCCCGACGTAACCAAAGAAGAGGAGCGCGAAAACGTGGTGCGCGCCGAGCTGGCTACCTCCGTGCCCATAGACCTGCCGCGCCTGGAGCGCCATTTCTACACCAGTAGCAGCTGCGGCGTCTGCGGTAAAACCAGTATCGACGCGGTGCATGCTAGTAGCTGCCCGGTGCTGCCCACCGATGGCCCCTACCTCCGCGCCAGCGTCGTGCACGAGCTGCCGGAGCGACAACGGGCCGCGCAGGAGGTGTTTGAGCAAACTGGTGGCCTGCACGCCGCCGCCCTGTTTTCGCCTACTGGCGAGTTGCGTCTGCTGCGCGAAGATGTGGGCCGCCACAACGCCTTGGATAAAGCCATTGGGGCGGCGCTGCTCAACGAGCAGCTACCCCTGCACGATACCGTGCTGCTAGTGAGTGGCCGGGCCTCATTTGAGCTGGTGCAAAAGGCTGCCGTGGCCGGTATTCCGGTGCTAGCCGCCGTGGGCGCCCCCAGCAGTCTGGCTGTGCAAGCGGCCCATAATTTCGGCATGACGCTGCTGGGCTTCGTGCGGCAGCAGCGGTACAACATCTACTCGCACCCGTGGCGGGTAGTGGAATAGTGAAGGGTGGGATTTTGAATAAAAGCGCGCGTCATCCTTCGCAAGCAGACGCTAGATGAAGGATGACAATGCCTTTTTCACTCCTCTACCGCTTCGCCATTTGTCATTTCACCACTTCACAAACTCATAACTTCACTACTTCTCCCCATGAAGCTCCGTTTTGAAGACAACACCCTGCGCCTGCGTCTCTCGGCTGAGGAGGTAGCTACTTTTGGCGAAACCGGGCAGTTGGCCTCCCACGTACCGCTGGCTCCCGGCCCCGACGGCACGCTCACCTACGCCCTGCAACGCGCCCCCGACGACTCCACCGCCGCCACTACCGCGGTGCTGCGTGTGGCCTACCTGCCTGGCCACCTCACCGTGCTGATACCCGAAACAATAGCGCGCAATTGGGTCGCGTCCGAAGAAATTAGTCTTTCTGCTAGCGTTCAGGTAGCCGATGCTGTCGAGTTGCGTATATTAGTAGAGAAAGACTTGGGCTGCCGCCACTAACATCAGTGGAAGTAGCGTGTAGCAATAGAACTGAATCCCAAACCACCCTTGACTGAAATGGAAGAATCACCGAAAAGCAATCCGGCGAAGGCTGGTAAGAGCAACGAGCAGAAGGCCGAAAGCGCGCCCAAAAGCGGCGAGCGGCCCGACCAAGGCGAAGCACCCGCGCCCGACCACTACCGCCCCGACCCACAAGCCGACCGGGACCAGACTCCCATTTCAGCCCCCGACGTGGCCGGCGCCAAATACAAACATCCTATTCTGGCCCAGCCCCCAGAAGCCCTCACGGGTCTGAAGCTGGATGCCCCCTCGAAGATAGCAGCCGGCGTTACGGCCGTTATCAAATCCATGGAGTTTAGCTGGAGCGAAGGTGGGGTAGGGCGCGGCACCAAAGCCTTGCTAGGCCTCAACCAGAAGGACGGTTTCGACTGCTCTAGCTGCGCCTGGCCCGATCCGGACCACCACCGCTCGGTGGCGGAGTTTTGCGAGAACGGCGCCAAAGCCACTGCCTCCGATGCCGACGACAAGGCCGCTGGCCCCGAGTTGTTTGCGAAGTACAGCCTGGCTGATCTGTCGCGCATGACCGACCGCGACCAGAATAATACCGGCCGCCTCACGCACCCAATGGTGAAGCGCCCCGGCGGCACGCATTACGAGCCCATAGAGTGGCCCGAAGCGTTCCAGATAGTAGCCGATGAGCTGAACGCGCTGGAATCGCCCGATGAGGCGGTGTTCTACACCTCGGGCAAAGTGCCCAACGAGCCAGCGTTCCTGTTTCAGTTGTTTGCGAAAGAGTTTGGCACCAACAACCTACCCGACTGCTCCAACATGTGCCACGAGAGCAGCGGCGCGGCGCTTTCCACTACCCTTGGGCTGGGCAAAGGCTCGGTCACGCTCAACGATATTCATGAGGCCGAGGTCATCATGATTATCGGGCAGAACCCCGGTACCAACCACCCGCGGATGCTGTCGGCGTTGCAGGAGGCCAAGCGCAACGGGGCCAAAATCATCAGCGTGAACCCACTGCTGGAGGCCGGCCTCAACCACTTCAAAAATCCGCAGGATTTCATGAATCCGCTGCTGGCGCTGGGCGCGCTGATCGGCAACGGCACGCCCATCACCGACGTGTTTCTGCAAGTGCGTGTGGATGGCGATATGGCCCTATTGCGTGGCATTATGAAGCACCTGCTGGACGCCGAGGAGCTGAACCCCGGCCAGGTGGTAGACCATGAGTTCATTGCTAAGTATGCCGAGGGCTACGATGCTGTGGTGGAAAATATCAAGAACACCAGCTGGGAAGATATTGAGGAGCTGAGCGGCTGCACCCGCGAGCAACTGCTGGAAGCGGCCAATCTGCTGGCGCACAAAAAGAAGATTATTGCCTGCTGGGCGATGGGCCTTACGCAACAGCGCCAGGGCGTACAAACCATTCAGGAGCTGGTGAACCTGCTGCTGATGAAGGGCGCCGTGGGCAAGCCGGGCGCCGGCACCTGCCCCGTGCGCGGCCACTCCAACGTGCAGGGCGACCGCACCATGGGCGTATGGGAGCAACCTACCAAGGAGTTTCAGGATGCCTTGGCCAAGGAGTTCAACTTCAAGCCTCCCTACGAGCACGGCTACGACACGGTGGAGAGCATCAAGAAGATGTACCACGGCGAAACCAAGGTATTCTTTAGCCTGGGCGGCAACTTGCTGGCCGCTGGGCCTGATACCGAGGTTATTGCAGAAGGCATGCGCAAGCAGAAGCTGACTGTGTTTGTGGGCACCAAGCTCAACCGCGGCCACCTCACTACCGGCGAAACCAGCCTGCTGCTACCCTGCTTCACGCACGTGGATATGGACATGCAGAAGTCAGGGCACCAGATGACCTCCTGCGAAAACTCGATGGGCGTGGTGAGCCAGAACAAGGGCATTCTGGTGCCGCTGGCGGGCCAGATGATGAGCGAAGTGGCCATCCTGGCTGGGGTAGCCATTGCCACCCTCGGCGACAAAACCAACATCGACGACTGGGTGGCCATGACGGAAAACTACGACGTCATCCGCGACCACATCAGCCGCGTGATTCCGGGCTTCGAGAATTTCAACGAGAAGCTGCGCCGCCCCGGTGGGTTCTACCTGCCCAACGGCCCCCGCGACCGGAAGTTTACGACCGAGAACGGCAAGGCCAACTTCACCAAAACGGAGCTGGAGAAATACCACCTGGAACCCGACCAGCTGGTGCTGATGACCGTGCGCAGCCACGATCAGTTCAACACCACCATCTACGAGTACAACGACCGGTACCGCGGCATCCACGGCGAGCGGCGCGTGCTGTTCATGAACAAGCAGGACATGGCCGACCGCGGTCTGGAGTCCAAGGACCTCATCGACATCACCAGCCACTACAAGGGTGACACCCGTACGGTGGAGAAGTTCCTGGCCATCCCTTACGATATTCCGCGCGGCAACGTGTCGGCGTACTTCCCTGAGGCCAACCCGCTGGTGCCCATTGCCAGCGTAGCCAAGGTCAGCAACACCCCTACCTCGAAGTACGTGGTGGTGACGGTAGTGGCGTCGGAAGTGGCGAAGAAGACGCAGAAAGCCAAGCCGGAAGCGGTAGAGGCGTAGCTATAATTTGCTTTCGTAAATAACAAAAGACCCGATCGTGAAAACGGTCGGGTCTTTTGTTATTTACTATGGTAGAAAACGTTAGAACGGATAGCCGATAGCAATATTCAGTTTTACTGCTTCCAAACCAGTCTTTTTAGAGTAATTAAAGTTGCTATCAGGGTTGGTAGGATCATTTGGGTTCGGTATGCTTAAGTCCACGTTTTGATAAGGATATATCAAGGGATAGGCTGCATCCAAGCGAATTACAAAGAACTGTACATCAATGCGGATACCGGCACCGGCGCCTACAGCCAACTGCTTCATAAAGGTGTTGAACTTGAATTGTCCATTCAGGCCATCGGGATTGCCGCTTTCATCGTAAGTCACACGACTAGGGTCAGCATTTACGAGCCACACGTTGCCGGCATCCACAAACAGGGCGCCCTTCACGTAGGGAAACAAATCCTGGCGGTATTCCACGTTGGCTTCCAACTTGATGTCCCCTACTTGATCGTAGAAGCCACCCTGCTCGGCATCGGAGCTACGGTAAGTGCCAGGGCCGAGGCCACGGGCGTTGAAGGCGCGGATGCTGTTGGGGCCACCGATACCGTACTGCTTGAGATAGGGCAGCACGTCGGAGTTCTTATACGGCATGCCTACCCCAATTAGCAAGCGGGTAGCAAGCTTGTTGCCGCTAGCCGTGTTGGCCGAGGTGCGGTAGTAGTCGCGAAGCTCCAGGTTTACCTGCGTGTACTGCGAGTAGGGCTGACCAAATAGCGTATAAGCATTGCGCGGATTGGTGTCGCCTATGGGCTCCTTACTGGCTCCGGCTAAACTTTGGATCAGGTAAGCCAAGTTGCCCGACAGATTGATGCCACCGCTAAAGTAAATCTGGTTGCGCTTGTTGCCCAGCACCTGCTGGTTGTAGGTGTAGGTGTAGCTGCTACCCAGAATAAACTGCTGGCGGAAGCTACGCTCCAGGAATGGCCGTTCCCGCAGAATCGAATCAAATACCGCTTCGGTGTTGCTCAGGCGGTTGTACTGCAAATCAATGGGTTGCAGCTGCTGCTCGTTGGTGGCTTTGGTTTTCCAGGAGTAGCCGTAGCCCAGGTTGAACACGTCCTGCCGGAAATACTCGGTGCGCGACACCAACTTGTAACCCGCATTGAAGAAGGTACGTGGCTGGAAGTCGGAGTTAGCCAAGCGAATGTCGAACGGCGGCGTAATCAGGCGTGGCACCAGCAGCTTGGCATCAACACCGTACTGTGTGGACGTGACGCCCGACAGGGTGCCCTTGCCCTGCTCCACCGACGCCGTGGCGTTGATAATCAGCTGCTCAGCGCCGCGCAGGGCCGAGCGGTTGCGGTATTCTACCACCACGGCCGGCCCCGTGAAGATGTTCGACACGTTCATTTGCAGCTCCGCCCGAATGGACTTCTTGGGCACCTGCGTCATGCGCACAAGGGAGTTCAGCTGGCCGTACTCCGCCGAGTCGGGCGCGTTGCGGGCCGGGCGGTACTGGATATCCACGTACTTGAAGGTGCCCAGGCTCATGAGGCGCGCCAGCGTCTGATCAGAGCGGCGGCGGCGGTACACGCTGTCGGGGTAGAGGAACACCGCATTGGTAATGGCCTTGGCCCGAAACATCGACTCATCGGGGAGGTAGCGGTAGCCTTGGTATTGAATCGGTGCCCGGTTAACGGTGGTATCCGCGAGGTTGAAATCCGTGTTCAGCGTCACGCGGTTGAGCTTGTAGGGTCGCGCCGCCTTGGGCGGAATTGAGCCTTTCACCTTCACGTACACGTTGGCTTGGTTGTCCAACGTGCTATCCACCTGAAACAGAATGTAATCGGGTGCGAAGTAGTAGTAGCCCTGGTTCTTGAGGGCCGCGTCGATGCGGATGCGCTCGTTGATGAACGTTTGCAGGTTGTAGGGTTCGCCTACCTTCAGCAGCGTGCCCGGCTGCGTGGCCCGAATGGCAGCATCCAATAGCGTGTCGCGGTCGGGGAAGTGAATCTCCTTGATGCGGTAGGGCTTGTTTACGTGGGCCGTGTAGTCTACAGAAGCAGTTTGCCCATCCGTGGTGATTTTGCTGGTGACGCGGGGCTTGAAATAGCCATCGTTGTTGAGGCGGTTCTGCATCAGATCCTGCACCCGCTGGGTGTCTACCTGGGCCAGCAGCACGGGCTTCTCGCCGTACTTATCGGCCAGCCAGTGTTTCAGGCCCTTCTCTTTGCCTACTCCCATGTGCCAGAAGTAGAGCTTGGGCCGCATCCCCAGAATGGAGCCATTAGGGTCGGGCGCAATCACGCTTTCCAACTGGGTGGTTATCGCGCTTTCGTTGGGAATAGGGGAATCAGACTTCACCTGCACGGTGCCGCCCGTGTAGAGCTTGGAGCCTTCGGGGATGAATTTGGTGCCGCTGCACCCGGCCAACGCCAGCCACAGCAAAGCAGCCAGCACCGAGAGCGGAAAAGAAAAGCGGGGCATCATCGGGGAAGAAAAACGAATCAAAAGGCAGAGATAAAAGGCGAAACAATGAGCAGATGCAACGCAAAGGTAAGGCCGTAGTCGCGGGCCCTACCGCTGGGCAGAGTCGCGCCGGGCTACGGTTCGGGTGCGGGTAGAGTCGCGGCGTGCTACCGTGCGGGTAGAGTCGCGCCGGGCGGGCGCCGTGGTGGTGCGGGTAGTGGAGTCTTGGTCGGCTTTACGGTCTTCCTTGTCGCGGCGGCGGCGCAGCTTGGTTTCCTGCTTCACCTCCTTGTCGATGCCTTTGAACAAGTCGGCCAGGTTCTGGTAGTCGCGCTGGAAAATCAGGGAAGCGCCGTTGCGCACGTACTGCCCATCGATGTCGCCGTAGGCGTTGTTGCGGTAAGCGCGCAGGCGCAGGCGGCCGTTTTCCAGGATGTTGTACTCAATGCTCACATCCCCACCAAAGTTGCTGACGCTCTGCTTGCCCTGCGCAGCCGAGTTGCCGCCGGCCAGGGGCACATCGGTACCCAGGCGCACGGTGAGGCGGTTGTTGAGTAGCTGGCGGCGCACGGCCACATTTAGGTCGGTGCGGGTGCTCTGGTTGCCGGACTCGTCAAACTGGCTCTGCGAATCCACGCCCAACTCCACGCCCAGGTTGGAGAGGTAGCTGCCCGTGAGGTTGTTGAGCTGCTGCGTAAGCACCTGGCTGGCTGAGCCGCGCAGCTGGTCACCCACAATGCTGCCACCACCGGTAGACTGGAACGGGTCGTCGGTCATGAAGCGGCTGAGCACCAGCAGCGAGAACACCTGCTTGTTCAGCTCGCTGGTGTTGCTGGGTTGGCGCAACTCAGCCAGGCGATTTTCGATCTGCGGGCGCAACGGCGAGCTGTTGTTTTCCGGCAGCTTGATATCGAAATCAATCAGCGGCTTCAGCATCTCGCCCTTCACGTTCAGGAATACGCGGAAAGGTATCGTGTTGCGGGCCAGGTTCTTATCGGTATCGGAGGTAGCGCCCTGCGACGACAGTAGCTCCGAGGGCGAAGCTTTGATGTTGTAGATGGCCGACACGTTCACCTGCGCGTTGTACGGGTCGCCGTTCCAGACAATCGTGCTACCCTCCGCAATTTCGAAATCCCGCTCCACCAGGTCGTACAACGACATGTGGTATTGGCCTTTCTTCACGGCCAGCGCCCCGCTGAGCGTGATGGTACCGGCCGGGTCAATTTCGGTGTTCAGCGTGCCTTCGGCCTGTACGCGCAGGTTGTCGCCGGTGATGGGGTCAATCACGATGGTGAAGGGCGTTTCTTCGGTAATAGTGATGGTAGCGGCAATGTCGAAGCCCGCGGCCGTCTGGGCCGAGTCTACCACTACCTGCCGCACCAGCATAGTATCCAGCGGCGCGCTCTTGTCGATAAACTGCACAATACCTTCGCTCTCCACCTTGCCGGCCTCGTCGTTGGGCACTACTACGGTCAGGGCCGAGGGCTCTACCACCGTCACCACAGTGCGTACCTTAGGTAGGTTCAGGTCACCGGTAATGCGCGTATCGGAGTCAACCACCAGCTTGCCGTAGTACAGCTCGTTGTCCTTGGCCGTGCTCTGCACCGCAATGAAATCGTCGGTGGTAGCCCGCAACTGAAAGCGGTAGTCGGTTACGTAATCCGTGGTCAGCACGTAGCCGTTCACCACTGCCTTGTTGCGCAAGGAATCCAGAATGGTGAAGTTGTCGAAGCGGATGCCGCGGTCGTCAAACACCAGGCTTTCGTTGGGTAGGGTGAAGGGCGAGCCCAGCTGGGTGATGCGGAAGCCCGCGCCGTTGGTGTTCAGGCTACCCCGAATCTGGGGTGCGCTGGTAGTACCTGCAATGCTCATCTGGCCCGTGAGGTAGCCGCTCATGTCCCTGATCTCGCCAGCCGCGAAGGGCTCGGCGGTGGCCAGGTTCAGGCGGGTCACGTTCACGTTCATGTCCAGGGCGCCGCTGGCGAGGTAGGCGCCGGTGGCGCGCACGTCGTTGTTGTTGGGGCCGCCGGTCAGGCGGGCGTCTACTTCGTAGCGGTCGGTGGTGGGGTTGGTGGCTTTCAGCGACAGGTCGCCAATCACTGATTTATTGTAGGCAAACTGATTGAGGTTTGCGTCGGCCGTGAAGGCCATGCGTGGCTGCCCAATGGCCCGCACCACAGCCTCGCCGTTTAGCGTACCGCCCACCAGCGAGTCCTGCAAGCCGCCGGCCGTGGCCAGCATGTTTAGGTCGAGGTTCTGGAGGCGGGCTTGCAGCGGGTAGTCGGCGCCGGGTAGGGTTTGCAGGGCAATGAGTTGGTTGCCCTGGCTCAGGTTCACGTTCTCGGCCCGCAGGGCGCCGCTGTTCACATTGTAGGCAATGGAGTTATCGGGTGCCACCGTCCACTGCTGGTCGTTCAGCACTAGCTTGGGGTCGAAGCTAAAGGAATACGCATCGCCTTGCTCTAATACTTGCAAGGCGCCGGCCAGGTCCAGCTTGGTGGTACTGTCGCGCTCGGCAATGCGCAGGTGGGTGCCTACCTTGTTATCGGCAATGCTACCCGTGAGGATAGGATTGGGTAGGCGCAGGGTGGTGTCCTGCGTTATCTGGTTCAGGCGCACGGCATAGTCCAGCTTCTGCGGATCCGACGACACGTTCAGGCGCAGCGAGTCCATGCGGTAGCCAGTGTACTCAATCACCGGAATCTGCGTGTTCATGGTCAGGTCGGCGTCGCGGCTGTCGAAGCTGCCCGTCAGCTTGAAGGGCGATAGGGTCGTGAGGCCATCCACCATGTTGGTAGCAATGCGCGTGTCCAGCAGGCTGGCATCGAAGGTGAACTGACGGACTGGGCCACCCGCCCGGTACTGCACGCCCGGCAGGTCAAAATACCGGTCGATGTGCTCCTGCAACACCGTGGCTAGGTCGCCGAGCGGGGTGTTGCCTTGCAGGTTCACCGCCAGCACATTTGAGTCCAGCGTCAAAGCGGTGTTGCCCGGCTGCTGCACAATCTTGCCCTGCAACCGGTCGAATACGATGGGCTGGTTGTCCAGCACAATCGCCACGCTCTCGCCCGAGAATGTGCCGTTGATGGTGTTGGCGCTGGCCCCACTCAAATCGAAGCTCAGGTTGCCTTGCACCCGCAAATCGCCACCGGTATAAAAGCCCAGCTTGGTGAGGTTGGCGCCTTTTATGTTGGTGTTGAAGCTATACGCGGGGTTGTCGGCGTCGCGCAGGTTCACTACGCCATCCAGTGTAAAGGCCAGGTTGGCGTCCTTCTCGCTGCGGGCCGTGATGTCGTACTTGTTCCGGTCGATGTCTACCACCGCGTTGATGTCGTGGTACACGTAGCCCTGGTAGCCCGCCCGCTGCACGTTGGCTATCAGCTTGCCACGCATGGTATTGGGGTCGAGGCCACGGCCGTTGAAGCGCCCATTGGCCGTTACGCTGCCAATGGTAGGGTCATTCAACACCTTGCCCACATTGAAGTTCTGCACGTTGAAACGGGCAGCAATCGGCTCCTGGCCGGCGGGACCGGGCTGCATGTTCACCACGGCGGTAGCGTTGCCGTAAGTGGTCTGCACCTTTAAATCGGTATCAAACACCATAGCCGTGGGCCTACCCTTGAAGGTACCCGACAACGCAATGTTGGGGGGGAGGGAGTAGCCAGCCGGAATGGTGCCCGCGGGTGCCAGGCTCCGAATGTCGGCGTCGGTGGTCGTGAACTTCTGCACGTCGAAATCGGCGTATAGGCGCCGGTCCGTCTCGGGCAGGCCCTGAATACGGCCGCTGCCGACCACCTGCGTATTGCGGAAGCCCACAAAGTTCAGGTTGCGAATGCGCAGGTCGCCTACGCGGCCGTCTACCTGCCCGCTCACCAGTACCGACTGGTCGGGGCCGGTGGTGAAGGGCGGGGTGCTGGCAATGTCGGGGTAGAGGTAGAGAATGTCGCGGAAGCCGATGCGGGTTTCGCGCAAATCACCCTCAATCTTGAGGTTGGCAATGTCGTCGGCAATGCCGCCCAGGCTCTCGTAGCCCATGGCCAGCGTGCGCCGGATGCGGGTGTGGGGCGTCACGAGGTCCAGGTTGTCGAAGCGCGTTTGCACCGAGTCGAAAATTACGTCAGCCTCGGTGTGGTTGATCTGGAAGCCGCTTTTCTCCTTACCCTTCAGCTCGTTGATGCGGCCGGTAGTGCTGTTCTCGGTATAGACCAGGTTGTTGGTTTGCAGGGCCAGGTCCGTGAAATCCAAGTGGTTGTAGTCCATGGCCGGCACCCGCGTCTTCTGCTTGGGCTCGTTGAAGTTGTCGAACTTCACATCCAGGCCGCTGATGTCGGACTTTTTCAGCGTCACGGCCCAGCTGGTCGAGTCGCCGGTGGTCTTGGTTACGGCACTGTCCAGGCCGCGCACTACCTCGGCGGGGTTTATCTGGCGCTGCTCCGTGGGAATGTCTTTGTTTTGGGCATACGCGAAGCTGCTGTTCTTCAGCACCAGCGAGTTCAGAGCTACCTTGCTGTTAATCAGATCAATGTTATCAGCAGTTACTTCTGCCTGCCCGATTTCTGTGTTAATGTACTGCCCCGAAGGGTCGTCCTGATAGACCAAACTCACGGCATCTAAAGCCACCTTGTTCATATCGAAGGTGAGCGTGAGCGGCTCGGAGGGTGTATCGGGTGTTGTTTTGGTTTGCCGAATGTTGAAGGCGGCGCGGCTCAGGCTGGCATTGTTCACCCGATAAATGGAGTTGTCCACGTCCACTTCCTCCATGCTCACGGCCAACTCGCCTACCCGGCTGCGCACGTTCATGCCGTCTACCTGATCTTTATACGTCAGGAAAATATTGGTCAGGCGTACATCGCCGATGTTATACGTGAAGCCGCCCGTGGTATCGGCGGGGGTGGTCGTGGCCGTATCGGCGGTGGCGAAAGCCGCCGTGATGTAGTCGAAATTGTATGCGCTGTCGGGCTCGGTGCGGGTGATGTGCACGGTGCCATCGTTCAGCTCCAGCGAGCTAAGATTTATTTCTGATTTGGCAAGAGCCCACAAATCCAGGTCTACCCCCAAGTGGCCCACTGACACCAGCGTGTCGCCCTTCTGGTCTTCCAGGTATACCCCATCCAGGCTAATGGCGTGCTTGAAATCGGTGCGAAATTTAGCGATCCGCACCTCTGTGCCAATCGTGTTTTGTAGGTAGGAAGCTGCTTTGTTGGCGGCAAAATCCTGCACTCCCGGGAATTGCAAGGCAATGACCACACCTATAATAAGGAGGATCACAAAGGCCAGCAAACCAAGGATACCGTAAAGGATGCGACGGGCGAAAGTAGGCAAGGGATATAGGCAAAAAGAGATTGAATCGAGATAACCAACGCAAAACTACTTGTTTAGGTTGGCTTGCTGCTTAGCGCTATCAGCCGGTAGCGGTTGGGCGTTGGCTTTTTCCGGGAGTATCGCATAGCGTAAAAGCTAGTAGCCAACAACTACTGGCCATCAGCCAATCAATCGTAGCAATCGTAGCTTCGCACCCGGTTTGGCCGTAAACCCCATCAGACCCTTCGCATTCTTTCCCTACTCCCGCTTCGCGTATGATACTTCGCTTTTCCATTCCTTACTTCACTGCCTGGGGGCAGCGCCTGGTGGTGTGCGGCTCCGAGCCCAGCCTCGGCAACTGGAACCTCGACCAGGCCCTGAGCCTGCACTTCGACCCCGCCGTGGGTACCTGGAGTCAGGAAGTGACCGTACCCGATACCGCCAGCGGCACCGTCTCCTATAAGTATGTGCTGCTGAATCAGCAGGACGGCACCCAGGAGTGGGAGTGGGGCCCCAACCGCACCATCGACTACCAGCTGGGCCAGTACCAGCGCGTCTTGCTGCACGATTTCTGGAGGGCACCCGCCGAGCCCGAGAATGAGCTATTTACGGCGGCTTTCACGGAGGCCCTGATGCGCCGGCCTACCCCCGCGCCGGCCGAGGCTGGCGCGGAAGCTCCGCTTGGCAATACGGCGGTGCGCTTTCAACTGGCTGCCCCACGCGTGCCCTCGGCCTACCAGGTGTGCGTGCTCGGCTCCGATGCCGCCTTGGGCGCCTGGGACGCCAAGCAGGCGCTGGTGCTGTCGGATGCCGACTACCCTACCTGGCATGCCGACGTGACGCTGGCCCAACCCGACCGCATCGCCTTATATAAGTATGGTATCTGGGACCCGGCCACCCAAACCATGGTGCAGCTGGAAACCGGCGAGGACCGCGTGCTGCCGCCCTTCGAGGAAGAACATACCTTGCGCGTGCGCGCCGACGAAAACTTCCGCTACGCCAATGGTCACTGGCGCGGGGCTGGCGTGGCCCTACCCGTGTTTGCCCTGCGCAGCCAGCAGGGGCTGGGGGTAGGGGAGTTCCCGGATTTGAAATTGCTGATGGACTGGGCCGTACGCACCAACCTGCAACTGGTGCAGGTGCTGCCCATCAACGATACCACCGCTACCCATACCTGGGTGGATAGCTACCCCTACGCGGCCATTTCGGTGTTTGCCCTGCACCCGCAGTACCTGAATCTGGATGCGGTGGCCGAGCTGCAAGACCCCGCCGACCGCGCCGAGCTGGACCGTCTGCGGGAGGAGCTGAACGCCAAGGATTTTGTGGACTATGAGCCGGTGATGAACGCCAAGTGGACGTTCATCCGGAAGCTCTACCAGCAGGAGAAGAAGAAGTTTCTGGCCGATCCGGCCTTTAAAGCATTTTTGCAGGAGCAGCACAGCTGGCTGGTGCCGTACGCGGCCTTCTCGGCGCTGCGCGACCGGTTCGGCACGGCCGACTTCCAGCAATGGCCCCTGGAGTTCCGCGCGCCGCACGATCTGGAGCAGCTCACGGCCCAAACGCAGCCCGATTTCGATGAGTTTGGGGTACACTTTTTCACCCAGTTTCACCTCGATAAGCAGTTGCTGGAAGCTGTGAACTATGGCCGCGAGCGGGGCGTGGTACTCAAGGGTGACCTGCCCATTGGCATCTACCGCCACTCCGTAGACGCTTGGACCCAGCCCGAACTGTACCACATGGACCGCCAGGCCGGCGCTCCGCCGGACGACTTTTCTACCACCGGCCAAAACTGGCGCTTCCCTACCTACAACTGGGAGCGCATGGCCGAGGACGACTATGCCTGGTGGAAGCAGCGCTTAGGCCACTTGGCGCGCTACTTCGATGCCCTGCGTATCGACCACATTCTGGGCTTCTTCCGCATCTGGGAGATGCCCGGTAACTCCGTGGAGGGCTTGCTGGGACACTTTGCGCCATCCCTACCCCTGCACCGCGACGAGATTGAGCGCCGCCTGGGCTGGTTTGAGTACGGCCGCTTGTGTATGCCTTACATCCGCTGGCACATGCTGCAAGACATCTTCCACGACCAGGCCCAGGCCGTGTTTGGTGAGTACATGGACGATGCCGGCTACGGCGCCATCCAGCTGAAGCCGCACGTGGCTTCGCAGCGCCAGATTGAGGCGTATATAGAGGAGAAGATTGCCCACGAGCCGCACAGCGCCGACCACTACAAGTGGCTGCGCACGGGCTTGTACCAGCTGGTGAACGAGGTGCTGTTCCTGCCCGCCGGCAACGACTACTACCACCCGCGCATCACGCTCAACAAAACCTACTCCTTCCGCGAACTGGACGGCGACGAAGCCCGCCGCCGCCTGTACGACGACATCTACATCAATTTCTTCTATGGCCGCAACGAGGAGTTCTGGCGCGAGCAAGGCCTTATCAAGCTGCCGCCGGTGCGCTACGCCACCAACATGCTGATAGCAGGCGAAGACTTGGGCATGGTGCCCGCCTCTGTGCCCGGTGTGATGAAGCAGTTGGGTATCCTGGGCCTCAACATCCAGCGCATGCCCTCCGACCCCAAAGTGGAGTTCGGCCACCCCGATGCGGCGCCCTACCTCTCCGTCGTCAGTCCCGGCTCGCACGACATGAGCACCTTACGCGGCTGGTGGGAGGAAGACCGCCAGAAGACGCAACACTTCTTCGAGAATACGCTGGGCCACTGGGGCGAGCAAGCGCCGTATTACTGCGAGCCGTGGGTAGCCCGCGAGATTGTGGCCCAGCACCTGCACTCGCCGGCTATGTGGGCCATTTTTCCGTTGCAGGACCTGTTGGCCCTCAGCTCCGACCTGCGCCGCGAAAACCCGCAGGACGAACAAATCAACGTGCCCGCCAATCCGCAGCACTTCTGGAAATACCGCCTGCACCTGAACCTGGAGGAGCTGAATCGCGCCACCGATTTCAACCACGAGTTGCAACAGTTCATGGCCGTTCGCGGTAGTAGCTTAGTGTAAATGGCCAGTTAGCAATACGCGCTACGCCGGATACGGGTAATAGGATATACGGAATCCTTAATAAAAAAGCCTGCCTCTACAGCTAGTAGAGGCAGGCTTTTTTATGTCTATTTTTTATTATAAAAATACAAAGAAGGGCTTAGTAGTAGCAGTAGTGTATTTTAAAAAATATATTATATATATATCATCTCGAATAATATACCTAATGTGGTTTATAATTAACAAACGAAAGAATCAGAAATAGTATCTGTCGATGATTATGCTTTTTTTGAATTTTTACCGAATCAGTTCACTGTAAACTGGCGCAGTATTGGTTAATTATAATGTCAGTTGAAATGCATGTATTTAATATAAATAATTGATTTTGAGAATTTTATGATAAAACAACTCTATTTTTTGATATGATTATATTAATTAATGAGTTGAATTTACATAATTAAATTCCAAAAATGAATACAAGGATTTTAAAAATGGGAATCCAAAAATGGGAATTGAAATAGTGAGAATTGCTTGGTTTTATCTTCTGATAACGTATTTCTAATTAAATAAGTAGTGTCTCAATACTGGAAATAGTTTGTTGATTCTATTTAAATGGCTGTCGCATGGTGTCATATTGAGACGAAGGGTATTTGTTCAATTTGAAGCGTGCTGGATAAGCTGACTCGTTATCGCCTCTAACAAAATTTTACTTTTACATGAAAACAACCTTACGATTAATAGGGCTATTACTAGCCTTGTTCCCGCTGGCGCTGCCACCAGCCTGGGCACAGACATGTACAACTGCCCCTGTCTCGCTGAACTATGCAACGCGCACGAGTGGGGAGAGCTGGAAAAACCGTGCGGCCGAAGGTGTTCCCAGCGCGACTTCCTATACGCAGGTTAGTACTACGTATAGTTCTGCTGATCAAAACGCGAGCAACACCTCATTGCAAGCCGCTACGCTGAATGGTCTCTCTACTCTACAATGGAGAACAGCTTATACTTCAAAATCGCAGAATACCTCTACGGTAACCTTCACGTTCAGTCGAGCCGTTGCCAACCTGTCAATTCGGGTGCAGGACATAGATGCATATGCCACTGGTGGTCTTCTTGGTCTAGGGGTAGGCAGTACAGGCTATACCGATAAAGTAGTGTTTACAGGTAAGGCGGCGTCTGGAGCAGATGTTATACCTACTGTAGAGAAAGTAGTTAGTACCTCCAAGTTTGTTGTTGTAGAGGACAACGTAGCTACAGGACAAGTAAGCGAGGGCGACAATACCAGTGCGCTGGCTGCCTCAGTAGATGTTAAATTTCTTAGTCCGGTTACAGAGTTTACCATTGTCTACCAGAATACAACTGCAGCAGCAGGTTTGCTGCTATCTGGTACAACAGCCCAGCAGGTTATTGGTATTGACTATATGAGTTGGTGCCGGATAGAGCCCATCGCCAATGGCATTACCACGGCTGGCATGCCCAACGGTGCGGGCGCACTCCCTATCAGCAGCCTGAACGCCACGGTAGATGGCACATTGCAGTCGTATAAGCTGGTGACGGTTCCCCCGGCTACGCAAGGTATCTTGTACGTAAATAACATACCGGCTACCGCAGGCCAGACCCTGACGCCGACGCAGGGCGCGCAGCTCACCTTTGATCCGGCCGTGACGGCAACGGGCCCGGTGAGCTTCAGCTACACCGTCATTGATGATGCCAGTATGCAGGCCGCTACCCCGGCCACGTACACCATTCCCGTAGCACCGACTGGTGCTAGCGGCACGCCAGCCCCCTGTGCTAACCCAGGCAAAGATGGCTCGGTGGCAAGCCTGACGGTAAACCCTGACACGTACTACCCTAGCACGATCACCCAGACTCTGAATGCAGGTGCTCCCTCTATTGCGGTAGGCGCTGCTACGGGTACTACCCTAACTAACATTGCGGCCGGCGACTTGCTGCTGGTTATCCAGATGCAAGGCGCGGATATTAACGCTACCAACACCGATACCTACGGCGACGGGGTGGCAGGTGGTGGAGCAAACGGCTACTTAAGCAACGCAAACTTTACGGCTGGTACTTACGAGTACGTAGTAGCTAACAATGCCGTATCGGCAGCAACGGGTGGCACTATTCAGTTGGCTACTCCGCTAGTAAATGGGTATCAGAACGCAGCCGCTACGACCACAGCAGGCCAGCGGCGCTTTCAGGTAGTGCGCATTCCGCAATACGGAAATCTGACGTTAGGCGCTACTATCTCGCCCACAGCTTGGAATGGTAGCTCGGGTGGTGTTCTGGTTATTGATGTAGCCGGAGTATTGAACCTGAATGGCTTTACAATGAACGCCACGGGCGCTGGCTTCCGTGGAGGTGGAGGCCGGACGCAGACCAGTACCAACGCAGGTGACTTGGCGTATGTGACTACATCAGCTTCTAATAACAACGGACAGAAGGGCGAAGGCATTGCGGGTACTCCACAGTACATATTCAATGGAACAGCGTTGGTAAATACCAACGCTGATGGATACCCGGGTGGTAGCAACGGCCGTGGTGCCCCTGGCAATGCGGGTGGCGGCGGCAACGATAATATTGACAACAGCGGCGGCGGCGGCGGCGGCAACGGCGGCCGTGGTGGCCGGGGAGGCAATAACTTCGCCAGCAACTTAGCTATCGGTGGCGAGCCGGGCACAGCCTTTGCCGAAGTGAGAAGCAGCCGTCTGATTATGGGCGGCGGCGGTGGCGCCGGTAGCACCAACAACAACAGCGGCACGCCTACCAACGGCTTGGCTAGCAGTGGTGCCATTGGTGGCGGTATCATCATGGTGCGCACTGGTTCTGTAACGGGAACCGGCTCTTTGATTGCAAACGGAGGCGCCGCTAACAACACCGTAGCCGATGATGGCAGCGGTGGCGGTGGCGCCGGTGGCTCTATCCTAATAACGGCACTAAACACCAGCGGCTTGGCCAACGTTACGCTAACTGCCAATGGTGGTACGGGTGGTACAAACACCGGTAGTGGCACAGCAGGTTTCCATGGCCCGGGCGGCGGCGGCGGCGGCGGGGTTATCCTGGCCAATGGTGCGGTGGCAGCAGCTTCCGCGGCTGCTGGTGCCGGCAACGGTACTACGGTAGGCGGTGGCGCCTTTGGGGCTGCGGCTGGTAACGTGGGTGTTAGCAATGCTCAAATCAGCAGTAGCATTGCCAATAGCGCAACGGGAGCTAGCTGTGCGGCCGACGTGACAACTACCATTACGGGTCCGGCTCGTCTGAACCCTGGGCAGCCTTCTGGTAACTACACGGCTACCTTCACCAACGTGGGCAGTGCCCAGGCCGCTGGTGTGGTGCAGACCGTGACTCTGCCGGCCGGCGTAACGAGCGTGCAGTTTCCGAACGATGCTACGTACAACGAAACCACGCGCATCATCACATTTGGAGCGGCTACAGTTACTACCCTGAATGGCCGGGCTAGCAACACGTACCAATTCAGCTTCACGGCACCCAAACAAGCGGGTGCCCTCACGCTGACTAGCAATGTAAGCACCTCTACGAGCGAAGGTGCTAACGCGGCAGCTAACCAGGCTACGCTGACAGCTACGCTAAATATGGTAGCTGACGTGGCCGTGACCATTGCAGTTCCAACGAACCCAGTGGTAGCCGGGCAAACGGGCACGTTCAACTTGAGCCTCTCCAACATAGGCACCAGCGACGCCGCCACGCCTACGGCGCAGGTGCAGCTGCCGGCTGGCCTCACTGGCGTGAACGTGACGGGTAGCAATGGCCTGACTGGTAGCTACAACCCCACTACGGGCATGATAAGCTATACCTTCCCGAACGGCAACGCAGCGTTGGCCAGCGGGTTCACGGCTGCCTCGTCTATTACTTTCACAGCCCCGGCTACGGGTCCGGTAACGGCCACGGCTACCACGGGTACCAGCACGTACGAGGCTGGTCAGACGGCCAACAACGTAGCCATGGTTGTGCTGAATATCACACCTGCTTTCGACGTGTCGACCAGTATCTCCGGGCCTACCACTACGGTAGCTGGCACGCTCACTACGTTCATGGTGCTGACCGCCAACGCTGGTCCTTCGCCGGCCAGCAGCGTAACGCAGATGGTACAGCTGCCGGCCAACCTAAGCGACGTATTCGTGTCGAACAATGGCACCTACGATATAACCTCGGGCATTGTCACGTTCCCGACGCTGGCAATGCTGGCTAACGGTGCGATGGTGAACAATACTATTAGCTTCACGGCGCCGAGTAGCGGCTTCACGGTGACGGCCAGCGTGACGCCAACTACCAGCGACTTATTCCCGGGCAACAACACTGCCGCCGCGCCCGCCACTACGGTGTCGGCTGCCACAACGGCGCAGGCAAACGTGTACACGAGCATTTCCCTACCCCAGACGGATGTGGCTCCTGGGTCTTCGCTGGTCTTCACCGTTACCTCAAGCAATAACGGCCCGGCGGCGGCCAGCAATGTTGTGCAGCGCGTATCGTTCCCTACCGGCCTCACGGGGGTAGTGATTACGGGTGGTGGTACGTATGATGCCACTACCGGTATCGTAACCTTCCCCGTAGCCGCCAGTCTGGCTAGTAGCGCCACCACCGTACGGACCATCACCGTGACGGCGCCTGCCGCCGGTACGGTACTGGCTATAGCCAGCGTCAGCTCTGCTACCTCGGACCCGATGCCGGCCGACAACGCAGCATCTGCGGTAGCAGTTATCAGCCCGCGCGCCGATGTGGCTACTACCCTGCAAGGACCGCAGACGACCGTAGCCGGTCAGTCGGTTACGTATACCGTAACCATGGCCAACAACGGTTCTTCGGTGGCCACCAACGTGGTGCAAACCGTGCAGATTCCGGCTGGTCTGGCAGGTGTAAATGCGGGTACCGGCACGTATGACGCTACCACGGGTATCGTGACTTTTCCGGCCATTGCCAGTCAGGCAGTAGGCAATACCCAGACAAATACCATCACGTTCACGGCGCCCACCAACAACTCGTTTACGGGTACGGCCTACGTTAGCTCGTCTACGCCGGACGCCACGCCTGGCAACAACATGGCCACCGTAACCACAACCACCCAGCGCAATGCCGATGTGGTCGTGTCGCTGGCTGGGCCGGCGGCTACGGTGGTAGGCAGCCCGGTAACTTACGCCGTGACTACAACCAACAACGGTCCGTCCATTGCTACGGGGCAGACGACTACGGTGCAGATTCCGGCTGGGTTGGGTGTAGCCAACGTGAATATCACGGGAGGCGGCACGTATACTAATACGACGGGTGTGGTCACCTTCCCGGCTGTAACTGAGCAGGCAGTAGGCGCGGCGGGTACCATCACGAACACGATTACCTTCCTGGCTCCTGATGTAGCCCAGCTATCCATAATGGCCAACGCTGCTACGGTGGCGGGTACCAACGACCCGAGCCTGGGGAATAATACGTCGGTAGCCAGTACCATGGTGGCCGCCGCTACCCTGGCAGGAGTAGATGCACAAACCACGATTCTGTCGAACGTTGCCAGTCAGGCTGCCGGGCAGCCAGTTATCTTTACTGTGAACACAATCAACGCCAGCACCACCACGGCCGCTACCAACGTAGTGCAGCAAGTGGCCCTGCCCGCTGGCTTGACTGGTGTGGTGGTAGAGGATGGCTCATACAACGAGACGACGGGTGTGGTAACGTTTGCTACCCTCAGCACGCAGGCAGCCAACACAACCCGCACGCGCACCATTACGGTGAATGCGCCCGGCGCCGGACCTTTGGTGGCCCGCGCCAGCGTATCAACCGGCAACCCCGATGCAACACCCGCCAACAACTTTGCTTCGACCAGCGTGAGCATCGACGTTCGGGCCGATGTACTGACCAAAGTAAGCGGCCCGGCTACTACCCTGGCAGGTGCTTCGGTAACCTATAGTGTCGTGACGCTGAACAACGGCTCCTCGGCTGCTACTAATGTGGTGCAGCAGGTAACGTTACCTGCCGGTGCCACCAACGTGGTATTGCCGGCTGGTGCCACCCAGAGCGGTAACGTCGTAACGTTTGCGGCCATTGCTTCGCAGGCCGCTGGCGTAGCTGGTGAGGTGACGAACAGCATCACCTTTACGGCGTCCGCTCCTGGCTTTGATGTGACAGGTACCGTAAACTCGGGCACAACGGATGTGAACCCCAGCAACAATACCTCGACGCAAAGAACCAACTTGGCCAACCAGGCTCCCGTAGCCAACACGGTAGTGAACCGCCTGCAAATGCCAGCCGGTAACACGGCCGGGCAGCTGGCTATTTCGCCGCTGAGCGGCCGCGATGCGGATGGTTCTATCTTCCTGTACACCATCACCTCGTTGCCGACGGCGGCGCAGGGCAAGCTGTACCTGAACGGTACCGAGGTTGTTGCCAACCAGTTGGTAGCGGCGGCCGATGCGAACAACCTGACGTTTGATCCGGCCGCCAGTTATGTGGGCAACGTGTTCTTCACCTACACGGCTACCGATAACCAAAGCGCGACATCGGCCCCGGCCCTCTACGCACTGACGGTAGGCCGCGACAATTCGTCGGTGTACATGCAGGTAGCGTATGCTGCCGGCAAGGTGTATCAGAACGCCGACGTGGTAGCCAACGTGGTTGACGTGAACGGTGCCCGCTACAACAGCGCCGGTCAGCTCTACAGCACCACCGATGGCAAGCTGGTGGCTACCGATGGCAGTGTCAGCAATGGTCTGGCCACCACCGGTACCAACGCTGTGCCCTCGACCACCGCAGATGCCACCACGCTGGCCAGCAACGGGCTGGCGCTGGATCCTACCACGTGCCAGATTACGGTAGCAGACCGCAATAAGCTGAAGTCAGGAACCATCACGTTCAACGTGACCACTACCGATATCTACGGTGGTACCAACCTTGCTCCCGTGATGATTATCCTGTCGCAGCCGCTGCCTGTTGAACTGGTTGCGTTTGAGGCGCAGGCAGTAGGGCAGGATGCACTGCTGACGTGGCGCACGGCCTCGGAGAAAAACAACGACCACTTCTTGGTAGAACGCTCCGTGGACGGGATGAGCTTTGCGGCCGTTGGCACGGTAGCAGGCCACGGAAGCTCCATGACAGCCCACACATACAAGCTGAAGGATGCGGACGCTGCCCGCGTAGCTGCTACCCTCTACTATCGCCTACGGCAGGTAGATACCGATGGTACGGCTTCGCTCTCGCCAGTGCGTGCACTCGTGTTCAGCAAAGAAGTGAGCACGGCGCCGCGCCTCTACCCGAACCCCGCTACCACCAGCACCACGCTGGATCTGAGCAGCCTGGCAGCAGGTAGCTATCAGGTGCAGGTGCTGGATATGGCTGGCCGCACAGTGGCAACGCACACCGTTGCTGGTGGCCTCCAGCGCCAGCTGGACGTGAGCCAGTTAACAGTAGGTTCCTACGTGGTGCTAGTGCAGGGCAACAGTACACAATACAAGCTGCGCCTCGTGAAAGAGTAATCTCCCTCGTACACCAATAGCTGAAAAAGCTCCTCTGTTTCAGAGGAGCTTTTTTTTGTGCCTATAAAAAGTGGTAGCATCGAATACACCCTGGATTCTATTGGTAGAATAAAACTATAGCCAGAAAGACTTCTGCAAGTAGAATAGTGCTAGCCATGTGCGAACAGGCATAAACACCAATAATACATATTTCATATTATATATTAAATAAGAATAGTTATAAAAATAAGTAAGGTATTACAATGTTAAATTTGTGTTTTTTTGAAACAAGAAATACGGATGTGGACTGATTTCGTATGGTAAAAAGTGCTTTCAGATATGCTGTAGTTTGTTTTTGGCATAGATAATGTCATTCTAATAATGAGATAAAAATCTATAAGTGAGAAAAAGCTCACCGAGGCAAAGTGTACTTCTATCGAAAATGTACCAGATTGGCCAGGAGCTACAATTAGATTTGTTATATCATGTAGCTCAACAGTAACTGCTTGATAAGTACTCTGAACCCTTTGCTTGGAAAGTCACATCACACATCCATTCATATGAAAACAACTTTACGGTTTGTTATCCTGCTGCTGGCTTGGAATTGCTTGGGTAGGACCGTCGCGTGGGCGCAAACTACCACCACGCTCAGCTTCGCCGATGCAAACTACAGCGGCAGCTGGATCAGCCGTGCCGCTACTGGTGTGCCATCTGGCTCTACGGTTACAACGGTCAGTAGCGCGTACAACGCGACGGGTAGCGGAACTACCTATGTAGCTGGTAGCATTGCCGATGGTAATTATTCCTTTGATACAGGTACTTTAAACTCAGCTACTTTGCGTTGGACGGTTAATTACCCTCAAACGGGTAGTAACAAAACGTCTTCGGTTACTTTCACTTTTAACCGGGCGGTGTCTAACTTCAAAGTACAGGTACAGGATATCGATAAGAATGATGCTAATGGGACTACCTATATAGATCAAGTAGTTTTCGCGGGGGCGAATGGTGCAACTGCCGTTGCACCAACAGTAACCCCATCTAGCGCAATAGCGGCAACTATTAACCCTTCAAACACAGCTACAGCGAATACCGTAAATCTTACGTCAGCTAATGATTATGTTGTTGCTTCTTTCGGTAGCCCTATTACCAGTCTGACTATTACATATAAGAACACAACTGGAGCAACTGATCCCGCTGCGCAAGGCATCGGTATCGATAAGATGACCTGGGACCGGGCGCTGCCTACGGCTAACAACATCACCAACGCGGCCCTGGCCAGCACAGCCGACCAAACGACTATCAGCGCTCTGAGCGGCACTGTTGACGGTGGCACTATCAGCTACACTATCACCCAGATCCCGCCCGTTAATCAGGGCGTGCTGTACTATAATACTACTGGTACTACCTATGCGGCCGTGGCTGCTGGTCAGGCTCTTACAGCGGCGCAGGCCGCCAGCCTAAAGTTTGACCCGGCCGAAACTTTCTCGGGCGGCAACGTCGCGTTCAACTACACCTCCAAAGACAACGACAACCAGACCTCAGCCGCTGCCACGTTCACCATTCCCATTCAGGCCGTGGCCGTGGCCGGTAACTGTGGCGTTTCCTACTTCGATAATACCAAATCGTACAGCGGCCTGTCGGCAGAGTACTTCTCCGGCAACTTCAACGACAACCTGAGCTACTTCGCTAGCAATACGGCGAAGCTCTCCCGCGTGGATGCTACCATCAACTTCGCTGCCAGCAATAGCTTCGGCAACCTGGTGAGCGAAGGGGTGACGACCGTCGGCAGCGATGCCAACCCCGATCAATTCAGTGCCCGCTACCGCGGCAGCATCTACATTGGTACAGCCGGTACGTACAGCTTTGACTTGAACTCCGATGAGGCCTCTTATATGTGGATTGACGGTGATGCGCTGCTGGCGATACCCGATGTGAATAAGGCCATTGTCAACAATGGCGGCAGCCACGTAGCCCGCACAGCGCCCACGAAAGTGAGCGTGCCGTTATCGGTGGGCCTGCACAATATTCTGATTTTCTACGGCGAAAACACCGGCGGTAACAGTGTCGTCTTCAGCTACTTTTCCGGTCCTGGCGTGACGCAGGGTACTGTGGTGCCCAGTTCCGTACTGTGCGCTGGCAAGTCTAATCTGCCGCCGGTGGCGGTCAACGTTGCCAACACGACTACCATTCCGCGCAATGCTGCCCAGCGGACTATCAGCGCTCTGAACGCCACCGATGCGGATGGCAACGTTGCCTCATACAAGATTGTGACGCTGCCTACCTCGGGTACGCTTTACTACCAGGATGCCAGCGGTACCTACGTGGCCGCTACGGCCGGGCAGGTGCTAACGGTAGCCCAGGCCGGTAGCCTGCGGTTCATGCCCAACGGCACCACTGTGGGAAACGTCACATTTACGTTCTCTGCCACCGACAACAGTGGTATGGAGTCTAATGCCTCTGCTACCTACACAATTCCGGTGACCGACGTGGTAGTGACGGCCAGCAACGACAGCTACGAGGTACCCAAGAATACGGCCGTAACCGGCAACGTACTCTTGAACGACAACGACCCGAACAACACCAAGCTGACCACCACCAAATTGACCAACCCGACGTATGGTACAGTAGTCGTTAATGCGAACGGCACCTACACTTACACGCCCGCCACGGACTACTTGGGTCCAGACAGCTTCACCTACCAGGTTACGAATACGGCCGGTCAGACGGCCACTGCCACGGTAAACCTGCGCGTGTATGACACTGGCTCGGCCTGTACGTCCTCGACCGGCCAAAACCTGCTGACTAACTTCGACTTCTCCCAGGGCAACACTGGCTTCTCCAACGACTACAACTATATCTCGCCCGCAGCCAACGCGGCACTTACCGGCGGCACCAAAGGGCTGAACCCGGAGGGTAATTACGCCGTGGATGTAAACGCCACCACGTACCACAACGCGTTCCGTGGGTACGACTACGACAACACCAATGCCGATGGTACGACAAAGTCAACCACGCCGGCTGCGGCCAACAAGTTTCTGATGATCAACGGTTCGGCCAGCATCCAGCGTATGTACGCGCAAACGGTGACAGTGCAGAAAAACCGCTATTATACGTTCTCGGCCTACTTTAACAACTTGCTGCCGCCGGGCTCGAACAGTGCGGTGCCGGAAGTAGGTTTCGTCATTAATGGCTCTTCCGTATCGAGCACGTTGGTGCTGAACGAGTCTCCCGACCGCTGGGTGAGGTATTCCAGCGTGTGGTACTCCGGCGACAATACTACGGCCGTATTTGAAATTCGCAACGTATCAACGGCCGCGGGCGGCAACGATTTGGGTATCGACCAGTTGTATTTTGGTACTTGTAATCTGCCCCCAGTCGCCAACAACGACCTGCAAACTACGCTGCCCAACACAGCTAAAACCTTCTCCGTCACTGCCAATGATACGGACGGAGACGGCGGCATCAACGTGGCCTCTGTGAACCTCGACCCCAGCAGCGCCACCCGCCAGACAATCTTCATGGTGGCGAACAAGGGTACGTTCACAGTGAATAACAACGGCGACGTAACGTTTACACCAATAACGGGTTTCACCGGTACGGTATCCATTCCCTACACAGTGCAGGATGTGGATGGTGCTCTGAGCAACCCCGGCACCATTTCCGTAACCGTGCAGAGTCCCCCTACGGACCTGACTACGACCATCACAGCCAGTGCAGCTAACGTAGATGCCGGCCAAACGCTGACGTATACCGTAACGGCTAGGAACAATGGTCCGAGCACGGCCACGCAGGTAGTGGAAACCTTGCAGCTGCCCGCTGGGCTGACCGATGGTGGCAACGCAGTTACGTTTACCATAAACGGCGCGGCCAGCACAGTGCCTACCTACAACAACACGACGGGCCTGGTGACTTTCCCCACGGTGGCTTCGCTGAACTCGGGTGGCAGCACTATCTACGGTATCACGGTGAAAGCACCCGGCGCCGGCCCCATTACGGCCACGGCCGGCATATCGGCCGCCAACACGGATATCAACTTGGCCAACAACGCAGCCAGCGTGAGCACAGTTATCAACCCGCGCTACGACGTAACGACCACCATTACTGGTCCTACCAGCGTGGTAATCGGCAACCTGGCTACCTACACCGTAACCACGAAAAACGTGACGACGAGTGGTGCCCTGTCGGCCGCGCCCAACGTACGCCAGACTGTGACGCTGCCCAAAAATTTGGTGGACGTGTATGTGTCTAACGGCGGCACCTACGACGCGGCTTCCGGCATTGTCTCCTTCCCGGTGCTGGCCTCTCTACCCTTGGGGCAGACGGCCGTCAACACGATTAGCTTTACGGCACCAGCCACTGGCTTCACGGCTGCTGCTACTGTAGTGGGCAGCTATACCGCCGCGGGCACCAGCAACAACGTGGGCGACGTGGCCACAGGCAACAATACCCAAAACGCCACGGCTACTACCGTGACAACCGCCACCGGTACGCCCGCTACGGCTACCACCAACCAGACTGGCACGGTGGCCAACCTGGCTACAACCATCTCTACCACGACCCCGAGCGTGGCGCCCGGCGCCAGCGTGACGCTGAAAGTAGATATTGTGAACAACGGCCCCAGTGCCGCCACCAGCGTGGTGGAGCAGGTGAGCCTGCTGCCCGGCCTAACGGTATCGGGTCTGCCCGCCGGCGCCAGCTACGACGCAACTACCGGAGTCGTAACCTTTGGTACCATTGCCAGCCTGACCAGCGCTGCTACCCAGAGCTACTCGTTCCAGTTCACGGCCCCCACGGCCGGCTACGTGCTGGCCGCTGCCAGCGTGAGTAGCGCCACCACCGACCCCGTAGCCGCCGACAACGTGGCCTCGACCATGGTGATGGTAACCCCGACCACTGACGTGACAACGGCTCTGGCTGGCCCTGCATCGGCTCTGGCCGGGCAGGTAGTGAACTACACCGTGACGACGGCCAACGCGAGCGGCGCGGCCGCCAACGGCGTCGTGCAGACCGTGCGTCTGCCGGCTGGCCTCTCCGACGTGACCGTTACGGGCGGCGGCACCTACGACGCGGCCACCGGGGTAGTTACCTTCGCGCTGGGCACGCTGCCTAGTGGCAGTAAGCTGGTAAACTCCGTATCGTTCGGTGCGCCGAGCACGGGCTCCTACTCGCCCACAGCTAGTGTGAGCACTACTACGCCGGAAAGCAACACGGCCAACAACCGCGCCGCCGTTACGACGACAGTAAGCGGTTCCAACGATGTGGCTATCAGTGTGAGCGGTCCGGTTGCTACGCCTGTTTTTGGGGCGGCTACCTACCAGGTAGTAACCACTAACAACGGGCCTAACACGGCCGAATCGGTGGTGCCGACGCTGCAATTGCCAGCTGGCCTGACTATTATTACCCTACCTACTGATGCTACTTATAGCAGCGCCACGGGGTTAGTAACCTTCGCTACGATTAGCAACCTAGCTAACGGCGCCAGCAGCGTGAGCAGTATCACGGTGCGGATGCCGGAAGTGGCCCAGCTGACGGGCTTGGCCCAGGCCACGGTAGGCGGTACGGTAGCAGACCGCAACCTCGACAATAACCGCTCAACGTTTACGACCTCCTCTACCCGTGAGAGCGACAAAACGGCGGACCTGAGAGTAACGCTCACTTCCTCGGCGGCTACCGTTACAGCTGGCCAACCCATAACGCTGACCGCTGTATTCTCCAGCAACGTCAATAACCAGGACCCGGCTACCAACGTGGCAACGCGTCTGAGCCTGCCCATCGGTCTGACGGGGGTAGTAGTTTCCAATGGTGGCACCTATAACAGCGCGACGGGCTTGGTAACCTGGCCGGTTATTGCCTCATTGGCTTCGCCAACAGCGACAACCACCAGCTCTTTCACGTACACGGTGCAGCTGAATGCCCCAGGCCTCGCTACCCTGGCAGCAACGGCCTCTATTGCCTCGGATATAGCGGACTCGAACCCCGCTAACAACGCGGCAACGGCCAGCGTTAATATCACGGCGCAAACTGACGTGACAACGCTGGTAAGCGGACCAGCGGCCGTAGTGCCGGGCAGTGCCGTTACATATTCGGTAGTGACGCTGAATAATGGTCCCTCACCGGCCGCCAACGTGGTGCAGAAGGTAACGCTTCCAACGGGCGTAACGGCCTCCAACATCACTAACGGCAGCCAGAGCGGGAACGTCATTACATTCAATACCATCACCTCGCAGGCCGCAGGTGCTGCTGGGGCCGTCACCAATACGTTCACCATTACGGCACCGGCTGCGAACTACAGCGTGCAGGGCAACGTAACGACTACCTCGACGGAAAGCGACGCGACCAACAATCAGCGGACTACCAACACGGCTATCCTCAACCTGGCGCCTTACGCCCAGAACGTGGTAAACGCTATGCAGGCACCCGAAGGCAATACTGCGGGCCAGATGCTCATCTCGCCGCTGGCCGCTACCGACGCTGAAACCGCCGCCGCCAGTCTGACTTATGCCATCGATCCGGCCTCGTTGCCGACGGCGGCCCAGGGCGTGCTGTACTACAGCAACGGTAGTACCTACGTGGCACTGCCCACCACCGGCACAGCCGTTGTGCTGACGGCCGCGCAGGCAGCCAGCCTGAAATTTGACCCAGCGGCTGGCTTCACCGGCAATGCCTTCTTCAGCTACACGGCCACCGACGGCGCCGGTAATGTGTCGAACGCGGCGTTGTATACCATTGCGGTGGGTAAAGACATCGACTCTTATTATAAGGCGACGCCTACCAAAGGGGGCAATAACAATCAGTACCAGAACAACGACGTGCTGACGTACCTCATCGACAACAACGGGGCACGCTACGTGACTTCGGGTACTACGGCACTCATATATGATGCCACCACGGGTGCGTTGCTGGCCGGTGCCAGCAATGGCCTAGCCGCCACCGGTGCCAACGCCGTGCTGGCCTCCGGCTCGTCGCTGAATACCACGCAGTTGGCCGCCATTGGAGTAGGCCTAAACCCAACGACTGGCCAACTGGTTGTTTCTGATCGTACCAAGCTGCGCGCCGGTACGTATTCTGTGAGCATCACTACTACGGATGTCAACGGCGGTACCAACACTGTTGTGGAGAGCTTCACTATTGGCGCGAGTCCGCTGCCGGTTGAGCTGGTTAGCTTCGACGTGAAAGCTGTGAAAGCGGATGCAGTGCTGACTTGGAGCACGGCTTCGGAGAAGAACAACGACCGTTTTGAGGTAGAGCGCTCCTTCGACGGCCGCACGTTTGTGCAGGTAGGCACGGTAGCCGGCAACGGTAGCACCAGCCAAACACATAGCTACTCTCTGACGGATCTGGGCGTAGGCGCCCGCTACCAAGGCACGGTATACTACCGCCTCAAGCAGGTAGATACCGATGGTACCACGCAGTACAGCCCCGTGCGCACAGTAGCCTTCACAACTGAAGTGATTGCTAAAGCCGGACTGTATCCGAATCCAGCTACTACCACCACGAAGCTCGACCTGACAACGCTGCCTACGGGCGTGTATCAGGTAAGCATCTTGGATATGGCGGGCCGCTCAGTTGGCACCTACACCGTGAACGGTGGCATTGCCACTGCGCTGGATGTAAGCCTGCTACCTCTGGGCAACTACGTGGTAGTGGTACAGGGTACCACAGAGCGCCACGTGTTGCGTCTGACGAAGCAATAGGTCGGACAGCAGAAAAGCCTGATTGCTGAAAAAGCCTCTCCGCAAGGAGAGGCTTTTTTGTGCTTAGTAGTCATAGCCATTGAAGCTTTCTAGGCTCTGGGGACAGTAAGTCAAATAGCTGCGTTCCGCACCACGGCTGCATTTGGCCAGGACCAGACCTACCTGACCTCGGTGCTGGAAGGCGGTACTTTGAACGGAGTGCAGGACGGTGACGCAAAAACCAGCAGCTATAGCAGCCCGGTAAATGGCCTCGACCAGGGTAGCGAAACCAGCGCGCCGCGTTTCTATTTCAGCATTCCGCTCAGCACCCTGACAGCCACCCAGAAAGCAGCCCTCACCACTGGTACTGTGCGCCTCACGGCTACAGCTACCACGGGTGGCACCACCACCTCGGAGTTTTCGGGTAGCGTGGCTATTGGTCAGAATGCCCCACTGCCGGTGGAGCTGGTGAGCTTCACCACGAAAACGGTGAAACTAGATGCGGTGTTGAGTTGGAATACGGCTTCGGAAAAGAACAACGACCACTTTGCGGTGGAGCGCTCTTCGGATGGGCTGAGCTTTACGCAGGTAGGCAAGGTAGCCGGCAACGGCAGCACGTTGATAGCGCATGCCTACACCTTCACCGACGCCAACGTGGGCCAGCGGCAGCAGGGCACGGTATACTACCGTCTGCGGCAGGTAGACCAGGACGGTACCGAGTCATTGTCGCCGGTGCGCACGGTTGTGTTCACCACCGAAACAGCCCCTAGCGTAAGTGCTTTCCCCAACCCTACTACCACCCATACAACCCTCGATTTGAGCACGCTACCCCAGGAAAACTTCTTGGTGAATGTGCTGGATATGATGGGCCGACCAGTGCGGGCCACTACCCTGGCCGGCGGCACCACGCACCAACTGGCAGTGCAAGACCTACCCATAGGCAACTACCTGATTACGGTGCGCGGCACCACCATGGCATACACGCTGCGCCTAACGAAAAACTAATCGGACGGAATTTCGGTAAAAGGGGCTCTTCCTACAGGAAGTGCCCCTTTTTGTGCCTGTACTTGGGTAGCATGCTAGAGGCATCTGCGAAGCGTGCGGCCAATAGCTATATCTTTCTATTTCTGTTGTTTATGAAACCTGCTATTGCCACGGTGCGACCTGCCCGCAAGCTGCTCACCTCCACCGATTACGACGTGATTATTGTGGGTGCCGGCAGTGCCGGCCTGAGCGCCGCCCTAGTGCTGGGCCGCAGCATGCGTCGCGTGCTGGTGTGCGATGCCGGCGGGCCGCGCAATGCTACCTCGCCTGCCGTGCAGGGCTTCCTCACCCGCGACTGCACTGCGCCTGAGGAGCTACTGCGCATTGGCCGCAGCCAACTCACTTCCTATGATTCAGTGGAGGTACGGGAGCTGCGCGTAACGGCTATTACGAAAGAAGATGGCCATTTTCGGGTGGAAGCAGACACCGATACCAGCCGTACCACCGTTGCTACGGCGCGCAAAGTGATACTGGCAACTGGTGTGGAGGACGAGCTGCCGCCCTTGGATGGCATGCGCGAGTTTTGGGGTAGGGGCGTGTTGCATTGCCCCTACTGCCACGGCTGGGAAGTGCGCAACCAACCGCTGGCCGTTTATGGCCGCGGCAAAACCGTAACGGGACTGGCGCTGCTGGTTAGCCGGTGGTCGAGCCACATAACGGTGTGCACCGATGGGCCGGGCCACCTCACCGACAATGCCAGGCGCCGGTTGCGCCAGCAAGGCATTGCCGTGCGCGAAGAACCCGTGCGCCGCCTGGTAGGAAAGCCCGATGGCATGCTGCGCTGCGTGCAGTTTGAAGAAGGCGAACCGCTGGAATGCCATGCGCTGTTTCTGCACGCACCCCAGCACCAGCGTGCTCCGTTTGCCGAGCAGCTAGGGTGCCGCTTCACCAGCAAAGGCGCGGTATGGGTCGATAAGAAGCAACAAACCTCCGTGGCGGGTATTTACGCCGCTGGCGACCTCACCCCGGGTCAGCAGCAGGCTATTATGGCCGCCGCTGAAGGCTCCAAGGTAGGCATTGTTATCAACGAGCAACTCACGCGGGAGGAGTGCCCAAAATAAAATAGTGAGGCCGCCAACCCCCACAATCTGTTTGGCGCAGTGGTTGCGTACGTTCCGGACAAAATTCAACGCGCATGAAAAAAGTCCTGTTACTCGCTACCCTCTTTCTTGGCCTGTTTGCCATTGGCTGCAAAGAGCTTGACAAGCTCCTGACCTTTTATATCGACGACAGCCAAAACATCAAGATTGCCTCCACCTTTCCGGTAGACATAGCGGCGCCGTTGTCGCCAATAGCAGTGCCCACGCAGTCGGCCTCTACGTTCAAAAACAACAACACCCGCGCCGACTTGGTGAAAGACGTGAGTCTCAACAAACTTGCCCTCACCATTGCCGACCCCAACAGTGAAAACTTCGATTTCCTGCGCAGCATCGAAATCTACATCAGCACTGGCAACGGCAGCGACCAGATTCTGCTGGCCTCGCTCAGCAACATACCCACGGGTGTGCAGAGCATCACGCTCACACCCACCAAAGCCAAGCTCGATAGCTACATTAAGGCCGAAAGCTATACGCTGACCACCAAGGCTACCATTGCCAAGTCCATCGCCCGCGACATTACCATCCGCGCCGAATCGCGTTTCAAAGTTACCGCCGACCCGCTGTAAATGGTAAAGTTGTGAAGTTGTGAAATGGTGAGTTTGACGTTCTAGCTGCGCCATTTGCGCAAAATGCGCCGGTAGTATCAGCAGAACGTCAAACTCACCACTTCACTATTTCAACAACTCGTGTAGCACAGTTTGCATGGAGAAGACGCGGTTGCCGGCTTCCTGGATCACCAGGGAGTTGGGCGAGTCCAGGATGGCGTCTGATACTTCCACGTTGCGGCGCACGGGTAGGCAATGCAGGAATTTGGCGTCGTGGGTGTTGGTCATGTGCTCAGGCGTGAGCATCCACGCGGGGTCGTTGCTGATGACCTGGCCGTAGTTCTGGTAGCTGCTCCAGTTTTTGGCCTGCACAAAGTCGGCACCTTCCAAGGCCTTTTTCTGGTCGTATTCAATGCGGGCGCCTTTCGTGAACCTAGGGTCCAGCTCGTAGCCCTCGGGGTGCGTAATCACAAAGTCCACCCAGTCCACTTCCGAAAACCAATCGGCGAAGGAGTTGGGTACGCACTGGGGTAGGGCGCGCACGTGCGGCGCCCAGGTCAGCACCACTTTCACGCGCTCTTTCTGCTTGTGTTCGGCCACCGTAATCAGGTCGGCAAACGACTGCAACGGGTGCAGCGTGGCGCTTTCCAGGCTCACTACCGGCACCGTAGCGTATTGCATAATCTTCTTGAACACCACCTCGTTGTAGTCCTCGTCGCGGTCCTTCAGGGTAGGGAAGGTGCGCACGCCCAGCACGTCGCAGTACTGGCTCATCACGGCAATGGCTTCCTTGATGTGTTCCTGCGTGCCGCCGTTCATCACGGCGCCATCGGCCATTTCCAGCGTCCACGAATCGGCGCCGGCATTGAGCACCCAGGCTTGCGCGCCCAGGTTATACGCGGCTTTCACACTGCTGAGGCGGGTGCGCAGGCTGGGGTTGAAGAAAATCAGGCCCACCGTTTTATTCTTGCCAATGTGCTGGTAACCGTACGGGTTCTGCTTGATTTCGAGTGCCTTGGCAAGGAGAGCTTTGTAGTCGCCCGCATCGGCGAAAGAGGTGAAGTTCTGCATGAAAGGGAGATATTGGGGGTAGGGAAATGGCTGGTATTTTGGGCAATCGTCCTGGCAGACTGTCATTCCGAGCTTGTCAAGGAATCTCGCGTGCTGATGGTAGATAGAAATTACTATCAAGCGAGATTCCTCGGCAAGCTCGGAATGACGTTCTGACGGAGCACGCGAGCTTCCTTGACAAGCTCGGAATGACAGTCTCTCGAAATACTAGCCGCTTTACCGCAAAGGTAGGCGCAAAACGAAGTCGCGCAGCAGGGCGGCCACTTCCTCGGGGGCATCGTAGGGCAGCAGGTGCCCTGCCCCGCCAATGATTTCCAGGGGTGTATTCTCGGGTAGCAAGGGTAGGGTTTCCAGCCCATGCACCGAGGGCGACATGATCTGGTCCTGGTCGCCGGCCAGGATAGCGCAGGGCACTTGCACGTCGCACATGCGGGCTGCAATGTTTTCGCGGCTGCCGTGCAGCAACCACGCATCCCAGGCCGCCTTGCTGCTACGGAGGTTGTCTTGGATAATCTGCTCTTTGATGGCAGGCGGCTGCGGCCGGGCCGTGATGGTCTGGAAGGTTTTTTCGGCCGCAGCGGGCTTGCCGTAGGCCTTCAGGCTCTCTTGGCGGTCTTGCTCGGTCATGGGCTCGGCGGTGGGAGGGGAGGGTGAAAGCAGCGCCACGCCCACCAAGCCAGCCGGCTGCCGCGCCGCCAGCGCCAGCGCAATTTTACCGCCCATGCTGTGGCCCACCAACACATAGTGCGCCAGCTGTTTTTCTTCGATATACGCCGCTACCGAATCGGCGTAGGCATCCAGGGTGTAGCCGCCAGCCGGAGCGGGCGCACCGCCAAAACCGCCCAAATCAGGCGCCAGGGAAGGATAATCGGGGCCAAGGGCATCAGCGACACCCTGCCAGGCGTGGCCGGCACCAGCCCAATAATGTAGGTAGAGGAGGGTAGGGAATTTGGAAGAAACCATTGCGCAGCGGTTAGCAGCCGCCCGCGTGGCGGCTCCGCTTGTGTACGGCAACGGAATGGAAAGCGCTGGCTTTTGCGGCGGTGCTACGGTTGAGCCAGTCCTTCCAGATATGCCTTCACCTTGGGCGAGTCGTAGTCGGCCATGCCTTCGTGGCGGAAATCCACGCGGCCGTCAGGCGTCAGCACGAGGGTAGCGGGAATGGATTCTGTTTCGAACGGCGCGGGCAGCGGCGCGGCCGGAAAGTAGATGGGTAGCGTGAGGCCGCGCCGCTTGGCAAACGCCTGCGCCCGCCGCGGATTCTGGTCCAGCGACACCAGCGCGAAGGCCACGCGCTGCGTGTCTACCCGCGCCGCCAGCGCCTGAATGCCCGGTAGCTCGGCCACGCACGGCGGACACCACGTGGCCCACAGATTCACGAAGACTACCTTGCCGCGCAGGGCCCGCAGATTGGTAGGGCGGCCGTTGAGGGTAAGCAGGGGCACATCGGGGTAGGCGGTAGCGGCAGCCGTGGCAACCGGCAGCGCCGGGGTAGGGGCCGCAGGCAGGGTAGGGCGCATGAGCCCGGTGGCCAGCAACCCGCGCTGCAAGGTGCCTACTACCGGCACGCGCAGGGCCGGAATGAAGACCACCGCCGCCAGCACGAGCCAGGGCAGCCAATCCAATAAAAGCCGACGATAGTTTCGCATAGTTCTGTCTTATGTGAAGATACGCGCCTTACCGCCACCGGATTTTCTTGCCCGCCTGCCCGGCGTGCAGGCGCTGGGGCACTTTAGCCAGAATCAACTCGCGCAGGCTGTGCAGCAAGGGTAGGCGCACAAAGCCGTGGTGCACTACCAGGCTGATTTCGCGCACCGGCTCGGGTGCTTCGAAGCGCTTCACCATGGGGTTGTTGTCCAGCTCGCTGAGCACCGACAGCTCCGGCACCAGCGTGTAGCCGTGGTTGCGACGCACCAGCTCTTTCAGGGTTTCAATGGAGCCGCTTTCATAGGTGAAAGGCTGGCTGTCGGCCACCGGCGAGGGCGAGCAGATGTTGAGCACCTGGTGACGAAAGCAGTGGCCCTGCTGCAACAGCCAGAGGCCCGGCTCGCCGAGGTCGGTGGGGCAAATGGTGGCCTGCGCGTATAGCGTGTGGCCTTCGGATACGTAGCCCAAAAAAGGTTCTTCCAGGATGGGCACCTCGCGCAGCTGCCGGTCGTCGAGGGGCGTCACGAGCAGGCCCACATCCAGCTGGTTGTCCTTGAGCCGCTGCATGATATCGGCCGATTGCATTTCCTCCACCTGCACGCGCAACTGCGGGTGGCGCTCCACCAGCTCCACCAGAAACAGCGGCACCAGGTAGGGCGCCAGGGTAGGGATGATGCCCAGGCGCAAGTCGCCCACCAGCTCGCCTTTCTCTACCTGCACCACCTCGCGTAGCTGTTGGGAAGTGCGTAGTATCTCGCGGGCTTTCTCTATTACTTTGGCGCCTACGGCCGTAGGAATCACGCCTTTGCGCGTACGGTCAAACAGCAGCACGCCCAACTCGTCTTCCAGCTTCTGCACCTGCATACTTAGGGTAGGCTGCGTCACGAAGCACTTGTCGGCGGCTAGTACAAATTGCTGGTACGCATCGAGGGCTACAATGTATTCCAGCTGTTGGAGAGTCATAGGTGCGAAGGTACGATAGCCCGTACATTGAGGAAGAGGTATAAATCAAAAAATACCGTATCTAGTAACGTAAGCGTGTCAAGAGTTATTAAGGGTTTTTCTAACGATATCATCCATGAAAAAATCTATTTTTTGTCGATTCAGTATGTTAGCTTCTTTGTTGCTGCCAAGCATAGCTTGGGCACAAATTCCGTCGGTCGTCAGCACTCAGCCGGCTGCTAATGCAGCGAATGCGCCCCGTATTTCTCCAATTACCGTTACCTTTTCGCAGGAGATAAGCGCGGAAGCAGCAGCGCAAGTCAGCATCTTTGGTGGAGGCCTGCGATTAGTGGACACTAATGTGCAAAGCGTGGGGAGTACTGCTGTTCGCTTCCAGCCCGCTCGGTCATTTGTGCCGGGTGAGAATGTGAGCGTTACGATACCAGCCACAATAGCCAATCCAGCAAAGGTATATAGCTTCACAGCGGCGGCAGGGACAGGGACAGGCTCGTTTGGCTTTCCTACTACAGTACGACCAGCAAACAGACCAGGAATTTTAGCAATTGGTGACGTTGATAATGATGGTGATGCTGACGTAGTTTCTGTAGAGAGAAGCTTAGAGGGAACATTTGCACAGGTATTATTGAATAATGGGCAAGGGCAGTTTACTGCGCAAGCCACTTCGGTAGCCGTTGTTGATTACCCATTAGCTTTATATCTGGTTGACCTCACGGGTGATGGGAAATTAGACCTAATGACTGTAGGTGGCTATCAAGATGATATAACCTTGTCGACAGGTACCGGTATAGGTGATTTTATCGGCCGTCAAGTTCTCGCGTCGGATAAGTTTCCAATTACAGCAATAGCTGATTTTAATGCAGATGGCCTTTTAGATGTAGTCATTTTTACGTCTATTTCTAACATGCCTCCTTACACTTTGCGGGTCCTTTTAGGAACACAAGCTGGGGGATTAGGCCCTGCTATTAATTATACAATCGACCAGCCAGCACATGGAGTAGCAATAGCTGATGTTGATGAGGATGGCGCTATAGACCTGTTAGTATTAACGGACGATAGTCTGTCTTTGTACCGGAACAATGGTAGAGCGCAATTTTCGTTAGATAATGTTTTGCAAGTCAATCGCTCAAGCGGAAGCTTAGTGACAGGAGACTTTAATAATGACGGGCATATAGATGTCGTTTGTAGTGGATTTAATGCCAATACAAGTTTGATAGTAGGCAACGGCACTAGTCACATGCAATTAGCTCAGAATATAGAAACAGTAACTAACACCATAACTCATGTGGCTACTGGAGACTTAGATGGTGATGGTGATTTGGATTTGTTAGCTACAGGTGGCCGAGGCATCACACAGCTGTTCATCAATGATAAAGGAAGGTTTTTACCAACTACTAACTTTCTAGTAGGCGCAGAGAATTACCAACGAGCGTACGCAGTTGATTTCAATGGGGATAAGGCGCTGGACATCGTTACAGGGAATAGCGGCTTCGATGGGATAGACTTTTTCTTTAATAAAGTTGCTGTTCTACCCGTGCGTACGGGTATCGCTACCTTGCCTGTCTCTCTTTATCCCAATCCTGCCCACGATCATCTCATATTGCAGATGCCTTCAACAGCTAATAAGGTAGGAGTAGAGATACTTAATTCTTTAGGACAACGGGTAGCACTACTGCCTGCTTCTTACCCATCCGCAAGCGGTAACCTGGTAGTGCCGTTATCAACATTAGCCGCCGGTATGTATATGATTCGGGTGATAACAGGCAATGCTATCACAACACAAAGAGTAGTGGTAGAATAAATAGCTTAATCTATCATAAGCGAACAGATGGCCTTTGGGAGCCAGCTGTTCGCAACTTGTCATCTTTATAAACAAATAAATAGGGATGAATTAGCCTCTTACACCTCTACCTTCAGCTCGGCCGGGCGCTTCGTGACCTGGAAGATTTCGCCGTGGGGAACCATCGTAATCTGGCCAAACTCCTTGAGGAGCATTTTGTAGCTTTCGCCTACCGGCCGAATCTTGCGGTTCAGGTCGTAGAGGCCGCATGCATTCACAATGCCGCGCTTTTCGGCCAGCGAAATATCCCAGTCTATTTGGTCGAGCAGGGAGTACCACGTGAAGCCCACCACCGGCACCCCGTCCTGGCGGATGCGTGTCACGTTCACCCACTGCTTCCAGAGCCAACATTCGGCTTCTAGTGCATTGAAGGTGTTGGTTTCGGTGTGAAATACGGGCTTGCGGTACCGCTCGTAGTATTGCTTGGTCATGGTGTACCAGCCCAGCACGTCCTCGGCGGCGCACAAGTCGCCGTTGGGCTTGATAATCTTCTCGTTGCGGCCGTAGTAGTCGTTGCCCATGATCTGGTATCCGGGCGGCTCACCGGCCATAAACCACTTCAGCTCCTCGCGGGTCATGCCATTGTCGAGGCAAAAGAGCAGCACTTCGGCGTCGATGGTGTGGGCATAGAGCAAATCCAGCGACAGAAAGCGCAGCTTGTTGGTGATGCGGGTGGCGTCGCTTTCCACCGCACGCATCTCGTGGATGTACTCCGCCGATTCGCTTTGCACAATCACGCAATCGGGGCGGTATTTGGCAATCTGCTGGTTGCCCATAATACTGGCCGCCACCAGGTGCTTCATGGCCGTTACAAAGCCTTTGTCCGACTTCAACTGCTCGTTCCAGATGCCGTCGCGGGCACTGGCGCGGGCCGTCACGTAGATTTCGTTGACGGGCGTGTAGAAGCGCACCCAGGGGTAGCGCTGGGCCACGGCGGCGCAGTACTCGGCAAAATGCACCGGCAGCTCGGGGTTCTGGAAGTTCTCAATCCAGTCGGGCACGCCAAAGTGCATCAAATCCAGAATAGGCGTGATGCCCAGGCGTTTGATTTCGGCCAGGGCCAAATCGGCAAACTCCCAGTCGTACTTGCCGGGCGCTTTCTGAATCTTGTAGTAGGGGAGGTTGTAGCGAAGCCCATTCAGCCCCATTTCCTTTACCAGCCCTAGGTCTTCTTTATAGCGGTTGTAGTGGTCGGTTTCTTCCAGCAGGTCGCGCCGGATTTTGCCGTGGCCGATGGTAGGGTAGGAGCACTCTATGCCCGTGGCAAACATAAAGTTGCGGGGCGATTTGGTGGGCATACCGCTGCCGTCGCGGCCGCCAGCACCGCCGTACTGGTCGCCTTCGTAGCTACCATCACCAAACTTCTTTTGAATATGCTTTAAAAAATCCTGTGCCATGATGCAAGGGTAAAGGCGGGTCGCACGCGCCCGTCGTTGGAGGGTAGGCCGTTCAGCGAAATCGTTCAACGACGGGCGCGTGCGACGCGCCCCTACCGATTGTTTTCCAGGAATTTGTCGGCAGTACGCAGACTAAGTGCCATAATGGTGAGGGCCGGATTAACGCTCAGGGCGCTGGGGAACGTGGAGTTGTCGCTGATGTAGAGGTTCGGCACATCGAAGGCGCGGCCGTTGGCGTCCACCACTGCGTCTGTGCCGTTGTGGCCCATGCGCGCCGTGCCAATGATGTGCGCATACCGCGGAAAAGCCCAGATATCGGTAGCACCCGCGGCCTCCCAAATGCGCCGCATGATGTTTTCGGCGTGGGCCGTCATGCGCTGCTCGTTTTGCTGGGCCGTGAAATGCACGCGTGGTTTTGCCACACCGCGCCCGTCTTTCTCCTCCGCCAGCTCCACAAAGTTGCTTTCGTGGGGTAGGCAGTCGCCGAGAATGTTGATGCCAGCGATGTTGTTGTAGCTGCGCATGTAGTCGCGGCCGGCCTGGCCCCAAAGCTTGCGCGCCCGTGCTGCCTGGCTGGCAAAGGTCACGGGCATCACCCCAATACTCTGCAACAGGTAGCCACCCGCAAAATCGGCATCTTTGGGGCGGTGCATGTCTTCGGAAATCAGGGCGCCGGGAATGCCTTTGTAGGGGCGTATGTCCTCAGCAAACGTGCCCCATACCTGCACCCCGGTGTGCCCCATAAAATTGCGGCCTACCTGCCCACTGCTAAGCGCCAGCTCGTTGAGCAGCAGCAAACGCGGCGTTTCGATAGCGCCGGCGCACAGGAACAGGTTGCGACACTTCTGCCGCAGCGTGATGCCGTTTTGCTCGTACACTACGCCGGTAATGGCACCGCTGGCGTCGCGCTCAATCTCCGTTACGTAGCTATTGGGGCGAATATCGGCCCCGTGGTCGACGGCCAGGGGTAGGAACGTGACGTCCATGCTGGCCTTGGCGCCGTTGTTGCAGCCTGCCTGGCAAAAGCCACGGTTGGTGCAGGCTTCGCGCCAGCCCACGCCCTCCTGGTAGTAGCGCGCCGATAGCGCCGCATTGGCCGCCGGCGACGTTTTGATGCCCAACTGCTCGCAGCCGCGCTGCATAAGCTGCGCCGCCCCATTGAGGGGTAGGGGAGCCAGCGGGTAGTTGCGCCGCCGGGTAGGCCCCCACGGGTAATCAGCGGGGCCGGAAATGCCCAGGAAGTGCTCCAGCTCGTCGTAATACGGCTCTAGGTCATCGTAGCTAATGGGCCAGTCTACGCCCACGCTGAAGTCGCGGTGCAAGTGAAAGTCGTCGTCTTGCGCGCGGGGCGTGTAGGCCGTGTAGTGCAGCGTAGAGCCGCCTACCCCCTTACCAGAGTTATTGCGGCCGAAGGATATAGGGTGTTCGCCAGCCGATAGCCGCTCGTCGTTCCAGTATAAGAAGCTCTGGGCCTTTTCGTCGGTAGCGAAATCCTTGCGCGGGTCGTGCCAGGGACCGGCTTCCAGCGCCACTACGTTCAGGCCGGCCATAGCCAGGCGGGCAAGTAGGGGGGCGCCGCCCGCGCCAGTGCCAATCACCACGCAGTCCACTACCTCATCAGGGTCGGGAAGCGGGGCAGGCTGCTCCAGCGGATCGCGGCTGGGGTCAGCCTGCAAGTCGTTTTCTTCTAGTATTTCGCGCAGAAGCGGATCCTGTATTTCGGGTTTCAGCGGGTTCAGGACGCCTTCTTCCAGTACTTCCTCGTCGGGCATAATGGTGAAATTGTGAGTAGTGAAATGGTGAGTAATGAGATAGTGAAAGGGTGAGTTTGATGTTCTGCGAGGCGCTATAGCAGAGCCTGCGCAAGTCACATCGTCAGAACATAAAACTCGTTATTTCACCACCTCACCATCTCACAGTGCTTCCGGCTCGCGGGGGTCTAGTTCGTTGAGCTGGATGTGGTGCCAGCCGGGCACATCGGCCATGCCCACGTAGCCAATTTCTTCCTGGCCCAGCGGATGAGCGTAGTAGTTCTCGGTTAGCTCAGCAAACAGCTCCTCAAAAAACCGCACGGCGGGTAGGGTTTTCCAGGTTTCGCCCGGCGCCGTATCGTGCTGCACGGCCGTGAGCACCTCGTCTTTCTGCGCATCGGGCAACGCCAGAAAGTCTTTCCCAAACATAGCTTGGGCGCTTTCGCGAATGCCGCCCAAACCTATTTTGTAGGCTTCGCGGTCAGGAGGCAGCATGTCGTAGCGCCAGCCATCAGAATGCCCTTCAAATAGGCGCTGATCTACGTCTGCTGCTACCTCAATCGGATTTTCGGGGCGGTCGGGCTGGGGGAAAAGGCGGGCGGCCACGGCACGCAGCAGTTCGTAGGTAGCGCCGTCAAAGTATTGCGGTTCGTAGAGGGGCGCATCGAGGCGAGCCTGCAAGGCAGCGCGGGTAGCCTCGGTAACAAGGTCCGTAGCAAGCAGCGCCCGAACGGTACCTTCCGGATAGTGAGGAGAAGCCATAGAGAGGAGGGAAATGCGCCTACCCCGTAGGGAAGCACAAGTAATTGAACTGTCTACGGCAGAAAGCTAAACCGGGGTTTATGATTTAAGCTAAACAGTGAAATTATATGTAGCAACAGTGATTAGCGCGGCATTTTGCATTAAAAACCCGAGCCCAGGCGCGTGCTTGGGCTCGGGTTTTCGAGTAGGTAGGGTAGCTAAAAGGCTATTCGTCGCTGCTGGTTTTGCCGCCCGTTACGGGGATGAAGGCGCCCGTCATAAACGAGCCGTCCTGAGAGGCCAGCAAGACGTAGGCTCCTACCAGTTCCTCGGGCTGGCCGGGACGTTGCAGGGCTACCTCATGGCCGTATTTATCGATTTCGGAAGCGGGCATAGTGCCGGGGATGTTGGGCGTCCAGATAGGGCCGGGCAGCACGGCATTCACCCGAATGCCCCGCTCGCCCAGGCTCAGGGCCAGCGACTTGGTGAAGGCATGAATAGCACCTTTCGACGAGGCATAATCAATGAGAATCTTGTTGCCGGTCTGGCCCACAATGCTACCCGTGTTGATGATGCAGTCGCCCTTTTGAAGATGCGGTACGGCGGCCTGCGCCATAAAAATGTAGCCCATGATATTGGTTTCGAAGGTGCGCCGGATCTGGTCTACCGGAATATCCTCGAATTTCTCCTGCGACATCTGATAGGCGGCGTTGTTTACCAGCACGTTCAGTCCGCCCAGCTCGTCGCGGGTGCGGCGCACAGCCGAAAGGCAGTTTTCGGGCTCGCGCACGTCGTATTTTAGTACCAGGCAGCGGCGGCCCGTGCCCTCTACCATCGACTTGGTTTTCTGGGCGTCCTCGTCGTTTTCGTTGTACAGAATGGCTACGTCGGCGCCTTCCATCGCAAAGCCCAATGCTACTGCTCGGCCAATGCCAGAATCGGCACCCGTAATCAGCGCTACCTTGCCTTCGAGCTTGCCCGCCGGTTTGTAGTACGATAGGTCGGAGTCGGGCTGCTGCTTCATGTCGGCCTGTTTGGCCGGGTAGGGCAGCTTTTCGGCTTTCATATCCTTAGCAGTAGGACGAAATTCGGCGTTTTGATCGGGTTGGGTTGACATGGCAAGAGGGTAGTAGGTAGACTAAATAGGCTACGGCCGCTCTATTAGGAAGCGGCCGTAGACATTGAGAAATCAGGTGCAGCTGGCTTAGTTGGTTTTGGGCATACCGCCGGTTACTTCCAGCAGGCTACCCGTCGAGTAGCTGCCATCCTGCGAGGCGAAGTACACGTAGGCCGGGGCCAACTCCTCGGGCTGCCCTGGGCGGCCCAGCATGGTTTCATCACCAAACTTCTTCAGGTCTTCTTTCAGCATGGTGCCGGGGATGAGGGGCGTCCAGATGGGGCCCGGCAACACAGCATTCACCCGAATCTTTTTCTCGCCGAGGTAGGCAGCCAAACCCTTGGTGAAGGTATGGATGGCCGCCTTCGTAGAAGCGTAGTCAATTTGGTGAGGGTTGCCCACCAAGCCGGCAATGCTGCCCGTGTTCACAATGGCGTCGCCCTCTTTCAGGAACGGGATGGCGGCCTGCGCCATAAAGATGTAGCCCTTGATATTGGTATCGAAGGTGCGGTGGATGTTCTCCTCCGGAATCGACTCGAAGTTCTCGTAGCCTTGCTGGTAGGCCGCATTATTGACCAGGATATTCAGGCCGCCAAGCACATCGTAGGTCTGGCGCACCGCGTCGCGGCAGGCCGTGGCCGAGCGCACATCGCACTGGATAGCCAGAAACTTGCGGCCCTGGGCCTCCACGGCCTTGCCTACCACGGCCGCGTCTTCGGCGTTGGTCTGGTAGATAACTGCTATGTTGGCTCCTTCCATGGCATAGGCCAGGGCTACAGCCCGCCCAATGCCGGAGTCGCCGCCCGTGATGAGGGCTACTTTGCCAGTCAGCTTACCCGCCGGCTTGTAGTTCGACATATTCCAGTCGGGCTTCTCGTCCATGTTCTCCTCGCTGGTAGGGTAGGAGGTAGGCTGCGGGTTGATTTCGCTATTGGTAGGGCGGGGTTCGTTTTGCTCAGTAGTCATTATCAGAATAGTTTAGGTTACTACTGAATACGGGTGCGTCGGCGGAAGGTCAGCAGGATGCCAAAAAGATGTTGTCTTTGATTGTCAGCCCTTCCAATTACCCAGCTCAGACGAACTGTAGAGTAGGGTAGCCAACAAAAACAAAAACGCCTACTGCAACGGCAGTAGGCGTTTCGGGTTCAGCCACAGGCTGATAGTAAGCGCTTGTTAGTCCTGCTCGATATCCTGAGCCGACTGGGCGGCTTCGGCCAGCGAAGGATAATCGGTGTAGCCTTTTTCGCCGGGCACATAGAACGTGCTGGGGTCGGGGTTGTTGAGGGCGGCGCCCTGCTCAAAGCGTTCTGCTAGGTCGGGATTGGCAATGTAGGGCACCCCAAAGGCAATCAGGTCGGCCTCGTTGTTTGCCAGGGCCTTTTCGGCGGTTTCCTGAGTGTAGCCGCCGTTCAGAATGAATGCACCGTTGAAAATCTTGCGCAAGTGCGCCGCTACGGCTGGCTGATCGGGGCGGGCCATGGAGTGACCAGGGCGGGCCTCAATCACGTGCAGGTAGGCCAGGTTGAATTTGTTCAGCTGCTCCGTTACGTAGCTAAACGTGGCTACGGGGTCAGAATCCTGAATGCTGGCGCTGCCCTGGGGCGAGAAGCGGATGCCTACGCGGTCGGCGCCCAGCTCGTCTACCACAGCCTGTACCACTTCCAGTACAAAGCGGCTGCGGTTCTCCAAACTGCCGCCATACTCGTCGGTGCGCTGGTTGGAGCCGTCTTGCAGAAACTGGTCGAGCAGGTAGCCGTTGGCGCCGTGAATTTCGGCGCCGTCAAAGCCGGCGGCCTTCGCGTTGCGGGCAGCCTGGCGAAACTGGTCTACCACGCCGGGAATTTCGCTCAGGTCCAGGGCGCGGGGGGTAGGCACTTCTTCCATGCCTTTGCCCGTGAAAGCCTTGGCGCCTTCGGGCTTAATGGCCGACGGGGCTACCGGCAACTCGCCATTGTGAAAGAACGGGTGCGACACGCGGCCCACGTGCCACAGCTGCACGTAGATGCGGCCACCATCGGCGTGCACCGCGTCCGTTACTTTTTTCCAGCCGGCTACCTGCTCATCGGAGTAAATACCGGGCGTATTGATGTAGCCCACACCCTGCTCCGACACCTGCGAACCTTCCGTGACGATGAGACCAGCCGTGGCCCGCTGCACGTAATATTCCACGTGCATATCGGTGGGTACATGGCCAGGGTTATCGGCGCGGCTGCGCGTCATGGGAGCCATCACGAGGCGGTTAGGTAGGGAAATAGCGCCCAGCGTGAAGGGCGTAAAAAGGTTGGTTGTCTGAGTCATACAGGTGGAATGTATACTGCCAGCAAGAGCGCTACCAGTACTGGTGCCTACAACCTGTGTTTATACACGAATGTTTTGGCGCGCAAGGCCGGCGATGCGTTGCAAAAGCTGTCTGGTCCCGCAAGTGCTTTCCCCAAACGCCATTCTTCGGCACGATGCATAAACTAGCTGGATTGTTTCGCAACACCGTCCCAAACTGTGTGAAGAAGGTTTAGGCAACCATGCCTATGGCTTTCCTACACAGCAGAACTCCCCGGCCGCCGCTGGGGAGTTTTTTATTGCCTGTCTCAACCGATAGGATATTTTATATAGTGTTTGTATAATGCTTATAAGTATCTTATTTACAGTTATTTATATACATTTAATGGCTTGTTTCTTCACCCTACACACCAGCAGCCACTACTTATGGACTTACAGATTACCAACCTGTCCAAGACCTACGCCAATGGCGTGCGGGCTCTGCACAACGTCTCGCTCACGATTCCCAGCGGCATGTTTGGTCTGTTGGGTCCGAATGGGGCCGGCAAATCGTCGCTGATGCGCACCATTGCCACGTTGCAGGAGCCCGACAGCGGTAGTATCCGGCTGGGCACCCTCGATGTGCTGACTGAGAAAGAGGCCGTGCGGCAGGTGCTGGGGTATTTGCCCCAGGAGTTTGGCCTCTACCCCAGCATCTCGGCCGAGGTGCTGCTCGACTACTTCGCCGGCCTCAAAGGCATTCGCGACGCGACGGAGCGCAAGCTGGCGGTGGAAGGGCTGCTGCACCAGACCAACCTGTGGGCGGCGCGCAAGAAAAACCTGGGCGGCTACTCCGGCGGCATGAAACAGCGCTTCGGCATTGCGGTAGCCCTCCTCGGTTCGCCCCAACTCATTATTGTGGATGAGCCCACGGCCGGCCTCGACCCCACCGAGCGCAACCGCTTCCTGGATCTGCTCTCCGAAATCAGCGACAACGTTATCGTGATTCTGAGCACGCACATTGTGGAAGACGTCACGGAGCTGTGCTCCAACATGGCCATCATTGCCAGCGGTGAGGTCATTGCCACCGGCCGCCCTACCGACGTGATTGGCGAAATCAGGGGTAAGGTGTACCGCACCCGCACCGAAAAAGCCGCGCTGGCCCAACTGCGCGCCTCCCACGATGTCATTTCCACCAAGCTGGTAGCCGGCAGCCCCGTGGTGCGGGTGTTCAGCGAAACGCCCATCAACGGCGAGTTTGTGCCGGTAGAGGCCACGCTGGAAGACGTGTATTTCCACCGTCTGGCGCGGAAGGAAGCAGTAGGGGCATAACAATGAAGCACCTCATCACCCGGCTCCCTCCTTTTCGGGTCGGGGACGGGTAGTGAGGTGCACATCAAAACAAAAATCAGTATTACGCCATGTTCAGCAACGTCTTTCTATTCGAGCTGCGCTACCGGCTGCGGCAACCCAGCACCTACATCTACTTTGGTATTCTGTTCGCCATCAGCTTTCTGTTCATGGCGGTGCAGGAAACGTTCTTTGGGCCGAGCACCGGCGGCAAAGTCTTCAAAAATGCCCCCGATACGCTGGCCAATTTCATGCTGGGCGGCTCTGTGCTCAGTATGTTTATTACGGCGGCCGTGGTGGGCACGCCCGTGCACCGCGACATCAGCACCGGCATCTCGCCGCTGGTTTACACCACACCCCTGAGTAAGATAAGCTACCTGAGTGCCAAGTTCCTGGCGGCCCTCCTGATCATGTGGCTGATTTCGATGGGGGCAACCGTAGGGGCTATGGTAGGGGCCCTGATGCCCTGGCTCGACCCGGCCAAGTATGGGCCGTTTCAGCTGGCGGCCTACTGGCAGCCCATGCTGTGGGGAGCCTTCGTAAACGTGTTTTTTGCCGGCTGCATCTTCTTTGCGGCCTATGCTTTCACCCGCAACGCGCTGGTGGTGTACCTGGGGGGCATTGTGCTGTTTCTGCTCTACCAGATAGCCCTTGTGATGACCACCCAGATCAAGGATGAGCATTTGGCGTCCCTGCTCGACCCCTTCGCCCTGAGCACGCGCACCATCGTGACCAAGTACTGGACCATTGCTGAGCGCAACACGCTGCTGGTGCCGCTGCAAGGCGCCTTTCTGCAAAACCGCCTACTCTGGAGCGGTATCGGGCTGGGGCTACTGGCCCTGTCGTTTGTGGCCTTTCGGATGAGCGCGCCGGCCAGCGCGGGCAAAGCCGCCCCGCTGGAAGTAGGCGGCGACGTGCGGCAAGCCACCATCCGCCGCTCGCCGCAGGTGTTTGGGGCCAGCACTAGCTGGTGGCAGTGGTGGCAGCTGACCAAGGTGCAGTTTCTGAATGTGGTGAAGGCCCGGCCGTTTCAGGCACTGGTGCTGTTTGGGGTCGCCAACATTCTGTTTGGGGCCTACTACCGCTGGCAGGGCGACAACGGAAACTACCCCGTTACTTACGACGTGCTGGCGCTGGTCAACAACAACTTCAGTCTGTTCTACCTCATTATCATCACGCTATACGCCGGCGAACTGGTGTGGCGCGAGCGGGAGGTGCGCCTCCAGCAAGTGTTTGATGTGTTGCCGATGCCCAACTGGGTGCCTTTTGCCAGCAAGCTCACGGCCTTGGTGCTGGTGCAGGTGGTGCTCTACGGCGCCATTGTGGTGGTAGGAATGCTTATCCAGCTCTACAAGGGCTACTCCTACCTGCAACCGGTGCTGTACCTGCAAGACTTTGTGTTGCAGCTGGCTTTCATTGTGGAGCTGTGCGTGCTGGCCATGGTGGTGCAAACGGTGGCCAACAACAAGTACGTGGGCTACACGCTCATGATTCTGTTCTACATATTCGTCTACATCGCGCCCGACGCGCTGGGGCTGCACCACGTCATGCTGAAGTACGACGGCTTTGTGCCCTACACCTACTCCGACATGAACGGGTACGGGCACTTCGTGGCCCCGCTGTTCTGGATCAACCTCTACTACATGGCCTGGGCCGTGGTGCTGGCCGTGGTGTGTAATCTGTTGTGGGTGCGCGGGGCCGAAACGAGTGTTCGCCACCGTGTGCGGCTGGCCCGTCAGCGCTTGGTGCCCGCCGCCCGCTGGGGCGCCGTGGCCGCCGTAGTGGCCGTGCTGGTGGTAGGGGGCTACGTGTTCTGGAATACCAATATTCAATCAGAGTACCTGACTACCAAATTGATAGAAGGCCGCCGAACGCAGTGGGAAACCAAGTACAAGCACTTGGCCACGGTGGCGCAGCCCAAAATCGTAAATACGGTGTTGCAGGTTGATCTGTACCCCACGGCCACGCCCCGCACCTACCGGATGCGCGGCGCCCTCACGCTGCTCAACCGCACCAGCCGCCCCCTCGACACGCTACTCGTGAACTACGACAACAGCCGCAGCGTGCAGAAGCACCTGACGTTGAGCCGGCCCGGCAAGGTGCTACTCGACGACCCCGAAAACGGCTTCCGCATCTACCGCCTGGCCCAACCCCTGGCGCCCGGCGACTCCCTGCAATTGAACCTGGATATTCGATACGCGGCGCGGGGGTTTAGTAGTCGGCCGCAAGACACGGGCGTGTTCAGCTGGGCCAGCATTGTGCCCGAAGACCGCCTCACCTCCAACGGCACCTTTCTCGATGGCACGGGCATTTCGCTGGGCTATAATCCGCAGGCGGAGATGGAAGACGACGACGTGCGCGAGCGAAACCACCTGCGGCCCAAAGAGCGCCTACCCAAGCTAAACGATGCCGTGGCCCGGCAGCAAAATGGTTTCACCCCCGATGCCGACTACACCCGCTTCGACATCACCGTGAGCACCGACCCTGACCAGACGGCTGTGGCTCCCGGCTACCTGCAAAAAACGTGGCTGACTGGCGGCCGGCGCTATTTTCACTACCAGATGGATGCGCCCATGACCAACATGTTCAACATCCTGTCGGCGCGCTACCAGGTGCACCGTGCGCAGTGGCAGGACCCGGCTACGGGCCAGCGCGTGGCCATCGAAATCTACCACGACCCGCAGCACAGCTATAACGTGGCGCGCATGACGGAGGCGCTGCAAAAGGGGCTGACGTACTATACCAAAGCCTTCGGCCCCTACCAGTTCCGGCAGGTGCGCGTGCTGGAGTTTCCGCGCTATAAGTCGTTTGCGCAGTCATTCCCGAATACTGTTTCTACCTCGGAAAGCGCCGGGTTTATCAGTGACCTACGCGACAAGGAGAAGCCCGACTACGTGTTTTTTATTGCCAACCATGAGCTGGGTCACCAATGGTGGGGGCACCAAACGGTAGGCGGCAACGTACAGGGTAGTAGTATGTTGTCGGAGTCGCTGGCGGAATATTCGGCCCTGATGACGTGTAAGCACGAGTTTACGCCCGCCCAAATGCAGCGGGCCATGCGCAGCGAGCTGGACCGCTACCTGAGCGGCCGCCGCAACGAGCGAAAGAAGGAACTGCCGCTGATGCTGGTCGAGAATCAGCCCTACATCCACTACTACAAAGGCGGCATGGTGTTCTACGCCTTGCAGGATTATATAGGCGAGGATACGCTGAACGCTGCTATTCGTCGCTTTCTGACCGCCAACCGGTACAAAACTGCTCCCTACCCCAACACGGCGCAGTTTGTAAGCAACCTGCGCCGCGCCACACCCGATTCTTTACAATATCTCATCCACGACATGTTCGAGACGATTACGCTCTTCGAGAACCGCGTGGAAGCTGCCACTTATACCAAGCGCCCCGACGGCCGCTACGCTGTGCATCTTACCCTGGAAGCCGCCAAAATGCGCGCCGACAGCCTCGGCAACGAAACGCCCGTTAAGCTCAACGACTGGGTAGACGTGGGTGTTTTCGGCTCCGACCAAGGCAAGAACACCGAGTACTACGACGCCAGCGGCCCGGCGCTCTACCTGCGCAAGGTGCACCTCACCCAGCCCAAAACCGAGCTAACCCTTATCGTGGATAAGCAGCCCGCCAAAGCCGGCCTCGACCCCTACCACAAGCTCATCGACCGCCACTACATGGACAATGTGAAAGCCGTAGAAGCCGGGGCGGCACCTGCTGTAGCGAGGCGGTAAATGAAGCGTTTTGAGTGTTGAGAAGGTACTTGAGTTAATCGGGAACGGTGTAGAGACGCATACTTGCGTTTCGTCGTTGAACGATTTCGTGCATACGGCGCGGCTGACGAGATGCAAATATGCGTCTCTACACCGTTCAGGAGGCTCGAAAAGCTAATGCAAACAGCTTTATCGGCCCGCTCGCATTCAACAGTCCTAAGCCCTACTCCACTACCACCTCTACCCGCCGGTTGCGAGGCCGCTGGCGCGGGTCGCTGTTATTAGCCACCGGCCGGGTGCCGCCGTAGCCCACGGCCGTGAGCCGGAGCGAGTCGATGCCTTGCTGCACGAGGTAGCGCCGCACTACGCGGGCGCGTTGCTCGGAAAGATGTTGGTTGAGTGCCACATCGCCCACGTTGTCGGTGTGGCCGGCTATTGCTAAGCGTAGCGCGGGCTGTTGCTCTAGGGTGCGGGCCAGGGCATTCAGGGTAGGGTAGGAGGTAGGCAGCAGGGCCGCCGTGCTACGGGTGAAATAGAGGTTCGGCAGCGTCAGGGTTTCGCCCTTGGCTAGTGTGCCCAATGTGGGCAGGGTAGAGGCCAGGAGTGTTGTGTCGGCAGCGGTGACCTTTGGCGATAACGCTACCAGCGGCCGTACAGTGGCTGGCCGGGCGGCTGTTACTGGTTTTGTGCGCCGGGTGCTGGCAGCAGGTGCCACCGGAGTAGCAGCTGGTACTGTGGGTGTAGCGGTGGCCTTTGCCAGGGGAGGGGTAGGGATGACGCGGGGCTGAACCGTGGTTGGCAGAGCCGGGTAGAGGTAGCGTGTCGGAATTGGTTCTGGCTCAGCGTCACCAAACCCTACCGCTTTGCTCACCTTATCCCACCACGACGGTGCCGTAAGCGGCGGCGTTTGCCAGGCCAACAGCGCCCGGGTATCGTAGTGCGTTTGGTAGTACTCCACTCGCAGCGCATAGTAGCGCCCGGCCCGCAGTTGCACGCGGGTGGAGTAGGTGGTCACCCACTGGTCGCGCCATTCATTGAGCACGAGGCGGCCGCCTAGCCACAGGCGCATGCCGTCGTCGGTGGTGATGTGCAGAGTGTAGGTGCCCGTGACGGGAGCGTAGAGGTAGCCTGTCCAGCGGACCGAAAAGTTTTCGGCGGACACGCCCGGCCCCGGCGACACAAAATGCCCGCTGCTCCGCCCGTTTATCAGGGGGCCGTAGGTCCAATTGAAATCAATCGTAGGATCGGTGCGGGTGAGGGCGACTTGCTCGAAGTTTCGGCCCTCATAATAGGTGGCCAGCAGGCCCGTGCCGGGCGTTTGAGCCTGGCTGGCTTCGGCAGCCATCAGCAAGCCACCAGCCATCAGGTATCGGGGAAGGAGTAGCAACGACATAGTGCAGGGCTGAGGGCGAGTAGTAAGAGGTTAGGCGTTGAAATGCACAGTAAGGTGGTCAGCTGGTGGGAGGAGCGGGAGCATATTCTACCATTGGTACCCGTTCATCAACTAACTGGCTAACAACGAGTATCAAAACGAAATTTGTATAGGGTAGCACCTATATAAGAAAGGCCGCACGTGGCCGGCGCTACCGGCGGGTCAAAACTGCCTAATTGATTTTCGGACTTCCTGCCGTATCTTTGTCTCCTACTTATCCAGAAAGACCGAGGGACTGGGCCCTGCGACGTCTTGGCAACCTGAAATAAAACAAGGTGCCAACTCCCATTCTACCCCGCTTCCAGCAGGTAGAAGAAGATAAGTGCAGGAGCCTGCTTCGGCGGTTTTCTCTTTCTGGACAAGCTTTCGTACCTGCTGCTTTTCCGAAGGAAAACCCATGAAGACGACCTGTCCCGACTCCCCGCTTTACGACATCCTCCAACGCCGCCTCCTGATCCTGGACGGCGCTATGGGCACCATGATTCAGCGCCACACGCTGACGGAGGAGGATTTTCGCGGCCCGCGGTTTGCCGATCACGCCAAGCCCCTGCGCGGCAACAACGACCTGCTCTCGCTCACGCGCCCCGATATCATCAAGGAGATTCATGCCGAATACTTTGCGGCCGGCGCCGACATGGTGGAAACCAACACCTTCTCCGGTACTACCATCGCCCAGGCCGACTACGCGCTGGAACACATTGTATATGAGCTGAACTACGAGTCGGCGCGGCTGGCCCGCGAAGTAGCCGACGAGTTTACGGCCAAAGACCCCAGCAAGCCGCGCTTCGTGGCCGGCGCCATTGGCCCTACCAACCGCACCGCCTCGCTCTCGCCCGACGTGAACCGCCCCGGCTTCCGCGCCGTGACCTTCGACGAGCTGGCCCACGCCTACCTCGAGCAGGTGCGTGGCCTGGTAGAAGGCGGCTCCGACACGCTGCTCATCGAAACCATCTTCGATACGCTGAACGCCAAAGCAGCTCTGTACGCGGTGCAGCAGTTCTTCGACGAAGGTGGCCGCCAGGTGCCCATTATGATTTCCGGCACCATCACCGACGCCTCCGGCCGTACGCTTTCGGGCCAGACGGTGGAGGCATTCTGGAACTCCATTCGGCACCTGCCCCTGCTCAGCGTGGGCCTGAACTGCGCCCTCGGCGCCGATCAGCTCAAAGTCTATATCAAAGAGCTGAGCCGCATTGCCGACGTGCACATCTCGGCCTACCCCAACGCCGGCCTACCCAACGCCTTTGGCGGCTACGACGAGTCGGCTGAGGAGTTTGCGGGCCTGGTGGAAGGCTACCTCTCCGACGGCCTCGTGACGGTGGTAGGCGGCTGCTGCGGCACCACGCCCCAGCACATTGGCGAGCTGGCCCGCTTGGCCGATAAGTACAAACCCCGCGCCCTACCCGAGGTGCCGGCGGCTACGCGCCTCAGTGGCCTGGAGCCGTTCGGCATCACCCAGGAAAGCCTGTTTGTGAACGTAGGCGAGCGGTGCAACGTCACGGGGTCGCGTGCGTTTGCCCGCCTGATCCGCACCGGCAACTACGAGCAGGCCCTGCAAGTAGCCCGCGACCAGGTAGAGGGCGGCGCGCAGGTGGTTGACGTGAACATGGATGAAGGCATGCTCGACTCGGAGCAGGCCATGACCACGTTCCTGAACCTGATTGCCTCGGAACCCGACATTTCGCGGGTGCCGATTATGATTGACTCCTCGAAATGGAGCGTGCTGGAAGCCGGCCTGAAGTGCGTGCAGGGCAAGAGCATCGTCAACTCTATTTCGCTGAAGGAAGGGGTAGAAGTGTTCAAGGAGCGTGCCCACACCGTGCGCCAGTACGGCGCGGCCGTGGTCGTCATGGCCTTCGACGAAAACGGCCAGGCCGACAGCTACGAGAAGCGCATCGAAATCTGCCAGCGCAGCTACGATATCCTGGTGAACGAGGTAGGGTTCCCGGCCGAGGACATCATCTTCGACCCCAATATCCTGACCGTGGGCACTGGCATGGAGGAACACCGCAACTACGCGCTGGACTTCATCGAGTCTATTCGGTGGATCAAAAAGAACCTGCCCGGCGCACTCACCAGCGGCGGCGTCAGCAACATCAGCTTCAGCTACCGCGGCAACGATGTGGTGCGCGAGGCTATGCACTCGGCGTTTCTCTACCACGCCATTCGAGCGGGCCTGGACATGGGCATTGTGAACCCCAGCCAGCTGGGCGTGTACGATGAGGTGCCCAAAGATCTGCTCGAACTCTGCGAGGATGTGCTCCTGAACCGCCGCCCCGACGCCACCGAGCGCCTCGTGGACTTTGCCGAAACGGTGAAGCAAAAGGACAAGGTGGAGGTAGTGGCCGACGCCTGGCGCAGCCTGCCAGTGAAGGAGCGCCTGCAACACGCGCTGGTGCGCGGCATCACGGAGTTTATCGACCTTGATACCGAAGAAGTGCGCCAGCAGGTGAACCGCCCGCTGGAGGTGATTGAAGGCCCCTTGATGGCCGGCATGAACGTGGTAGGTGACTTGTTTGGCGCCGGCAAAATGTTCCTGCCGCAGGTGGTGAAATCGGCCCGCGTGATGAAGAAAGCGGTGGCCTACCTGGAGCCCTACCTCTTGGCCGACAAGCAAAGCGGCGACCGGCAAACGGCCGGTAAAATCCTGCTGGCCACGGTGAAAGGCGACGTGCACGACATCGGCAAAAACATTGTGGGCGTGGTGCTAGCCTGCAACAACTTCGATATTGTGGACCTGGGCGTGATGGTGCCGCTGGAAAAGATTCTGGACGAAGCCGAAAAGCACCAGGTCGACATCATTGGCCTGAGCGGCCTCATCACGCCCTCGCTCGACGAGATGGTGTACGTGGCCCAGGAAATGGAGCGTCGCGGCTTGCAAACGCCCCTGCTTATTGGCGGCGCTACTACCTCGCGCCTGCACGCCGCCGTGAAGATTGCGCCGTCCTACTCCGGCTCGGTGGTGCACGTGAACGACGCCTCGCGCTCCGTGGGGGTAGCGGCGGGCTTGCTGGGTTCGGCCAGTGAAACCTACGCGCACACCGTGCGCGACGAGTACGACACCCTACGCCACGACTACGCTGGCCGTCAGCGCGATAAGAAATATCTGAGCATCGAAGCCGCCCGCGAAAACGGCTTTAAGTCGGACTGGAATGCGGTGCCCATCACCAAGCCTACCTTCCTGGGTACCAAGGTGCTAGAAGACTACGACCTGGCCGAGCTGGCTACCTACATCGACTGGACGCCCTTCTTCCATACCTGGGAGCTGAAGGGCCGCTACCCCCGCATTCTGGAAGATGAGGTGCTGGGCGAAGCGGCTACCAAGCTGTTCGAAGACGCGCAGAAACTACTGAAGCAAGTCATTGACGAGAAGCTACTCACGGCCCGCGCCGTGTTTGGCTTCTGGCCCGCGAATACCGTCGGCTACGACACCATTCAGGTGTTTAAAGACGACACCCGGCAGGAGGTGGAAACGGAGTTCTTCACGCTGCGCCAGCAAGGCGAAAAGGGCAAGAACATTCCCAATGTAGCCTTTTCTGACTACGTGGCCCCGCGCGAAACCGGCCGCGCCGACTACATCGGCGGCTTCGCCGTAACGGCTGGCTTGGGCATCGAAAAGCTGCTGGATCAGTACGAAAAGGACCACGACGACTATTCCAATATCATGATCAAAGCCCTGGCCGACCGTCTAGCTGAGGCCTTTGCTGAGCGCCTGCACCAGCGCGTGCGGGAGGAGTTCTGGGGCTACGCGTCGGACGAAAAGCTCTCCAATGAGGACCTGATTAAGGAAACCTACCGCGGTGTGCGCCCCGCGCCCGGCTACCCCGGCTGCCCCGACCACACCGAGAAAATCACGCTGTTTAAGCTGCTGGACGCGGAAAATGAAACCGGCATCTACCTCACCGAAAACCTGGCCATGTACCCGGCCTCGTCGGTGAGCGGGCTCTACTACGCCCACCCCGACTCGCGCTACTTTGGCCTGGGCAAAATCGGGAAAGACCAAGTAGAGGACATTGCCGAGCGCAAACATATGCCCCTGCCCGACCTGGAACGGTGGCTGGCTCCCAACCTCAACTACGACGCCACAGCCGTGCCCGTCACGGCGCTGTAAGCACGAAAACTCCCCTCCTCAGCTGAGGAGGGGACGCCGCAGCTTCAGCTGTGGCTGGGGTGGTTGGCGTCGTCCGCGCCGCGTGGAGGTCAGCCGCGCCACCTACTCATAACTTTTGCTTTCCCAAACAACGTCAGCGACTTAACCAACGTCAGCAACGACGCCAACCACCCCAGTTGCCGCTGACGCGGCAACATCCCCTCCTCGGCTGAGGAGGGGAGTTTCGTTCTGCTTCTTCTCTATGAAAGTAACCGAACACCTCGCCAATGCCACTGGCAAAACGCTGTTTTCCTTCGAAGTCCTACCCCCCAAGAAGGGCGAAAACATCAAGACGTTGTTCTCGAATATTGAGCCCTTGATGGAGTTCAAGCCGCCGTTTATTGACGTGACCTACCACCGCGAGGAGTATGTGTACCGCAAGCACCCCAACGGCCTGCTGGAAAAGCACACCGTGCGCCGCCGGCCGGGCACGGTAGGGATTTGCGCGGCCATCAAAAACCGCTTCGACGTGGACACGGTGCCCCACCTGATCTGCGGCGGCTTTTCGAAGGAGGAAACCGAAAACGCGCTGATTGACCTGCATTTCCTCGGCATCGACAACGTGCTGGCCCTGCGCGGCGACCCCATCAAGAGTGAGGGCGTATTCAAGCCGCACCCCGATGGCCACGCCTACGCCTGCGACCTGATTGGGCAGGTCGCCGACCTCAACCGCGGTGGCTACCTTGATGAGGAACAGGACGATACCTGGGCCACCAACTTCTGCATTGGCACCGCCGGCTACCCTGAGAAGCACTTCGAGTCGCCCAACTCGGGGGCCGATATTCGCTACCTCAAGCACAAGGTAGACCGCGGCGCCGAGTATATCGTGACGCAGATGTTTTTCGACAACGAGCAGTTTTTCAACTTCGAGCAGAAGTGCCGGGCGGCGGGCATTATGGTGCCTATCATTCCGGGCCTCAAACCTCTCACCACCAAAGCCCAACTCACGGCCCTACCCCGCTCGTTCTTCCTCAACCTGCCCGACGAACTGGTGGACGCCGTGCACCTGGCCCCCGACAACGCCGCCGCCCGCGACATTGGCATCGAGTGGTGCATCAACCAAAGCCGCGAGCTGATGGCCCACGGCGTGCCGGTGCTGCACTACTACAGCATGGGCAAATCGGAGACGGTGCGCCGGGTAGCCGCCGCGTTGTTTTAAGAGTGGTGCAGTGGTGAGCTTGTGAAAGGGTGAGTTTAACGTGCGGGTGCCGTGTGCCGTATACACACTGCAAGGCGAATGTCAAATTCACCACTTCACAAGTTCACCACTGCACCTTTTGACCTCCCTCGACGAACTGTTTGCCCAATTGCAGGTAGCCACGGCCCCAGCCGAGATTGATACGCTACGCAACGGCATTTGGCAGGTGTGGCTAACTACCGGGGAGCAGGCGTTGGATAAGCAGTTGGAAGTAGGCATGCGCGCCCTGGCTGCTGAGGACTATGGCCGAGCCATTACTTGCTTTACGGCACTTATTACCGCACGTCCCGCGTGGGCCGAAGGCTGGAATAAGCGCGCTACCGCCTACTTTATGCGAGGTGAGTACCGCGCCTCCTTGGCCGATATCACAGATACCCTGCGCCTTGAACCACGCCATTTTGGGGCGCTGGGCGGCCGGGCCATGATACTGCGGCAACTAGGCCATTATCGTGGCGCCCTGCACGCGCTCCGCCGCCTCGAAAAGCTGTGCCCGCACTGGCCCGGCCTGCAAGAGGAACTACGCGATATGCGCGACCAGCTGGACAGCTGAACTTCCGAACTAGCAAGATAATTGTACAACCTAAAAAAGTTGAATCTTTTTTAGGTTGTATTTTTGCGTTTATACGGCATTCAGCTATTTTACACTTATAATATGCTTGTATTGTGTTGTATAAGCTGATTGATAAAGTTTGATTCGTGTGATGTTAATCTGTTAAATATAATTAAAATAATATATAGTTGCGATATTAATGTATTCCGGTTGGCTCACAACATGCATGATACGCTCCTCAATTACACAAATTCTCTGCTGCTCTACTTCTCTCCTCCACATCTCCCACCCATGAAAAAAAAGCTACTATACGGATTACTCTTATTGCTACCCGGCCTTGCACACGCTCAACGCCTGCGCGAATCGCAGTGGGAAAAAGGCATGATGGAAAAAGGCGAGAAGATAGGCGTCTGGGAATACTATGCTTACAACCGCGCCGGCACGCAATTACTAGTGCAGAAGTACGATCATACCCAACATAAGCTGTTGGAATACCGGCCGTTAAGCGACGTGCCCTACCGCGTAGAGCTAACGCCCGGCCAGTGGACGATGGCTCATCTCGACCGCCAGCCTATGTTTATCGGGGGCGATGCTCGGTTGGCAACCTATACAACCAAGCTCAACTATCCGCTGGCAGCTCAGAACAAGAAACTCCAGGGCCGTGTGCTCATTTCCTTTGTTATCGACACAGTGGGGCAGGTTAGCAACTATCAGATAATCCAGAGTGTGGGTGGGGGCTGCGATGAGGAAGCCTTGCGCGTATGCCGCACTATTCCGCCGGAGTGGGTGCCGGCCCGCAAGGACGGCCGCGCGGTGCCAGTGGTGTACGAGCTGCCTTTCGTGTACAAGCTGCGCGAGTAGCCTATGCTGCGGGTAGGGTAGGAGGTCAACTCGGGCTGGCCTCCCTGCGTAGATGCGGGGATGATGCTACTTCGTACGCTGAGCAAAGCCGTGGCCCTGCTGGCCCTACCCGCTGCCCTAACTGCCTGTGACAGCACGCCCCGCGAGCGGCAGGCCGCGCTGGAAAAAGGCGTGAACCGCCTGGACACACTGGCCGACCGGGCCGGCAACAAGCTGAATGCCGCTGCCGGCCGCGCCGCCCGCTATGATTCCTCGGCCCGAGTGCGCAATAGCCAGCCCCTCGACCCCGCTGCAGAAGCTACTTTCACCAATCAACTGCTGGGCACCTATTCCAATATCTCAGCCCTGACGGCCACGACCGTTGAGCCAGCGTACACGCAGTTTTTGCAGCAGGTACGCGCCCAGCGCCGCACCTGGACCCAGCGCGACTGGGACTACGCCACGGCCATCTACCGTCGCCTCAATGAGCAGTTCCGGGCCGTGCGCCTCGACGTGAAGGGCCGCGATGAAATCCACATCCGTGCCCTGCAAACCGAGTTCAACGCCTTGGAAACCGGCCGCGACGTGAAGGACTTGGGGCAGGCGGTTAGAAATAAACAGTAAGCCGGATCTGTCATTTCGAACGCAGTGAGAAATCTGAGTAAGCACATTCTGCGGGCGTTGCCAGCGCGTGGTTCAATCGTTAGAGATTACCGTAGCCTGCAAGATTTCTTCTGCTGGTTGAAATGACGGGCTGTACTCAGCGCACGTCATTGGCTGAATGAAACCACCGTACTACAAAAGCCTCGCCGTGCGCGAGGCTTTTGCGTTAGATTTCTGTTGCTTGCCGCGTATGATTCAGTTCTTCTTTTCCCGCTTGCTGCTGCTGTTGCTTTGGATGCTACCCCTGCTGGCACCAGCGCAGCAACTCATCGAAAGCGCTACCCTGGTGCCTGCCGCCGACCAGTGGCTACAACCCGGCGACCGGCTGCAAGTGCGCCTGAAGGGTAGGCCGGGCAGCCAGGTTACGTTCTACCGCGGCCAGCAACTCACGGAGCTGCCGGGCCAGCGCGGCACCTACCAGGGCACCTACGTGGTGCAGCCCGGCGACACACTCCGCAATCGGCCCATCACCTTTCAGCTGGTGGCCGCTGATAGTACCCGCGCTACTGCCGTCAGTAAGAATCGCATTCGGCTGTTGAGCCCCAACGAGCCACAGCTGGCCCAGACCACCTCCAACCTTTCCTACCTCAACTACGGTCTGGGCGAAGACCGCCTCGGCGGCGCCAAAACCGGCTACCTCGACTCGGCGGTAGTGCTGCACCTCACGGGCAGGGTAGGCAACCTCTACCGCGTGCAGCTGGCCGCAACCCAAACCGCCTGGATACCGCAGGACCAGGTGCGTTTGCTGCCACCCGGCGGCTTTGTGCCAACTTCCCTCACCGGCTCCTGGGATGTGCGCGGCGACTCCCTTACGGACTATGTGCGGGTGCCCCTCACGGCGCGCTTACCCTACCGTTCTCAGATCTTGAGCCACCCTACCCGCTTGGAGGTGGATATTTTTGGGGCCACTTCCAACACCAACTGGATAACCCAGCGCGACGGCCTGCAAGCCCTCGGCGACGTGCACTATGAGCAAGTTGCCCCCGATGTGTTTCGGTTGGTGCTGCTGCTGAAGCATGTGCAAAGCTGGGGCTACCACATTGGATACAAAGGAAATACGCTGGAGGTGCAGGTGCGCCGTCCACCCGCAAAGCTACGCCTGCGGGGTTTGGTAGTGGCCGTAGATGCCGGCCATGGTGGCACCAACGTGGGCGCTACCGGCAGCACCGGCACCCACGAAAAAGACCTGACGCTTGCCATTGCCCGCCAGCTGCAACAAGAGCTGGAGCGCCGTGGCGCCCGCGTGGTGATGACCCGTACCGACGACGCCAGCCTCGAAATCAGTGACCGGGTGCGGCAGCTGCGGCGGGCGCGGCCCCATCTGCTGGTCAGTATACACGTCAACTCCTCGGGCAGCGCCGCCACGCAGGGTACCAGTACCTACTACCGCTACGTGGCGTTCCGACCGTTGTCGGCGGCGCTGTATGCGCAGATGCGCCGCACGGGCTTGCGGGGAGCCGGCAACGTAGGGAGTTTCAACTTTGGTCTGAATGGGCCTACCGAGTATCCCAACGCATTGGTAGAAACTGCTTTCGTTTCCAACCCCGATGATGAGAAGCGCTTGTTAGATCCAGCGTTTCAGCGGGAAATGGCAACGCGCATGGCAGAAGGAATTCGGGATTTTGTGCGTGGTACGCGGGCAAAAGGCCTGAAAGGCTGGCTGTTGGGCAAACCAGCTTTGCAGTAGACGTCAAGCGTCATTGGGTATATAGCATTTTAGCAAAAAATAGTCGTGTCAAATTGATTTTGGCGCGTAAAAGCGTCTACTTACTGATGCGCAGCCTTAAAGGCCAACTGGTACCACCCGCGCTGCGCTATTTGTTTCTTCTCCCACCCAACTTTTTCCCTTATGGCCGAAGCTTCATTACTAGACCGCAGCCGCACCATTGCCGGTCCGGGCTATAACCGCTGGCTGATTCCACCCGCTGCGCTGGCCATTCACCTGGCTATCGGGCAGGCTTACGCATTCAGTGTGTTCAACAAGCCACTGGGCTCCCTCATCAGCGGCGACCCCGCCAACCCCGCACCCGATGACTGGACGCCCGGCCAGATTGGCTGGACGTTTTCTATTGCCATTGTGCTGCTGGGTCTTTCGGCGGCCGTATTTGGGAAGTGGTTGGAGCGGGTAGGGCCGCGTAAGGCCATGATGGCCGCTTCGCTGTGCTTCGGCGGTGGCTTTCTGATTGGCTCGCTGGGCGTGCACCTGCACTCCCTGGCGCTGCTGTATTTCGGCTACGGCTTTGTGGGCGGCATTGGCTTGGGCATTGGCTATATCTCGCCGGTGAGCACGCTCATTAAGTGGTTTCCTGACCGCAAGGGCGTGGCTACGGGCATGGCCATTATGGGCTTTGGCGGCGGCGCCATGATTGGCTCGCCGCTGGCCGTGGCTCTTATGGACCACTTCAGAGGCTCGGCCCCGCAAGGCGTAGCGCCCACATTTATTGTGATGGGCATCATCTACCTACTGTTCATGCAGTTCGGCGTATGGACCATTCGGGTGCCCGCCGACAACTGGGCCCCCGAAGGCTACGTGCCCAACCAGGAGCACAACGCCATGATTACGACGGCCAACGTATCGGCCGACAACGCCATCAAAACGCCTCAGTTCTGGCTTTTGTGGGTGGTATTGCTCACCAACGTAACCGCTGGTATCGGCGTGCTCGAAACGGCTTCGCCTCTGATTCAGAATACTTTCTCCGATGCTGCAATGGGCGTGGGTAGGGGCGTGACGGCGGCTGCCGCTGCCGGTTTTGTGGGCTTGCTAAGCTTGTTCAACCTGCTGGGGCGCTTCTTCTGGTCATCGGCGTCGGATAAGATGGGCCGCAAGACTACCTATGCTATCTACTTCATCCTGGGCATTGTCCTCTATGCTCTTATTCCTACCCTGGGCGCAGGGCTACAACTGACACTGTACGTGGTGGCAGCCTGCATAATTATCAGCATGTACGGCGGGGGCTTTGCTACCGCCCCGGCCTACCTCTCCGACCTTTTCGGCAAGTACCAGGTAGGTGCCATTCACGGACGCCTGCTCACGGCTTGGAGCACGGCCGGCGTATTGGGGCCACTAATTGTGCATACCCTGAGTGAGCACGCAAAGGCGCAAAACCTGGCGGGCGCAGCCGCTTACCAAAACGTGTTCTACACCATGGCCGGCGTGCTGGTAGTAGGGTTGCTGGCCAACCTTGCCGTGCGTCCCGTAAAAGAAGAGTACTACGAGAAAGGCCCTGTCACCATCGAAGCTGGCGGCCACTAGCCACCCTCACCCTAAATTCGTATCCCGCATGGAATCAAAAAACACCGCGCCCGAATCCGCTTCCAGCGGTGGCGCCCTCGTTCTGGCCTGGCTATTTGTTGGCGTGCCCCTGCTGTGGGGCGTCTCGCAGACCTTCATCAAAGCCCTGGCGCTATTCAACTGGTAACCGTTTGACTTCTAGTTAAAAAGCGCACTCTTCGGGTGCGCTTTTTGTTTGAATAAATGAGCGGTTATGCAGGTAGGGTTGGCGGCTTCTTCGCCGGCTTTTCTGTTATTTGCTGTTGCTCCGTATCGCCTCGCTATGTCCTCCGTTGTTCCGTCCGCCGACCGCATTATTATGCTGGCTTCCTTCCCGGATTCTATTGCCGCGCACCTGGCCAAGAGCCGTCTGGATGCGGACGATATTCCTTGCTTTGTAAGCAACGAAAACCGGCCCTATGGCCCCATATCGGGTGGGGTGCGCCTGCATGTGCGGCAGCAGGACGCCGACGCTGCCCGTGCTGCTTTGCTGGAAGAAACCGTACCCATGACCATCCTGCCCGACCCCGACGAGCAGGCCAGTGCGCCCCTCACCTGCGCCCGTTGTGGCTCCGCCGATATTGCCACCGCTGAGGCTCGCCCCGGCGCCCCGGCCACTTCCCGCCTGTTTACGCGCCTGATTTATTCCCTGCGCGGCATTCGCTACCATTGCTTTCACTGCGGCTACGAGCTGCGTGAGGAGTAGTCTATTGGCCCTATAAGTATCCAACAGGTTACTGTCTGTACCGCCTGCCCAACCGCTCACGCCGAACACAAAAAGCCCCGATTACCTGTGTAATCGGGGCTTTTTGTGTAGTAGTTCGGAAGCTAGAACTAGCTTTTATCAGCGCGGTTGATGAAGAAGATAGCCACGCTAGCTAGGGCTGCGATGCCTAGTACTAACTGCGTGGAAGTGAACTTCTGGGCTGACTTCTGGAGCAGGGACGCACCGTTCTTGAACAAGTCTTCCATGTGGTCATGGTCGCCTTGGAATACGTGGTAGGCACTTTCAAACGTGCGGGCGATGTCTTCGGGAGTAATTTTGTCCAGGGATTGGATGTCGTTGGCCATAGGAAAGAGTAGAAAAGGTGACGGGAAAGCGGGAAAACAAGCAGCATCCTACTTTGGCGCTGCTGGTACTCCTACGGAAAAAGATGGTGCGGGGCTGCCCCTTTTTATCGATTTTTGCCCCGCATATAAAAAAAGCCCCGCCGTATGGCGGAGCTTATAAAGTAGCCTACAGGCTGTTTTCTATTCGTATACCTTCACTACGAATACGTAATTCTGCAACTTCCGAATTTGCTGCGGGCGCGAGGTGCCAGTCAGCAAATTGGTGCGGGGCAGCGTAATATCGTGTGCCACGGCAGCCGTTTGCAACGAGTCGACGAGGCGCGTGAGGTAGGAGGACTTGGTGGCGAAGGCCGCGCTCTGCACATCCGATTGCTTGCCACTCACAATACCAATGAGGTTGCCACGCTCGTCGAGCACTGGGCCACCCGAGTTGCCGGGGTTAACGGGAATGGAAATCTGGTAGAAGCCCGTGTCACCCTCGAAGCCCGAGCGTGCACTCAAAGAACCGTCGTTGAACACGAGGTCCTCGCGGGGGTAACCCAGCGTGTACACCCGCTCGCCCAGATCGGCGGTAGTGCGCTTGAAGGAGTAGGGTAGGCGCCCGAAGCCGTGGAAATCTTTGTCGTTGATGCGCAGGATGGCCAGGTCGCGGGCCACATCGGTGAAGACCGGCTCGGCGTGGAAGTGCTCGTGGGTGCGGCTCTCTACCAGTAGCGAATCAGCCCCCTGAATAACGTGGTAGCTGGTGACCAGGTAGCCGTTGGGCGACAGTGCGAAGCCCGTGCCGCTGAACTTGCCAGGGCTTACCTCCTCCGTCTTAGGGCCGTCGATCTGCGTGATGGCGCGGTTCATGGCCCGCTGCGTACGCTTGATGCGCTCTACCTCGCGGCGCAGCATAGTATAGCCATAGGTAGGAGCAGGTTTCTGCGCAGCTTTCCACCACTCAATACCCAGTAGGGTGCCAAAAACGGCCATAATGGCCACCGAGGCAGCCACGGCAATGGTGGCCCGGTGACTACCCCAGAATTCGCGCAACGTGCGCTCTACCCCAGAGATATGCACCGCAGGCATCAGCGGATTGCCGGTTTCGTAGGTTTCCTCAGCGGCGGTTTCAGCATCCAGGGTAGCCTGAATGGCCTGTAGCTTGCGGCGCGTGCGCAGCCGCTCACCGTAGCCATGCAGGGTGCCACTCAGCCGGTCGAAATCGGTGAGTTGCTGGGCCAGGCTGGGGTCGGCGGCGAGGCGGTGCTCCAGCTCCTGGCGAGCGGGCGCGGCCAGTTCCCCGGCCCGGTAAGCCTCAAACAGCGCGTAATAATCAGCTTCGGTTTTCATAAAGAAGGCGGCTGGGTTATGTCCGCCGGGGTAACGAGGTACGCGTTGTCAGAACGATTCTTCTTCCTGATATTGGGTGAAGAATAGTTTTTTCAGGCGCACCAGACATTTATATTTCTGATTCTTGGCGTTGTCGGCGTTGGTGTAGCCAAACTCCGTCGTAAGCTCCTGCATAGACTTGTCCAGCAGGTAAAAACCTTCGAGTAGCGAACGGCAGGGCTCCCCGATGCGTTCCAGCGCCTCGCCCATCAGGCCAAACTGCCGGTCACGCTCCTGGGCGTCGAGCAAATCCTGCTCGGCACCCGTTTCGAGGTAGGGCTCGTGGTCGGAGAGGCTGCCGCCGAAACGGTTTTTCTCAGCCAGCCGCTTCAGCCACAACCGCCGACACACGGCGTAGAGGTAGGTTTTGATCTGGCAGCTTAGCTCCAAAGAGCCGTCGCGCACCTTCTCATAGAATACCATTACGCCCTCCTGGTACACGTCCTTGGCCTCGTCTTCGGTGCCGCTGTTTTGCTGCACCAAATGCAAGATCATGGGCAAATGCACGCGGTAGAGCTGCGCCAGCGCCCGGTCGTCGCCCCGGCGGATGGCCGCCACAAACTCGGCATCGGTGTAGGAAGGAAGTTCCTTACCCATTCGCTATACTTCTTTATTTAATACAGATTAGGCCCTTACGTAACCCACCAAAAAAAATAATATTCGCCTGGGTTACCTTTCCGTTGAGTTCAGAATTAAGGGCGTTTTCAGACGAAAAAAATCAACCCAACCCCAAAGATGAAAAACCTACTGAAAGTGTCTGCTCTGGCTATCGTATTCGCTGCTGGTCTGGCTTCGTGCGAGTCGAAGACTGCTGAGACGACCACCACCGAGACTACTACCACCGAGACCACGCCTATGATGAGCAACGACTCGACCACGATGATGGACGAAGCTGCTCCGATGACCGACTCGACCTCGACCATGTCGACCACCACCACGACTACGGCTCAGTAAAGTATCCTGTTGCCCAACTTCGTATCGTACGAAGCTGGGCAACGAAAAGGTCCGTGTCTTCCTCCGGGAGGGCACGGACCTTTTTTTGTGGATAGCTGCCGGACAGCAAAGGTAAACAGGAGGCAAGAAACTGCCGTGCTTTAGCACATCTAACCCCGATGCGTGGCGAAGCGGGTAGGGTCGGCCACGTAAATGGCATGCACATTCCAACCCACTCAGGCGGAAGATCTGTCAGAGCTTTTCTTCCAGCCAGAGCGTACCGGCTGCCAGCACAAACAGCGCCACAAACCAGCCAACCGGCCACGGCTGCCGGGTAGTAGCCGGCGCCAGGCGGCCTGTGGTAGGAGCAGTAGCTACCAGGTGGATTTCGGGTTCAGCGGCTTGCCAGTTCTCGGGAGCAAACACGTAGAACCAGTGCCGGGTAGCGCCGGGGCCCTGCACCTGGTGCCAGCCGGCAGCGGTGGGCCAGAACTGGCCAGTAGCCCACTCCGGCAAGCGCGTATCCTGCTGCAATGGTAGGGGCACGGCTCGCTGGCCCGCCGCCGTGACTGTGACGGCGGCGGCGGGCGCAGACGTTTCCAAGCGCAGGGTAGCGAGTTGGTTGGGCCGGGGCCACGTCTCCAGCACTTGCCAGTGCGCGGCGGCGGGCGCAGGCCGCACTACCGCGGCCAGCAAGTGGCTCCAGAAAGCTGCGTAGCCGGCAGAGGTGCTGGTTTGCAGCTGCCAGGGGT
>Ga0210040_10000352_pt1 | contig 78532 bp, 87 predicted proteins | sample CryGeyCG12114_NA_FD_185462 | JGI IMG/M metagenome (GOLD analysis project Ga0210040, IMG submission 185462) | Groundwater microbial communities from aquifer - Crystal Geyser CG19_WC_8/21/14_NA (SPAdes) (version 2) | ecosystem: Environmental > Aquatic > Deep subsurface > Groundwater | place: USA...
TCCCAGGCGCCGGATCCGACACCGGATCAGCGGTCGGCGAATCAGTGCTCCGGCACTGCGGCGAACCGCTGCTGGCCGATCACCGCGAGGAGGGCGATCTTCTCCGCCGCCTCGGTGCGCGGCGCCGCCGTGAGCACGAGCAGCGCCTGACCCTGATCCTCGGTGAACAGCGCCTGGCAGTCCAGCTCGATCCACCCGAGCTCCGGGTGAACGAGCGTCTTGTGGTCGTCGAACCGGGTCGCGACGGCGTGCCGCTCCCACACGGTCGTGAACTCCGGACTCCTCTTCAGCAGCTCCCGCACGAGTGTGCCCGCGCGGGACGACGCCCCGCCGGCGCCGTAGGCAGCTCGCAGGCCCGCGACCTGGGCCTCGCCCTGGCGGCCGCGGTCGGTCGCAGGATAGAGCTCGCGTTCCGCTGGATCCGTGAACCAGCGGTAGACGGCACTGCGCGCAAAGCCGGTGTGGCGCGAGTGGTCGCCGAGCAGCGCCTTGGCGAGGGTGTTCTGCAGCAGCGTCTCGCCGATGCTCGACAGGATGAGGGCCGGCGTGTCCTCGAGCCGGTCGAGCACGCGCAGGAGACCGGGGGCAACGTGCGTATCAAGGGGCGTGCGCCCCGGGGGCGAGTGACCGGCGAGCCGGAAGAGGTAGTCCCGCTCGTCATTGCTCAGGCGGAGCGCCCGGGCCAGCGCGGCGAGGATCTGCTCCGACGGCTGCGGACCGCGCGCCTGCTCGAGTCGCACGTAGTAGTCGGTCGACATGCCGGCCAGCGCGGACACCTCGTCCCGCCGCAGCCCGAGAACCCGCCGACGCGGGCCGGTGGAGAGCCCGACATCCTCCGGGCGCAGCGCGCCCCGGCGGGAACGGAGGAAGCCGGCGAGGGCGGGTCGGTCCATCCGCCCATTATCCGCACCCGGGTGCCGCGGCTGGGAGGGACCGCCGGTCCTACGACAAGCCCTCCTCTCCCGCCCACGACGGATGCCCTGCAGGCTCGAGGCATGAACATCAGCGGAAACACCATCTTCATCCCCGGCGCGACGTCGGGCATCGGCCTCGCGCTCGCCCTGCGGCTGCGGGCCGCGGACAACACCGTCATCGTCGGAGGACGCCGCGCCGACGCGCTCGCGCGCATCGCCGAGGAACACCGGCTGGAGGGGATCGTCGTCGACACGACCGACGTCGCATCCGTGCTCGCCGCACGTGACGAGTTGCTCCCTCGGCATCCCGAGCTGAACGTGCTCGTCGCCATGGCCGGCATCATGACGGTCGAGGACGTGCGCGGGGCTTCGTTCCTGCCGGAGGCCGAGCGCATGGTCGACACGAACATCGGTGGTCCGCTGCGCCTGATCGCCGCGTTCCTCGAGCACCTCACGACCCGGCCGGACGCGACCCTCATGACGGTCTCGTCGGGCCTTGCGCACACCCCGCTGGCGGCCACGCCCACGTACAACGGCACGAAGGCGTTCATCCACCGCTTCAGCGAGTCCATCCGCCTCCAACTCGCCGGCACGTCGGTCGACGTCGTCGAGCTCGTGCCACCCGCCGTGCAGACCGAGCTCATGCCCGGGCACTCCACCAACGAGCACGCTATGCCCCTCGACGCCTTCGCCGACGAGGTCATGACCCTGCTGGCGGCACAGCCCGACGCCACCGAGATCCTCGTGGAGGCCGTGAAGTTCCTCCGCTACGCCGAGGTCGAGGACCGCTACGCCACCGCCGTAGCCGCGGTGAACCCGGGCTCGCCCACGGGCGCGTAGCCGCCGCTCGTTCATCGCCCGCGCCACCGAGGGCACCTCCTGGGACGGCCCCCGAGGGCGCCGTCGGGGCGACGCTTGCCGTTTCCGATTCAGGGGCGAGCAGGGTGACGAGCCCGTCGCGAAGCGCCGATCGTTCCCAGCGGAGCTCATCGGTGCCAGGACCGCGGGACGGTTGATCGAAGCCGGCGAGCCGACATGCCCAGGTCGTTACCCGTCGAATACCTCGGCGCTAGCGAAGGCAGCATCCTCGGGCAATAGCGCGACGAGCTCGTCGAGATATTCCAGGGTCTCGACCGCCGACGGGCGGTAGAGACCCTGGCTCACAGGATCTCTGAAGCCCGCGACCTTGTCTCCACAGCACGCCGTCGATGTCAGCGTCATGGCCGCGCTACTCGGTGCGGCAGCCCGAGAGGGATACGGCGACAACTGCCACCGCAACTAGCCACCACCGATGAGCCTCACGCCACTGCACGCTCAGGCGAGGGGGCCGCCATTCCACGACGTTGTGCGATGAGCACACAACTTCCTCGTGCCGAATCACGTACTTCACCCCTGGCCCAGGTCGTGGACCTTCATATCGGTCCAGCCAAGCCGATATGCCTTCCAGCTCGATCAGGGCCCGCCAGACGACCTCCGGATCGGGCTCGACTGCGCGTCGCAAGACAACACGACGCGATGACTCGTCCATGTGTCCACTGACTTCACGTTTCACTTCATCCCCCGGCTGGCGTCAGTTCCCAAGCTCACCTTGGCCCCGCGTCCAACACCACCCTCCCCGAGTGACACCTTTTCGGTGACAGTCGGCACTCCGCGACGGCCCGGCGAAGAGCCACGGGGGACGCGACCAATGCCCGCGAGGGTCTTCCCGTCGACGTCACTCGCGACCGCTGTGCCATCGTTCAAGCCAGGGCAGGATCTCGCGGAGATCGGAGGCATCGATGGCGTCGGTTGCCGCGGCGCGAGCGGCTGCGCCGGCGTTCAGGGCGAGCGATGCGGGCACCGCCTCGAAGAGCGGGATGTCGGATCTGCTGTCTCCCACGGCAGCGCATTGGTCGACCGCGACTCCGAGTCGTCTGGCGAGCTGCAGGGCGCGGTCGCGTTTGTCGTACTCGTCGAAGTGCTCGGCGACGGTACCGGCGTAGACGGATCCGTCCACGCCGACGCGAGGGCCGCCGGAGGTGGTGAACCCGTGCCGTCGGGCGAGCGCGGAACTGACGGGCTGCCAGGCGAGCGAGGCCAGCACGGGCTCCAGGCTCCGCGCGCGGCACCATGCGAGCACGTCATCGATGCCGGGGATCAACGGCAGGCCCTCGAGCAGATGGTCGACGTCCACGACGCGGGCGCCTCGCCAGCCCGCGGCGTCGATCTCGCTGACCTGCTGATTGCTGAGCTCGCCGCGCGCGTACCGGGCCTCGGCGGCGTCGAGCTCCCGCTGGTGCCCGAGGTGGCCGGCGAGGTAGCTGCTGCTCGATCCCGAGGGCACAAGCGTCCCGTCGATGTCGAAGAACACGATGCCGCTGGCCTGGATCATGGGGCGGCTCAGCGATCCGATCGAGGTGGCAAGAGGTCTACGCATTCACGTCGGAGCGGGGTGAGAATCGCCTCCGCGAGGTCTTCCAGCTGGTCGAGCTGCTGGTTCTCGAGTAACTCGAACACTCGGGCGCGGACCTGCGCGATGTAGCCGGGCTCCACCTCGGCCAGAAGGCGCGCCCCCGGTTGCGTCAGTCTCGCCAGCGTCTTCCGCGCGTCCGTCGGGTCCGCGCTGCGCATCAGGAGGCCCCGCTTCTCCAGCCGGCCGACGATCCGCGAGAGGTGCGATGGTGTCACGCTGGCAGTGGCGGCCAGACGACTCATGTGGATCTCACGGTCCTCGCCGAGCGACAGGCAGCGCAGTACCCCGTACTCGGCATGGCTGAGATCCGCCGATTGCTCCAAGTAGGTGTCCAGCTCCGCGGGCAGCCACATCATGACGCCGACCAGCAACGACCATGTCCGGTCCTGCTGTGGCGAGAGGCGATCTGCTGCAGACACGATCACATACTACCGTTGCTTGCTGCGGAAAGTAATCCGCGCTAGCCTTCCTTTCCGCAGCAAGTATCTGCTGCATCATCGACACAGAAAGCTGACCTCGCATGCGCGCTGCCCGTTTCCACTCCTACGGCGCCCCCGACGTCCTCGTCGTCGAGGACGCGCCGGAGCCTCATCCCGGTGAGGGGTCGGTCCGGATCAGGGTGCACGCCACCAGCGTGAACCCGATCGACGTCCTGCTGCGCGCCGGGCATCTCGCGCAGTTCCTGCCGTTGACCCTTCCCGCGATTCCCGGCCGGGACGCTGTTGGCATCGTCGACGAGGTCGGCTCGGGGGTGACGGACACGCAGGTCGGGGAGATCGTGTTCGGGCTGGGCGGGATCAGTGACACCGCGGCCGAGTTCGCGGTCCTCACTGCATGGAGCACCGTCCCGGAGGGCTGGTCGACGGCACAGGCCGCGGCAGCAGGGCTCGCCTCCGCCACCGCAGCGGGTGTCATCGACGCTGTGGGTGACCTGAACGGCAAGACGTTCCTCATCGAGGGCGCCTCCGGTGCCGTAGGCAGCGCCGCCGCAGCGTTCGCCCTCGCCGCCGGTGCCACCGTCATCGGCACCGGGCGCAAGAGCAACTTCCCGTTTCTGAAGTCGCTCGGCGTTCTCCCCACGACGTATGGTCCGGGACTAGCCGAGCGTGTGGCCGTCCTCGCGCCCGGCGGCGTGGACGCAGCCCTGCATTCGGCCCCGTCTGACTCGCTGCCGGATCTGCTCGGAATCGTCGGGGACGCCGCCCGAGTCATCACCGTCATCGACGACCAGGGAGCCGCGCGACTCGGCCTCAGGAAAGTCGACGCCCGCAACGACTCGGCCCTCCTGCGGTACGCGGCCGCCCTCGGGCGGGACGGGCTCTACACGCCCCGCGTCGACCACGAGCTCCCCCTGGCCCACATCGTCGAAGCGCACACCCTCGCCGAGAACGGCAGTGGCAAGGTCGTCATCACACAGCCCTGACATCCAGCGCTGTTCAGTTTCAGACCTACATGCCTGGTCGGCGAGCTGAGTCGTCCGGTCGACGGCCTCGGGTGAGGCCGAATACCCGTACCAGTACACGCGGTCTGTGCTGACCCGCACGGCTCCGAATTCGGCTCCGGGTCCCCACCTGATGACGAAACTGTCCGTCACCGCATCGGCGTCATATGTCATGCCGCGCCAGGACGACATCCCGCTGTAGCGCACGCCGAATCCCGGCTGGACGATGTGTCGCACCGCGCTGCGCAGTCCATCCGCACCCACGACGAGGTCCGCCTCGAGCTCTTCGATGCCACGAGGCGTGATGGCGCGCACGACCGCGCGCGCGCCGCCCACTGCGCCGGGAATGACTTCCGTGACGCGGGCGCCGGTCTCGAGCTGCGCACCACCAGCCGCTCGAAGAAGAAGACGGTGAAGTTCTGGGCGGTAGACGCCGATCATCTCGTCGGCGGGTCGGGTGCGTCGACGCATACGCGTGAGCCATCGCCCACCATGGTCGACGGTGCCGTCCAGGTGCACTCGGTAGCCGACGGAGCGGACGCTCCGACCGATCCCCAAGTCGTCGAGTGCAGCCAATCCGTTAGCGGTGAGCGCCAGTCCCGCTCCGACATCTCGATAGCGCGACGCTCGCTCTAGCATCACGACATGCCAGTTTTCGCGTAGGAGCGCAGCAGCCGCCGTCAGCCCGGAGATACCGCCACCGACGACGATCGCCGACCTCGCAGGCTGGATCATCGGTGAAGTGGCACATCCCATCAGGGCCCCGGCGACCCGACCGCGTGGTCACCTGCTCAAAAGGCGCGCCGTCCATCCGGCTAGCGCATGGACGGCGGTTCGGGACAGGTCGGCGTCCGGCAGCATGCTGGTGAAGCCGTGGAAGCCGCCGGGCCAGACGTGGAGCTCTGCCTGGACGCCTGCCTCCCACAGTCTGCTCGCATAGGCGACGGTCTCGTCGCGGAACACTTCGGCGCTGGCGCAGTCGATGTACGTCTGCGGGAGCGACGTCAGGTCCGTAGCGCGTGCGGGAGCGGCATAGATGGAAACGTCGCTGCCGCCGCGGCGCGTACCGAGGTAGGCATCCCAGCCGAATCGGCTCATCGCGCGGTCGGCGACGCCGATGCCGTCGATCTGCCGCGTCGAGACGGTCGAGTCGCTGTCATCGAGCATGGGGGAGATCAGGATCTGCGCCAGGATCGCGGGCCCGTTGCGGTCGCGTGCGAGCAACGCGGTGCCTGCGGCGAGACCGCCGCCGGCGCTCTGGCCGACGAGGACGAGGCGGTCGGCATCGATGCCCAGGGAGTCGGCGTTCTCGGCGGTCCAGACCAGACCGGCGTAGCAGTCCTCGATCGGATAGGGGTCGGGGTGCTCCGGGGCGAGGCGGTAGTCGATGGTGATGAGGACGACGTCGTGGGTGAGCAGCCATCCGTCGTAGGAGTCGAGGTTCCCGAGGTAGTGGCCGAACATCATGCCGCCGCCATGGATCGTGAAGAAGCAGGGGGCGATTCCGGTGCGCCCGGCGCGTTGGATGATGCCGAGCGCGATCGGGTCGCCGTCGTGTCCGGGGATGGTGACCGTGCGCCGCTCGAGTCCGCGGGCGCGGAGGGTGTCGTCGAGTTCCTGCTCGGTGATCTCGAGCTCGCGCATGCGCGGGAGCATCGCCGTGGTGAGGGTCATCGGCCCGTGCTCCTGCATGCGGGCCAGGAACTCCGCGAGCTCGGGGTCGAAGGGCGGGCGTGAGAGGGCGTCAGACATGGGTGGGCTCCTGGTTCGAGGTGGTGGTGCGTGAGCGGATGGCGCCGAAGGTGACGAGCGCGGCGGCGGTGAGTGTGAGCGCGAGCGCGGCGACGGTGACCGCGCCCTGGAACTGGGCGAGCGCGGGCATGGTCCAGTCGGTGCGGGTGATGCTGCCTGCGACGAGCGAGGTGAGGATCGTGCCGGTGGCGGCGATGCCGATCGCCGTCGCGAGCTCGCCGGAGGTGTCGACGAGCGCGGCCCCGGTCGAGGTGCGTTCCTCGGGGAGGCCGCGGAGCACGTTCGTGCCGACGACGACACCGACGACGCGCATCCCGGCGGCAACGAGCACGAGCGCGAGCAGCACCCATCCGTAGCCGATGCGACCCAGGAGGCCGAACACAGCGAGCCCTGCCACGACGGCCGTCGCGCTGATCCCTGCGGCCCAGTCAAGGCCGACACGCTGGACGAAGGGGCCGACGAGACGGCCGCTGGCCAGGAGGATGACGACCTGCGGGAGCATGCCGACGGCGGCCAGTGCCGGGGGCCAGCCCCACGCGAGTTGAAGCTGCAGCGTGACCAGGTAGGACAGCCCAGCCATCGCCAGGCCCGCTGCGGCTCTGTAGGCCAGGCCGCTGGAGACCAACGGTAGGGCGATGAGGCGCAGCTCCAGCACCGGGTGACGGGCGGTGCGTTGGCGGAGGACGAAGCCGATCCCCGCCAGGACGGCCGTCACCGTGGCAGCCCACGGCGCCCATGATCCGGGACCGTCGCCGACGAACAGCGTCGGTGCGATGAGGGCGGCGGTGATCGTCGCCGTGTCGAGTAGGGCGCCGGCGACGTCGATCGGATCCCCGTGCATGTCGGCGTGGGTGTCGGCCACGACGCCGAGGCGGATGCCGATCATCGCGAGCACCGCGATCGGCACGTTCACGAGCAGAAGCACCTGCCAAGGAGAGACCGCGAGCACGAGCCCTCCAGCGGTCGGGCCGACGGCGAGCCCCACCAGCCCGGCGGTGGAGATGACGGTGATCGCCCGGACCCGGAGATCATCGGTGTCGAACAACCGGAAGGCGAGTGCCATGGACCCGGGGGTGGTCATCGCCGCCGCGATCCCCATGATCGCCCGGAGGGCGATCAGTTGGTCCGTGGTCGTCACCGACACGGTGGCGAAGCTCGCGACGGCGAGCAGGACCAGGCCGGCGAGCATGACGCGGCGGCGCCCGAACCGGTCGGCGATCGCGCCGAACAGCAGCATCAGGCCGCCGAACGCGACCGAGTATGCACCCGTCACCCACTGCAGGCCAGAGGTCGAGGTGTTCAGGTCGCGGCCGATGGTGGGCAGGGCGACGTTGAGGATCGAGTTGTCGAGCATCTCGAACAGGAACACGGCCGACAAGCCGAACAGGGCGATCCACGCGTCACGCAGGCGACGCGGAGCTGGATCCGCTGTCAGGTCCTGCGTGGGGGATCGGGGGGCATCGAGCACCATGGGCGCACTCCTTCACGGGGAAGAAGTGGCGGATCGTTCGATGCCGCGTGTGCGCGCACACCGCGAACGGACGCGGTCTGCTTTTTACCTCAGATGATCAGACCCTACGCGCGACGCGGCGGGGCCTGTAACAGGATCTCTCGTGCGGCGTGAATCTGCGTCTTCGGGCTGGCCAGGCGGAGCATCCGTCGCCGTCGTTGCGCGGGCGGGTCCCTGCATGACGGCGGGCGACGTCCGGGTAGCCAGCCCCCGCTGCACACTCTCGAGATGGGACCCATCACTTGCACACCGCACGGATCGGTGGCGCCGTGAACGAGACCGAACTCGAGTGCGGTGACTGCGGTGGCGACGAAGGACGGGGCGGCCGGATTGAACGGGGTCACGCCGATGAGCTCGTCCACGAGGGACGTTCCACTCCTCAGGCAGGACCATGACGGTACGTCGCAGTCAAGTGCACGTTCCCGCGTCGGGAGCTGACAGCTGCAGGGCCACCTCCATGCACCGCAGCTGTGCCGGGGAGAAGGGTGACTGCGGTCCACCGGGCTCTGTCGAGAGCCGGATCAAAGGCTGCCTTGGCGTGGTTGGATGCATCATGACTTACGCCGTCGTGTCCGTGCATTCCCCCCGTCCCGAACATCGCGCGGCCGTCCTTGACTCGATGGGACGGTACAGCCGAGTGGCTCGCCAGCAGCCCGGTCTGGTGTGGACGGGCATCGTCGATGATGACAGCGGGCGCCTTGTGGGCATCGCGGTGTGGGAGTCTCCGGCCGCGGCCCGCGCCGCATCCACAGCGTTGATGGCCGAAGTGGGGGACGACCCTTTCTCCACGTGGGACGAACGACCGATCGACGGTCTTCGTGGCGCCGTGTTGTAGCAGCAGCGTGAGTGCAGTGGCCAACCGCGATGACCGGCTGGGGAGAGCACGCGCGATGCTCGTGAAAGGGTGCCCGGACGGACAGACGCCCTACCGTGGGGTGGCCCTTCTAGGCGCGACTGTGCTGCCAGGATCTGAGTTGGTGCGGCTCCGCTACGACGAGAACGGCTCACACCACTTCAGCCCGGCGACCGGATGGTCAGCCCGGCGACCGGGCGGTCAGCCCGCCGAGCAGGCCAGGGTCTCGTCGTAGGTCGGGTAGTCGGTGTAGCCGGTCGCGCCGTCGGCGTACAGCGTCGGGAAGTCGACCGCGTTCTCCGGCAGTCCCTCGCTCCAGCGGCGGACGAGGTCGGGGTTGGCGATGACGGCCCGTCCGACGACGATCGCGTCGGCGAGGTCGTCCGCCATCATGGCGATCGCTTCGTCGCGGGTGGTGGGCTCGGCGAACCCGGTGTTCAGGAGGAAGGGTCCTCCGAAGCGGGTGCGAAGTCCCTGCACGAGCGCGCCGGCGGGCTCGGGGTGGAGGACGCTCACGAATGCCAGGCCGAGGGGGGCGAGGGCGTCCATCAGTCCGCCGTAGACAGCCTCGACGTCAACCGGGTCATCCTCGAAGAGGTCTTGGATGTTCCGCTCGGGCGAGATGCGGATCCCGACGCGGCCTGCTCCGATCTGTGCGGCGACGGCTTGAACGACCTCGACGACGAAGCGGATGCGGTTCTCGGGGCTTCCGCCGTAGGCGTCGGTGCGAATGTTGGAGGTGGCGCCGAGGAACTCGTGCAGCAGGTAACCGTTCGCGGCGTGCAGCTCCACGCCATCGAATCCGGCGTCGATCGCGTTCTGCGAGCCGCGGACGAAGTCCTCCACGATGCCGGGCAGCTCCTCCGCGCCGAGTGCGCGGGGGACGGGGTAGGCCACCTTCGTCCCGCCCGCGCGGGTCTCACCGTCGATGGCGAGGGCGCTCGGCGCCTCGACGGGGAGCCCCGAGATGCCCGAGTGGGTGGCTCGTCCACCGTGCATGACCTGGGCGACGATCAACCCGCCTCCTGCGTGCACCGCGTCGGTGACGCTCTGCCAGCCGGCGAGCTGCTCGTCGGTGACGAGGCCGGGCTGACCGTCGAAGGCCTTCCCGGCAAGGCTCGGGAAGGTGCCCTCGCTGACGATGAGGCCGACGCTCGCGCGCTGGGCGTAGTGCTCGACCATGTGCTCGTTCGGGACACCGTCGGCAGCGGCGCGGCTGCGGGTCAGCGGCGCCATGACGATGCGGTTGGCCAGCGCGAGATTGCCGGCGGTGAGGGGGGAGAAGAGGAAGGCACGTTCAGGGGTCCGTTCGTCGAGGTGCAGAGGGGACTCGGCAGGGTGGAAAGCCCGCCGTCAGGGGCAGTTCGGGTGCGGGGCTGCGGAGCTGGTCGGGGTCACGCTTCCGTGATGCGGGGGTCGATCCCGTACTGCGCGGGGACGCCGAGGTTCTCCCGCAGCGTGGCGCCGGGGTACCCGGTCGGGTAGAGGCCGCGCTGCTGGAGAAGGGGGACGACCTCGTCGACAAAGGCGTCGATCCCGTCCCTATAGACGTCTGGGGAGATCCAGAAGCCGTCGACCGCGCCAGCTTCCATCCATTCCTGGATGTGGTCGGCGTGCAGGGCGCCCGGGCCGACGACGGTCGGGTGGAAGTCGATGACCCCGTGCGCGAGGACGTCGCGGGGGGACCAACCCCGACGGACGACGTCGAGGGCGATGCCCGAGCGCGGGTCGGCCGGTGACGGCCGAGCCGCGGCGAGCTCCCGCTCGGAGAGGGGCCGGTCGATCCGGTCCGGGCTCAGCGGCACGCCGATCATCGCGCCGAGGTGCGGGAGACGCGCCTCGAGCACGTCGCCGGCCAGGGCGAGCCGCCGATCGAGTCCCTCGCGGACCGTCGGCGCCACGGTCGTCATCAGACCCGCGAAGTACTTCACCTCGTCCGGGTCTCGACCGGCGTCCCGCGCGGCCTGCCGCACGAGCTGCCGCTGCGCGCGAGCCTCCTCGATGGTCCACACCTCGGCGATGAAGCCGCTCGCGTAACGCCCCGCGATCGACAGCAGGTGCGGGCTCGGACCGCCCGAAGTGAACACCACGGGCTGACCCTGCTCCGACGGCGGGATCGCGAGAGGCCCGCGGGACGCGACGTGCTGCCCCTGCAGGTTGATCGGCCGCAGCTTCGACGGATCAATGAAGCGGTTCCCCGGCTGGTCCCTGACCCAGGCGTCCGCCTCCCAGCTCCCCCAGAGCGCCTGGGCGATCTGGATCACCTCGTGCGCGCGCTCGTACCGCTCGGCGCGTTCGGCAACCGGTCGGCCGTAGTTCGCCGCGACGGCGGGGTCGCTGGTCGTCACCGCGTTCCATCCGGCACGGCCGTGGCTGATCACGTCCAGGGCCTTGAACTGCCGGGCCAGGTTGAACGGCTCCTGGAACGTGGTCGAGCCGGTGGCGACGAAGCCGATGCGCTCGGTCGCTCGAGCGATCGCGGTCAGCGAGACGATCGGATCGAGCACGTTGCTGACCGTCGAGCGCTCGAGGTCTCCGCGCACGGCGGGGAAGTCGGGGGTGAAGAGGAACGCGAACAGGCCTCGTTCCGCCGCTTGCGCGTACCGGATGCTCACGTCGATGTCGGCGTAGGCGCCCGGGTCTGTGCCCGGTGCGCGCCAGGCGCCGTGCAGGTTGCCGTAGCCGTCGGTGAGAGTCATCCCGAGGATGACGTCGCGTCCGGTCATGCCAGCGGTCGTGGCTTGACGAGGACGATGACCACGCTTCCGACGAGCGCCGCGATACCGCCGACGATCAGGGCCGTCTGAACGCCGGCGCCGTCGACGAGCAGCCCGCCGATGAATGCGCCGAGAGCGATTGCGACCTGGAACACTGCGGTCTGCAGGCCGCCGACGCTCTCCAGCCGGTCGGGCTCTGCTCGTGCCAGCCAGGTACCGATCACGGTGGGAAGAGCGCCGAAGCCGGCTCCCCAGAGCGCGACGGCGATGAAGAGCAGTACAGCGTTGCCCTCGAGCATCGCGAACGCGATCATGGCCACCCCGAGGACCAGGGGGAAGACGAACACCGCTGTGCGCAGTGACCGGTCGGCCAGAGGGCCGGCGACCAGGTTGCCGGCCACGATTCCTACTCCATATGCGAGCAACAGGAGTGCGAGCTTGTCGGGGCTGAGCCCGCCGATCTCGGTGGCTGCCGGCCGGATGTAGGTGAAGCCCGCGAAGTGGCCGGCACCCATGAGGGCCATCGCTGTCAGGCACAGCAGGATGAGGCGGGATCGAAGCGTCTGGAACAGCGGGCGGAACCCGGCCGATTGGGCGCTGCGGATGGACGGGAGGGCGGCGAACTGCAGGATGATCGCGATGATTCCGACGGCGCCGGCGAGGAGGAACACTGCCCGCCATCCCCAGAGCTCACCGAGAAGAGTCCCCAACGGAACTGCCGCGACAGTGGCCAGTGACACGCCGACGTTGACGATGGTCAGCCCGAGTCCGAGCCTGGAGGCCGGAACGAGCCGGGCGGTCATGGAGATGGCGAGCGACCAGAAGCCGCCGATGGTGATCCCGAGCAGCACGCGTGCGAGGAGGAGGACGGGATAGCTCGGCGCCACGGCGACGAGCACGTTCGAGAGGACGGCGACGATCGAGAGCATGATCATCAGGTGCCGACGATCGACCCTGGGGAGCAGGACGGGCAGGGTCAGTCCTGCGACGGCGGCGATGATGGCCGTGACGCTGACCGACTGACCGGCCACACCCTCGGTCACTCCGAGGTCGGCAGCGATCCGCGACAGCAGACTCGCCGGCAGGAACTCCGCCGTGACGAGCGCGAAGACACCCACACTCAGCGAGATCACACCCATCCACGACGTCCCCTGCTCCCGTGGCTCGCTCGCTGCTGTCGATCCGCGACGCGAGGGACGCGTCGCCTCGAAAAGGTCTGGTTTGGTCACGCTTGTTCCGTTCTGAAGTCTGAGGGTGTTCAAGGGTGGGGGTCGGAAGGGTTGCTGTGACCGGCGCGGTCGATGACCGGAGACGTCGGAATCTCGTCGGTCGTTCAGCCGTCGAGTGCGTTGCGGGTATGTCGCGGAAGGAAGAGGGCGAGCACGAGTGCGACGACCGCGATGACGGCACCGACCGTGAACGCCGCTCGGGCGCCTTCTGCGATCGCCACGGCGTCGGTGCCGCCGGCAGTCGAGCTGAGGACCCCGACGAGCACGGCGAGACCGGCGGCACCGCCGAGCTGCTGGATGGTGTTGAGCGCCGCGCTGCCGTGCCCGGCGAGACGGCTCGGGAGTGATCCGAGCGACATTGTGAAGATGGCGACCCAGGCGAACGCCTGGCCGGCGCAGATGAGCACGAAGGTGGCGAGGACCACCCACACGGAGGTGTCCTCGGTGAACGTCGTCATGAACCACCACCCGGCAGTGACGACCACGGCTCCCGGGATGGCGAGCCCGCGAGCTCCGAGTCGGTCGTAGTACCGACCGACGAGGACCGACACGATCCCGATCGCCGCCCCGCCGGGGACCATGAGCAGGCCCGTCTCGAGCGAGCCGAGGCCCAGGGACTCCTGCAGCACGAGGGGGAGCACGGTGGCCAGGCTGAAGGCGCCCATCACCAGAAACACGAAGACGATGACCGGTCGGGTGAAGGCGGCGTAGGTGAAGATCCGCATGTCGAGGACCGCGGCGTCGCGGCGCTGCAGCCGGACCTGCCGCCACACGAAGGCTGCGATGCCGGCCACACCCAGAGGGAGCGCGATCCAGGTCGCCGCGGAGACGCTTTCACCAGCGGACTCGCCTGCGCTCGCCAGTCCGTACACCAGAGCGCCGAAGCCGATCGCGGAGAGCAGCAGTGACAGCGTGTCGAACCGGGCCCGCCGGGGCGTGGTGAGGTTCGGCATCTTGATCGCCCCGATGACCAGGCCCAGGATCGACAGCGGCAGGATGATGATGAACAGCCACCGCCAGGTGAGCTGTGCCATCACGAGACCCGAGAACGCCGGGCCGAGGGCGGGCGCGACGGCCGTCACGGCCGTGACCAGCGCCATCATCTGGCCCCGGCGGGACGGCGCGACGAGGCCGATCGACGTCGTCATCAGGAGCGGGACCAGCACGGCCGTGCCCAGCGCCTGCACGATCCGGCCGGTGAGCAGCAGCTCGTAGCCGGGGGCGACGGCCGCGATCCCGGTACCGAGGGTGAACATCCCGACGCTGGCGATGAAGATCGTCCGGAGTTGGAAGCGCTGCATGATGTAGCCGGTGGTCGGGATGATCACCGCGAGGGTGAGCGCGTACCCGGTGGTGAGCCACTGCCCTGTCGTCGCCGTGATGCTCAGGTCATCCATGATCCGCGGCAGCGCGACCCCGATGACCATCTCGGACAGGAACGCCACGAACGTGGAAAAGACCAGGACGGAGATCGTGAGGACCTCGCCCGGGGACAACCGCTTCGTCGGTCCCGCCCCGGGGCGGTCGGGGACGACGGCGATCGACTCGGTATCAGGGGTGAAGTGGATGTCAGTGGTCATGAGTGGCTGGCTCCGAGGTAGGCGCGCGAACGATCGGCCGGTCGGAGTTCACAGGAAGTCCATCCGGGCAGAGCACCGCACCGTTGAAGAGCTCGTTAGTGACCAGTCTCAACCTTCACACTAGTGAGAAGGTCAAGTCGCACCGCTCATGTTCCCCTGCACGCAGGGGCGTCGCTCAGCTCGCCTTGCTCCGCAGTGACGGGATGCCGGCCAGAGTGAGGGCCTCGAGATAGCTCGTGAGGGAATCCCGATTGTGGGTGAGGAAGTCGATCTTCTCGCTCATTCGGTCGCGTTCGGTCTCGAGCAGATCGTAGAGGGCCGGGTCGGCGTTCTCTACGACGATGGTCTGCGGTTGTCCCAGGCAGGGGAGGATGTTCGTCACGATTCGCGTGGGGATGCCGGCATCGACGAGGCCCTTGATCTTGCCCACGCGATCGATCAGGTAGTCGTCGTACTCCCGGTAGCCGTTGTCGAGTCTCGTCGGAGTGATCAGGCCCTGTTCTTCGTAATACCTGAGCATCCGCGAGGGGACGCCCGTCCTCCTGGACAGTTCGCCGATGCGCACGTGATCTCCTCGAACGACTTGACATTCACACTAATGGCAAGGTTCATCCTAGTGACATGGCTATCACAAGAGAACAAGAACGCTTGAAGATCGGGATCATCGGTGCCGGGTCCATCGGCTCCACCATCGCTCGTCGCGTGAGCCGGCACGGGCACGACGTGGCCATCGCGAATTCGCGCAGCCCCGAAACGATCCGCGAAGCGGCTCTGCAGACCGGAGCGCGAGCTGGGACCGCCGCCGAGGCCGTTCAGGGCGTGGATGTCCTGATCGTGTCGGTCCCGATGAACCGCAACGTCGACATCGCCGAGCACGTTCGATCGGCCCCAGACGGGGCGCTGGTCATCGACACGTCGAACTACTACCCGATGCGCGACGGGTCGGTGCGGGAGTTCGAGAAGGGCGTTCCGGAGAGCGTCTGGCTGTCGAAGCTCTTCGGGCGCCCTGTCGCTAAGGCATGGAATGCGATCACATCGCAGTCCTTCGACGCGAAGGCGTCCGAGCCCGGTGACCCTCGTCGCGTGGCCATCCCCGTGGCAGCTGATCGTGATGCTGATCGCCGGCTCGCGATGCGGCTTGTAGAGCAGACCGGTTTCGATGCGGTCGACGCCGGCGTCCTCGCCGAGTCCTGGCGTCAGCAGCCCGGCGCACCCGTCTACTGCACCGACCGGACGCGCACGGAGATGCCGGACTGGCTGGCCGCGGCCGAGAAGGACCGGGTTCCCCAGCGCCGCGACCTCGCGATGGCCGTCATCGGCGACTATGTCCGCGCCGGAGGCGACGCCACGGACGGCAGGTTCCTCGTGGCGGTCAACCGCGCCAGCTACAGCTGACGCTTCCTCCACGCCCTCGCGCTTCACCCATGCGGTTGTCGACCAACACGGCATGAGTTGCACCGTGGAACCGCAGGTCCTCTCACATCACGGCCGTGCGCGTTCAGCCCACCATCAGTGAAGGCGACACCTACAACCCCCCTCGGAAAAGGGAAGCATGAGGATCGGGAAGCTCTCGCAGCAGACAGGCGTCGCACCGCGGATGCTCCGCTACTACGAGGAGCAGGGATTGATCACCCCCCCCGACGACTCGAGAACGGGTACCGGGTCTACGACGACTACCTGATCGATCGTGTTCGCACGACTCGCGGTCTCATCGAAGCAGGCATTGCCACCCGAGATATCGCTTCGGTCTTGCCCTGTCTAGCGGACTCCGACGGGACCCTCATCGAGGACGCCGCCCGGGACCGGCACCGCTTCCTCAAGGCCGAATGCGATCGGATGAGCGAGAAGATCGACTTCCTCACCAAGAACCGCGATGCCTTGGCGGCCTACCTGCGGGCCCTCGAGGAAGCCGCGCTCGACGGCCGCGCTGCGCACCACGGCGCAGCCAATTGACGCACCTGTTCACATTCACAACCGCAGACGGTGACAGCGAATGCCGCAAATACCCTGCCACGGAGCGCCGCGATCCACAGCGATCGCTGGCGGTCAATCTCTCCGGCAGGGTGTCCGGGAAGGGACCCGTCCGCGGACATGCGTCGACACCACGATCCGTGAGGAGAAAGCTGGCTTCATGGGGATCTGGGACGAGTCGGCAGAGGGTGTCGTCGTTCTGCCCGACGGTCGCCGGCTCCGGGGTCGCGCGCTTCGCGCCAAGGCCCCGGCCGAAGATCAACGCCCCGAGTTCGGAATCTATCTCGGGGTTCGACGTCATGAGGAGATGTGGGAATCGCGCTGGATCCGCTGGGCCGACTTCCGCCTTCCGCACTCGACGTCCGAAGCCGTGGCCGCGCTTGGAGAGGCATACGAGCGAGCTGCCTTCTCAAGGGTGGAGATTGCCTGCGGTGGCGGTAGCGGTCGCACCGGCACCGCGATCGCGATACTCGCCCGGTACTCCGGCGTGCCGGCCGAGGAGGCGGTGGAGTGGGTACGCGCGAACTACCGGCGTCGTGCGATCGAGACACCAGGGCAACGACGCTTTGCCAGTAGTACCAACCTCGTCCGCTAGACCATCCTCGAACGGGCGCTCACGCACCACTGATTCCCGACGACTGCGGCGGTCTCAACGGGTCGACGCACCAGTCTGCTCCGCGGCTTCCTCGAGAGTGATTTGCAGTGGATGCGGTGCCGCTGCTAGGTCACCATCTGACCGTGCCACCTCCGGCGGGCTGGTGACCTCTGTAAATTGCATGTCGGAGCCGGTACGGTCAGGCACACCGGCCAGCGGGGCTGGTACCGACCTCGGAGACGTGACGATGAATGACGAAGCGAAGAAGGCCCAGCTACTGAATGCTTCGTTCACCGCTGTAATCGAGAAGGACGGATCGTTCCCCACCTACGTCGAGCTCCCCGGGTCCGATGAGATTCTTCGCACCCGGCGTGCCGTGAAGGTCTCTGGGACCATCGATGATCACCCGTTCGCCGCCACCCTAATGCCCTCCGGCAGAGGGCCCCACTGGCTGCCTCTGCGAGCCGCCATCTGCAAGGAGATCGGCAAGTCACAGGCGGGCGAGGAAGTGATCGTGCAACTACAGCAGCGATCCAGCTGAAGCACGCAGCCATGAACCCGGACCAGATCGCAGTGGCCTTGAAGGCCGAACGGCACCGCCTGTGCGACTTCTTGGAAGACCTTGAAGACACGGACTGGACCACGCGGTCGCTGTGCTCAGCCTGGAACGTGCGCGAGGTGGTAGCGCACCTGACGACCACGACCAGGGCGACGGTCGGCTCCGTCGCCCTGGCCGCGGTGAGAGCCCGCGGCAGCTTCGACCGGATGACAGCGGACGTCGCGCGTGACCGCGCGGCCAGATTTTCACCCGTTGAACTCGTCCAGCAACTGCGTGGGAGCGCGGAGTCGTCACGACGGATGCCCGGCAGCGGTCCCATGGATCCGTTGATGGACGTGCTCGTGCACGGGCAGGACATCGCACGCCCGCTCGGGCGGTGCCACCCGGTGCGCACCGACGTCGTCATGCCGGTCCTGACCTACGTCGCGGCGAACCGGATGCTCGGCGGTCCGAAGCGCCTGGACGGACTCGAGCTTGTCGCGACCGATGTGAGCTGGTTATCAGGGGAGGGACCCGAGGTGCGAGGCAGCGCATCGGACCTGCTCCTCGTCGCGACCGGTCGGCGCGCCGGGCTCACCGGTTTGACAGGTTCCGGCGTGGAGCTTCTGGCCGAAAGGCTCCGGAGCTGATGGACGGCGGGCATCCGGACCGCTGGTCGGCGGTGGCGAGCGAGTGGGCGATGTCCTGGGGCATGGTCGCCCAACCCGTCTGGAATGCCGTGGTCGAAGTCAGCGGGGTCGGGCGAGACTCGCGTGTGCTCGACGTCGGGTGCGGCAACGGCGATCTGCTTGCTCACTTGGCGGGCATCGGTGCTCACACAGCCGGAGTCGATCCCGCCCCCGGCATGGTCGACATCGCGCGATCACGAGTGCCTGACGGCGATGTCCGGCTGGGTTCGGCGAAGCATCTGCCGTGGCCAGATGACACGTTCGACCTGGTGACCTCGGTCAACGCCCTGCAATTCGCCGACGACGCCCTTGACGGCCTCGCCGAGATGGTTCGGGTTGCGAAGCGTGGCGGCCTCGTCGCGGTCTCTAACTGGGCCGAAGCCGATCGCAACGACTTGAACACAATCGAGGACGCGGTTGCGCGTGCGGCCGGCGAGGTTCCCCTCCCCGACGGCGAGCTGCGCGTCGTCGGGGGCCTGGAGCAACTGTTCGCTGACGGCGGGCTGGAGGTAGTGGCTGCAGGGCTCGTCGACGTGCCATGGCGTGCCGCCGACGACGACGCCCTGGTCCGTGGCGTGCTCCTGGGCGAGACCCCGACCGTCCTGACCACCAAAGCACCCACGGTGATCGCCGCCGCCCGCGCCTTCCGGACCTCGGTCGGTGGCTACCACCTGGTCAACGCGTTCCGGTACGCCATCGCTCGAACACCACGCTGATCACCTACTCCGCTTTCCACACCGGGTCAGTTCGCCTCCCGCCGTAACCCGAGGTCGTCGAAGTCGCCCTCGGCGCCCTCCTTATCGGCCACTGAGCCGACAGCACGCGAGTCATCAGGGCAGCTCCAAGAGAGTCCGGCAGGAGCCGGGTAGCGGTCGGCTATCGGAACGCAGGGAGGGAGGTGGCAAAGACTGGAACGTCACCCCATCCGGGCATACGACCGCGTACGACCGCGCGGCCTAGACGGCGGCGGGCAGGAGCTCGGCGAGGAGCTTCTGCACCCGGCCCTTGATGTCGTCGCGGATGGGGCGCACCTGGTCGATGTCCTTGCCCTTGGGGTCGGTGAGGTCCCAGTCCTCGTAGCGCTTGCCGGGGAAGATCGGGCAGACGTCGCCGCAGCCCATCGTGATGACGACGTCGGAGTCCTTGACCTGCTCGGTGGTCATCAGCTGCGGGACGGCCTGGGAGATGTCGATGCCCTCCTCGGCCATGGCCTGGATGGCGATGGGGTTGATCTGGTCGCTCGGCTCGGATCCGCCGGAGCGAACCTGGACGGCGCCGCCGGAGAGCTCGCGCATGTACCCGGCGGCCATCTGCGAGCGGCCGGCGTTGTGGATGCAGACGAACAGGACGGTGGGGGCTGCGGTGGTGGTTTCGGTCATCGAAGGCTCCTTGCGTGTGTGCGGTGGGGATCAGGCCCGGTCGGTGACCGGGTCGAGTTCGGCGGAGCCGGCATCGGCGACGGAGCGTGCGGGCATGCGGGACGGGAAGAGGCGGGGGCGCAGCCAGAGGGCGGCGTAGACGAGGGCAAGCAGCGCCGGGACCTCGATCAGCGGGCCGACGATCCCGGCGAGGGCCTGCCCGGAGGTCGCCCCGAAGGTCCCGATCGCGACCGCGATCGCGAGCTCGAAGTTGTTGCCCGCCGCGGTGAAAGCGAGGGTCGCGGTGCGCTCGTAACCGAGGCCTACGGCCTTGCCGAGCAGGAATCCGACCAGGAACGTGATGGCGAAGTAGATGATCAGCGGCACAGCGATACGGACGACGTCCAGCGGCCGGTCGATGACCTGCTGCCCCTGAAGGGCGAACAGCATCACGATCGTGAACAGCAGCCCGTAGAGCGCGAACGGTCCGACCTTCGGCAGGAACCGGTCCTCGTACCAGGCACGCCCGCGGGTGTGCTCCCCGATGCGGCGGGACAGGTACCCGGCCAGCAGCGGGATCCCGAGGAACACCAACACGGACGCGGTGATCGCCGAGAACGAGAACTCCGCGCTCGTGGTCGCAAGGCCCAGCCAGGACGGCAGGAGCTGGAGGTAGAACCAGCCCAGCGCGCCGAACGCGAGGACCTGGAAGACGCTGTTGATCGCGACGAGGAACGCGGCGGCCTCCCGGTCGCCGCAGGCGAGGTCGTTCCAGATCAGCACCATCGCGATGCACCGGGCGAGCCCGACGATGATCAGGCCCGTCCGGTACTCCGGCAGGTCCGGCAGCAGCAGCCACGCGAGGGCGAACATCAGCGCGGGGCCCACGATCCAGTTCATCGCGAGCGACGAGATCAGCAGCCACCGGTCCCCGGCGACCGCACGGGCGTCGGTGTAGCGGACCTTCGCGAGGACCGGGTACATCATCACCAGCAGCCCGACCGCGATCGGCACGCTCACCGACCCGACGCTGAAGGCGTGCAGCGCCTCCCCGACCGCCGGCGCGAACACCGCCAGCAGCAGGCCGGCGCCTATCGCGGCGAGGATCCACACCGGCAGTAGCCGGTCAGTGGTGCCGAGACGGGCAGGAGCGGGAGCAGCAGAAGGCATCGAGGGGTGTCACATCTTCCAGGGTTCACGAACGGCAGGTCATCGACAGACGTCGATGACTTGAGCATGACGGAACATATCGACGGCTGTCAATCTGTGGGAGAATCGGCCGCATGGCCGTCCTCGACATGCTCCCCATCACGGACGTGACCGCGTGCTGCGCGCCGCTCACTCGGGAGGCGATGAGCGCCGAGAACGCGGACAAGCTCGCCCGGTCGCTGCGCGCCATCGCCGACCCGGCGCGCCTGCGCCTCATCTCGATGGTCGCCGCGCACGACGGCCAGGAGGCCTGCGTGTGTGATCTGACCGAGCCGCTCGGCCTCGGCCAGTCCACGGTGTCGCACCACCTCAAGGTCCTCGTCGACGCCGGCATGCTCAGCCGTGACAAGCGCGGCAGCTGGGCCTACTACCGCCTCGTGCCCGGCGCACTCGATTCGCTCGCTGGACTCATCGCCACGGTCTAGCCAACGAGCTCGAGGTGGGGATCGTCCTCATCGAGGTCGCGGAGCACGACCAACGCGCGCCGGCCGTCCGGTAGCAGTTCGCCGGGGTCGGACGACCTTGTGAAGTGGTTCCTTCGTAGGTGCGTCGGGCTGAGACGTCGTCCTCAACCTCGTTTTCAGTAGGGTCCGAAGACGTCCTCGAAGGTGGGTGGCCGAGGACGCCGGGGCACCGGAACGACAGCCGGCGGACCGCTCGGGGGGGCTGCGGCTCGTCGGGTGGCGCTTCGTGCAACGAAGCCGTCCGGTAGTTCCTCGCCGCAGGTGGTGCAGACCCGGTTGCCGCCATGGTTCACGCCCTCACATACCGGGCATCGCCACGCCGAGGAGTCAGTCGTCATGTCAGGATCTGCCTTCGCCCCGGATCCGGCGGATGAGCTTGCCCTTCAGTCCGCTCGTCGGGGCAGCGGCTGATGAAGCCGGTGCGCTAGGAGCCGGCGGTGTGGACGGAGTCCCCACCAACTTGCCACGCAATGCCCCGGACGGGGCAGGTGCGGGTGCGGCCACCGGTGCCGGTGGGTCCCCGGCAACACGGACACCCATCAGGGTGGCGTGGACCTCGGCGATAGCCGGACGTGCCGCGGGCGTCGCCAGCATCATCCGGTCGACCAGATCCGCGAGAACAGGATCCACACCAGTCCGGTCGACGCGCAACACGACGCCGGAACGGGCCGCTACCGCCGGTTCTCCATAGGCGGGGTCGTACTGTGGCAGGCGGCCGGTGAGGAACTCGCTGTAGATCAGGCCGAGTGCGAAGACGTCAGCGGCCGTGCCCAGGTCGGTCGCTGCAACGGTGCCGTCCTCCTGGATGTAGCTGAGCAGCTCGGGGGAGTAGTAGTTGATCGTGCCCACGATCTCGGTGGCGGCCGGTGGTCGGCCGGCGACATAGGAGTTGTCGAAGTCGATGAGCTTGCTGGTGTAGCCGAGTTCGGTCCGCTTGACCAGGACGTTGTCGGGCTTGAGGTCACCGTGCACGATGTTGAGGTCGTGCAGGATCTTGAGACTGTGCGCGGCGGACTTCAACAGGACCAGTCGCTGCCGGAACGGCAACGCCGCGATGCGTGCGACATCGAAGTCCTCGGCCTCAACCCGTTCGGTGGTCTTGTAGTACTTGGCGCCGGCACGGAAGAACTCATGCGTGACGATGAGGTTGCCGCCGAACGCGGACAGCGGGGCGAGCGCGGTCTGCATCGACCGGTGCTGGTTCTCGAAGACCGCGCACCGCGCCCGCTTCTTCGCCTTGATCTTCTCACTGCCGGGAGCGTGCGCCTCTGGGTACGTGGGGCTGAGGAACTCCTTCAGGAAGTACTCCCGCCCGTCCTTGCGGGCGAACGTCCAGCGGCTGAGGCCTGCGCCGACCACGCTGAAGTCAGCGAGAAGGGTGTATCCGTTCAAGACCTCGCCGGCTCTCACAGCGACCCCTCCCGCTCGTCGGTCTCGGGTGCATCGGCCTCATCGGCTGACTCCGCCGCGGCGCGACCGAGTGAGGTCGAGGGACCGGTGCTGATGGGCCGCGGCGGGTTCCAGATGCGCCGTTCCGGCCGGTCCTCCTCAACCTCTCCTTCCGGTTCGGCCCCGTCCTGCAGGAACCGCTCATAACCCTCGCTGTACCGTCGCCACCGCGCCGCGATGTCGGCGGCGCGCTGCTGCTGCAGCTCCGCGACAGCCTGTTCGGCCCGCTCGAGCTGTTCGAGCGACCGATCCAGCGGGGTGATGTACTGCTCCACCAACTCGGCCAGCCGGGGCGCGAACAGTTCCTGGAACGATGCGAGATCGGCGCCCACCCCGATTGTCGCCATCGCCGCGTCGTCCCCGGTGATCGCGGCGATCTCCGCCTGCAGCGCCGCTGACCAGTCCTCATCGGTGTGGGCGGTTGCGAGGGTGCGCAACACCATCTCCTCGAAATGCATGGGCGAACGCAGGTACCCGAAGCAGCCGTCGGTCGCGCAGACCAGGAGGAACGGCGCGATGAGAGTCACCCGGCGGTGATTGATGTGGAATTCGGTGTCGGCCGAGATGGCGTTGCTGACGACCGAGTCGCGCTGCAGGTTCTGCATCGCGTCGCCCTGGTCGCGGAGGTCATCGATGCTGAGCTGATGCATGCCGTCCGGAGTGAACGCGTAGACCCGTGAATCACCGGCCCAGAAGACGTGGCACGCCCACCGCCCGCCGGACTCTTCTGTGCGCTGCAACGCCCCCAACGCCATCGTCGTCGGCAGCGCCCGCAACAGCCTCGACCGCAGCCGGCTGGTCGGCGCCTTGAGGTCGGTGAGCGCGTCCTGCAACGCGGTCTCGAGGGAATCGTGCAGCTCGACTGCAGTGGCCTCACCCGGCAGTGCACGGTCAGGCGTGAGGAGCCCGAGCATGTGCCGCTCGACCACATCCCGCGCGATTCGGGACGCGAGGTAGGCGCCCGATCGCTGCCCGTCCGGGGTGTCGTAGACGGTGCCGCCGGCACCCCCCATCCCGTCGAACACCGCAGCGAGTCCGAGATCCGGTCCGTCGCGGAGGATGGGGTCGGAGTCCTCACCGTGATCGGGAATCTTGCCCAGGTTGAACCCGAAGGAGACGGTCGGCCCGGTGACGACCTCGAGCGCGGGCTGCGATTCGCTCACACCGAGTTGCCGATGGAGTCGATGATCGTGCCGTAATCCACATCGGACAGACCGCCACCGGCCGTGGAGGGATTGTGCACGACGTTCTCCCACGCTGCGGAGATGTCGCTCCATCCGGGTCCGTCGGGGGCGAAGAGGATGAGACGCTTGGAGCTCGATCCCATCACGCCCTGCTCGTCCTCCCACGCATCGGTCAGCGCGCTGAAGTCCGCGGGAATACGGGAGGACAGATCCGCCGGGACCACGGACGGGTCGAGGGGGGTGGTGGGCTGATCGCTCCACACCACGATCACCTGACGGCGGCGGTCACCGATCCGGGTCCAGGGGGAGTTGATGGCCAATGCCACCGCTTCCAGTCCCGACTCCGGTGCGTCGCCGCCGCCTTCAGCGGTAAGGCCACCAACGAACTCGGAGAAGTGTGCTCGATCGTCCGGCAGCGCATAGAACGGGGACTCCTCGACCCCCGCGTCGCCGTCCGCGTAGAAGTCGCGGAACGCGACGACGCGGACCCGCAACTGGCTGACGTTCTTCCCCTTGGCGACGAGGTTGGTCTGCACGTCGTCGTAGAAGCCGAGCGCGTTCGCCTTCACCGCGTCCAGGATGGGGTCCATGCTGCCCGTCACATCGATACAGAACACGATGTCGACGGAGTAGCTGACGCCACGAGACGCCAAGCTGGTCTGAGGCGGAACCACCGCTACCACGGGAACCTCCGGTGCGGAGACCGGGGGTGCGGCCGGCTCTTCTGCAGGAGCGGGAGGAGCGACTGTCTCCTCCGTCGTGCCGCTGTCCGCGTCGGTAACCACTTCTGATTCTGTTGGCGCCTCGAGCGGGGTGATCTCGTCAGGTTCGGTGGTGCTGTCGGGCGGTGTGGTGTCGGTCATGAAATTCCTCATCTGCCGAAGTTGGGTGACGGATCCGCCGAACTGGAAGACGCCGCACCTTCAGGCTAACCAGCCTCCCCATCCCCTGTGGGATGGCGGCACCGCCATCGCGGTTCCGCCGTCAGGTCTGCTCGCTGATAGCCCCGTCGGCATCCAGCGCGAGCACGGTGTCCAGATCGAGCCGGTCGAGGAACGCGTCGTCGTGGCTGACGATGAGCAGAGCGCCCCGATAGCTCCGCAGCGCGTCGACGAGCTGGTCGACGCGCTGGAGGTCGAGGTTGTTGGTCGGCTCGTCGAGCACGAGCAGCTGCGCCGGGGGGTCGGCGAAGATCAGCCGGGCCAGGGACACGCGGAAGCGCTCCCCACCGGAGAGGGTGTACACGGGGCGGGTAACGCTGTCCCCGCGCAGCAGAAGGCGCGCCAGCCGGTTCCTGACGACGCCGGGCGCGACGGTCGGGGCGGCGGCGCGCACGTTGTCGAGCGCACTCGCAGACTCGTCGAGGTCGTCCAGGCGTTGCGGCAGGTAACCGACGTGATCGGCGAGCAGGGCCGCGGTGGCCGCCCCGAGCCGGGCAGGGCGGCGCAGCACCAGATCCTCGAGGAGGGTGGTCTTCCCCACCCCGTTGGGCCCGACAAGCGCGACCCGCTCCGGTCCCTGCAGCACGAACGGCCGATTCGTGCCCCGCAGCTCCGCGATGCGCCGGCCACGGGCGACCCCGGGATCGGGAAGCTTCAGGTGGATGTGCTCGTCGTCCCGCACGCGCGACTCCGCCGCATCCAGCGCCTCCTGCGCCGACCCCATGCGGTTCGCGGCCTCCGTGCGCAGCTTGCCCGCGGACACCTGGGCGTTCGACGCCCACTGGTTCATGACGATCTTGGCCGCTTTGCGGTTCTCCCTGTTCGTTTTCGCCGTGTGGGCGCGCTTGACCAGTGTGTTCTCAGCCTCGATGCGCTGGCGTTTCTCCCGTTTCACGACCTGCTCGGCGGCGCGGGCCGCCTGCGCCGCCGCGCCCTGCTCGAGGTCGAGGTGCTCCCGCCAGGCGCTGTACGGGCCGCCGAAGACGGTGAGCCTGCCGGCATGCAGCTCAGCGGTGTCGTCGATGTGCTCGAGCAGCGACGTGTCGTGGCTCACGACGACGAGCGCTCCCGGCCACGCCGTCACGAGCCGGGTCAGCCGCGCGCGGGCGCCGCGGTCGAGATCGTTCGTCGGCTCGTCCAACAGGGTGATCGGGGCGCGGCGCAGGCGAAGGCCCGTGATCGCGACGAGCATGGCCTCCCCACCGCACACCTCGTCCACGCGCCGGTCGAGATCCGCGGCACTCAGCCCGACGTCGCGCAGGGCCTCGTCCGCCCGCGTCTCGATGTCCCAGTCATCGCCGAGCGTCTCGAAGTGACGTTCGTCGACGTCACCCGACTCGATGGAGCGCAGCGCGGCGATCGTGCCCGCGATGCCGAGCAGCTCGGCAACGGTCGTCTCGTGGCGGAGGGTCAGGGTCTGCGGGAGGTACGCGACGTCGCCCGTCGTGACGATCCTGCCTGTCGTCGGCGTCAGGATGCCGGCGATGAGCCGCAGCAGCGTCGACTTGCCCGCGCCGTTGGCGCCGACGAGTCCTGTGCGGCCGGCGCCGAAGCTGCCGGAGAGCGCGGTCAACGCGCTCGTTCCGTCGGGCCAGCGCAGCCCGACGTCGGACATGGTGATGGATGGGTTCCGGGTGAGGGACACGGTGCTCCTGAGGTTTCAGCGGTGCGCTGAGACCGGAGCCGGATGGTTCAGGATCGACGGTCGTCAGCGCGCGGATAGCGGCGCGAAACCTTCGATGCCCGTCAACTTCTCACCTAACACTGGGGAACAGGAGCACTCAATTCGCCAGGAACCCCGCGAGCGCGCAAGAGCGGTGTTCCGCCGGCCCGTCGATCCGGGCCGCTATGCGCGGCGTCAGCGCCGCCGCGTTGGACGCACGGACAGCGTCTCCACGGTGCCACGGGCCGGGAGGTCCACCACCGTGCGAACGGCCGCAGCCACATCCTCGGGGGCGAGGTAGTAGTCCGTGTCGTAGTCCTCGCCGAGCTTCGCGGTGAGCGCGCGCTGCATGTCGGAGTCGGTGCGTCCGGGGTGCACGCTCGACACCCTGACGCCCCGGGCGCGCTCCTCCTCGCGCAGGGCGTCGGTGAACGCGCGGAGGGCGAACTTCGACGCGGCGTACACGCCACCACCGGGGCCGGAGTGGAACCCCGAACCGCTGTTGATGGTGACGACGAGCCCCTCAGCCGCCCGGAGGGCGGGGAGCGCGTTGCGGGTGAGCTCTGCGACGGCGAACACGTTGACCTCGAACACGCGCCGCCAGGTGTCCAGCGGGGTGTCGGCGAGCAGGGTGCCCTCCTCCACGCCCGCGGAGTGGACGAGCACGTCGAGCCTGCCGGGCAGCTCCGGCACCGCACCGGCGGCGAGGTCGCTGACGAATGCCTCCGCCGACGGCAACGAGGAGGCGACCACCGACACGGCTGTCGCGTCGCGCCCGCCGACGAGCACGTGGTGCGTGCGCCCGAGCTCCTCCGCGATCGCCCTGCCGATGCCCCGGGTGGCACCCGTCACCAGCGCCACCGGGCGCACCGCATCCACCACCGCGTTCCGCCCGCCGTCCGTCATGCCGCCAGCCTAGGCGCCGCGTTCCGCGGACCGGTCCGTCGGGATGCCGCCCACGATCGCGCTTCCGCGATCAGCCCGTCCACCACGAGCTGCTTCTGCTCAACGTACGCGTGGCGGATGGAGGGGGAAATGCGCCCTATCCACCGGTGCCTTCGTCTCCCGCCACCCAGACGATTTCGTCCAGGAAGCGTTCACTGGCGGTGGCGAGGTGACCAAGGTTCCGGGCGGACAGCTCGAGCGGGCCGGGCACGAAAAGGCCGTGGTCTGCATCGGGGAGTTCCAACACGTGCGGTGTCAATGCACGAGCGACCGACCCGTCCCAGTGGGGGTCCGCCGTGCCGCCCACCAGGAGGAAGGGAGCGGCGCTGCGGGAAAGCGCGTCGATGACGTACCTGTTCGTCAGAAGCGGGGTCACCCAGATCGCCGGCAACGAGTGCTCCGCCGCTCCGGCGGCGGCGTGCGTGCCCAGCGACTTCCCGATCACCACCGTCGATCCGGAATCACGGGCAGCGAGCACCGAAGCGACGCGAGCGGCCACCCAGGACGGGACTCCTGACTCGTCGAGTCCGTCGACCGACTCCGAGTCGCTCCATTCCACCGGCATCGAATCGGCGCCTCGGCGGATCGCGGCGAACATCGGTAACAGCAACTGGGGGACGTAGGGCCCCTTGTTGCGCCCGGGGATGACGATGGCTCGGCGAAAGGACGACACAAAGCATTGTGATCCGGAGCCGCCGGGGGAGGAGGGCCGACTCGACGAGATCGCACCGACCGAGCAGTCAGCGCGAACGTCGACTTGGTGCCCGTGCTCGGGGGACGGCGCTTGGCCCGGCAGGCGATCGGGTCAGCTGATGGCGGTGATCAGCACGCTCACGAGCAGCGCAACGATGACCGTATTGAAGGTGAAGGCGATGAGGCTGTGCAGGGAGACAACCCTCCTCATCGACGAGGTGACGAGGGCGACATCGGAGGACGAGAAGGTAGTCGACACCTGCACGGAGAGGTAGAAGTAGTCGACGAAGCGCGGCGCTGCCCCTCCCGGGAACTCGGCTCCTCCACTCTCGACGTTCTCCCGGGCGTAGCGCACGGCGTAGGCGCTGATGATCATCAGCAGGGAGGCCACCACCACCCCCACCGCCGGGAAGACCACGAGTGGCTCCTGCCGGTAGTCGGTGTTGAGGCCGAGGATCACCACCGCCGTCACCGCGATGGTCGACCCGGTGATCGCCCAGGAGACGGCGCCTCCGCCGTTGAGCTGCCAAGTGAGTCGCTTCCACGTGCCGGTCGGAGTCGTCGCGGCGAGCCACCGTGCCAGCTCGTCGGCGCTCGCCCGCCGGAACACCAGCCAGGTCACGAGCGAGGACGTGAGCGCGATGACCGTCCAGCCGATGAGGAGGGTGCTGGCCGTCAGGGTGCGGAGGCTCAGGCCGTCCCTGAGGGCGACCAGAAGGAACGGGACGACGACCGTCGGAATGAGACCGGCACCGGTGATGAGCCACCCGCGGGTGATGTCGGAGGCCAGGTGTGGCACACGCGGCTCGCTCCCGGTCTCTGTGTCGGCACTCGCATTCGCGCGTGGCATCGGCTTCGCCTCTCGTCTCGGTCTATCGGGTGGGGCGCGTCGACGCGGGTGACGGGGAGCTCGCCCGGCGAGGGTTGCGAGAGGATCCGGCTGGCGCGCGCAGCCGTGTGCGTAGTGACCGTTGGGTCGCCGGACAGTCCAGCGTCCGCATCGGCGTCGGTTTCGGTGTCATCGGGCGGCCCACACCTCTGTCCTACCAGGCCGGTGCTCCTGGGCCTGGGTCGATCTACGGACGGAACGTCGAGAGCGGTGTCACCGCGGGCTGAGGGAGCGGTGTCCCGTTCCTGCGGAGGTTCCGGTGGGCCTGCCGTCAGCGGGATGTGGAGCGGGAGCTGCGTGCGGAATCCATCGTGACCCGGATCCGCTCGACGCTCTGCTCGACGCAGAGGACACTCGTGTCCAGCACGACGTCCGAGTCGATGCGAGCGATCTCGCTCGTCCACCGGTCGTAGACGGCGCCGAGGTAGTCGCTCTCCCGGGAGACTCCTCGCGTCGGGTCTGCCTGCGCCCGCGCGAGTGCGATCTCGAACGGCGCAGTGGTCACGACGGTGAGCGCCACGGCGTCAGGCGGAGTCTGGGCGAGCAGGGCGGCCACCCGTTCCGCGGTTCCCGCACCCTCGGTGATCACGCAGGTCAGTCCGGCTCGAGCCCACCGGCCGGTGACGAGCTCGGTGATCTGATGCGCGGCGTCCCAGCTGGGCAGGGTGGGGAGGGCCATGGCCGCGATCTGGTCGAGTTCGACGAGGGCCACGCGTTCCCCCCGACGTCGCAACTCGGCTGCGAGCGCCATGGATATGGCGCTCTTTCCCGACGCCTGCGGTCCGGCGATCACCACGAGCACGAGCGCGGGGGAGGAAGTGTCCACGGCGCCAGCCTGCCAAGCGGAGCACCGAATGACCAGCGTCCGGGGATGTGTCGTCGCAGCGGGCGGTGCGCTCGCGTCCCGTCAGCAACCGATGCGATCGAGTTCGGTGACGTCCTCTTCGGCGAGCGTGAGGGCGGCTCCCGCCACGTTCTCGCGCAGGTGCGCCACCGACGACGTACCAGGGATGAGCAGGATGTTGGAGGAGCGCTGCAGCAGCCACGCCAGGGCGACCGCCATCGGTGTCGCCTCGAGCCTCGACGCGACGCGTGACAACGCTTCGGACTGCAGAGGGCTGAAGCCGCCGAGCGGGAAGAACGGCACGTAGGCGATGCCGTCGCGGGCGAGCATGTCGATCAGGTCGTCGTCCTGGCGGAACGCGAGGTTGTACAGGTTCTGCACGCACACGATGGGTGCGATCGCGCGGGCTTCATCGACCTGATCGGGTGTCGCGTTACTCACGCCGAGGTTCCGGATGAGCCCCTCCTCCTGCAGCTCCACGAGCGCCTCGAACGCGTCACCGATCGTGCCGGCAACAGGACCGCGCGCGTCGCCGAGGCGGAGGTTGACGAGGTCGAGCGTGTCGACGCCGAGGGCGGAGAGGTTCTCGTGCACTTGCGCCCGGAGCTGATGGGGCCGTCTTGCCGTGGGCCATCCGCCCTCGGAATCGCGGTTCGCACCCACTTTGGTGGCGATGTGCAACGTTCCGGGATAGGGGTGCAGCGCCTCACGGATGATCTCGTTGGTGGCACGGGGCCCGTACGCGTCACTCGTGTCGATGTGGGTGATCCCGAGCTCGACGGCCTCCCGGAGCACTGCGAGGGCACCTTCGCGGTCGGCGGGCGGACCGACGACCCCGGGCCCGGCGAGTTGCATGGCGCCGTAGCCGAAACGGGAGACGGTGAGATCGCCGAGGGTCCAGGTGCCTCCAGGGAGTGAGGTCGAAGTCGTGGTCATGGGGGTGCCTTCCGAACGGGACGAGGGATGGTGCCGAGGGGCTCCGTGGTTCAGTATCGGGAAGCAGCTTTCCGACGGGAAGTAGGCACTTCCAGGTGCGTTGCTACCCGTGAACGAGAGGAATCACCGATGGTGACCATGACGGCCGCTCAGAGGAAGGCGGAGAGCAAGGCGGCGTACAACGCGTTCCTCGCGGTGTGTCCGAGCCAGAAGCTCCTCGGCCGGATATCCGACAAGTGGGTCACGCTGATCCTGACCGCACTCGGCAGCGGACCGGACTGCACCGGCGTCCCCGGGAGCATGCGCTACTCCGAGCTCGCTCGGACGCTCGCCGGGGTGAGCCCGAAGATGCTCACGCAGACGCTTCGCTCCCTCGAGCACGACGGGTTGATCACCCGAAGCGTGAAGGCGACGGTGCCCGTCACCGTCAGCTACGAGCTGACCGAGCTGGGTCTCTCGCTGCACGAGATGATCCGCGGCCTCAAGGCGTGGGCGGAGGCGCACATGGACGAGGTGCTCGCCAACCGGGAGAGCCGGAACGCAGACGCATCCTGACGGGGCGCCGCGGCGAGCACGTCGCTGTGAGCCATTCGTCCATGGTGCTCACTCTTCGTCGTCTTCGCCCCCGGGAAGGTGATGTTCACGCCGGTAAGGATCGGGCCGCTCGCCCCGCTCGCGAGACTGATGACCCGCCGGGGACCGGCCGTCCCGGTCTCACCATCCGACGCCTCGATAGAGGTGGTCCTGGACGGAGTGGGCGAGCGTGCGCAGAAGCGCGATGTCGCGGGCGGTGAACTGCCGCGGCTCGGTGTCCATCACGCACAGCGCGCCGACCCGGTGACCGTCGGGTGACTCGATCGGATACCCGGCATAGAACCGCACACCGAGTTCGCCCGCGACGACGGAGTAGTGGGCGAAGCGGGAGTCCATCGCCGCGTCCTCGATGACCAGGTGGGTTGCCCGGCGGATGGTGACGTCGCATATCGCCTGGCTGCGGGGGAGCACGGTCGGTTCCATGCCCGAGACCGCCACCATGGTCTGGGTGTCGCTGCGAACGAGGGTGATCGCCGCGATCGGGGTCTCGAACGTGCGACGGGCGAAGGTCGTGAGACCCTCGAGAACCGGATCGGCATGGGTGTCGACGGTGTCCAGGTATTCGAGGGCACGCAGGCGGCCCTCCTCATCCGTTGTCGCGGTCTGACCCGCGGGAATGCGCTCCGGGTCGAGCTCATCGCTGATGTGCGCCGCTATGCCGTCCGCCCACCGCCGGTAGAGGTGGACGGCCCCAGTCCCAGCCCCCGCCTCGAACTCGGCGGCGTTTTCGACCGGGATCAGCGTGACCGTCGGCATGGTCGCGGCGAGTTCCGCGGTCGCCCGGTTGAGTGCTTCGGCATGCCCGTCGACAACGTCGGCCAGAGCTGCGGGAAGCTGCGTCCGGGGACCGAAGACGGGGATCATCAGCAGGAAGATCTTCGTCGACGCAGGGGCGGCGTCCGCAACCCTCTCGAGGAGGGTGTGGATCGCGCTCCTCCACTCCCTGACGTTCATCAGGGTGAGTGCCTCGTTGTGTCCCACGGAGAGCACGATGACGTCGTACCGGAAGAGATCGATTCCGGCGATCGTGGCGAAACAGTTGTGGACGGTCGTCCCCTCGTGCACGCGGGCGTCGACGTCCGTTGCGTGACCGGTGCGGAACGACAGGCTCCGGGCCAGGTGCCCCGGCAGCCCGAGGTCATGGGTGAGGACACCCCGCCCGGTGGCGACGCCGTCCCCGGCCAGCAGCACCCGGTCGGGATTCGTCCCGGCCCCGTGCACGTGCGGGGAATCAGCGGCGATCACCTGGCGGCGCCAGGAGGCGGGACTGGTCTTCAGCCACAGCTGGACCAGCGGACGGGCGACGAGTTTGGGCAGCGTCAGGGACATGTCAGACCTCGATACGGGAATTCGCCGGCACGAGGCCGACCTGAGTACCGTTCAACGTCTTCGGACGGTCGAGCAGACGCGTGGTTCGACGGGGGTCCAAGCCCATACATCGCACTCGCAGCATGCACCGAGTGCGATGTTTTCAGCGTACGCTCCGGGCCCGGTTCACGTGGGTGCCACTAGAGTGCCGTGCATGCGCGCCACAGGAACGTTCACCACCCGGGACTTCGCACCGGCACCCGTCGACCCGCAGCCGCCGATCCGAGCCGCACTCGACCTGTCGGTCGCGACCATGGCGAAGGAGTATCACGGGGCGGTGGAGGGCCGGTCGGCCACGATCTTCACCTCGGCCTTCGACCCCGAGCGCGGCGTCGGCACGTACGTCGCCATGGAGGCGTTCGAGGGGACCCTCGACGGCCGCGAGGGCACGTTCGCCTTCGCGCACTCGGCGTCGACGAGCGGGGTGGACCGTTCGCACGAGTTCTTCCTGATCGTGCCGGAGAGCGGCACCCGCGCACTCGCGGGCATCTCGGGCACGGGGTGGCTCGTGATCGACGACGACGGGACGCACCACATGACGTTCGACTACACCCTGGACGGATAGGCAGGGCGCGATAGCCGCCCGCACGATGACGGCCCCGCGACCGAAGGGTCACGGGGCCGTCGCGCGGCGCCGGGGTCGGCGAGGGTCACCGCCGTGGCGTTGCCGCCGTCGCGGGCTACCGGCCGCGGAGCGCGTCCAGTAGCTTCACGCGGGCGCCCATCCGCAGCAGCGAGTTCGAGTAGATGCGCGAGCCGATGACGATCGTGACGGCCGTGGTCGCGAGCAGGATGACGAGCGACGCCACCGGCTCCCACCACTGGGCCTCGCCGAGGAAGAGCCGCATGGGCATCCCGACCGGGGCCGAGAACGGCACGTACGACATGATGCCGAGGATGGTCGAGTTGTCGTTGAAGAAGATGACCAGGAAGTAGGGGATCATCACGAGCATCGTCACGGGGGAGGTGACGGCGCCGACGTCCTCCTGACGGGAGACGAGCGACGCGGTCGCCGCGAACAGCGCGGCGAGGAGCACGAACCCGAACAGGAAGAACACCACGAACCACAGCACGGCGGGCCCGACCGCCGAAAGCAGGGGCGTCTGCCGGGTGACGAGCAGGCCGACCGTCGCGATCACGGCGATGAGCGCGATCTGCCCGAACGCGAGCACGCTGTTCCCGATCACCTTGCCCGCGAGCAGCGCCCGCACCGGCACGGTGGACATGAGGATCTCGACGACCCGCGTCTGCTTCTCCTCGACGACGCTCTGCGCGATGGTGGCGCCGAACGTCATGGCCGACATGAAGAACACGAGGCCGAAGGCGAGAGCCACGAGGTAGGCGAGGAACGGGGACTCACCGGTGGGGTCGAGCAGGTCGACGGGCGGGGTGAGACTCAGCGCCTGCAGCACGTCCGTCGGCGCGGAGTCGTCGCCGATCACGAGGATGCCCGTGCCGTTGTCCGCGGAGTCGTCCGGCACGACGGCCGCTTCGACCTCGCCGCTGCGCACGAGCTCCCGCGCCTCCTCCTCGGTACCGACGCTCCGGCCCTCCAGCGTCTCGGTGCCGGCGACCGCGCGGGCCGCCGAGCCGACGACGGCGACCTCGGTCTTGTCGACGCCCTGCTGGCTCTGGAAGCCGCCGATCACGACGGATGCCAAGACGCCGAGCAGCAGGATCGCCGTGCTGATGAGGAATGACTTGCTGCGCAGCCGCATGGTGATCTCGCGGCCGGCGACCAGGGTCGTGACCTGCTGCAGACTGGGTCCCGACGGGCGGGGGTCGGTCGTCGTGCGGGTGGAGCTCATCGGACTACCTCCGTGAAGATCTCGGTGAGGGATGGACGCTGGCGGGCGAAGTCGACGACGGTGCCGCGGCGCAGTGCCTCGGTGAGCACCCGCTGCCGGGCCTCCTCGCCATCGGCCTCGAAGACGGCGTAGCCGCCGTCGAAGTCGAGCACGGTGACCCCGGGCACCTCGCGCACCCAGCCCGTGTCCCCGTCGAGCAGCAGCTCGGTGACGTTGCGGCTGTGCTCTTCGCGAAGTCGCTCGCGCTGTCCCGCGGCACGGATGACACCGTCCGCGATGACCACGATGTCGTCGCAGAGGCGCTCGACGATATCGAGCTGGTGGGACGAGAACAGCACGGGCACGCCGCGGGCGGCGCGCTGCTTGAGCACGGTGAGCACGACCTCGACGGCGAGGGGGTCGAGACCGGAGAACGGCTCGTCGAGCACGAGCACGCGGGGGTCGTGCACGAGCGCGGCCGCGATCTGCGCGCGCTGCTGGTTGCCGAGCGAGAGGGTCTCGACGGCGTCGTTCAGCCGCTCCCCGAGCCCCAGCTGCTCGAGCAGGTCCGTGGCGTTCGCGGTGGCCTCCCGAGCGCTCAGCCCGTGCAGCCGAGCGAGGTAGACGACCTGCTCGAGCACGCGCATCTTCGGGTACAGGCCGCGCTCCTCCGGCATGTACCCGAACAGGCGCCGGCTGTCAGCGTCGAGGCGCTCGCCGTCGAGTGTTACGGATCCGGCGTCCGCAGACAGCACGCCGAGGATGATGCGCATGGTGGTGGTCTTGCCTGCGCCGTTGCCGCCGACGAAACCGGTGAGTCTGCCGGGCGCCACGGCGAAGCTCACGTCGGTGAGCACCTGTCTGCCGCCGAACGACTTGGTGATGTGGGATACCTCGAGCACGTCGATCCTCCTTGAGAGCGTGGAGCGAGTTGATGCCTCAACGCTAGGAGCGACGGGCCTCCGCCACCTCCGCCGTGCGGCGGAGATCCGTGGCGGTGCGGTCTCCCCCGAGCGGCGGGTCAGGCGGGATCGGCGCCCGGCACGACCACGCCGTGCTCGTAGGCGAACACGACGGCCTGCACGCGGTCGCGCACCCCGAGCTTGAGCAGCAGCTTCGAGACGTGCGTCTTCACCGTCGCGTCGCCGAGGTACAGCCGGGCGGCGATCTCGGCGTTCGTCATGCCCTCGGCCAGCAGCCGCAGCACCTCGAGCTCGCGGTCGGTGAGGCACGCGACCTGTTCCGGCAGCGCGTCCGGAGCGGATGCCGACCGGCCCGCCGGCGGCGGGGGCGACGCGGTCGCGGCGGCATGCGGGGACCCCGGACCGAACCGCTCGATGACGCGGCGGGTGACGTCCGGGGAGAGCAGCGCGTTGCCCTGGGCGACGACGAGCACCGCCTCGATCAGCTTCTCGGGGCTCGAGTTCTTCAGGAGGAAGCCGCTCGCACCCGCGCTGAGCGCGGTGAACAGGTAGTCCTCGTTGTCGAAGGTGGTCAACATCAGCACGCGGGAGGGCGACTCCGGGTCTCCGGCGATGATCCGGGTGGCCTCGAGGCCGTCCATGCGCGGCATCTGCACGTCCATGCACACGACGTCAGGCCGCAGCTCACGGGCGAGCTCCACCGCCCGGAGGCCGTCCGCGGCCTCGCCGACGACCTCGATGCCGCCGCTCTGCAGGATGATGCGGAACCCCGCGCGCACCAGATCCTGGTCGTCGACGACGAGTACCCGAACCGGGTCGCTCACGCGCTCACCCCCTCGCGCACGGGCACGGGCAGCACAGCCCGCACGACGAAGCCGCCGCGTTTGCGCGGTCCCATGGTGATGGTGCCGCCGACCGCGGACACCCGCTCGCGCATGCCGATGTGCCCCAGCCCGCCGTGCCCCGGGGGCCGGGAGCCGCCGGCCGGCCCGGTACCCCCGTCGCTGACCTCGACCTCGACGGCCCCGGCCAGATAGCGCAGCCGCACGTCCACCGACGCACCAGCGCCCGCGTGCTTCCGCGCATTCGTCAACGACTCCTGAACGACCCGGTAGATCACCAGCTCGACCGTCGGGGGCAGCGGCCGGGGCTCCCCGACGTTCTCCAGGGTCACGGGGTGACCCGCGGTGCGGGCCTCGTCCAGCAGCTCGGGCAGCTGAGCGAGGCCGCGCGTGCTCGCGCTGACGCTGGCCCCCGCCGCGTCACCGCCGCCGGCGGGTTCCTCCGTCTGCCGCAGGGCGCCGAGGAGGCGGTGCAGTTCCTCGATAGCGCCGCGCGCGCTCGACTCGATCACCGAGAGTGACGCCCTCGCCTGCTCGGGGTCGCTGTCGAAGACCCGCCGGGCCGCACCCGCGTGCACGCCCATCAGCGACACGTGGTGGGCCACGACATCGTGCAGCTCGCGGGCGATGCGCACGCGCTCCAGCGCGACGGCCTGCTCGGCCACGCGCTCCCGCTCGAGCACGAGCTCCGCCGTCCTCAGCTGCAGAGCCGCCCTGTCGCGCGAGGACTGCCACGCACGCGACCCGAAGTACCAGGCGCCGCCGAAGTACAGGAGGTTCGTGATCACCTGGATGAGGCCGAACGCGATGACGGGGTCGAGGATGGCGCCGTCGCGCGCATCCGGGAACGCGTCGGGCGCGATGGTGCTGGCGCTCGCTCCGCGCACGAGTGCGGCGAACAGCCAGACGAACATGCCGAAGACGATGAGCCCGCGCACGACGAGGGCGCGTGTGCGGTTCCGGTCCCAGGCGCCCACCGTGTAGAGGGCCATGAACAGCGAGATGTTCGCGAACAGCAGCTCGGGGACGTGCAGCTCGCTGCCCACGATGAACGCGGCTGCGATGACGAGCGCGACGGTCTCCGGGTAGACCCGTCGCAGGGCGAGCGGCACGGTGACCGCGAGCACCCAGAGGACGGAGATCCACAGCTCCGGGCGTGCCTCGAAGAAGCCGACAGAGTCGTAAATGCCCGTGCTCACCGCCGTGGCGACCAGCATGACGGCGGCGAGGAGGAGGTCCTTGCGCCGCTCGCCCGGGTCGGGGCGGTCCCGCTGCCAGAAAGGCCCGAGGGGATCGGCGTTCACGGCGGTCATCCGACAACGGTACCGATCGGAGGGTGGCGCGACATCGGCCGTTCGGGGGAGGGCTCGCGGGTGTACCGTGCAGCATGGCTACGGGGTCGTGGAGGTCGCGGCGCACCGTCGCGCTCGTCGCCTCCGCCGTCGTCGTCCTCGCCCTGATCGGGTTCCTGCTCGCCCTCGCGCTGGATGCGAACCGGGACTGGATCGAGCCGATCACCGCGGTCTGCTCCGTGCTCGGCGCGGCACTGACGGCCATCGCGACGTTCGCGGCGCTGTTCGCCGCGCGCGACAGCAAGGAGACCGCGCGGCAGGCGCGGCAGCTCTCCGTCGCGTCCCTCACGGCGGAGGAGGCCAACCTCGCCGCCGAGCGTCGGTGGCTCCTGCGTCCGACGGACGTGTCCACCAGCGGCCGCCGGTCCGCCCTGCCCACCGAGGACGACATCCGGCAGCCGCGGCTGGAGGAGATCGACGAGCGACTCGCCCAGATCAGGCGGACCCTGAACGCCGACCTGTCCTGACCGCGCTCGGCGCGGGGCGCTCACCCGGCGTCGTCGCCCAGGCTGGCGCGCCGGCGGCGCGCCCGCTCGAGTGAGTCCGCCGCATCCGAAACCGACTCCTCCGCGCTCTCGCGGTTGCCGTCGAGTCGCTCCGCCTCCGCGTCCGCCGCGGCGATGGTGCGCTCGAGCTGCGCCACCTGTTCACGGAGGTCGTCGAGCTCGTCCGCCAGGCGCTCCCGGCGCGGTCGCTGCCGCTCGATGCGGCGCAGGACGGCGTCGAGCTCCGCACGGGCATCCTCGACCTCGCGCTCTGCGGACTGGACCGCGCGCGTCGCCTCCGCGCGCTCCCGTTCGATGCGCCGTCGTTCCTCCCTCTCGCGCCGATCGGCCTCCTCGGCGGCGGCCCTCTCCGCGGCGGCCTCCGCCGACCCTCCGGTGCCCCTCTTCCCGGCGTCCGTCCCCTTCCCGGCCGGTGCTCGCGACGTCGACCTCGCCGCGCGCCTGGACTCGATCGAGGTCACCGGCGCCCGGCGGCCCTCCGGAAGCGCGACCGCTCCGTCCAGGTCGACCGCCTCGATGCCGTTGGAGCTCAGCGAGCGCAGCAGCCGGCCGGTGCGCACGGCGTCCGCCGCGTCGGGATCGGCCATCGCGGCCTGCAGGGTCTGTTCGACCTCGCTCACGGCGGGTCTGCCGATCGGATTGCCGAGCTCCGCGGCGAGCTGCTCGCCCTGCTGCGCGATCGCGCGGATCAGCTCGTGCCGCAGGCGGGACTGCTCGCGCAGCCGCCTGCTGTCGAGCTCCTCCTGCGCCTTCCGCAGGGCCGCACCCAGAGCCGTCACCTGGTCGATCACATCCGCACGGTGCCGCGCAAGCATGTTGACCGCCCAGGCCGCCGCCGACGGCTTCGTGAGCGCGCCGATCTGCCCCGCCAGCTCGCGATCGCCCTCGCCGCGGGCCGCCTTCGCCAGGTCGTTGCGCGTCGCCGTGAACCGGTCGGGGGCGAGCGCGTAGAGCTCGTCGGCGACGGTCAGAAGGTCCACGGGGGCGTCTTCCGCGAAACGGGGGCACGCATGACCCCCATTCTGGCGCTGCTGCGCGCCCCCGCTCGGCAGATAACGTTTCTGCATGCTCCGAAAAGTCCTGGCGTCCACAGCAGCGGCCGTCTTCGTGCTCACCCTCTCCGGGTGCAACATCGCCAAGTACATCCCCGCGCCCGACTGCGTCGTCCGCCCCGCGGCGGAGCTCGTGCCGGAGACGGGGGCCCTGCTGGGGGTGAATCTCGACTGGGGCACGGAGTCGCTCGCCGAGTACGCGGACAAGCTCGGGCACCGGCCCTCCGTCGCGGTGTCGTTCAGCGACATCCCGATGAGCGACGACGAGGAGTCGAACGTGCGCGATGCCGCGGAGCAGGTGCGCGACAACGGCGGCATCCTGCTGCTGACCCTCGAGCCGCACGACGGGCTGGCCGCGGTCACGCCCGCGGTCGCGGAGCGCCTCACCGCTCTGCTGGCCGAGATCAACGGAACGGGCGTTCCGGTCATCGTGCGTTTCGGGCACGAGATGAACGGCTCCTGGTACGAGTGGGGTCAGCAGCCGACCGCCTACATCGCGGCGTTCCGGATGCTGGCGGAGGCCGTGCGCGAGGGCGCGCCGGGTTCCGGCACCATGTGGGCGCCGAACAACGCGGGTGGCTACCCGTTCGCGGGCGGGCGGTCGACGGCCGAGCCCGGATCGCCGGACTTCGCCCTGCTCGACACGGATGGGGACGGCACCCTCACGATCGCCGATGACGCGTACGCGCCCTACTACCCGGGCGATGACGTCGTGGACTGGGTGGGCATGTCGCTCTACCACTGGGGCTCGAGCCACCCCTGGGGTGAGAACGAGATGCCCGAGGAGGGCAAGTTCGCGGCCCAGCTCACCGGCACATACAACGGACTCGGCGGCGACGAGACGGCCGCACCCGACTTCTACCAGACCTACGCCGTGGAGCACGGCAAGCCGCTCGCCATCCCCGAGACGGCATCGCTCGTGGTGCCCGGCGGCGACGAGCAGCAGGAGCTCGCCATCAAGCAGTCCTGGTGGCAGCAGGTGCTGAGCGACGACATCCCGGACCGGTTCCCGCAGCTGAAGATGATCAACTGGTTCGAGTGGGACAAGGTCGAGCCCGAGGTCGGCGGCGAGGTGCGGTGGAGCGTCGCCAACAGGGCGGGAACCCGGGACGCCTTCCTCGGCGACCTGCCCGCGTGGCTGGTGCCCGCGGCGGCTCCGGAGGAGTGCACGCCGGTAGCATCCGGTTCGTGACCTTCCGAGCCCTGCCCCCTGCCGTCGATGCGACGCTGCTGGCCGCGGTGATCGACGCCGTTCTGCCGGCCGACGGCCATCCGTCCGGCAGCGAGGCCGGCGGCGTCGACTTCATCACGGCGGTGCTCACGGACGATCGCCCGGAGTGGGCCGGTCGCGCCGGCGATCTGCTCCGGCGCATCGACCTGGCCGCTCGCGACGGCGCGGGTGCGGCCTTCGCCGACCTGCCCGCGAACGCCCGGGACGGCGTGCTCGACACGCTCGCCGACGATCCGGAGTACCGCTGGTTCGCCCAGCTCGTCGCGGACGGCTACTACGCCGACCCCGCGAACGGCGGCAACTGCGGCGCGGAGTCGTGGGCGGCGATCGGCTGGTCCCCGCACGGCGGCGGGCGCCTGCCGGACCGGCCCCTCGAGCACCGGGATCAGGCTCACGTCCTCTCCCTGGCGGGCGTGGCCGACCGGTACGACGCGATCGTCGTCGGCTCGGGCGCGGGTGGCGGGGTCGCCGCGGAGGCGCTGGCCCGGTCGGGCAGGTCGGTGCTCGTGCTGGACGCGGGCGACTGGCCGACGGCCGCGGAGCTGACCGACCACCTGCGGAACGCGCGTTCCAGCTCGGGGCTCGACCCGCGCACCGGCCCGCCCACCGCGGGCAACCCGCGCTCCGTGCGCATCGGCGGTCGCACCCTCACGGTCGGTCCGGCCGAGGGTGCGTGGAGCAACAACGCCGCCACCGTGGCCGGCGGAACCCGGGTGTACGGCGCCCAGGCCTGGCGCTTCTCGCCGGAGGACCTGCGCATGGCCACCCGCTACGGCGTCCCCGACGGCAGCTCGCTGTCCGACTGGCCCATCGGCTACGACGACCTCGAGCCCTACTACTCCCGCGCCGAGTGGGAACTGGGCGTGAACGGCGCGGCCGGCGGGGACCCGTGGGCGGGACATCGGTCGCGGGACTACCCGATGGCGCCGCTGCGGAACAACCGCTTCGGTGAGCTGCTGCAGGATGCGGCCGCCCGCATCGGGTACGCCACCGTGCGGGTGCCCCTGCTGATCAACTCCGGGGAGTACCTCGGCCGGCCCGGCTGCGTGCAATGCGCGCAGTGCATCGGGTTCGCCTGCCCCGTCGACGCGAAGAACGGCAGCCAGAACACGACCCTCGCCCGCGCGTTCGCCACGGGGCGCTGCAGCATCCTGCCGTCCGCGCGCGCCGAGCGCATCCTCACCGATGCGGGGGGCCGGGTCTGCGGCGTCGCCGTCGTCGGCGAGCGCGACGGCGCCGTGTGGCGTCGCGAGGTGCTCGCGGAGGAGATCGTCGTGGCCGGCGGAGCGGTCGAGTCCGCGCGCCTGCTGCTCTCCAGCACCAGCGATCGGGAGCCGGACGGCATCGGCAACAACGCGGATCAGGTGGGCCGCCATCTGCAGGGCCATGTCTACACGGGTGCGCTCGGGGTCTTCGAGGAGGACATCGTCGACCTCGTCGGGCCAGGACCGTCCGTCGCGACGTGCGACTTCCGGCACGGTACGCCCGGCATCCTGGGCGGCGGGATGCTCGCGAACGACTTCGTGCTCACCCCGGCCATCACCTTCCGGCATCTCGTCGACACCGGTCTCGTGCCGCCGCACGGGCGGGCGGCGAAGGCCGGCATGCGCGACTTGGCGCGGCGCATCCAGCGCGTCGTCGGCCCCATCCAGGAGGTGCCCATGGCGACCTCGAGGGTGACGCTCGATCCGGCGCTGCGTGACCGGTTCGGCAACCGTGTCGCGTCGCTCTCCGGGAGCCTGCACCCCGAGGACGTCCGCGCCCAGGCGATGCTGCGCGACCGCGCCATCGAGTGGCTGTGGGCCGCGGGCGCCTCCCGCGTCGAGCCGGAGAGGATCAGGGGCACGGACACCGGCCCGAGCGGCGGACAGCACCAGGCGGGAACCTGTCGCATGGGCACGGATCCGGCGACGTCGGTGACGGATCCGCTCGGCCGGGTGTGGGGACACGACAACCTCCGCGTCGCCGACGGATCGCTGCTCGTGACGAACGGCGGCGTCAATCCGGTGCTCACCATCCTCGCCAACGCCATGCGCGTCATGGACGCGATGACCGCCTGAGCCAGCCGGACCCGACCCGACCCGACCCGACCCGCCGACGGCGGCGGCCGCAACGGGCGTGCTACGCGAGGAGCTCCCGCACCCGCGGGATGACCGCGCTGCCGTACAGCTCGATGCCGTGCATGAGGCGCTCGTGCGGGAGGGGACCCGCGCTGTACTTCAGATCGAAGCGCGATATGCCGAGGCCCCTCGCGGTCGCGGCGATCTTCTGCGCGACGGTCTCTGGCGAACCCACGTACAGCGAGCCGTGCTCCACCTCGTGGTCGAACTCGGCGCGGTCCATGGGCGGCCAGCCGCGCTCGGCGCCGATCCGGTCGCGCATCACCCGGTAGTCGGGCCACAGCTCCTCACGTGCCTGCTCGTCGGTGTCGGCGACGTAGCCGGGAGAGTGCACGCCGACGGGAAGCCGTGGCGTGCCCAGCTGGTCGAGCGCGCGGTGGTACAGGTCGACGTACGGGGCGAAGCGCATCGGCTCGCCGCCGATGATCGCGAGCATGAGCGGCAGGCCGTAGCGCGCGGTGCGGAGCACGGACTCCGGGCTGCCGCCGACGCCGATCCAGACGGGAAGGCGGCCGGACTCGGTCGTCGGGAAGACGCGCTGGTCGGTGAGCGCCGAGCGGGTGCGGCCGTGCCAGGTCACGGGCTCCTCCCGAAGAAGCTCCGCGAAGAGCGAGAGCTTCTCCTCGAACAGGGTCTCGTACTGCCCGAGGTCGAACCCGAACAGCGGGAAGGACTCTGTGAAGGAGCCGCGTCCCAGGATGACCTCCGCGCGGCCCTCCGACAGCGCATCGAGCGTGGCGAAGCGCTGGAAGACCCGGATGGGGTCGTCGGAGCTGAGCACGGTCACGGCCGAGCCCAGGCGGATGCGGCTGGTGCGGCCCGCGATGCCCGCGAGCACCACCTCGGGCGCGGACACGGCGAAGTCCGCGCGGTGGTGCTCGCCGACCCCGAAGAAGTCGACGCCCACCTCGTCGGCGAGCACGGCCTCATCGACGACGTCGCGGATCGCGCGGGCGTGGGAGACGGGCGATCCGTCGCCACCCCTCGTCACGTCGCCGAAGGTGTCGAGTCCCATCTCGAGTTCCTGTGCCATGGTCTCTCCTCTGTCCACTCGCCCGACGTCCAGCTCTTGGGTGCCCGGTCGATCCGTGCTGCCGCCGGGCGGCCACTGCCTGTAACCCGCTGCGCGACCGCGTCATTCCAGCCTCTCGGGCGGGCGGGCGTAGGTTGTGAACGGCGTCAACATCGGAGGGGGTGCCATGAGCGGACCGAGTGGAGCACCGTCGCGGGCAACGTACCGCCACGGCGACCTCCGCTCGGCGCTGCTCGAGGCCGGAATGGAGCTCGCCGGTGACGGCGGTCCGGACGCCGTGGTCCTGCGCGAGGCGACCCGGCGCGCGGGCGTGTCGCCGAACGCCGCCTACCGCCACTTCGCCGACCGGCAGGCGCTGCTCGCGGCGGTCTCGGACGCGGCGCAGTCCCGGGCGGCGGATGCCATGGAGGAGGAGATGCAGCGGGCGGCGCACGGCGCGGATGCCGACGCCGCGGCGCGGGCGCATGCCCGCCTCCGGGCGGTCGGCACCGGGTACCTGCGGTTCGCGCGTGCCGAGCCCGGGCTGTTCCGTGCGGCGTTCTCCGTTCCCACGGCACTCGGCACGTCGGACAGCCCGGCGAAGGCCGGCTCCGGCGGACGCACGCCGTATCAGCTGCTCTCGGACGCGCTCGACGCGCTCGCCGCGGCGGGGGAGCTGCCGCCCGACCGCCGGTCGCACGCGGAGTTCCTCGCCTGGTCGTCGGTGCACGGGCTCGCGACGCTCATGATCGACGGCCCCCTGCGGGGGTTGCCCCCGCAGCTCGTGGCCGGGGTGGAGCAGCGGCTGCTCGACATGGTGGCGAAGGGGCTATGAGCGCGGCCGGTCGGCCCGGCGCCGCCCGTCAGTTCGTCGCCGTCCGTCAGCCCGCCGCGGTGCGGTCGAAGGCCGCGAGCGCCTCGCGCCGCGACACCGCGAGATCGACGATGCGGGGCGGGTAGCCGCCACCGTCCTCGCCCTCGGCCTGGGCGACGAGATCCTGCTGCAGCGTCCAGGGCTCGTGCACGTGCTCGGCGCCGACATGCGCGAGCTCGGGGACGTAGCTGCGGATGTAGTCGCCCGACGCATCGAACTTGTGACTCTGCAGCACCGGGTTGAACACCCGGAAGAAGGGCGCCGCGTCAGCACCCGAGCCGGCCACCCACTGCCAGTTCGCGGCGTTGTTCGCCTCGTCCGCGTCCACGAGGGTGTCCCAGAACCACTGCTCGCCCTCCCGCCAGTCGATGCGCAGGTTCTTGATGAGGAAGGACGCCACGACCATGCGAACGCGGTTGTGCAGCGTGCCGTCCCGCCAGAGCGCGCGCATCCCGGCGTCCACGAGCGGGAAGCCGGTGCGCCCGGAGTGCCACGCGCGGAGGACCTCGGGATCGGAGTCCTTCCACTCGAACGCGTCGAAGCGGGGGTTCAGGTTGCGTCTGGCGATGTCGGGGGAGTGGAAGAGCTGGTGGTAGCAGAACTCCCGCCAGCCGATCTCGCTGAGGAACGCTGTTGCGGCCTGCTGCAGGTGCTCGTTGCGGGCGTCCGCGCGGGCCACCGTCATGACGGCGTGCCACACCTGATAGGGGCTCACCTCGCCCCAGCGCAGGTACGGGGACAGCCGCGACGTGCCCAGCGCCGCAGGGTCGTTGCGCTGGTCGCGGTACGACTCGAGGCCGTTCTCGGCGAAGTCCGCCAGACGGCGGAGCGCGGCGGCCTCGCCCGGCTCGTTCGCCTGCCGCAGCCCGCCCGCCCAGTCGGGGTGCGTCGGCAGCAGGTCGAGGTCGTCGAGCGCAAGGCTCTCCAGCGCGTCGGGATGCGCCGGCGCAAGCGGTGGAAGGGGCAGCGGGGTCCGAGGCTCGCCCTCGGTGAGGCAGTGCCGCCAGAACGGCGTGAAGACGTGGAACGGGGCTCCCGTGGTCGTGGTGATCGTCCACGGCTCGAACAGCAGCGCCGCGCCGAAGCTGTGCATCTCGATCCCGGCGTCGGTGCCCGCGGCCTTGATAGCGGCATCCACGTCCCTGGCCGCCTGACCGTAGCGCCGGTTCCAGAAGACGGCGCCCGCGCCGCTGTCGTGGATGAGGTCGCGGATCACGTCGGCGGCCGGCCCGCGGCGCAGGATAAGCGGCGTGCCGCGCTGCTCGAGCGCCTCGGCGAGCTCGACCAGGCTGCCGTGCAACCACCATCGGGCCGCGCCGCCGAGCGGCCGGATGCCCGGGCTCTCGTCGTCGAGCACGTACAGGGGGATGACTGGGCCGCCGCGCTCGACAGCGGCGGTGAGGGCCGGGTTGTCCGCGAGCCGCAGGTCGTCGCGGAACCAGACGATGCTCGCACTGCCGGGCGTCGCGGAGGGGGCGTCATCGGTCCGTGCCATGGGGCGAGCCTACGAGCCGCCCACGGGAGAGGTGCGGCCGCTGTCTGAGCGTCCGCCGTGCATCGCCAGCGAACGCGCCCCCGCCCGCTGCCCCCCGCTCGGGTGCTTTCGGGTCGTCGACGCGCTCCCTAGGCTCGATCGGGGGATCGCGGCCGGAGCCGCGGCGACCCACCGTTCCTCGCCGGGCCCGTCGGCGCAGGCGCTGCTCCCACCCGAAAGGCCCGTTCCACCGTGCAGGTCCCCACCCCGTCCCTTCTCGCCGTCGGCCGGCGCACGCCGGTGGCCGACTGCCCCGTCGCCCCGCCCACGGTCGCCGCGGTCGTGCCCGCGCGGAACGAGCAGGACTCCATCCGCGCGAGCATCGTTTCCCTGCTCGACCAGACCCGCCCGCCGGACTCGATCTTCGTCGTGGTCAACAATTCGACGGACGGCACCTTCGACGTCGCACGGCGCTTCACCGGCCGGCGCGTGTTCGACCGGCCGGGCGGGCGCGTCACCTGCCTGGTCACCGTGCTCGACATCGGCACAAACGACGACCGCAGGGCCGGTGCGCTCAACCTCGCGTGGTCGCTCGCGCGTCACCACGACTTCGTGCTGACGGTCGACGCGAACAGCGTGCTCGAGTCCGACGGCCTGCAGGCCCTCCTCGACGAGATCACGGCGGACGGGCGCATCGGCGAGGTGTCCGCCGTTCCGTTCCTCCACCGGGGTGACGCGGACACCGGGGCCGTCGGCATGCTGGTGCGGGCGCAGCGCTTCGAGGCGGCGGCGCAGGCGCGCCGCGACGTGGCGCGGCCCCGGAGTGCGACCCTGCAGAACGCCCAGTGCACCCTGTTCCGCTCGTCCGCGCTCGGGGACGTGCTCCGCCGCGCCGAACGGCTGGGTCCCTGGATGGCCGGGGACGCCGCGGAGGATCCCCGGCTTCGGATCGAGCTCGCGGATGCGGGCTATGGAGCCCGGGTGTCGTCGGGGGCGGCATCGGTCGGGAAGCCCCTGCGCTCCCTGCGGGCGGTGTGGGCGCAGCAGGTCAAGCGCGTCGCCTGCACCGAGCGGTTGAGCGGGAACCTCGACCCCGCCGCCGGGCTGGCCCTGCGCTCCGAGTCGAGCGCGGGCCTTGTCACCCACCTGGTCTCCCGGGTGCTCGTCGCCGTGCTCGCCGTGCACGCGCTCGTGGTCGGCGTCGTCATCGGAGGCTGGCTGTGGCTGCTGCCGATGCTCGTGGCGGTCCTGGCCAACGTGTGCATCGCCGCGGGCATGCGTGATCGCACCAGGGCCGACTTCGCCTATGCGGCCCTCCTGGTGCCGCACGAGCTCTACCGCTCGGCGCTGTCCGTCTCCCACGCGGTCGCGGTCGTGCACGAGCGTCGTGGCTGTCTGCGCGACCACGGCGCGGATCAGACCGCTGCGGAGGAAGGCGAGCGCGTTCGGGTGATCCGGTTCCGGCTCGTGCCCCTGCTCGCGCTCGGAGGTGCCGCCGCGAGCATCCCGTTCGCCTGGGCCGCTCTCCCGGTCGCCCTCCGTGACGGCAGCGGCGCGGCGGCGTGGCTCGTGCTCGCGCTGCTCGTCGGGATGCAGTCGCTCGGCGCCCTCCGGACGACCGTGGGCGGACGCGCACCGGTCCGAGCGCCCCGGCTGATCCGGGATCCTGTACCCCGCTGAGCCGGCCGGGGGACAAATCGCGCCCCCGTTGCGCGCGCGCTCTCGACTCTCCGAGCCTGCTCTGGCTAGCGTCAAAGCTGAGAGAACGTCACTCTCCCCACCAGTCCGTGGTCGCCACGGCCGACTATCCCCCCTTGTCGGATGCCGGGCGGTCCCCCCACCGCCGGGTCTCCCGCGGCGGCCATGGCTGGTGCGGTGCTATGCGACGCCGCGATGCAGCTTCGCGCAGAGGCCGCGCAGCTCGTCGAGCTCGTCCTCGTCGAGCACCGCGCTCAGGTGCCGGTCGATGGATCGGACGTGGATGAGGGCGACCGCGCGGAACTCGGCCTGCCCCTCCTCCGTCATCGCGACGATCGTGCCGCGCCCGTCCCCCGGATCCGGCACCTTGCAGACGTATCCCCTGCCCGCGAGGCGGTCGATGAGCCTGCTCACGCTCGGCTGGGTGAGCAGAACGTGCTGGTTCAGGTCGCGAAGCCGGATGCGCCGCTGCGGTTGGCGGGAAATGTTGAACAGCACGTCGTACTCGTTGAAGGACATCCGCTGGGTGGGGAAGTCCGCCGCGAGTCTGCGCATGACGCCCACCTGGGCGCGGAACAACGCCTCCCATGCCGCGACGGCGGTCGCACTGTCTGCCACGGACGCCTCCTCACCTCTCGACCCAGGATAGGGAGGGTGAGGCCGAACGGCGCGGTCGTCGTGCCGCCGACGGTGCACGGGGCTCCGGGGCGCTTCCAGCCGAGCGCTGCGTTCCGCGCGCCTGGGTGCGCTACACCCGGTCGCCGCCGTCGCGCAGGGACCGGACCATGCTCTGCAGGATCCGGAACGCCTCCGATTCCTCCGTCTCCGTCATGCCGGCCAGCATGCGATCCTCGACGGACCGGACGGCCGCGGCCGCCTTGTCCAGGCTTCGCCGACCGCGAGGCGTGAGCCGCGCGGGAGAACCTTCCCCACGGGTGCCTCCGCGGGCCTCGTCACGTAGCCCTCCCGCTCCAGGCTCTGCAGCAGCACGTTCATGGACTGCCGGGTGACGAACGCTCGCCGCGCGAGCTCGGAGCTCGACAGGCCCGGCCGCTGGGCCGGCAGTTCGAGGCAGGAGTAGTGCGTCACGCTCATCCCGAGCGGCCGCAGCACGCCACGGATGTCGAGGCCATCCATGACGCGCTCGTCGCCGACGGAAACCCGATCGTTTCCGCGCCCGTAGACGGGCCTTTCGGTCGCACGTTCACCTTCGCCGACCCCGACGGCTACCGGATCACCCTCCACGATCGCGCCTGACCGTCCGAATGCCCACCGGACCTCTCCGGTGGGCCCGTTAACGGACTGTGGGCCGGTCCCAGAGGCTTGGTCCCGGCCCACTCCCTTGCACCAAGAGTGTCCTGCAATCACATTCCGCTTCGGCTGCCACAGCAAACAACCTCCGCCCTTGAAATATATAACGGTTGGGTAACGTGCGCTAGTTACCCAACCGCTATTTTTTCGCAGGGATCAGAAGAGGTCGGGGCTCGGGGTCCCCGCGTGGTGCACGGCGACGTCGGCGTGACGGTCGAACCGGTATCCCACGCCCCGCACCGTGCGCACGATGTCCTCGTAGCGGCCCAGCTTCGCGCGGAGGCGACGCACGTGCACGTCGATGGTGCGCTCGTTGGGCACCTCCTCCTCCTCGGCCTCGCTCCACAGCGATCCGAGCAGTTCGGCGCGCTCGATGGTGCGCCCCTCCCGCAGCACGAGGTACTGCAGCAGCTCGAACTCCTTGTACGTGAGGTTCGCGTTGTCGTTGTCGAGCAGGACGCGCTTCCGGGAGATGTCGATGACGACACCGCCGTACGCCCGGTCCTCGTCCTCTGCGACATCGCGGCGGCCGGCGAGCGCGGCCGGGTCCTGCAGCGCCAGCCGCACGACATCGACGTCGCGGCCGCCCGCGCCGCGCGGGGCGAGGGCGACGGCCGCGTACGTCTCCGCGCCGGGCGCGACCTCTCCGGTGAGCGCGCGGAGCGCCTCGACGATGCGGCCGAGGTCGGTGCCGGCCGCGGCGGCCTTCGCCTCGTCGATCCCGACGTAGAGCACGAACCCACGGGCCTCCGTGCCCTCGGGCACGGCGCGCACGGGACGAGGAGCGCCGGCGGTGCGCGGTGCAGCGGGGGAGGCGGCGGACGCCGGGGCGGGACGCACGGGCGCCGGCGTCAGGCGGCGGGCAGGGGACGTGCCTGCGGCGGGAGCGGCGGACGGTACGGAGACGGGGAGAAGCGACATGGCGGAATCCTTCTGATGACGATGTGCGGGATCCCCGGTACGCGGAACGGGTCGCGTCGCTCCGACGATACGGCGGAGCGACAAGGAGGGATCCCTCGATGCGAGGTGTTGCGGTTCGGTCGAAGAGGCGACCGGGCGCGGGGCCAGAAGGTGGCGGACCCGCGGCGAGGCTCAAGCCGCTGTGGCGGCGAGCACGAGACGAACGGGGCGGGTTAGGCCGACATTCGGCAACACAGGACTGCTCCGCCGGCCATCATCATGCCGACGTTCCCCAGGGCCTCGAAGGAGGTCAGGGCACGAGCGGAAACAGTCATGGGATCGAGTATCCGGTGCGCTCGTGGCGGTGTCAACTCCGGTCGGGGCGTCAGCGGGCGGTGCCGTAGAGCCGGTCACCCGCATCCCCAAGGCCCGGCACGATGTAGCCGTTCTCGTTCAGGCGCTCGTCCAGGGCGCCGAGCACGATGGTGACTTCGCGTCCCTCGGTCGCCTTCTCGACGGCGGCGAGGCCCTCCGGGGCGGCGATCAGGCAGATCGCGGTGACGTCGACGGCGCCGCGGTCGAAGAGGTAGTTGATCGCGGCGAGGAGCGAGCCTCCCGTCGCGAGCATGGGGTCGAGCACGAAGCACTGACGGTTGGACAGGTCGTCCGGGAGGCGCTCGGCGTAGATGTCCGGCTGCAGGGTCTCCTCGTTGCGGACCATGCCGAGAAAGCCGACCTCGGCGCTCGGCACGAGGCGGATCATGCCGTCGAGCATGCCGAGGCCCGCGCGGAGGATGGGCACGACGAGGGGCTTCGGGTCGCCGATCTCGGTTCCGACGGTCTCCATGACGGGCGTCCGGATCGTGATCGGCCGCACGCGGACGGAGCGGGTGGCCTCGTACGCGAGCAGCGTCACGAGCTCGTCGGTGAGGTTGCGGAACGTGGGGGAGGGCGTGGTCTGGTCGCGCAGCACCGTCAGCTTGTGCGTGATGAGCGGGTGGTCGGCAACGTGGACTCGCATAGGCTCAATCTATCCGAGCGGAGGGGGCGTCCTATGGCCGCGGGCACGCCGGAGGTGTACCACGCCTGGATGCAGCTCGCCCTCGACGAGGCGCGCGCGACGGCCGCATCCGAGGACGTCCCCATCGGGGCGATCGTCGTCGATGCCGCCGGCGCCGTGATCGGGACCGGCCGCAACGAGCGCGAGCTGCTCGGCGATCCGACGGCGCACGCCGAGGTCGTCGCGCTGCGCCGGGCGGCCGCGGCCACCGGGGACTGGCACCTCACGGGCACGACCCTCGTCGTGACGCTCGAACCCTGCGTGATGTGCGCGGGGGCCATCCTCGCCGCGCGCGTGCCGCGGGTGGTGTTCGGCGCGTGGGACGAGAAGGCGGGCGCCGTCGGGTCGGTGTACGACGTGCTACGGGACCGCCGCCTGCCGCACCGCGTCGAGGTCTACCCGGGTGTGGAGGAGGACGCGTGCGCCGCCTTGCTGCGCGAGTTCTTCGCGCAGGCGCAGCACAGGGCCCCCCGCCGCGACTAGTGCGCGGCGGGTGCGGCTCCCGCCGTGGTGGCCGAGTGGTGATCCTTCACGTAGACATCCGGCTCGATGTAGATGACCCGCGCGATCGGCACGGCCTGTCGCACCCGCTGCTCGACGCTGTTGATGGTCGCGGACACGTCGGCGAGCGTCGTCGTGCCGGGCAGCGCCACCTTCATTGCCACGAGCAGCTCGTCCGGCCCGAGGTAGAGCGTCTTCATGTGGATGATCGAGTCGACCTCGTGACCGGACGTGATGGCCGCGCGGATCTTGGCGACGTCCGGCTCGGTCGCGCCCTCGCCGATGAGCAGGCTGCTCATCTCCACGCCGAGCACGATGGCGACCGCCACGAGCAGGACGCCGATGGCCATGGTGCCGAGGCCGTCCCAGATGCCGTCGCCGGTGAGCCAGGTGAGCACGACGCCGAGGAGCGCGAGCATGAGGCCGATGAGCGCGGCGACGTCCTCGAGCAGCACGACGGGGAGCTCCGGGCTCTTGGCGCGGCGCACGAAAGCCACCCAGCTCTGCTTGCCGCGGGAGTGGTTGGACTCCTTCACGGCCGTGCGCAGCGAGTAGCCCTCGAGGCAGATCGCCACGAGCAGCACGACGATGGGCAGCCAGACGACCTCGAGCGAGTGCGGCTCGACGACCTTTTCGAAGCCCTCGTAGAGGGAGAACACGCCGCCGACGCTGAACAGGATGATGGCGACGATGAACGCGTACACGTAGCGCGTGCGCCCGTAGCCGAAGGGGTGCTCCGCATCCGCGTCCCGCCGGGCGCGCTTGCCGCCGACGAGCAGCAGCACCTGGTTGCCGGAGTCGGCGAGGGAGTGCACGCTCTCGGCCAGCATGGACGAGGATCCGGAGATCAGGAACGCGATGAACTTGGTGACGGCGATACCGAGGTTCGCTGAAAGTGCCGCGATGATCGCCTTGCCGCCGCCGGACGCGCTCATGGTGTCTCCTCCTCGATGGAACGGCACCCATCCTATTGACGGCGGTGTCCCGGTGACGGCCCGCCGTGGGGAGGTGGGTGCCGCCGCTTGCCGGGCGTCGAGGATCCGCAGCGTGCCACCGCTTCTAGGATGAGCACCATGACGGAATCCAGCGCGTCCATCGCCCTGCCGACCATCGCCGTCCTCGGTGCGGGCTCGATGGGGCGGGCGATCCTGAGCGGCCTCCTCCGGCCCGAGGTGAGCGTCGACGGCGACGTCCGGGTCACGAACCGCACCGCGGCGAAGGCGGCGGAGTTCGAGGGGACGGCCGGCGTTCGTGCGCTGGCGACGGAGACCGACCCCGACGCCAACCGCGCCGCCGTGCGCGGCGCGAAGATCGTCCTCATCGGCGTCAAGCCCGGCATGGTGCCCGACCTGCTCGCGGAGATCGCGGATGCGCTCGAGCCGGACGCGCTCGTGGTCAGCGTCGCCGCGGGCGTCACCATCGCGACATTCGAGGGCGCACTGCCGGAGTCGGTCGCGGTCATCCGGTCGATGCCGAACACGCCCGCCGTCGTCGGCAGAGCCGTCACGGGCATCAGCGCGGGCACCCGCTCGCGGCCGGAGGACCTCGCGCTCGTGCGGGCCCTGTTCGAGACGGTCGGCGAGGTCGTGACCGTGCCGGAGAGCCGGCTGGACGCGCTCGGCACGATCTCCGGGTCCGGCCCCGCCTACGTGTTCTTCCTCATCGAGCAGCTGACGGCCACGGCGATCGACAAGGGCTTCAGCGCTGAGGAGGCCGCGATCCTCGTGAACGGGACCTTCCGCGGCGCGGCGGAGCTGCTCGCGGCGACCGGCACGGATCCGGCCGACCTCCGCCGTCAGGTCACGAGCCCCAACGGCACGACGGAGCGAGCGATCGCCGAGCTGCAGGGGGCCGGCCTGAAGTCGATCTTCGACCGCGCGACGGACGCGGCCCTCGCCCGTTCCCGCGAGCTCGCCTCCGGCGCCTGACCGCCCCGCGGGCGGGTTCCACGCCCGGGCGGGTCAGTTCAGGGCGGCGAAGCGCTCGATGTCGGCCGTCGCGCCCGAGACGATGATGAGGTCGTGGTTCGACACCAGGGTGTCTGCCGTCGCGTAGGTGAACGGCTTCCCCGGCGACTTGACGCCCACGACGGTCACGTGGTGCTTCACCCGGACGCGCGACTCCGCGAGCGTCTGGCCCCGGATCGGCTTCGGCGGGTACATCTTCGCGAGCACGAAGTCGTCGTCGAACTCGATGAAGTCGAGCATGCGCCCCGACACCAGGTGGGCGACGCGCTCGCCGGCCTCCGCCTCCGGATAGATCACGTGGTTGGCGCCGATGCGTTCGAGGATCTTGCCGTGCGACTGTGAAATGGCCTTCGCCCAGATCTGCGGAACCTTCAGGTCCACCAGGTTCGCGGTGATGAGCACGCTCGCCTCGATGGACGACCCGACCGCGACGACGGCGATGGAGAACTCCTGCGCGCCCAGCTGGTGCAGGGCCTCGATGCTTCGCGCGTCGGCCTGCACGGCGTGCGTCACCCGCTCCGACCACTTCTGCACGAGCCCCTCGCTCGCGTCGACGGCGAGGACCTCGCGGTCGAGCCGGGCGAGCTGGCCCGCCGTCGCGGCGCCGAACCGTCCGAGACCGATGACGAGCACCGGTGCGTTGTGTGGAATGCGGTCGATCACGCTCGTACCCTCCTAGGACCCCGGGAGGGTGATCCGGAGCAATTATCCAACATCGGTACCGTCGTGACGCGGATGACGGACACTCCGGCGGACACGGCGATCGCGGAACGGGCCGCACGCACTCGATAGCCTGATGCGATGGCAGACATCTTCGGGGTCGTCGCCGACCACACGAGGCGCGAGTTGCTGGGGATCCTCCTGCGGCGGCGCGGAGAGGCCGACGCGTCGGGCGACGCGAGCGTGTCCGAGCTCGTGGCGGAGCTCGCGCTCAGCCAGCCCACCGTGTCGAAGCACCTGAAGGTGCTGCGCGAGGCGGGACTCGTCGCCGTGCGCGAGAAGGGCCAGCACCGGTACTACCGCCTCGACCCGGACGGCCTCGCCGCGATCGGGGAGTGGGTCGCGCCGTTCCTGCCGTCCGATGTCGCCGATGCCGTCACGGCGACCGGTGCGCAAGCCGCCGAGAATTCCGCCGAAACTCCCGAGGCCGCGAACGCGCCGATGGGCGCCGTCGCTTCGCCGGCGGCGATCACCCGGGCAGCAACCCTGGCCGGACGTCTCGCCGCCGACCTCGTCTTCCGGCTGCACCGCGACTGAGCGGCAGCGGGTCCGGTGGACCGCCGGTTCCCCGGAGCTTCCGCCGCCGTTCTGCCCGGGTCGTCCCCGATCCGGGCACGCCCCGGCCCGCTGGACACAGCATCCGGACAGCCTCTAGGGTTACGGTCTAGCACTCCGGTAACACCCGTCACAGGAGTCCTGTTCTGCCCGGCCGGGTCGGGTTCATCTAAGGGGCCACCATGCCTAGCGATCTCGCAGACGTCCGCTTCCTCACCGTCGCCGAGGTCGCCGAGATGATGCGGGTGTCGAAGATGACGGTGTACCGGCTCGTGCACTCCGGCGACCTGCCCGCCATCCGCTTCGGGCGCTCCTTCCGTGTGCCGGAGTCTGCCGTGCGGGCCGCAGTGAGCCCGTCCACGACGGAGGCTCCCGGATCCGTCGCCGACGCGGGCTGACAGAAACACGCGCTAGACTGCTCCGAGGCATTTTTCCGCGGTTCTGATAGGACCCGGTGTCCCATCAGAAATCAGTGAGGTCCCTATGGGTTCAGTTATCAAGAAGCGTCGCAAGCGCATGGCGAAGAAGAAGCACCGCAAGCTGCTTCGCAAGACGCGCCACCAGCGCCGCAACAAGAAGTAGGCGCCGCCTAGTTCCGTTCCGACGAGCGCCGGGCTCCCGCTAGGGGACCCGGCGCTTCTTGGTTTCCGTCCGCGCGGCCTTCGCCTCGTCGCGGACCGCGCGCTGCGCCGCCCGGATGCTGGACCGCTTCATCTCCATGATGTGCCAGCCCCGTCCGGTCGCGTGCCGGCGCAGCATGACGTCCGGGTTCACGACGACGGGGTGCCCGACGAGCTCGAGCAGCGGGATGTCGTTGCGGGAGTCCGAATACGCCCAGCAGTCCTCGAGGCGTGCCCCAACCTCCGCGGCGTGCGCCGCCGCGGCCGTCGCCTTCCCCTCGCCGTGCAGGAACTCGCCGCGGAGGCTCCCGGTGTACACGCCGTCGACCTCCTCGAGCACCGTGCCGAGGGCGCCGGTCAGCCCCAGCCGTGCCGCGATGACCTCGGCGACCTCGCGCACGGTCGCCGTGATGAGCCAGACCTCGTGCCCCTTGTCGAGGTGCTCCCGGGTCAGCGCGACCGTCTCGGGCCACAGCCGCTTGCGGATGTCGCGGTCGAAGATGTCGACGCTGAGTCGGCGCAGCTCCAGGGTCGAGAGGCCGGCAGCGATCTGCAGGCCACGGGAGCGGATGCTGTCGAGGTGCCGGAGGTTCTCGCCGCGGCGCAGGAAGTGCGCCTGGCGCCAGGCGGCGACGGCGACGTCGCGATACGTCACCAGCCCGGCGCGGAACGCCCCCCGGCCGAGGTGGTAGAGGCTCGCGCCGCGGAGGATGGTGTTGTCGACATCGAAGAAGGCGACGATCGGCTGCGGGCTGCTCTGCTCGGGCATGACCCGACCCAGCCTATGCGCTTAGGCTGACCGAGTGACGACGGCACGCATCACCCTGATCGGAAAGCCCGGCTGCCACCTCTGCGATGACGCCCGCGACGTGGTAGGCGCGGTCGTCGGGGAGCTTGCGGAACGGCCGGGCGCCCCCCGCGTCGAGGTGGAGGAGCGGTCGATCCTCGATGACGCGGAGCTGCACGAGCGGTTCGCCGAGGAGATCCCCGTCGTGCTCATCAACGATCGCGTGCACAACTACTGGCGCATCGACGCCGCCCGGCTGCGCACGGCGATCCTCGCGCTGGACTGAGGCATGGATTGGCGCGACCGCTAGCGTGGGGCGCATGACCCTTCGCCACATCGTGTCCTGGAAGCTCACCGAGACGGATCCGGAGCAGAACCGGACGCAGCGCCGGCAGATCGCGGACGCGCTCGAGTCGCTGCCCCCGCTCATCCCCGAGATCCTCCGGCTCGAGGTGGGATCGAACGTGCGGGAGTCGGACACGTCGCACGACGTCGTGCTCGTCGCCGACTACGCCGACGAGGCGGCCCTCGACGCCTACATCGTGCATCCGGAGCACGAGAAGGTCGCGGCGTTCATCCGCGGTCTCGTCGCTTCCCGCACGAGCATCGACTACACCGTCTGACCGGTCGCGGGGCGTGCCCGGGGGCTCGGCCCCCGAGTGCGCCCGGCCGGGCTACGGGGTGAGGCGGTTCGGACCGCGGAAGAGGTAGGTAACCTCGCGCAGGTTGGGCTGGTGCAGCATCAGCATGATCACTCGCGCGAGACCCATGCCGAACCCGCCGTGCGGCGGCACGCCGTAGCGGAAGAAGTCGAGGTAGTCGGAGAGCTCCTCGACCTCCATGCCCTTCTCGCGCACCTGCTGCTCGAGCACGTCGATGCGGTGCTCGCGCTGGGCGCCCGTCGTGATCTCGAGGCCCCGCCAGACGAGGTCGTAGCTCTTCGTGAGCGCCGGGTCGTCGTCCTTGCGCATGTGGTAGAACGGCCGGATGCTCGCGGGGTACTCCGTGAGGAACACGAACTCGTGCCCGTACGTCTCCTGCACGTGCGCGGCGATCTGGCGCTCGCCCTCGGGGTCCATGTCGTCGTCCGCGCGGTCGATCACGTGGCCGCGCTCCGCGACGATGCGCTTGGCCTCGGCGAGCGGGATGCGCGGGAACGGCGTGGACGGCACCACGACGTCGACGCCGAACAGCGACTGGATCTCCTCGCCGTGCTTCTCCTTGACCGCGGACAGGCCGGCGACCATCAGCTGCTCCTGCAGCGCCATGACGTCCTCGTGGCCGTCGATCCAGCTGATCTCGGTGTCCACCGAGGTGAACTCGGTTGCGTGCCGGGACGTGAAGGACGGGTCCGCGCGGAACGCCGGGCCGATCTCGAACATCTTGCCGAAGCCGGCGGACTGCGCCATCTGCTTGAAGAACTGCGGGCTCTGCGCGAGGTACGCGTCGCCGTCGAAGTAGTCGACGTGGAACAGCTCGGCGCGCGACTCCGACGGCGTCGCCATGAACTTCGGGGTGTGCAGCTCGACGAAGTCGTTCTCGACCCAATAGGTGCGCAGCGCGTGCTCGAAGGTGGTCTGCACGCGGAAGATGAGGTTGTTGCGGGGCACGCGCAGGTCGAGGAAGCGCCAGTCCATGCGCTTGTCGATGCCGCTGTCCGCGGCGATGGGCGTCTCCGCGATCGCGACGGTGGCGACCTCGAGCGACTCGAGCTTGATCTCGACGCCGCCGAGCTTCACCCGCTCGTCCTTCTTCAGCTGTCCGGTCGCCGTGAGGAATGTGCCGACGGACAGCCCGGAGATGATCGAGTCGACCGAGTCCGCGGGGATCTCCTCGCCCTCGGCCGGAACGCGGCGCGGGTTCACCAGCTGCACGGCCCCGGACTCGTCGCGGAGGACCACGAACTGCACCTTCTTCTGGTCGCGCACGGTGTCGACCCAGCCGGAGACCCTGACGGGCCCCTCGTCCAGGGCGGCCAGGTTCTTGATGAGGGTGCGTTCGGTCACGGGAGTCGAGTTTACCGGTCGCGGTCTGCGCTCCCGCCCGCGCGGGCGGGGAGCGGACTGCCAGGCATCGATCCGTACACTTGAGGCCGTGGTGGCGCAGAAGATCCACCTCGTCCGGCATGGCGAGGTGCACAACCCCGATCGGGTGCTCTACGGCACCATGCCCGGCTTCGGCCTCAGCGACCTGGGGCACCGGATGGCGGAGTCCGCCGCTCGCGCCCTGCAGGAGCAGGCGGCGCCCGTGCGCCGCATCATCTCCTCGCCGCTGCAGCGGGCGCAGGAGTCCGCCGCGCCGTGGGGAGAGCTCCTCGGCCTGCCGGTGGACACAGACGCGCGCGTCATCGAGCCGTTCAACAAGTTCGAGGGCCGCACCTTCAACTTCGGCGCGCAGGTGCTCCGCAACCCCAGCACGTGGGGCTGGGTGGTCAACCCGCTGCGCCCGAGCTGGGGCGAGCCGTACGAGTCGATCGCGGCCCGCATGCTCGCCGCGATGACGGACGCCCACGCCTCGGTGCCGGACGGCGACGTCGTCGTCGTGAGTCACCAGCTGCCGATCTGGATGGTGCACCGCAAGCTCCTGCGCCAGCAGCTGGCGCACGACCCGCGCAAGCGCCGCTGCACGCTCTCGAGCATCACGACCTACGAGTTCCGGGGCGACCGCTTCGTGGAGACCGGCTACCAGGACCCGACCGAGGGCCTGCTCGACCAGTCCGTCGACCTGGGAGCCGTGTGATGGCCGCCGCCCCCCGCGTCCGCGCGCTGCGCGGCGCCGCGGTGCTGGCGCTCGCCGGCCTCGCCCTCACCGGCTGCACCGCCGACTCCCTTGCGCAGCAGTACTCCGAGGGGAGCGGCAAGAACTTCATCGCCGGCGACGGCACCTACACGGAGATCCCGGCCGACAGCCGCACGGATCCCATCGCGTTCGAGGCGACCATGGATGACGGCTCGACGCTGTCGTCCGACGCCCTCGCCGGCGACGTGACCGTCGTCAACTTCTGGTACGCGGGCTGCGCGCCCTGCCGGGAGGAGGCACCGGTGCTCGAGGAGCTGTATCAGCAGTACTCGGACGACGGCGTCGAGTTCCTCGGCGTGAACACCCGGGACCAGCCGGCGACCGCGCGGTCGTTCGCCGAGCGCTGGGGCACGACGTTCCCGACGGCGATCGACGTGCAGGACTCCGCCGTGCAGCTCGCCTTCAGCGGGCAGTACGCGCCGAACGCCACCCCGACGACGTTCGTGCTCGACCGGGAGGGGCGCATCGCGAGCCGCATCCTCGGCACCGTCGACGGGGACGTGCTCGACACGCTCATCTCGGACACGCTCGCCGAGGCGAGCTAGGTGAACGGGGTAACCGAGGCGGTCCTGTCCGGTCAGCTGCTCCTCGCCATCCCGATCGCCATCGCCGCCGGACTCGTGTCCTTCGCGTCGCCCTGCGTGCTGCCGCTCGTGCCGGGCTACCTTGCGTACGTCGGCGGCTTCACGAGCGCGCAGGACCGCTCCCGCGGCCGCCTGCTCCTCGGCGTCGCCCTGTTCGTGCTCGGCTTCTCCGTCGTGTTCGTTCTCCTCGGCCTGTTCGCCGGCGCCCTCGGGGGCTTTCTGCTGCGCTACGGCGACACCGTCACCCGCGTTGCGGGTGTCGTGGTGTTCCTGCTCGGTTTCGTGTTCCTCGGCCGATTCTCCTTCCTCCAGCGCACCATCAAGCCGCGCTGGCAGCCGGCGACCGGCCTCGCCGGCGCGCCGCTGCTCGGCCTGGTCTTCGCGATCGGCTGGACCCCCTGTTACGGCCCGGCGCTCGCCGCCATCGGCGCGCTCAGCCTCGACAGCGGTAGCGCCGGGCGCGGCGCGTTGCTCGGCGCCTTCTACTGCCTGGGTCTCGGCATCCCGTTCCTCCTGCTCGCGCTCGGCCTCAGCTGGATGACGGGCGCCGTGTCCTTCCTGAAGCGCCACATCCGTGCCATCAACGTCGCCGGCGGCGTGCTGCTCATGGTCATCGGCCTCCTCATGGTCACCGGGCTGTGGGGCGCCTGGCTGTCGGACCTGCAGGCGGTGATCGGCGGCTATGTCACGCCTCTCTGAGTCCCGCGAGTCCGCCACCGGCGACCCGCGCCGCCCGGACGACTACGTCGACTCCGCGACCCCGCCGCCCCCGCGCCCGGACGACGGGATCACCCAGCCGCGGCTCGGACCGGTCGGCTGGTTGCGCTGGTTCTGGCGGCAGCTCACGAGCATGCGCACGGCCCTGTTCCTGCTGCTCCTGCTCGCGGTCGCCGCGATCCCCGGCTCGCTCGTGCCGCAGCGCTCGTCCGACCCCAACGGCGTCGCCCAGTACAGGATCGACAACCCGGACCTGTTCCCCGTGCTCGATCGGCTGCAGGCGTTCGACACCTACTCCTCGGTGTGGTTCTCGAGCATCTACCTCCTGCTGTTCGTGTCGCTGATCGGCTGCGTGCTGCCGCGGACCCGGCACCACCTGCAGGCCCTGCGTTCGGCACCGCCCCGCACCCCGGCCCGGCTCGCGCGCATGGCGGGGTACACGACGCGCACGCCCGACGGCGCACGCGGCGACGACGCCGTGGCGCAGGCCGTGGAGAGCGCGCGGGTGATGCTGCGCAAGGGCGGCTACCGCGTCGTCACGTTCGCCGACTCCGTGTCGGCCGAGCGCGGCTACCTCCGCGAGACCGGGAACCTGGTGTTCCACTCCGCGCTCGTCGGGATCCTCATCACCGTGGGACTCGGTGGCGGCTTCGGGTACAGCGGCCAGCGCGTGATCGTGGAGGGGCAGTCCTTCGTGAACACGCTGAGCGCGTACGACTCGTTCAACCCGGGCCGCTTCGTCGACGAGAACCGCCTTGCCCAGTACCGCGTGAAGCTCGACGAGCTCAGCGTCACCTACGAGGAGCGCAACGAGAACGCCATCGGGCAGCCGACCGACTACACGGCCAGCGTGACGACGGACGGCGGTGCCGCGGGTGCGGCGAGCGCAACGGAGATCAAGGTGAACGAACCGCTGCGCATCGCCGGCACCGACATCTACCTCCTCGGCAACGGCTACGCGCCCACCATCACGGTGCGCGACCCCGCGGGCGAGGTGGTCTTCACCGATTCCGTGCCGTTCCTGCCGCAGACCCCGAGCCTCACGTCGCTCGGCGTCGTCAAGGTGCCGGACGGCCTGGCCCAGCAGGTGGGCATGGTCGGCTTCTTCTACCCGACCCAGGAGGAATCGAGCCACGACGGGGGCGACTTCTCGAGCTTCCCCGACCTGCGGAACCCCGTGCTCAGCCTCAACGTGTACGTCGGCGACCTCGGCCTCGACGCCGGCGTCCCGCGATCGGTCTACGTGCTCAACACCGACGAGCTGACCCAGCTGAGCGGCCGGAACACCGACACCCCCGGCATCCGCCTGGCGCCCGGCGAGACGCAGGAGCTCCCGAACGGCCTCGGCACCGTGAGCCTCGACGGTGTGCCGAGGTTCGCGTCGTTCGACATCCACCACGACCCGACCCAGGGCTGGGTGCTCCTCTTCGCCGTGTGCGTGCTCGCGGGGCTGCTCACGTCGCTGTTCATCCCGCGCCGGCGCCTCTGGATGAGGGCGGTCCCCGGCGACGACGGCGGCATCACGCTCGAGTACGCGGGCCTCGCGCGCGGCGACGACCCGGCGCTGGAGAGCGCGGTGGCGGACTTCGCCGACCGCCATTCCGCGTCCGTCGGCGGCGCCGATGCGGCAGCGGATGCTGTCAGCGAAAGGATCTAGGCTACCCGGGTGGACACTGCAACTCTCGACGCGACCTCGCTGCTCTTCCTGCTGGGCGCGACGGGGGCGTACGCGATGTCGTTCGTGTCGTTCGCGCTCGACCTCGCCCGCCGGTCCGCGGCCGCGACGGCCGTCGACTCCCCGGCGCGTGCCACCCGTGTGCTCGCGACCTCGAGTGCGGCGGGCGCCACGGCGCAACGCCGGGCCGGTGTCGCGACGCTCGAGCGTGACGGCGGCGGTACGGCGACGGGCGATTCCCGGTCGCCCATCAGCCTCCGCGTCGGCATCGCGCTCGCCGTGCTCGGGTTCGCCCTCCACGTCGTGGCGACGGTCCTCCGCGGCATCGCGGCATCCCGCGTGCCGTGGGCGAACATGTACGAGTTCTCCATGACCGGCACCCTCGTCATCATGGGCGTCTTCCTCGGTGTCCTGCTCGCGCGCGACCTCCGGTTCCTCGGCACGTTCGTCACCGGGCTCGTCATCATCCTGCTCGGCATCGCCACCGTCGGCTTCCGCGTCGACGTTGCGCCCCTGCCGCCGGCGCTGCAGAGCTACTGGCTCGTCATCCACGTGTTCGTCGCCATCCTCGCGACCGCGTTCTTCGCCCTCGGGTTCGCGCTGTCCGTCGTGCAGCTCCTGCAGCACCGCCGCGAGGCCGCCGCGGTCGCTGCCGGCGGAGCCGCGGGCAGCGGCGGGCTCTCCTTCCTCCGCACCCTGCCCCGCTCCGAGCAGCTCGAGAACCTGGCGTACCGCCTCAGCATCATCGGCTTCATCCTGTGGACGTTCACGCTCATGGCCGGTGCGATCTGGGCTGAGAGGGCCTGGGGTCGCTACTGGGGATGGGACACCAAAGAGGTGTGGACGTTCATCATCTGGGTCATCTACGCCGGCTACATCCACGCCCGCGCGACGCGGGGCTGGCGTGGCTCGCGGTCCGCCTGGCTCGCCATCATCGGCTTCTCCGCCGTGCTCTTCAACTTCGGCGTCGTGAACGTGTTCTTCAAGGGACTCCACGCCTACAGCGGCCTATGACCGCCCCCGCGTTCCCGTGAGGTGACGCCGGTGCGGATCCGGACGACCTTCGCCATCCTCCGTCTCGTCGCGCTCCTGGTAAGCGTGGTGGCGCTCGTCGGCGACTTCGATTACGTGCTCGGCTTCAGCAGCTTCGCGACGGGCAACTGGTTCAGCTACTTCACGACCCAGAGCGCGTTCCTGCTGGACGCCACGCTCGCCGTCGGCGTCGTGACGGCCCTCCGTTCCCCGCGGGACCCGGCGTGGTTTGTGGTTCTGCGCATCCTCGCCACCACGTACACGATCGCGTCGGGCGCAGTCTTCGCCATGATCGTCGCGCAGGCCTCGAGCCACAACTACACCATGGACGTGCCGTGGTCGAGCCAGCTGCTGCACTTCTATCTCCCCACGTATGCACTCGTCGACTGGGTGCTTGCGCCGGGCCGCACCGCGGCGCGCTGGCGGCTGCTGCCGTGGGTGCTCGCGATGCCGGCGGTGTGGACGGCGTTCACGCTCGTCCGCGGGCCGCTGGTGGGCTGGTACCCGTACTTCTTCCTCGACCCCGCTCAGGTGAACGGGCCGCTCGAGCAGGCGCTGTACCTCGCCCTGGTCGGGGCGATCCTGCTCGCGCTCAGCGGGATCCTCGTGTTCACGAGCGCGAAGCCCGTGCCGACGCTGCGGGGAGCGAGTGCCCGGGTCGGAAGGGTGCGGGGGCGGCGCGCGGAGCGCATACGCTCCCATGGCGCGACGGGGCTTCCCGCTCGCGTGTCGCCGGACCGGCCGCGCTGACCGGGACGCGCGATCAGGTGGGGGGTGCCTCCGTCGCCCGCTGCGTCGGCTCGTCCTCCGGTCGGGTCGACGGTCGGAAGGTCGGCGTCGCCGTCGGTGTCGGCGTCGCGGTCGGCACGACCACCGGCGTCTCGTCCTCGGCGGCGACGAAGGCCGCGAGCGTCGCCAGCGCGTGGGTCACGACGTCGTCATCGGAGAGCTCGGCCACCCGCTCCGCGCCCTCCGCGACCGCGTAGCCGACCAGCACGGGGTCTCCGGTCACGGGCAGCAGGTTCAGCCAGACAGGGAAGTCCGATCGCGGGTCGACGACGGTCCACACGCTTGCCTCGGTGGCCCAGAACGGCTCCGCGTAGTGCAGCCAGACCGTTTCGACGGCCCCGATCCCGAGCGCGTCGACGGCGGCGAGCGTGGCGGCGGGCAGCGCGGGATCGAACTCGACGGTGTTCGCCTGCAGCACGCCGAGCGGCACGGTGAGGATGGCCCGGTCGACGGACAGCGACTCCCCGGTCGCGAAGCGGAGCCCCACCCCGTCGTCGCCGTAACGCACCTGCACGACGGGGCTCTTGGCGAGCACGTCGATGCCGTCGAGCGCCTCGTCGACGAGGGACGAGTAGCCGCTCGTCACCAGCTGGAGGTCGCGCGGGGCCTCGACGGGGAAACCGGCCTGGGCGGAAAGGTCCTCGGGCGGCGCACCGGTACGTCCGCCCACGACGACGTCGAGGTAGTGCTCGAGCAGGATGCCCGGGGTGACGGCCTCGAGCGTCGCGCTCGCCCCCGGCGTCGGGCTCCCGGTCGGTGCGGGGGTGCCGGTCGGCGCCGGTGTGCCGACCGCGTCGATCGGGGCCGCGCCGGACTCGATCAGCGCGTTGCGCACGGACGTGTCCGCAGCCTGCTCCTGCGCCCATGCTATGGCCGTCGCCACCGCCGCGGCGGGGTCCTCGGAGGCCGGGACGACGGCGCCGGACGGTGTCCGCGTCTCGACGACCGGGGCCAGCGGCGCGAGCTCGGCACCGAGAGCCGCGAGCACGTAAGCCGCATCGGACCCTTCGGGGGCGAACGCCGCCCCGAGCTCGACGGGTATCGGCCACGCATCGGATTCCAGCGTGCGGATGCGACCGCCCACGCGATCCTGCGCCTCGATGACGATGACCTCGAATCCCGCGTCGGCGAGGCTGCGGGCCGCCGCGGCACCGGCCGCTCCGGCGCCGATGACGCCGATGCGCTCGCCCTGCTCGGCCACCGCGGCGACCTCGGCGGCGGTGCGGTCACCCGAGGCGCGGGCGCCCGAGACCGTGCCGGGGGCCCCCGTCGAGGTGTGCTCCCCACCGAAGAACAGGCGGTCCGCCACGGGCTGGCGCACGCGCATCCGCGTCTCCGCCGTCGTGCCGACCGGAAGGTAGCTGACCGCACCGCGCTCGTAGGGGTTCGTGGTCCAGGCCGAGCGCGCCGAGGCCGTGGGGCGCGGCACGGGTCCCGCCGGCGGCGTGGGGGTGGGCGACGGCGTCGTCGTCGGCCGCGGCTTCGCCGGCGTGCACGCCGCGAGCGACAGGACGACACCGGCGCCCAGCAGGAACGTGCGGCGATTCAGGCTCATCGGTCGTCACTGTAGTCGGTCGGCCCGAACTCCCGGCTGAGGAGTCCGTGGCAGCGCGCGACGCGGTCGAGCCACCACTCGCGGCGGTCCGCGGACGCCTCGTGGGCGGCGAGCAGTGCCGGGTCGGGGACCACCCGCTCGACGGGCAGCGCTCCGTCGCGCGGAAGCAGCGGCCGCTCCGCGACGTCGGCCTCGAACAGCGACACGGTCGCCAGGCCGCAGTCGTATTCGAGCTCGGGCAGCGCTGCAGCCAGGTGCACGCCCATCGAAATGCCGACCGAGGTCTCCAACGCGCTCGACACCACGGCCGGCAGCCCCGCCTCCGCCGCGATGCGCAGCGCCGACCGGATTCCGCCGAGGGGCTGGGCCTTGATCACGAGCACGTCCGCCGCGCCCGCACGGGCGACCGCGAGCGGGTCCGCCGCCTTGCGCACCGACTCGTCCGCCGCGACGGGCACGCCCATGTACTTCACGCGCCTGCGCAATTCGGCCAGCTCCGCTACGGAGGCGCACGGCTGCTCGACGTACTCGAGGTCGCAGTCGGCGAACGCGTGCACCGCGTGCTCCGCCTCGTCGACGTTCCAGAGGCCGTTCGCGTCGACGCGGATGCGTCCCTCCGGGCCGAGGTAGCGGCGCACGGCGGCGACGCGCGCGGCGTCGTCGGCGATCGTGCTGCCCGGCTCCGCGACCTTGACCTTCGCGGTCCGGCAGCCCGGGAACCGGTCGAGCATCTCGGCGACCCGGTCCGCGGGAACGGCGGGCACCGTGGCGTTCACGCGCACCGAGGCGCGCAGCGGCTGCGGCGCGGCGCTCCAGCCGAAGTCGACGGCCGCCGCCAGCCAGGCCGAGGCCTCCCCGTCGGCGTATTCGACGAAAGGGGAGAACTCGGTCCACCCCTCCGGACCCTCGAAGAGCACGGCCTCGCGCTCGGTGATCCCGCGGAACCGCGTGCGGAGCGGCAGGGTGACGACGCGCGCCGAGGAGAGGATGTCCGAGAGCGCCGCTGCCGTCATGCTCCTATTCTCCCTCCTCGGCTCCACGCCCGCTGGGCCGCCGATACCGGGCGGCGGGGCCCGTTCCTCCGGTCGGTTCGGAGCGCGGAGGGGATCGAGGCGGGTATCGGCGGGGGCGGCCGGCGGCCGTGCGGGCCGCAATAGGCTGGAGGCATGACCGCACCCGTGTCCGAGACATTCGATCCGGACGCGTGGGTGGACGCCCCCGGGTCGGAGTCGTTCAGCGACATCACGTACCACCACGACGTGTCCGGCCGCATCGCCCGCGTGGCGTTCGACCGCCCCGAGGTGCGAAACGCGTTCCGCCCGAGGACGGTCGACGAGCTGTACCAGGCGCTCGACGACGCCCGGCAGAACCCGCGCATCGGCGTCGTCCTGCTCACGGGCAACGGGCCGAGCCCGAAGGACGGCGGCTGGGCGTTCTGCAGCGGCGGCGACCAGCGCATCCGCGGTCGCGACGGCTACCGCTACGAGGAGGGGGAGACCGCCGCGCCGGGTGCGTCAGCGCGGCTCGGCCGGCTGCACATCCTCGAGGTTCAGCGCCTCATTCGCTTCATGCCCAAGGTCGTCATCGCGGTGGTGCCGGGATGGGCCGCCGGCGGGGGACACTCCCTGCACGTCGTCTGCGACCTCACGATCGCGAGCGAGGAGCACGGCCGGTTCAAGCAGACGGACGCCGACGTCGGCTCCTTCGATGGCGGCTACGGGTCCGCGTACTTCGCCCGGCAGGTGGGGCAGAAGGCCGCGCGCGAGGTGTTCTTCCTCGCGGAGGAGTACAGCGCGAGGCGCGCGTACGAGATGGGCGCGGTGAATCGCGTCGTGCCGCACGCCGAGCTGGAGAGCACGGCGCTCGCCTGGGCGCACACCATCCTCGGCAAGTCGCCGACGGCGATCCGGATGCTCAAGTTCGCGTTCAACGCGGCCGACGACGGCATGGTGGGGCAGCAGGTGTTCGCGGGCGAGGCCACGCGCCTCGCTTACGGCACGGACGAGGCGGTCGAGGGTCGCAACTCGTTCCTCGAGAAGCGCGAGCCGGACTGGTCCCCTTTCCCGTGGCAGTACTAGCGGCATGAGACCGCTCCGCGTCGTCGCCGGTGCCGATCCGCTCGACCTGCTGCTCCGGTTGCGGGAGGCGCTGAGCGGCACCGGACCCGCGCTCCTTCCCCGACCCGCGGGCGCGACCGAGCCGGTCGGTGCCCCGGCGCTGCCCGCGGAGGTGGCGAAGACCCTCGCGCTCGTGATCGAGACGTCCGGGTCGACGGGGTCGCCGAAGCGCGTCGCCCTGAGCGGGGGAGCGCTGCTCGCGAGCGCCGCAGGCACCCAGTCGGCGCTCGGCGGGGCCGGCCAGTGGCTGCTCGCCCTGCCCACCCACTACATCGCGGGGGCGCAGGTGCTCGTCCGCTCGATCACCGCGGAGGTCGACCCCCTGGTGCTGCCGCCCGGCCACTTCGACCCCGGGGCCTTCGTCGACGCGATCGACCGGTTCCGGCCCGGCGTGCCGCGCTTCACGGCCCTCGTCCCGACCCAGCTGCACCGGCTCGTCGAGCACGCGGCCGCGCACGCGCCGTCCCGGGCGGCCCTGCGCACCCTCGACGCGATCCTCGTCGGCGGCCAGGCGACCGCGCCGGCACTGCTCGAGCGCGCGGCCGAGTCCGGCATGCGCGTCGTGACGACGTACGGGTCGTCGGAGACGGCGGGCGGCTGCGTGTACGACGGACAGCCGGTCGGCACGACGCGCGTGCAGGTGGTGGACGGCCAGATCGAGCTGGCGGGACCGACGCTTGCGGACGGCTATCTCGGCGACCCGGAGGACACGGACCGCGCGTTCGTGCAGCACGACGGCCTCCGCTGGTACCGCACCGGGGACGCGGGTGAGGTCAGCGACGGGGTCCTCGACGTGACCGGGCGCCTCGACAGCGTGCTGATCTCGGGCGGCGAGAAGGTGTCGCTCGACCGTGTCGAGCTCGTCGCACGCGGCGTCCCGGGTCTCGAGGACGCCGTCGCGGTCGCGGCCGACGATCCCGAGTGGGGTGCCCGCGCGGTCGTGTTCACGGCGTCCGACGTCGGCGACGAGCGGCGGGCGGAGCTGAAGCGCTCCCTCGTCGAGTCGCTCGGTCGCGCCGCGGGCAGAGCGGTGCTCGTGACCCGGGCCACGATCCCGGCGCTGGCCTCCGGCAAGCCGGACCGGGTCGCGCTGAGGCGCGAAGCCGCCCGGATGACCCGCACATAGAATCCTTCCCGTGGCACAGAAGAGACGACCCCCGCAGCCGAAGACGCACCCCGCTGCCCGATCACGGCCGGTCCGGGCGGTGCCGATCGGCGCCACGACCGGACCGGCGCGGGATGCGGCGGCGGGCGCTCGCGCCGCGAAGGGTGGCGGTCGCAGCGGGCGGCCGGGCGGGCGACCGGTGGCGGCGAAGCGGCCGCAGAAGGCAACGGCGCGGGACTGGATCGGCGGGGCGCGACTGCGGACGCTGCCGCTGTCGCTCGCGCCCGTCGCCATCGGCACGGGAGCGGCGCTGCTGCTCGAGGACGGCCAGTGGCACCCGCTGCTGACCGTGCTCTGCTTCGCCGTCGCGATCTTCCTGCAGATCGGCGTGAACTACGCCAACGACTACTCCGACGGCGTCCGCGGCACGGACGCGCATCGCGTCGGCCCTGCCCGGCTCACCGGCGCCGGTGCCGCCGCCCCGCGCACGGTGCTCACCGTGGCGCTGGTGTTCTTCGCGCTTGCCGCCGTCGCGGGGCTCGGCATCGTGATCCTGACCGGTCACTGGTGGCTCCTGCTCGTGGGCGCCGTCGCCATCGCCGCCGCCTACTTCTACACGGGCGGGAGGAGGCCGTACGGCTACTCCGGTCTGGGCGAGCTCGTCGTGTTCGTGTTCTTCGGGCTCGTCGCCACGGCGGGCACGACCTTCGTGCTGGCCGGCCGGGTGAGCAGCGAGAGCTGGCTCGGCGGCGCCGCCGCGGGCCTCCTCGCCTGCGCCGTGCTGATGGTCAACAACATCCGGGACATCGACCAGGACCGCCTGGCCGGCAAGAAGACCCTTGCCGTGATCCTCGGCTCCCGCGTCTCGCGCATCGTGTTCGTGCTGTTCCTGCTGCTCGCCTACCTGATCCTGGGCCGGCAAAAAGACCCTTGCCGTGATCCTCGGCTCCCGCGTCTCCCGCATCGTGTTCGTGCTGTTCCTGCTGCTCGCCTACCTGATCCTGGCGTTCTACACGGTCTTCTACCCGCTCGCCGGGTACGAGTTCTTCACCCTGCTGCTCACCGCCCCGGCCGCGATCATCACCGTGACCGCGCGAACCCCCCGCGAGCTGATCCTCGCGCTGCAGCTCACGAGCATCGGCGCGCTGTTCTTCGGCTTCGGCCTCGGCTGGGCGTTCGCCTTCTAGGCGCGTCGCGCTTCCGGCGTGACCGGACCGTCGTGCGCGGCGCGCGTCAGGCGGTGGGCCGCCCGCGGTCGATCGCGTCGTCCTCCGCGGTGTCGTCCTCGACCGGCCGCCTGCGCCCCCGCTGGATCTCGGACAGGTCGGCCGCCATCACCTGGCGCTGGCGGCCGAGGAAGATGTACGACGCGCAGAGCGAGATGACGGCCGCGACGAGCGCCGCCCAGTACCACTCGACGCCGGCGAGCATCAGCAGGGCGAAGGGCACGACGAACAGGGCGAGGCGCAGCAGCGAATAGACCAGCCACACCCGTCCTGTTTTCACCGATTCAGTCTAGGGATGCCGCGGCCGAGCTCCCCCAGCCGAACGTAAGCTCGCAGAGCTACGATGAGGAAATGCCCAGGTTACTTCTCGGCCTCGCCGTCGTAGTCGTGGCCGTCACGATCTTCGCGATCGTGGACTCGGCCATGACGCGGAAAGAGCGCGTGCGTGGAATCTCGAAGGCGCTCTGGATCCTGGTCATCCTCATCTTCCCCGTCGTCGGCCCGATCCTCTGGTTCACGATCGGCAAGGACCGCTCGAGTGGCGCCAAAGCCACCGGGCGCAGGCTCGGCCCGGACGACGACCCCGATTTCCTCCGGCGCCTCGGCAGCGGGGCCGATCAGGACGAGCGCATCCGCCGTCTGGAGCAGGAACTCGCCGACCTCGACAGCGACACGGACGGCGACGCGGACAACGGAAGCGGAGCGCCCGGCCGGCGCGACGCCTGAGATCCGGTGGGACCGACCGGTAATCCTGCGACCGACTACGCCGTCGCACTACTGAGCGCGTTCGCGCGCGATGGTGTCGTCGACGTCGTCGTGTGCCCGGGATCCCGCTCCCAGGCCCTCGCGCTCGCCGCGGCCGAGCTGGAGCGCGCCGATCGCATCCGCCTGCACGTGCGGCTGGACGAGCGGTCCGCGGGCTTCCTCGCGCTCGGCCTCGCCGTGGAGTCGCGCACCCCCGTCATCGTTCTGACCACATCGGGAACGGCGGTGGCGAACCTGCATCCCGCCGCGCTCGAGGCGTACCACTCCGGCGTGCCGCTCGTGCTGCTCACGGCCGACCGGCCGGATGAGCTGCGGGGCGTCGCGAGCAACCAGACGACGGTGCAGCCCGGCCTCTTCGGCCCGGTCATCCAGACCATCGACGTGCCGGCCCCCGATGGCGCGGACGGTGAGGCACAGGCCGCGGTCGACCTCGCGAGCCGGGTGTACCTCGATGCGGCGGCCGGCCGGCCGGTGCACCTGAACGTGAGCTTCCGCGATCCGCTCTCCGCGGCGGTGCCCGACCTGTCCGCTTTCGAGGTTCCCGAAGCGGCGGCGGGCCCGATGATGGATGCGCTGAATGCGGCCCCGGTCGTCGCGCGCCCCCTGCCCCACGGGCCGCGCACCGTGGTGATCGCCGGACACGCGGCCGGGGAGCGCGCCGAGGAGATCGCGCGCGCCGGCGGGTGGCCCCTCCTCGCGGAGGTCTCCAGCGGCGCACGATTCGGGCCGAACCTCGTGGTGACGTTCCGTCAGCTGCTCAACGACCCGGAGTTCGGAGGCCGTGTCGAGCGGGCCGTCGTGTTCGGGCACCCGACGCTCACCCGTGAGGTGCCGAACCTCCTGCGTCGCGACGACGTCGAGGTCGTCGTCGTAGGGCCGAGCGGCGGGCAGTGGTACAACCCGGCCGCCAGGGCGGAGCTCGTGGGCGACGTCGAGGTGACCGGGCGACCCGAGGACGAGCGCGCGGCGCGGCGGTGGAGCGGTGGCTGGGTGGTGGCGAGCCGCCGCATCCTCGACGCGGAGGCCGACGCCGCTGAGCCACGGGGCCGGGAGGACGGCCGCGACTACGCGCGCGTCGAGCTGGCCGCCATGCGGGCGCCCGTCACCCGGCGCGGCCTCGTCGAAGCGGTCTGGCGCGCCACCTGGCCGCACGATCGACTCGTGCTCGGCGCATCCCGGCTCATCCGCGAGGCCGACGGATCCGTGCCGGGCAAGAGGATCCGGGTGCACGCGAACCGCGGTCTCGCCGGCATCGACGGCACCATCGCCACGGCGACCGGGATCGCCCTGGCGAGCCAGCGCGCGGGCGTGGCGGGCGGCGCGGGCGCGACGCGCGTGCTCGTCGGCGACCTCACCCTGCTGCACGACGCGGGCTCCCTGCTCGGCGGTCACGGCGAGCGGCTTCCGCGGGTGCAGGTCATCGTGGGCAACGACGGCGGCGGCACAATCTTCGACGGTCTCGAGGTCGCCCGCACGGCCGCGCCGTCGGCGATCGAGCGCGTGATGTTCACGCCGCAGTCCGTGGACATCGAGTCGCTCGCCCGGGCCTACGGCTGGGGCTATGCGCGCGCGGCGACGGCGGGCGAGCTCGGCGCGGCGCTGACCGCGCCCGTCACCGGCCCGTCCATCCTTGAGGTCCCCCTCGACCGCTGACGCTCCCGGGCCGACCCGGACCGTGCGGCTCAGCCGAGCAGCAGCAGATCGATCGTCACGAGGACGACAGCCGCGGCCGGAGCGATGAGCGCGCCACCGTAACGCAGGGCCGTCGTCGCCCACCGCGCCCGGCGCCGCTCGTCGGGCGTCGCCCCCTCGACACCGACCGTCGCGGTCACCGGGTCGTCGTCCCCGAAGTCGCCCCGCAGTCGCACGAGCTCCCAGACCGTTCCGGCCACGAGCAGGAGGCTGCCGATACCGACGGCGAGCGTGCCCGGCACGGTCGTCACGACGTCCCGCAGCACGAGGAGCAGCACCACCAGCAGGCCGAAGTAGGCCATGAACGCCGCCACGGTCACGACCGGGCGCCGCGTGACGAACCGCACGACCGGGGTGAACCAGCGCAGCACCGCGACGACGTCGAAGACCAGCAGGGCGGTCACGACGAGGAGACCGGTGGTGATGTCGAACAGGCCGCCCGTGCGCAGGCTCGACGCCGACACCGTCACCAGGAGGAGACCGATCGGCTGGAGCACCCACGGCGCGATCGGTCCGAGGTCGGCGCGCGTGAGCGGGACGTTCGGCAGGTCGAGACTGCGGGCGTAGGCGACGGGGTCGCCGAACGCCTCCTCGGCGCTCTCGCCGCTCTCGGCGCAATGCGAACCCACTTCCACGAGCGCGTCGCCGATGGTTCGGCCGGGCACGTCGAGCATCCGCAGCTCGAGGATGAAGTCGTCGGCCCACCGGGCGTCCACGGCCGGAGCGAGCTCGGCGGTGATCGGGGCGGTGGACCCGGGTCGCAGCCAGGTGCGACGGTCCGTGTGCTCTGGAGTGTCGTGCGTCATCGTCGTGCTCCGTCCTGGGCCGGCTGCGGTCCGGTTGTGGCGTGGGTGTCCGTGGTGATCGGCATACCTGTAGTCGGCGCCGAGGTGACGAGGTCGGTCGTCAGCCGCGCGAACGAGGCCCAGCGCGCGGCCTGCGCCTGCCACGCACGGGTGCCGTCGTCCGTGAGGGCGTAGTACTTGCGTCCCGGCCCGCCCTCGCCGGCCCGCCACTCGACCGCGACCAGGCCGGCGGTCTCGAAGCGGGCGAGCAGCGGGTACAGGGTTCCGCCCTTCAGGGCGCCGAGTCCGGCGTCGGCCAGCCGCGCCCCGATCGCGTAGCCGTAGGTGGGACCGTCGGCCAGCACCCGCAGCACGCATACCTCGAGCACGCCGCGGAGCCAGTCGCCGGGCCACGGTGCGGTGTCGTTCATGCTGAGACTGTACGGCTAGTTAGACAGCCTGTCTACCTTGTGAGCCTGACTAGTTGAAACGAGGCCGATGCGTGTCGCGGTCGCCCCCGGCGGCGGCGCGTGGGACCGCGAGGTGTCACCCGCTCGATGGGCTCCGACCCGTCGGCGCGCCTCGGCGGCGGCGGCGTCAGAGGGAGAAGGCGTCGAGTATGGGGCGGAACTTGATCGCGGTCTCCGCGAGCTCGCCGTCGGGGTCCGATCCGGCCACGATGCCCGCGCCTGCGTACGCCGTGATGCCCCCATCGGGACCCACCTGCGCACAGCGCAGGGCGACGGCCCACTCGCCCTCGCCGTCCGCGCCGACCCAGCCGACCGGGCCGGCGTAGCGGCCGCGGTCGAAGGGCTCGAGCTCGGTGATCGCGTCGAGCGCGGCGGCCGTCGGGCTGCCGGCAACCGCGGCGGTCGGGTGCAGCGCGTCGAGGAGGTCGAGCGAACTGGACGCATCGCCGAGCGTGCCGGAGATGTCGCTCGCGAGATGCCAGAGGTTCGGCAGCTCGAGGGGGAAGGGGCGCGCGCTCGCCTGCAGGTCCACGGCGTGCGGGCGCAGCGAGGCGAGCACGCTCTGCAGCGCGAATGCGTGCTCGTCCTGGTTCTTGTCCGAGGAGACGAGCTCCGCCGCGGCGGCGCGATCGGTGGCGGCGTCGACCCCGCGGGCCGTCGTGCCGGCGAGCACCCGCGCGCTCACGCGGCCGTCCGCGACCCGGACGAGCGTCTCCGGGCTCGCCCCGATCAGACCGTCGACGGCGAAGGTCCAGCAGTCGGGGTAGGCGCTTGCGAGCTCGCGCAACGGGCGGCGGAGGTCCGCGTGCCGCGGCAACTCGCCCGCGAGGTCGCGCGCGAGGACGACCTTACTGAGCGATCCCGCCGCGATGCGCTCGATGGCGTCCCGCACCGCGGCGCGGTACGCCTCCTCGCTCACGGCACCAGCGGTCAGGGTGGTCCGGCCCTCCTCCGACCCGACGGACCCGAGCGGTCCGGCGGTCCACGGCCTGCGCAGTCCGAGCGGCGCGGATGCGTCGCCGGCCACGCGGGATTCGCCGTCCGCGTCCGAGCCGATGGGCCGCACGCGCGTCACCCACGACGCGCCGCCGCGGCGGCCGACGACCACCTCCGGCACCGTGAGCACGCTGGTGGAGGGGGAGGAGGCGGAGAAGGCGAACGCGCCAAAGGCGACGAGGCCGGTGCCGGGGAGTGCGACGGGGTCGACCACGGTCGACTCCGCGACGACCGAGCGCCACACCGCGGCGGCATCCGTCATGCGCCCGGGGCCGTCGAACTCGAGCCGCAGCGCCGTGCCGATGCCCGCGATCCCATCGCCGCCGCGCATCCACAGGAGGGGGTCGGCCGGGTCGAGCAGGGGAAGAAGGCGATCGAGGTCGTCGACAGGGGTGGTCTCGACGACCAGGGCGCGAACCTGGGTTGCGGTCACCCGCGCCAGCATACCCACCGTATTCGCAAGCGGCTCTCAGTAAGCTTGGCGCTCATGAGCCGCGCAGACCTCTCCAAGCAACCCGCCCAGGTGGCGGCGATGTTCAACAAGGTCTCGACGCACTACGACCGCACGAACGCGGCACTCTCCGTCGGCAACGACGCGTTCTGGCGGGTGGCGACCACGCGCTCCGTCGCGCCGCGCCCGGGCGAGCTCGTCCTCGACCTCGCCGCCGGCACCGGGACGTCGAGCGCGTCCCTCGCCGCGTCCGGTGCGCGGGTCGTCGCGGCCGACTTCTCGGAGGGCATGCTCGCGGTCGGTCGCACCCGGCACGCGGACAACCCGCTCCTCGAGTTCGTGCTCGCCGACGCGACCGATCTCCCGTTCGAGAGCGAGACGTTCGACGCGGTGACCATCTCGTTCGGACTGCGCAACATCGTGGACCCGAGGAAGGCGCTCGCGGAGATGTACCGCGTCACCAAGCCCGGTGGCCGCGTCGTGATCTGCGAGTTCTCGACGCCGCCGTTCGCGCCCATCCGCGCCGGGTACGGGGCGTACCTGAAGCGCGTCATGCCGCTCCTCGTGCGCGTCGTGAGCTCCAACCCTGATGCGTACGGCTACCTCGCCGAGTCCATCGAGGCGTGGCCCGATCAGAAGACCCTCTGCGGCTGGATGCGCGAAGCCGGGTTCGCCGACGTCGCCTACCGCAACCTCACCGCCGGCATCGTGGCCGTGCACCGGGGGCGCAAGCCCGCAGCGAACAGCGCTGCGTCCTGAGCTCCGGCCCAGGCGACGAAGTTAGGGTAGAAGCGTGAGATCGAGCCTTCCTCTAGCCCGGCGATCCACGGCCATCGCGGCCAACGTGGGTCTCGGTGACCGGCTCTTCGCGACCTCGGAGGAGCGCGAGTTCGCCCGCCGGATCGACGACGGCCTCGCCCTCGTCGAGGCGGGCCTCCTGCGCGAGGTGGCCTTCGGGGACGACGTCGCCGACGTGACGGGACGCTACCTGCTCGATGCGGGCGGCAAGCGCGTGCGGCCCATGCTCGCCCTCCTGACCGCGCAGCTCGGTGACGGCAACACCGACCGGGTGGTCACGGCCGCGCAGGTGACCGAGATCACGCACCTCGCCTCGCTGTACCACGACGACGTCATGGACGAGGCGGACCTGCGCCGCGGCGTGCCGAGCGCCCACCACGTGTGGGGCAACTCGGTCGCGATCCTCACCGGCGACCTCCTCTTCGCCCGCGCCAGTCAGCTCGTCGCCGCGCTCGGCGAGCGCGCCATCCGCCTGCAGGCCGACACCTTCGAGCGCCTCGTGCTCGGCCAGCTGCACGAGACCGTCGGCCCGCGCCCGGACGAGGACCCGATCGAGCACTACCTCGGCGTCCTCGCCGACAAGACCGGCTCTCTCATCTCCGCCGCCGCGCAGATGGGCGTCATCTTCTCGAACGCACCGCACGAGTACGAGGGCGCGGTCAGGACGTTCGGCGAGAAGGTCGGCGTCGCCTTCCAGCTCGTCGACGACGTGATCGACCTCTCCCCGCAGCCCGAGGAGACCGGGAAGCTCGCGGGCACAGACCTGCGCGCGGGCGTCCAGACCCTCCCGCTGCTGCGCCTGCGCCGCCTGGCGGAGACCGACGCGGAGTCAGCCGCACTGCTCGCGCGCATCGAGTGCGACGTCGATGACAGCGCCTCCGTGGCCCAGGCCGCGGAGACGGCGCGTGACCTCGACGACGCGATCGCGCAGCTCCGCGAGCACGAGGTGACGCAGGCCACCCTCGAGGAGGCGCGGCGCTGGTCGCGGGAGGCCGTCGAGGCGCTCGAGCCGCTGCCGATCGGCCCGGTGCGCAAAGCCCTCACCCGCTTCGCCGAATCCGTGGTCGAGCGCACCTCCTGATCACCGGGCCACGTGCCCGCACGGCCCCGCCCTGTTCGGCGCGCGGCCCGAACGCCACACGAAAGGACCCCATGCGACAGAAGCTTCGCCTGGCCATCGTCGGAGCCGGCCCCGCGGGCATCTACGCCGCCGACATCCTCCTGAAGACCGAGAAGAAGTTCGACGTCTCCATCGACCTGTTCGAGCGGCTCCCCGCACCGTACGGGCTCGTGCGCTACGGCGTCGCGCCGGACCACCCCCGCATCAAGGGCATCATCAACGCGCTGCGGGACGTGCTCGACCGCGGCGACATCCGCATCTTCGGCAACGTCGAGTTCGGCACCGACATCACGCTGACCGACCTCAAGAAGCACTACAACGTGGTCATCTTCGCGACCGGCGCCATCCGCGACGCGTCCCTCGACATCCCGGGCATCGACCTGCCGGGCAGCCACGGGGCGGCCGACTTCGTCAACTGGTTCGACGGTCACCCGGACGTGCCGCGCACCTGGCCGCTCGAGGCCCGCCAGGTCGCGGTGATCGGCAACGGCAACGTCGCCCTCGACGTCGCCCGGATGCTCGCCAAGCACGCCGACGACCTGCTGCCGACCGAGATCCCCGCCAACGTGTACGAGGGACTCAAGGCCTCGCCGGTCACGGATGTGCACGTGTTCGGGCGCCGCGGACCCGCGCAGGTGAAGTTCACCCCGCTCGAGCTGCGTGAGCTCGGCGAGCTGCACGACGTCGACATGGTGCTCTACGAGGACGACTTCGAGATGGACCAGGCCTCGCAGGCCGCGATCGAGACCAACAAGCAGGTCATGGTCATCAACCGCGTGCTGAACCAGTGGCGCACGCGCCCGGCGGGCACCGCGAGCCGCCGTCTGCACCTGCACTTCCACTCGCGGCCCATCGAGGTGCTCGGCGCCGACGACGGCACGGGTCCCCGCGTCGCCGGGCTGCGCATCGAGCGCACGCGCCCGGACGGTGCGGGCGGGGTCGAGGGCACGGGGGCGTTCCGCGACTACCCCGTGCAGGCCGTGTACCGCGCCGTCGGCTACTTCGGCTCCCCGCTGTCCGAGATCCCGTTCGACGAGCGCCGCGGCGTCATCCCGAACTACGAGGGGCGCGTGCTCGGCGAGGGCACGCAGCACCTGCCGGGCGTGTACGCGACGGGCTGGATCAAGCGCGGCCCGATCGGCCTCATCGGGCACACCAAGTCCGACGCGATGGAGACGGTGCAGCACCTGATCAACGACCAGGCGGACTGGTGGACGCCCGAGTCGCCCGAGGAGGACTCTGTTGTGGCCCTGCTCGACGAGCGCGGGGTCGAGTACACGAACCTGGACGGCTGGCACGCGCTCGACGAGTACGAGCTCGCCCTCGGTGAGACCGAGGGACGCACGCGTGTCAAGGTCGTCGCCCGCGAGGAGATGGTGGCGGTGTCCAACCGCCGCGCCCCCGTCCCGAGCTGACGCAGCACCTCGACGGGCTCAGGCGCGCACGGCGGTCCTGAGCCCGCGGGGGAGCGGGAGCACGCGGTTCCCGGCCCCTGTACTAGGGGCGGCGCCCGCCGCGCCACCGCTTCTACAATCCGATGGTGGGCAAACGCCAGATCTACGTCGAGATCTGCATCGACGCAGGCATCGATCGGGTGTGGGCTGCGACGCAGGAGCCCACGCAGCACGTGCGGTGGGACGTGCGCTTCTCCACCATCACGGCGGAGCGGCTGGATGCGTCCGGGGCGACGCGTTTCACCTACGTGCGTCGGTCGCCCATGCACGACATCGCGGGCACGGGCGTGAGCATCGGGGAGCGCGAGGGCCGGGACGGTGCCCGCACCTCC